>Ga0116143_10004966_pt1 | contig 12330 bp, 13 predicted proteins | sample AD_UKC034_MetaG_FD_89745 | JGI IMG/M metagenome (GOLD analysis project Ga0116143, IMG submission 89745) | Active sludge microbial communities of municipal wastewater-treating anaerobic digesters from USA - AD_UKC034_MetaG | ecosystem: Engineered > Bioreactor > Anaerobic > Digestate | place: USA...
CAGGCCGAACATGTCGCCCGCGATGATAAGCTCGGCGTTCTCGGCGTCGGCCTCGAGGCGGCGCAGCAACGCGATCAGTTCCGCCTCGAACTCGCACTCGTCCAGGGCCCCGTCGCCGCCAAGGTGCAGATCGCTGATGAAGTGGTAGTTTGTGGCCATACGCTGTTCGTCGGTCTCTCCGCATAACCCATTCACGATACGCGATTCCGGGCCCGGCCTCAAGCGTGGTTGTAGCGCGGCGCGCGGCCCGATAGAATGAAGGGGACCGGAACTGCGCGAGACGGAGGAGAAGAGCGGATGCGCGTGTTGACGGCGGCGCAAATGCGCGAGGCGGACCGGCGATGCATCGAGGACATCGGTATCCCCGGGGCGGTGCTCATGAACAACGCGGGGACTGCGGTGTACCGGGAATTGCCGGCGGCGGGTTCCGTCGGCGTGGTCTGTGGGCGAGGGAACAACGGCGGCGACGGCTACGTGGTCGCGCGGCTCGCGCTGCTGGCGGGGCGGGCGACGCGCGTCGTGTTGGTGGGGCGGCAGGATCTGATTACGGGCGACGCCGCCGCGTTTCTGCGCGTGTATCGGAATCTGGGCGGCGCGATGCGGGCGGTTGACGACGAGGTTGCGGCGGCGGATGCCGTGATCGGCCTCGCGGACTGTGACGTGCTCGTAGATGCGCTGCTGGGCACGGGGATCAGCGGCGCCGTGCGCGGGCCGGTCCGGGCGGCCATCGAGGCATGGCCTCGCGTGCATACGGTAGCCGTGGACATCCCATCGGGACTCGATGCGGACACGGGGCAACCCTGCGGCTGCGCCGTGCGCGCGGACGTTACGGTTACGTTCCAGTTCGCCAAGCGAGGGTTTCTCGCGCGGGAGGCGCGGGGCTATCTCGGGCGTCTGGTGGTGGCGGACATCGGTATCCCCGAATGTTGCACGGAGGGTTTCTAATGCGGTGTTTTCTCGCGATTCATCCACCGGAGGACGTGATAGACGAACTTGCGGCGCTGCGAGAACGGATGCGGCGCACGCGCGCGGACGTTTCCTGGCCGGCGCCGGAGAACCTGCACATGACGCTTCGTTTCCTGGGCGAGACGACGGAGGAGCAGGCGGCGCAGGTGGCGGAGGCGCTGCCGGCCGTGCTGGCCCAGTGCGCGCGCCCGGTGCTGACCGTGCAGGGCATAGGCGCGTTTCCGCACGTGGAGCGTCCGAGCGTGGTGTGGGTGGGCGTGGACACGCCGGACGATACGCTCGACGAAATCCAGGCGCAATGCGAGGCGGCGGCCTCGGAAGCCGGCCTGAAGCAGAAGCGGAAACGGTTCACGCCGCACATTACGCTGGGGCGCGTGCGCGGCAGACGCCGCCTTGGGGCGCTCGTGCGGCAGATGCGGGAGGAACGCAACTTCTTCGGAGGTGAATTCACGGCGTCGGCTGTGACATTATTCAGGAGCGATATCAAGAGCGGGGGAGCGGTTTACACCCCCCTGGAAGAATTCCCGCTGCATGCAGTCCATGATCCTGAATAGCCTTGCCGTCGCGGCGCAACGCGCCTTCCCCGGCGAATTGGCGGAGCCGACCCAGCTCGCCCTCGCGCCCGGCGCGCAGGCACCCGGCGCGGCGGTCGGTATCGCGTTGACGCTGTACATGATGGCGATTTTGCTGCGCTGGTTCGGCCCGTGGCTCGAACTCAGCGATCGTTCCTTATGGATGCGGTGGACAGGCAGACTTACGGACCCGCTCATCGGCTTCATGCGGCGGTTGTTGCCGCCCATGGGCCCCGTGGACTGGGGGCCGCTCGCCGCGTTGATCGTGGTCTGGGTGGCGCGGATGCTGCTGGTCCGTTATTGAAGCCCGTGCGGGGTTACGCTTTCCCATGTTTCGACGTTCCCTGGAGGCCAGGCGCGCCCATATGGTCGAGACGGATATCGCCAAACGGGGCGTGCATTCGCCGCGCGTCCTCGAAGTGATGCGCGAGACGCCCCGGCACCTTTTTGTCTCGCCCGATCAGGAGCGGCACGCTTACGAGGACCATCCTCTCCAGATCGGCCACGGCCAGACCATCTCCCAACCGTACATGGTCGCCGTAATGACCGAACTGCTCGACCTGCGCCCCGAGGATTGCGTCCTCGAAATCGGCACGGGGTCCGGGTATCAGACCGCCATCCTCGCGTCGCTGGCCCGCGAGGTGGTCAGCATCGAGCGCCAGCCCGAATTGGCGGAAGACGCGGCGGACCGCCTCCACGGCCTGGGCTATACCAACGTGTTGGTGCACTGCGGCGACGGCACCCTCGGCTGGCCCGAGGGCGCGCCCTATGACGCCATCCTCGTGACGGCGGGCAGCCCGGGCGTGCCGCATGCGCTCAAGGAACAGTTGGCGATGGGCGGGCGTCTCGTCTGTCCCGCCGGGTCGCGCGACGTGCAGCAATTGGTCAAGATCGTGCGCACGGAGACCGGTTTCGTCGAGACCACAGGCATCAGTTGCATCTTTGTGCCCCTCATCGGTCAGCAAGGCTGGCCAGACGGCGCCGACTGACCCGCGAAGACCCAGGCGCCCCGGTCGATTCCGTCACCAGTAGATGTATTCGAAGAAGGCGTCGCGGCTTGCGGCGTCAAGTTCATTGAGGTCGACGATTTCGTAGCGGTTGTCGTCGATGTCGAAGATGATGCGCCCGTTCTTGCCGCCCTCGACGACGATGTGGCGCTCCCACCGTTTGGTGATGAAGGTCTTGTCGCCCTTGTTCGTCTTGACGTGCCACACGAGGAACGCCATGTTGTTCTTATTTTCCTCGATGCTGTAGATCTGCTCGATGTAGTGGATGAAATAGCGCTTGAGCAATTCGTGCTCGACGGCAAGCCGGGCGCCGGGCGTCAATTCCTTGAGCCGCCGGATCATCCCGATTTCCTTGTGTTCGAGCGCGGTTGCGCCCGTCCAGAGCGCGATGAACTCGCTCGGGCGGGAGACGGGGAAGCAGCGGTACGCGCGGACGTGGTCATAGGTGACGTCGCGATACGAGACTTGCAGACCCCGCTCGGAAATGGCGGTGATGTGCAACTCGGCGGGCGTGACGTAGCGGATGCGCGGGATTTCCTGGTGCCGGGGCGGCGGCGCGGCGGCGCGTTTCTCGGGCCGCTTCTCTTCGAGCAGTTCCTTCTCTTCGTTCAGGTCGTGCAGGCCGTCGACGTTGTCCGCCGTCGCTTTGTTCAATTCGATTTGCGTCTGCACCAGTTTGTAGTAGATACCGCGCTGGTCCATGAGTTGGTCGTGGGAGCCCTGCTCGCGGATTTCGCCGTCCTCGAAGACCATGATGTGGTCGCAGTTGCGCAAGGTGGACAAGCGGTGCGCGATCGCGATGGTGGTCCGCCCCCGGCTGAGCGCTTCGAGCGCCTTCTGAATCTCGCGCTCGGCGATGGTGTCCACGCTCGAAGTGGCCTCGTCGAGAATCAGGATATGCGGGTTGTGCACCAACGCCCGCGCAATGGCCACGCGCTGCCGTTCGCCGCCGGAAAGCCCCGCGCCGCGCTCGCCGAGGCGGCTGTCGTAGCCGTCGTGGTTGCGCGTGATGAACATGTGCGCGTTCGCCTGGAGCGCGCAATCGAGGATGCGCTCGGGCGGCACGTCCGGGTTTCCATAAGCGATGTTCTCCGCGACGGTGCCCCGGAACAGGAACGGGTCCTGGGCCACGAGCCCGATCTGGCGGCGGAGGCACTGCTTGCGGATTCTCTCGACGGGCGTGTTGTCGATGAGCACCTCGCCCTCGTTCGCCTCGTAGAAGCGCATGATGAGGCTCACCGTGGTCGATTTGCCGCAGCCGCTGTGGCCCACGATGCCGATCATCTTGCCGGGATGCACCCGGAAACTCACGTCCTTGAGGATGGGGATGTGCGGGTCGTAGCCGAACGTGACGTTCTTGAACTCGATGGCGCCCTGAATCTCGAAATCGACCGCGTCCGGCGCGTCGTGAATCTCGATGTCCTGATCGAGAATCTCGAAGACGCGATGGGCCTGGGTCGTGAATTGGGTAAACCACGTGGACATTTGGGTCAGCGAGTTCAACGGCGCGTAGAACATGCCCAGGTAGCCCAGGAACGCGATCAATTCGCCGACGGACAGGTCGTCGCCAGCCGTGCCGGTGAGAATCTGCGTGCCGCCGTAAATCCAGATGAAGTAGCCGCCCAACTGGAAGACGAAGCCCATCGTCGGATAGAACCACGCCTGCGCCGCGCCGACGTTGAGCCCCGCGTCGCGGAACCCGCCGCTGATCCCGCCGAAACGCTGTTCCTCGCGCGGCTCCTGCGCGAACGCGTTCACCACGCGGATGCCGGAGAGGAACGAGTGCAGCGAACTGTTGAGGTCTGAGCGGCGGCTCCAGTACTTGCGCCACTTGGGCGTCACCCAGCGGGTGAAGAAGATCGTGAACGCCATCACGAACGGCGCGGGCACGCACGCGATCAGGGCGAGCCACCAGTTCATGCTGAACATCGTGACGGCAACGCCGATGACCAGGAGCAACTGAAAGCCGAACCCCGAAGTGAGCTGATTGATGAAGGCCTGAAGCGTCTCGATGTCCTGCGAGCACCGCGTCATCAACTGGCCCACCGGCTGCAACTCGTGGTAGCGCACCGCCATGTCCTGCAATTTGCGGAACACCTCGCGGCGCAAGTCGTAGCCGAGCCGGTTGTTGATATGGACCGCCAGCGATTCGCGGAGAATGCCGATAATCGACCCGAGCAGCGTCGTCGCCGCGAGCAGGCCGACCAGCAGCCAGAGCCATTCGACGCCCGGTTCGAGGCGGAAGAAGGCCGTCAACGACGCGAACCACCTCGGCGCCTTGTCATGTTCCGCCTCGAAGACCTGGTCGATCAGAATCTTGACCAGTTGCTGCGGCACGAGCAGGAAGCAGATGGTCAGCACCACGAGCGCCATCGCCAGCACCGTGTACGGCCAATAACCCTTCGTGAAGCGGAGGAACCGGAAGAAGACCGTGCCGCGCCGCACCCGCACGTCGGGCCGATCGAGGAAGCGCCGCAGTTGGCTCGATTCGCTGAACAGGTCCACGTCCGCGGGCGCGATTTCCTTGCCGCCCGCGAGGTTCTTGATCTGCGCGGCGACCTTGGCGAATTTTTCGGCGTTCTTGTTCGAGAAGCGCGCCAGTTCCTCGAAGACGCCCTGCGTCTTGATTTCGAGGAAGCCCGAGCCCACCCGCGTGTCCATGCGCGCCGACTCGATTTCCTGGATGAGGACTTCCCGCTGGAGGATCGCTTCCTCCTCCTCGGGGTCGCTCAGGAACACGAAGACCTTCTCGCGCGTCACGATGACCCAGAGTTCCGAGTACTCGCCGACGATATCGAGGTCCGTATCCGTGCCCACGAGCACGGCGTCCTCGTCGATGCCCCGCTTCGCCAGGGCCTTGCGCACATGCGGCGGCAGCGGGCTGCGCAGCGTGGTAGGCGGCGGCCCTGGAAGCTCCGGCGGCGGTGTTGTTCTGGCCATGATACTCACCACACGGACACTGGATTATGCGCGCGCGGGCCGCATCGGGCCGCAAATGCAACGCCCCCGCCAAAGGGAAAATGCGTGAAATACGGAAGAATACGCCCGCTCGGGGCGCTACCGGTGTTTTCCTGGCAGGCTACTGCGTATCGCGGACCCCATCGACTCGTCCGTGCCCATGCACGCGCCACGTCCGTCGGGGCCCTATTGTGGCACGGCGCCGACGCCATTTCCAGTCAGACGTCAGGGAACCTGCACACACGCGCGCGCCGCGTGGCACGGGCATCTTGCCCGTGGTCCTCAATCACGGGCGGGACGCCTGTGCCACGACGGGGGCTGCAGGGGGCATCTTTGGCGTGATATCATTGGGGATGAGGCAACTTGTGCGCCTCAAGAACCGGTGATAGGCGATGATCACACGAATCTTTGTGCTTGCATGCGATATCTACTTGCTGGGCCTGATCGTGCTGGCGGTGGCGTCGTGGGTGCAACATCCGACGGCCTACGCCGTGTGTCGCGCGCTCAATCCATTCTATGAGCCGTTCCTGCGGCCCATCCGCGAGCGGCTGCGCGCGTTTCAGGCGGGAGGCATGCAGATCGATCTCTCGCCGGTCGTGCTTTTCATCGCGGTGATCGTCGTGCGGGAACTCGTGGTGGGCCTCTTGTTCCGCATCCTGTAAGGTCACGCGCGCGCGATGGTGCGGGTGAAACACACGCGCACCCCGGTGTCCGCGAAGTCTTCGAGGAGGACGTCGCCCGCGCGGACGGGCAGGCGCGTCTCGCGCCGGTAGAGTTCCTCGATCAGTTTCGGGATCAGGTCCATCACGAGGGGCTTATCCGTCTTCACGGGGACGAAGGGCACGGTGTCGGAGTCGGTGCGCACGACCGCCGTGACGATGCGCTTGGGTTCGAGGAATTCCTCGCGGCCATAGTCGATGCCGCGGTCGCATTGCTGGCCGAGGACCTCGATGTCGCCGCGGCCGCGTTCCGTCACGCAGAGCCTGCACCCGTTCGGGCAGCCGAGGCAGATAATCTCCTTTTCCATAGGTCGTTTTCCTACTCGATGGCTATTTCGAGCGGTTCCGGGTCGGCGCCTTCGACGACGGGCACGTCGGCGGGCCGGACCTTGACGTGGATCATCTCGGCGGGCCGGATGTGCCGCAAGGTGCGCCGCTTGACGAGTTTGCCATCCCGTTTGACGGTGATCGTGCCGATGTCCTTCACGATGAGCGCGCGCAGCGAGAACTGGTTCTCGGCGTCGGGCAGGTAGCGGTGCGGCACGACGTATTTCACGTTCGCGCCGGGCAGTACGCGCCCCTGCGGGCGGGCCGAGACGCCGTCGCGCAGATACGCGACCACGTAGTCGCCGCAGCGCGTGGCCTCCGCCGAGGCCCAGTCGACAAGGTCGTGTACGTGGAGCACGTTGCCGCAGGCGAAGACGCCGTCGATGCTGGTCATAAGCCGCGCATCGACCCGGGGCCCGCCGGTGTCGGCGTCGAGCTGGACCCCGGCGGCCTTCGACAGTTCGTTCTCGGGGATCAGCCCGACGGACAGGAGGATGGTGTCGCAATCGAGCCGGAACGTCTTGTCGGGGTCGGGCCGCCCTGCTTCGAGCGGCGTGATCTCGACGGCCTCGACGCGGTCGCGCCCGACGATGCGCGACACGATATGGCTCAGGTACAGCGGGATGTTGAAGTCGTTCAGGCACTGCACGATGTTGCGGGTGATGCCCGACGGGTGCGGTAGTATCTCGACGACGGCCAGCACCTCCGCGCCCACCCACCGCATCCGCCGCGCCATGATCAGCCCGATGTCGCCGGACCCGACGATGACCACGCGCTTGCCGGGGATGTAGCCCTCGATGTTGACGAGCCGCTGGGCAAGCCCCGCCGTGAAGATGCCCGCGGGGCGCGTCCCCGGGATGCCGAGATTGCCCCGGTTGCGTTCGCGGCAGCCCATGGCCAGCACGACGGCGCGCGCGGTGAGCTTGAGCACGCCGCAGTCGGGGCCGCAGACGAGCAACGATTTCGTCGGCCCTTCAGACTGCATTTCGAGGACCGTCGTATTCAGCAGCACGTCGATGCGGTCGGAGTCGACGAGTTGTCCCGAGAACCGTTCCGCGAACTCGGGGCCGGTCAACTCCTCGTTGAAGCGGTGCAGCCCGAAACCGTTGTGGATGCACTGGAGCAGGATGCCGCCGAGGTGGTCCTCCCGGTCGATCAAGGCGACGCGGCAGCCGGCGGCGGCGATACGCAGCGCCGCGGCCATGCCCGCCGCGCCCGCGCCAATCACCGCCGCGTCGTATGCTCGTTCTTCCACGTTCCTATTCCTGAGTTCGCGCGCCGATGCGCCCGATGACGATCCGGCTGCCGTCGCCGCGCTTCGTAATCGCTTCGATGGGCAGTCCCGTCTCGCGGGCGAGTATCTTCAAGACCCGGTACGAGCAGAATCCGCCCTGGCAGCGGCCCATGCCCGCGCGCGTATAGAATTTGATGCCGTCCAACGTCGCGTGGCCCTTCCGTATGGCCTCGACCACCTCGGCCTCGGACACCGCCTCGCACCGGCAAACGATGTGTCCGTAGCGCGGGTCCTCGCGCACGAGACCGGCCAGCGCCTCGGGCGTCAGTTCGCGGACCTTCGGCGTCGCGGGGATCGACGGGTCGAAATGCGTCTTCTCCGTCAGCGTGAGGCCGTTCCGTTTGAGCAGATCCTTCACGTACTCGCCGATGGCCGGCGAGGCCGTCAACCCCGGCGACTGAATGCCCGCCGCCTGGATGACGTGCGGCGCCTCGGCGGATACGTCGATGAAGAAGTCGTTGCCCTCCATCACGGGCCGGAGCCCGGCGAAGGAGGTGATGATCTCGCGGCGCGAGATGACCGGTACCATGTGCATCGCCGACGCGAACACCTTGTCCAGGTTGTCGGCTGTGGTCTCCCGGTCCTCCTTGTCCTCGATTTCCTCCGCCGTCGGGCCGATCATCATCGTGCCCTCGACCGTCGGGATCACCAGCATGCCCTTCGTGTGACGCCCCGGCGCGGGAAAGATCACGTGATTGGGGAATCCGGCGGCGCTGCGTTCGAGGAGGAATTCCTCACCTTTGCGCGGCGTGATGGTGAACGACTCCGCGCCGAGGAGACGCGACACTTCGTCGGCGTAGAGCCCGGCGGCGTTCACGATGTAGCGCGCGCGGACCGCGTCCCCCTGTGTCGAGCGCAGCGTATACATTCCCCGTTTGCAGTCGGCCTTCGCCACCTGGAAATCCGTGTGCAGCGCGACGCCGTTCCGCATGGCGGACTCGACCAGCGCGAATACGTAGCGGTAGGGCTCGATGATGCCGCCCGTCGGCGCGTACAGGCCGCCGACCACGTCGGGATTCAGCTTCGGTTCGAGCAGGAGCAGGCGGTCGCGCCCGCAAACCTCGATCAACGGCACGCCGTTCCGCACGCCCTGTTCGTACAACTGCTCGACGGCCTTCATCTGCTCGTAGGAAAACGCGACCACGAGAATCCCGACGCGCTTGAACGGGAAGTTCAGTTCGTGGTGCAGTTGATCGAACATCAGGTTGCCGCGGATTTCGAGCCGCGCCTTCAACGACGTGACCGGGTGGTGGAAGCCCGCGTGAATTATCCCCGAATTCGCCTTGGACACGCCAAAGCCGACGTCGACGCACTTCTCGAGCAGCGCCACGTCGACCTGGTACGCGGACAGGCGTCGCGCAATCGACGCGCCGACGCAGCCCGCGCCGATTATCGCCACGTCATAGACGGGAATCTTCATACTTCACGATTTCCCCGAGGCAGCCGTGTGAACAGGCCCGATCCTAGTGCCTGCCGCGCGCCAAGTCAATGTGCGGTCGGCGACAGGGGCCGCGTAGACGCGGAATTACCGGGCAGAAGCGGACGCATGTTACGTGGGAATTGGGTATAATGGCTCGAGGCGCCGCGATCTTCTTGAAAGGACTTGGTCATGGACGAGACGAGGCTTTTGGAACGCATTACGGTGGACCCTCGCATCTTCGGTGGCAAGCCCATTATCCGGGGGCGCCGTTTGGCGGTGGAACACGTACTCGGGATGTTGGCTGCGGGCGACACGGAGGAATCGCTTCTTGCAGGGTACCCGTGGCTCGAGCCGGAAGACATTCGGGCGTGTCTGGTCTATGCGCAACGGGTTTCACTCGCTTAGTGTCGCCAGACCGCGTATTCTGGGTCCAAGGGGACAAGGCATCATGAGAATCCGGGCTAATCACACGTTTTTGCGACGGCACGCCTATACGCTGCCGCTCATCCTGGGCGTCGCCATCGCCGCCGCGGCTCACGCGGGATCACCGGAGTTGGCCGCGCGGGCGGAAGCCGGCGAACTCGAGGAAGCCAACGCGGCATGGTGGGGGTTCACGCCCGAGGACGCGACGGCGTGCCTGCAGGCGGCCATCGACTCGGGCGCGCGGCGTCTGATTGTGCCGTACATGGGCGCGGATTGGACCGTGCGCCCGGTACGGCTGCGCGGCGACCTCGAAATGTTCTTCGAGCCGGGCGTCGTCGTTATGGCGAAAGAGGGCGCGTTCCGGGGGAAAGGCGATTCGCTTTTCTCCGCCGCCGATGCCGCGAGCATCCGGCTTATCGGCTACGGGGCGACGCTCCGCATGCGGAAGCGGGACTACCAGAACCCGCCCTATGATCGGGCGGAATGGCGCATGACGGTGAGTCTTCGGGGGTGCTCGAACGTCCACGTCGAGGGGCTCCGTCTCGAAAGCAGTGGCGGCGACGGCATCTACATCGGGGCGACCGGCGCGCAGCCGTATTGCCGCGACGTCGTCGTCCGCAACGTCGTTTGCCACGACCACCATCGCCAGGGCATCAGCGTGATTAGCGCCGAGAACCTGCTCATCGAGAACTGCGTCTTCAGCGGCACGCGCGGCACTGCGCCCCAGGCGGGCATCGACCTCGAACCGAATCGCCCCGGGGAACGGCTTGTCAACTGCATCATTCGCAATTGCATTATGGAGGACAACACCGGCGCGGGCATCCTCGTCTATCTCAAGCCGCTGGAGGCGGAGAGCCCGCCGGTGTCGGTCCGATTCGAGCATTGCTTCGTGAGGAGCGGGTCGGACCAGGGCCTGGCCGTCGGCGCGGTGCGCGACGGCGTGCGGGGGAGCATCGAGTTCGTGAATTGCACCGTCGAGAACACGAAACGCGGGGGGGCCTTCGTCTACGACAAGTCGGCGCAAGGCGCGCTGGTTCGTTTCACGAACTGCAACTGGCGCAACGTGGCGACGGCCCCAGCGCTGCGCGGCCCCCGCGCGCCCCTGCTCCTCTCGCTTATGCGCGGCTCGATCACCGAAGAATTGGGCGGCATCGAATTCACCGACTGCGTCGTCTACGACGATCAGGACCGGCCGGCGCTCGTTGCCGAGTGCGACGTCGCCGGCGGGCGCATCGGCGACATCCGCGGCAACCTGTCCATCGCCAACCCCCACGGCGTGCGCGTCCAAATCGGCGCCGAGGACAAGGCGCCGGCGAGTCTTACCGTAAGCGCGCTGTGAGTCCGAACCAAGGGGGCGAGCGGCCAAAGGAGCGGGGGCGTCTCGCCCCCGAACACGCCATCGTCCGCAAGACCCTGGCGTCGTTGTGGCCGGTCTCCCGACCGCGCCACCCGACCGACCGAAGGTCTCCCTCGTTCTGAGAGACCGGGCACAGGAGCGGGGGCGTCTCGCCCCCGAACGCGGCATCGTCCGCAAGACCCTGATCGCGCCGCGCGAGTGAGCGGGCAGTTCCAGCCAATCCCTCTCCCCGAGGGAGAGGGCAGGGTGAGAGTTAACAGGAATGTGGGGGCGGGACGCCCCACCTCCTGTCCGCGTTCAGCGGACCGGAATCCCCGCTGCAGCCGACCGACACTTGCGGATACGCTTGATTTCCCTGCCGGGTCGATATATACTCGGATATATACTCTGCTGCCAGGAGGCTTGCTCATGAACACAGCCAAGGTGTTTCCGAATGGCCGGAGCCAAGCGGTCCGGCTGCCGAAGGAGTTTCAGTTCTCGGCGGACGAGGTGTACGTGAACAAAGTGGGCGGCGTGGTCATGCTCTTCCCGCGCGAACAGGGCTGGGCAACCCTTGCGGCGAGTCTCGATCAGTTCACGCGCGACTATATGAAGCGGCGGGACCAGGGAGGCCCGGCCGAGGACCGCGCGGCGCTATGATTCGCTTCCTGCTGGACACGAACATCTGTATCGAGTTGATTCGCCGCCGTAACGCGAAGGTGCTCGGTCGGCTTCGACGCCATGCGGTGGGCGAAGTCGCAATTTCGACGATCACGCTGGCGGAATTGGCGTATGGCGTCGAGAAGAGCGCAAGACCCGAACAAAATCGGATCGCGCTCAGTCTGTTCTGCGCGCCTCTCGATATCCTCCTGTTTGATGATGCCGCCGCGACCGCCTACGGCGTGGTCCGCGCGGACCTCGAGCGGAAAGGGCGGCCCATCGGCCCGATGGACCTGCTCATTGCCGCGCACGCGCTGTCCGCGGGGCTCGTGCTGGTGACGAACAACGAACGGGAGTTCCGGCGCGCGAGGGGGTTGCGCGTCGAGAATTGGGTGTAGGCGGCATTCGGCGTGGTCGCGTGATTCGTCGGGTACCGCGGCGGTGGAGCCGTAACTTGGGGAGATCGTCGGTCGTTGCCGTGGCGCGGTCCCGCCTTCGGCGGGCAAGCAGGATACCGGCCACAACGATGGGGGTTCAGTGTTCGAGTTCCACGCGAACGCGCGTCCAGCCGCCGCGGCGAAAGACGCCATACGTCATGAGCAGTCGACTGAATTGCGTGGCGAGGATGGCGAGCCAGACGCGGTTCGG
>Ga0116143_10004970_pt1 | contig 12328 bp, 10 predicted proteins | sample AD_UKC034_MetaG_FD_89745 | JGI IMG/M metagenome (GOLD analysis project Ga0116143, IMG submission 89745) | Active sludge microbial communities of municipal wastewater-treating anaerobic digesters from USA - AD_UKC034_MetaG | ecosystem: Engineered > Bioreactor > Anaerobic > Digestate | place: USA...
CCCTTCTGCCCCTGGGCCGAGGCCGCCGCGCGCGAGCAGGCGGCGCTCCGGCACACCGGCCGCTGGCAGGGCAAGCTCGTCGAGCGCGTGCGCGCGCCGGGCGGCGGGGTCGCGCTGCGAGAGCGCCCCCTCGAGCTCGAGCTGCCGCGGGCCGACCTCGGCCGCCTGCGGCTCGACGGCGTGGAGCACCCGGTGGTGGAGGTCAAGCGGTACGGGGCCCGGGTGGACCTGTGGTTCCTGCTGGGCCACGACCAGCAGCGCCTGGTGCTGCGCCTGTCCGGCCCGCCGCTCCGGCCCACGCTCGAGGGCACCTGGCTCGCGCGCGGCGAGCGCCACCCCGAGGCCGTCTCGCTCACCCGCCTGGGGGAGTGAGGCCGGCGCCCCCGCCCCTCAGTCCAGCTCGAGCTTGGCGCTGATCATGCCCAGCCGGTCCCAGCCCCGGTCGGGGCTGAAGCGGAAGCGATCGATCGCCAGCAGCGCGCAGCGGCGCTCCTCGGCGCGCAGGTCGAAGCTCGCCCCCGTGAGCGCGACGCGCACGGGCGCGCCGGCGGCGTCGATGCCGAACTCGTACCGCAGCCACCCGTGGCGCAGCTCGAGCCGCCGGCCGGGCTCGAAGCAGCGGGCCACCCGGCGCCCGAGCAGGTCCTTCTCCGCCTTCAGCTCGATGAACCGGATGTAGCGCTCGAGCTGGGGCTCTGCCTGCCACGGGTTCAGGTCCACCTCGACCAGCCTGGCCTCGCCGGGGTTCAGCCACAGCACCTCGCGGTGCGGGGGGAAGCCCGGGGCCCGCACCTCGAGCGCGCGGGCGCAGGCCGGCACCGTGTAGCTGCGCTCGTTCGGCCCGAGCCGCCGGCCGTCCAGCCACACCTCCACCCGCAGCTTGCCCCGGCGGGCGTCGAGGTCCCGGACCCGCACGCTCAGCGCGGCCTCGAGGTGGGCGGGCGCGAGCCGCACGGTCTGCTCGCTGCCCGCCGCGAGCTCGAGATCGCGCGCGGCGGGCTGGTGGCAGGGGCCCTCGACCACCAGGCGGTGCTTGCCGGCGCTCACCTCGAGGCGCTCCCCGCGCAGCCTGCCCAGATCGCGCCCGTCGAGCTCGGCCCACAGGCCCGCGGGTTCGCTCTCGAGCCGCAGCCAGGCCGTGGGCGGCCCGCCCTCCAGCCGCTCCGGCGAGCCGCCCCCGCGGCTCCAGGCCTCGACCCGCCCGGCCAGGTCCTCCACCGCGGCCTCGAGCCCCTCCGGACCGCACGGGCCCGGGGACCGCGCGCGCCGCTCCACCTCGCCGAACAGCAGATCCCGGAAGACGAGCGCGGCCCCGCAGCCCGGCCCCCCGCCGGCCAGGTCGAGCAGCACGAGCTTGCGCAGCGCCACCTGCCGCGCGAGGGCGACCGCGCAGCGCTCCTCCCGGCAGGCCACGTAGCGACCTCCGTCCCGCAGCACGAGCTCGCGCTCGAGCGCGCGGGCCGAGGTCACCCGGTAGCCGCCGCCCGCGGCGAGCGCGGCCTCGAGGCGTGCGACCAGCCGCGCGACCAGGTCCTCCGAGAACGCTCCGCCCCCGAGGGCGCGGGGGTAGACCGCCGCGCGGGGCAGCTCGGCCTCCGCGGCGAGGGCCGACGACGACAGGGCGGCCAGCCAGGCGAGGAGGGCGAAGACGGCGCGGGACATGGCGGCCCTCCTCCCTTGCCGGACGGGCCGCGCGTCAGGGCGGAGGGGTCTGGGTCTCGTTGCGCAGGAACCGCAGCGAGCGCTCGAGCTGGCGCTCCATGCAGTGCACCGTCAGGGTGTGCAGCTCGTTGGGGGAGGCGCGCAGCGCCTCGTAGTAGTGCTGTCGCTCCACGTCCGGGATGATCACCGGGAAGTAGCCGGCCCGGAGCACGAACAGGTTCTGGAGCAGCCGCGCCACCTTGCCCGTCTCCTGGTCGAAGGGGAAGGTGGCCATGAAGCGGAAGTGCACGTCGGCCGCCTGCTGGATGGGGTGGAGCTGCTTGAACTCCCGCCCCTTCAGGTCCCGGACCAGCTTGTTCACCTGGTACGAGATCTTGTTCGGCTCCACGATGTCGTGGAAGTAGGTCCGGTGGATGGGGATCTCCTTGCGGTACAGCCCGGCCCCGGAGCCCTGGATGCCGTGGCACAGGAGCAGGTGCAGCCCCTTGATGAACTGCAGGGTGACGCTCTTCTGGGGCTCGTCGGCCATCTGCCGGATCTTCTCGATGGCCGCCTTGTGGTTGCGGATGCGCTGGTAGGTCGGGATGAGCACCCCGTCCCCGATGGTCACGTGGTCGAGCGCGGCCTTGAGGTCGAAGACGTCGATCACCAGGCCCTCGAGGGCGTTCTCGTGGAAGATCCACGAGACCTCGAAGCGCTCCTCGAAGTCCCTGGCCAGGTCCCGGTGGACCTCCATCTCGTGCCTGAGCTCTTCGGTCTTGTCGTCCAGCTCGAAGTAAACGGTCCGCACCTGACACCCCTGGTCACGGGGCAAACCCCTTTGGAATCGAATCGTTAGCACATCCGCCCGGCGTCTGTCAAAAAAGCGGGCGGCCCGGTCGGGCGCTGAAGAGCCAACGCCATGATGTACATGGGCTTTTTCTTTCTACATCACCACGAAGAACGAGCGGCAAGCCTGGTCGATGAGCTGCTTGTTGAGCGCCGGCTGGACCGCCCGGAAGCGGGCCACGTCGAGCATCAGCCCGACGATGTCGCGCGGGTGGCAGGACCGGAGCTCCATGTCGTACTGGCGGTAGTACTGATCGATGATGTAGCTGATGGCCTCGTCCGAGTACTTGATCCCCTTGGCGGAGCACACCTTCTGGAAGATGGCCCGGTACTCCGGCTCGCTCGGGTTGGAGACCTCGATCTTGTACTTGATGCGCCGCAGGAAGGCCTCGTCGACCAGCTCCTTGGGGTCCAGGTTGGTGGCGAAGATGATGAGCTGGTCGAAGGGGATCTCGAACTTCTTGCCGGTGTGCAGGGTGAGGAAGTCCACGCGCTTCTCGAGGGGCACGATCCAGCGGTTGAGCAGATCGGTGGGGTGCACCCGCTGGCGGCCGAAGTCGTCGATGAGCAGCATGCCGCCGTTGGCCTTGACCTGGAAGGGCGCCTCGTAGAAGGCCGTGTTGGGGTTGTAGATGAGGTCGAGGGTCGCCAGCGTGAGCTCGCCGCCCACCATGACCGAGGGGCGCCGCGAGAGCAGCCAGCGCCGGTCGAACTCCGGGCCGACCTTCTTCTGCACCGCCCCGCCCGCCGGGCGCACCCCCCGCAGGGGCGGCGGCTTGACCGCGCGCTCCAGGTCCACGATCCGGTGGCTGAGCGGGTCGAACACCTTGATCACCTGCCCGTCCACCTCGATGGCGTAGGGCACGAACACCTCGCCGGCCAGGATGTCGGCCACCATCTCGGCCACGGTGGTCTTGCCGTTGCCGGGCGGGCCGTACAGGAACAGCGAGCGGCTGGAGTTGATGGCCGGGCCGATGCGGTCGAAGAACTCCTCGGGCAGGATGAGCGTCTTGAACTGCTCGACCAGGTGCTCGCGGCTGATGAACGGCACGTCCTGCATCTGCAGGCGGACGAGCGAGGTGTACTGCTCGAGCGGCACCGGCGCCCGGCCCGTGTAAGCGGTGCGGCGCACGGCCTCGCGGGCCGCCTCGCGCCCGCGCTCGGTGAGGGTGAAGTCGACCGAGGCGCGGCCGAAGCCCTTGCCGCCCCGCATGTCGACCTGCTTCTCCTGGGCCATGAAGTTGATGATGTCCTCGACCACGCCGGCGAACGGCAGGCCCATCTCGTCGGCGATGACCACGCCGCTCATCACCCCGCCGTAGTAGAGGAACTTGAGGGCCAGATCGACCAGGAAGCCCTGCTGCAGCCCGGTCTCACCGACCGACCGCGGCTGGGGCGGGGCGAGGTCCAGGATGCCGGGTCGCTCGAGGCCAAACGGGTTCTCCATGCGTCCTCCAGGGGCTCGCCCGGATCCTCACGGGGCCCGGCCGACCCACCGAGGGTAGCGGACCGCCCCCGCCCCGCGCAAGCCCTAGCGCACGGACTTCAGGAACACAGCGGGCGACAGGGTTTGCACCACCCGCCCACCGCGCTTCTGCTGCTCCCGGTCGAGCGTGACCAGCTCGGCCGCGAACACCGCCGCGGAGGCCAGGAAGACCGCGTCCGCCCCGCGCAGGCCGTGCTGCGCGCCGAGCGCGGCGGACTGGCGCGCCAGACCGTCGTCCAGCGGCACCAGGACCGCGTTGGGCAGCTGCCCGATGGCCAGCGCGACCTGCTGGGCCAGGCCGGGTGCGACGCCCGCCCGGCCGAGGGCGGCCGCGACCTCCACCAAAACCAGCGTCGGCAGGAACAGCCGCGGGCGCGCAGCGCGCACCCAGGCCAGGAAGGCGCGACTCTCGACATGCCCCGGCTCGCCCTGTCGCGCCGCGCTCACGAAGACGCTGGAGTCGATCGAAAGCAGGCGCATGCTCAGCGCCTCATCCGCTCGAGCTCTTCCATGGCGGACTTGTCCTTCGTGCCGCCCTCCCGGGCCAGCCGCGAGAGCAGCGCGTCCCAGGCCTCCCAGGCGCTGTTCGCCCCAGGTGGCTCGAGCAGCCGCTCACCCGCGTCCGCAGGCACGATCAGCGCCTCCACCGCCCCGTGCTTGGTGACCGCGTAGGTGACCCTGCGCGTCTTGACGTCCTCCACGATGGCGGAGGCCTTGGCCTTGAGCTCCCGGATGCCCACGGACGGACGCCCCCGCCCGGCCCGGGGCGGGCGGGGCTTCTTCGCGCGGGGCGATCCGGCCATTGTGGTCACCTCAATCCACGATGAGACCACATCCGAGACGACCCGTCAAGCAGGCCCACCAGGCGACCGGCAGGGACCCGGACTCGGCACGGCCCGGCGGCTGTGTCAACGCAGCGGACAGAACGCAGCCAGGAGAGGACGGGGACCAGGGGCAGGGGCCTCTTCAAGGGGAAGGCCAGGAGCCAGGTTCTCGCGAGGGAATGCGCGGCTGCGACAGGTTGCCGCGCCTGGCACACGCCCTGCTTGCGCCCTGAACCGTCCAACCACGAGGAGGCCCCGCGATGCACAGCCAGGCGCCACCGTCCCCGCGAACCCATTCCGGCCGAATCGTCCGCCGGTCCTTCCCCCTCCTCCCCTCGATGCTCCTGGTCCTTTCTTCCCTGTCCCTGTCCCCCCCCCGCGCCCTGGCGGGGCCAGATCCGGGGCCCTCGCTCGGTGCGCGGATGGTGGAGGCCGCCCGCGAACTCCTCGGGCAGCCCTACCAGTTCGGCGGCCGGCTCAAGCGCGCTGGCGAGGGGATCGACTGCCAGGGGCTCCTGTTCTACGCCGCCGAACGCGTCGGGCGCTGTGGCTGGCGCTCGTTCTCGGTCATGCCCACCGAGAGCATCCCGCGGGGCGAGCTGGGCCGCTCGGTCGAGGGCCTCTCGCCGGTCGCCACGGCCGACCTCGACACCGCCCGGCTCCAGCCCGGGGACGTTCTCTGGCTGCTCTACGCGGCCGAGAACCCGGCCGAGCCGTCCATCGCCGAGCTGGGCGAGGACGAGGTCTGGGTCTGGCACACGGCGCTCTACGCCGGCGACGGCCGCTTCCTCCACGCCGATCCCTTCGGCGGCAAGGTGATCGAGGAGCCGCTCGTGCCCTTCCTGGAGGGGTACGGCTACGCCGGCGTGTGGGTGACCCGCATGACCGCGGGCCCGGCCCCGCACCGGTGTCGGAAGCACGCCAAGATGCCCCGCCCTGCGCCCCGGCCCGAGGGTCCTAGCCCTTGACCCCGCCGGCCGTGAGGCCGCCCACCAGGTTCTTCTGCAGGGCGAAGAACAGGAGCACCACGGGCACCGAGACGAGGATCGCGCCCGCGGCGAAGTGGCCCCACTCGACCGTGGTCTCGGACACGTAGCCGTTCAGCATGACCGGCAGGGTCTGGGCGGTCTCGTCGCTCATGAAGGTGGCCGCCAGGATGAACTCGTTCCAGGAGGCCATGAAGGAGAACAGCGCCGTCACCGCGATGGCCGGGCGGGCCAGCGGCAGGATGATGCTCCAGAAGATGCGGATGCGGCTGGCGCCGTCGATCAGCGCCGACTCCTCCAGCTCCCGGGGGATGGTGTCGAAGAAGCCCTTCAGCGTCCAGACGCAGAAGGGGATGGCGCTGACCGAGTACACCAGCACCAGCCCCAGCAGCTGGTCGAGCAGCCCCAGCTTGTCCACCAGGATGTACAGCGGGATCATCATCATGGTCCCGGGGAACATCTGGATCACCAGGAAGGACAGCAGGCCCGCCCGCCGGCCCGGGAAGCGGAAGCGGCTGAAGGCGTAGGCCGCGGTGCACGCCAGGAAGATGCCGAACAGCGTGGTCACCAGGGCGGCCACCACGCTGTTCAGGAGCTGTCGCCCGAACAGCCACACCGTCCGGCGCTCCATGGCGCCGCTCGGCGCGTCCCCCCCCAGCCCGAGGGCGCGGGCGTTCTCGCGGCTGGGCGCGGCGAGCCAGGCGGCGAGCTTCTCCTCCCCCAGCCGGCCGGCCGCGCGCAGATCCCCGCCCAGCCCGACCCGCCCCTGGTCGCCGAGCTCATGGCAGGCGAAGCAGCGCTTCTCGGCCAGCAGGGCGCCCAGGCCGGCCGGCGGGGACCAGCCCGGCTCGGCCTCCAGGGACGGCACCCGCGCGAGCTCGGCGGCCAGGCGCTCGATCTCCGCGGCGTCGAGCTCCGGTCCGAGCCCCACCACCTTCTCGCGGGTGATCACCTCCGCGAAGTTCTTCAGGGTCAGCATGGCCGGCCTGGGGAAGGGCAGCAGGCTCATGTCGAAGGTCTGCTGGTCCTGCAGGGCCACCTGGAACACCTTGGCCACGGGGAACATGACCGCCAGGGTGAACACGATCAGGAAGGCGTGGGTGAGCGCCAGCCGGGTGCGGTTGGGGTTCGCCATCAGTCGAACGCTCCTTCCGTGGCCCGGGTGATGCGGTTGGTGATGATGGTGTACAGGAACAGGATCAGGAAGATGAGCGTGGAGTAGGCGGCCGCGTAGCCGTAGCGATCGCCGCGCTCGAAGGCCCAGCGGAAGGCCTCCACCACCAGGATGTCGGTGCCCCCGTTGGGGGCGCCGCGGCTGACCAGGTAGATCACGTTGAACATGTTGAAGGTCCAGATCACGCCCAGGATGACCGCCGGGAAGAGCGCCGGCTTCAGCAGCGGCAGGGTGATGAAGCGGAACTTCTGCCAGCGCGTGGCGCCGTCCACGTCCGCGGCCTCGTACAGCTCCTGGGGGATGGACTGCAGCGCGCCCAGGCTGACCACCATCATGAAGGGGAAGCCCAGCCAGCAGTTGGCCACCAGGTTGGCCAGGAAGGCGCTCCAGGTGGAGCCCCACCAGTTGAAGCCCTCGAGCCCGAGCATGTGGTTGATGACGCCGCTCTCGGCGTCGAACATGCCGCGCCAGACGATGGCGGTGATGTAGGAGGGCACCGCCCAGGGGATGATCAGGAGCGCCCGGTACAGCCCCTTGAGCCTGAGCAGCGGATCCTTCAGAAGCAGCGCCAGCCCGAGGCCGATGCCCAGGTGCAGGAGCACGTTCGCCGCGGTCCACAGCACGGTGATGAACAGCTTGTAGTAGAAGCTGAAGGTGTCGGTCAGGCCGTAGCCGCGGGAGGACAGGATGTCCACGAAGTTCTTGAAGCCGACGTAGTAGTAGTCGCCCTGGTAGTAGCTGAAGAACGACAGCCCCAGGCCCACCGCGAAGGGGATGAAGATCAGCACCGCGGTGCCGATCATGGCCGGCGCGATGTAGGCGTAGGCGCTCTTCTGTCGCCAGGCCTCGCGCAGGCCGCGCTTGAACCGCCGTCACAGCACCGCGGCCACGGCGAGCAGCGCGAGCAGGGCCCCGCCCAGGCCCCAGGTGACCGCCTGCACGAAGGCCGCCTCGCCGCCGCCCTGGCGCGCGAGCGCGGCGCCCTTCCGGAACTCCTGGATCTGGAAGGCGACCTGCTGCTGCGCGACCGCCAGGGCCTGCGCCGGGGTGGCGCGACCGATGATCACGTCGGTGAGCGCGTTGCCCACGGGGCCCCACAGCATGCCCATCTCGGGCGTGTTCAGCATGGGCTCGGCGAACTCGAGCTGCTCGCGGAAGACCGCCAGGACCGGGTCGACGTGGCCCTCGGTGTACAGCGCGTGGTTGGCCACCGACTGCAGGCCGACCTGCATGCGCACCCGCGCGGCCTCGTCGCGGGTGAGCCACTCCATCACCTGGTAGGCCGCCTCCGGGTGCTTGGCCTTGGCGGACAGCATGAAGGCCTCGCTGCCCACGAAGGGCCGGGCCCTGAGCCCGGTGGGCTCGAGCACCGGCAGGAGCGCCACGCCGTAGTCCACGCCCTCGGCGATCTCGGCCCGGAACCAGGGGCCGTTGATGACCATCGCGGCCCGCCCGGCGTTGAACAGCGAGGTGACCTTGATGCTGTCCACGTCCTCCGGGCCGAGCTTCAGATCGCGCACCAGGTGGCGCACGAACTCCAGCGAGGCGGCGTTCTCCGGGCTGTCGAGCGCCGGGTCCTGCCGGGCGTCGAACAGCCGGCCCTTGAAGCCGTACAGGAAGCCGGCGTGCATGTAGAGCAGGGAGGCCTGCCACACCAGCCCGAAGACGGGCTCGCCGTCCGCGGCCGTGCGGCCGCGCAGCTCCTCCGCCAGGGCCACGAGCTCGCGGGTGTCCAGGGGCGGCGCGGGCACCAGGGCCCGGTTGTAGTAGAGCACCGCGCTCTTGAAGGCCACCGGCAGGCCCCACACCTGGCGGCGGTAGCGCAGCGGGTCGACCGTCTTGGCGAGGAAGCGGTCGAGCAGCCCGGGCGCGAGGCGCCCGTCCAGCGGGGCGATGAGCCCGCTGTCGGCCCAGGCGCCCACGCGGTCGTGGGCGAAGATGAACACGTCCGGGCCGTTCCCGCGCGGCACGGTCATGTTGAGCTTGTCCGCGTAGGACTGGGAGGGGACGAAGGTCGCGGCCACGCGCAGGGACGCGTGGGTGGTGTTGAAGTCCTGGAGGGTGCGCTCGAGCGCCTCGCGCTCCGCGCCCCGGTAGGAGTGCCACAGCTCGACCGCGATCGGCTCGGCGCCGGACGCGGCCGCGCCGAGCAGCCACCCGCAGAGCCCCGCCGCGATTGCCAGCGCGCGCGCCAAGGGCCCCCTCCTAGAAGAACGCCTCGCCCGTGGCGCGGTCGAACAGGTGGGCCCGGCCGAGGTCCGGGGCGAGCTCCACCGCGTCGCCCTCGGCGATGCGCGCGCTCGCCTCCACCCGCACGGTCAGCAGCTGCCCCTGGAAGGCGGCGTACACGTAGGTCTCCGAGCCCATGGGCTCCATCACCTCGATCTGGGCGCGCAGCCGGTCCGCCCGCGGCTCGGGGCCGGCCCGCTCCACCGCGAACAGGGTGGGCCGCACGCCCAGCTCGACCGGCCCGCGCCGGCCCTCCACCGCCCGCAGGTGGGCCTCGGGCAGGCGCAGCTCGAACCCCTCCCCCCGCAGCGCGCCGCCCTCGGCGAGCTCGCAGGCGAGGAAGTTCATGGCCGGGCTGCCGATGAAGCCGGCCACGAAGCGGTTCCTGGGGTGCTCGAACACATCGAGCGGGGTGCCCACCTGCTGCACCACGCCCTTGTCCATGATCACGATGCGGTCGGCGAGCGTCATGGCCTCGACCTGGTCGTGCGTCACGTACACGATGGTGGTCTTGATGCGCTGGTGCAGCTTGGCGATCTCGGCGCGCATCTGCACGCGCAGCTTGGCGTCCAGGTTGGAGAGCGGCTCGTCGAACAGGAACACCTTGGGTTTCCGCACGATGGCCCGGCCCATGGCCACCCGCTGGCGCTGGCCGCCGCTCATGTCCTTGGGCTTCCGGTCGAGCAGCTCGCGCAACCCCAGGATGTCGGCCGCCTCCCCCACCCGGGCCTCGATCTCGCCCCTGGCCATGCCGCGGATCTTGAGCCCGAAGCTCATGTTCTCGCGGGCGGTCATGTGCGGGTAGAGGGCGTAGGACTGGAACACCATGGCGATGTCGCGGTCCTTGGGGTGGACCTCGTTCACCCTCCGGCCGGCGATGTGCAGCTCGCCCGCGGAGATCTCCTCGAGGCCGGCGATCATGCGCAGGGTCGTGGACTTGCCGCACCCGGACGGGCCGACCAGCACCACGAACTCTCCCGCGGCGATGGTGAGGTCCACCCCGGGCACCACGACCACCTCGCCGTACTGCTTGCGCACGCCCTTCAGCACCACCTCGGCCATGGCTCGCTCCCTCTTCCCGGGGAATCCGGCGGGAGCGTACACCGCGCCCAGCCGGCATGCAACCCGGGCGGGCCGCCCGGCCGGGGGGAACCCGCGGGTTGACTCGGGACGTCAAAGCCCCTAGAATTTCGCGCTCGGAGTGGAGGTGTCGTTTGGGCGAAAAGGCCGGCGACAGGGCAGCGCGGCTCCTGGTGGCCAACCCGCGCAGGCGGCGCTCCCTGCTCCTGCGCGTGCCCGTGTGGATGCTGGCCTGCCTCGCGCTCTGGTTCGCCGGCGGAACCCTCGGGTTCCTGGGCATCTACCTGGCGGTCGAGGAGTCCGTGCCCACGCTCCCCAGGCTCGAGCAGTACACCCCCCCGGGCACCACCCGGCTGTACGCCCAGGACGGCACCCTGCTCGCGGAGTTCGCCATCGAGCGCCGCGACGTGGTCCCCCAGGACATGATCCCCCGCAGGCTGGTGCAGGCCTTCATCGCCTCCGAGGACGACAACTTCTTCAACCACGGCGGGATCGACCCCATGGGCATCCTGCGCGCGGCGCTCAAGAACCTCCAGGCCGGCCGGGTGGTCCAGGGCGGCAGCACCATCACCCAGCAGGTGGCCAAGACCTTCGTGGGGCGGGAGAAGACCTACACCCGCAAGTTCAAGGAGGCCATCCTCGCCCGGCGCATGGAGACCACCTTCGGCAAGGAGGACATCCTTTACCTGTACCTCAACCAGATCTACCTGGGGCACGGCTCGCACGGGGTGCAGGCGGCCGCCCGCAACTACTTCCACAAGAACGCGTGGGAGCTCGACCTGGCCGAGATGACCACCCTGGCCGGGCTGCCCCAGGCGCCCTCGGACTACGATCCCGTGCTCCAGCCGAAGGCGGCCCTCGAGCGCCGGGCCTACGTGCTCGAGCGCATGCAGGCGGTGGGCTTCCTGGCGGCCGCCGAGGCCGAGGCCGCGGCCCGGACGCCCATCCAGGCCCAGCCCATCGCGGACATCTTCCGCCAGCGCTCCCCGTACTTCTCCGAGGAGGTGCGCCGCCAGCTCCAGCAGCGCTACGGCACCGAGGGGGTGTACGAGGCCGGCCTGACCGTCGAGACCACGCTGGACCTCGACTACCAGCACGCGGCCCAGCTGACCATGAACGAGGGCATCGTGGCCATCGACCGGCGCCAGGGCTACCGCGGGCCGCTCGTGAACCTGGCCGACCCGGAGGCTCGCCAGAAGCTGCTCGACGCGCTGCAGAAGCACTTCGCGAGCAAGGGCTGGGACGCCGAGCTGCCCATGGAGCTGCCGCTCCTGGCCCTCGTGGACGAGGTCTCCGAGCAGCGCGCGCTCGTGTCCATCGGGCACACGCGGGGGCTCCTGCCGGTCATGGGCATGCGCTGGGCGCGCACGCCCGATCCCACCGTGCACTACCAGTCCGCCTCCGCGCGGGTGACCGACGTGCGCCGCAAGCTCAAGCCCGGCGACGTGATCCTGGTGCGGCGCGCCAGCGCGGACGCGCTCATGCAGGACGAACCCCCGGCGCTGCGGAAGATCCTCGAGGAGCTCCCCGACGCGGCGCTGGTGCGCCTGGCCCAGATCCCCGCCGTCCAGGGCGCCCTGGTCACCCTCGAGCCCCAGCTCGGGTACGTCAAGGCCATCCTCGGCGGCTACAACTTCGACGACAGCGAGTTCAACCGCGTGCTGCAGGCCTGCCGCCAGCCCGGCTCGGCCTTCAAGCCGATCACCTACTCCCTGGCCATCCAGGACAAGGAGTACCACCCGGCCAAGGTGCTGATCGACTCGGCCATCGTGTACGACGACCCCGAGAACCAGAACCGCTGGAAGCCCGAGAACTTCGACGCCGACTTCAAGGGCAAGGTCACCGTGCACATGGCCCTGGTGAACTCGATGAACGTGCCGGCCATCAAGGTGCTGGCCGACGTCGGCATCCCCGAGACCATCGCCTGGGCCAGGCGGCTGGGCATCACCACGCCCCTGAAGGAGGAGCTGGGCCTGGCGCTCGGCTCCTCGTGCCTGAAGCCCTGGGATCTGACCCGGGTCTACGCGGTCTTCAACCAGGGTGGCCGGCGCGCCCAGGC
>Ga0116143_10004972_pt1 | contig 12324 bp, 10 predicted proteins | sample AD_UKC034_MetaG_FD_89745 | JGI IMG/M metagenome (GOLD analysis project Ga0116143, IMG submission 89745) | Active sludge microbial communities of municipal wastewater-treating anaerobic digesters from USA - AD_UKC034_MetaG | ecosystem: Engineered > Bioreactor > Anaerobic > Digestate | place: USA...
GCGGCCTGGGCCACCTCGGCCGCCGGGCCGGCCTGGGCCCGCGCGGGGCCGCGGGCGCCGAGCCACAGGAACAGGGCCCCGGCGAGGATCACCAGGCCTGCCAGCGCGCCGTAGACCCACATGGCGCCACCCCCCCTCAGCTCCCGAACTCGGCCTTGACGATGGCGAAGCACCGGTCGGCCACGTCCAGGGCCTCGCGGATGTCCGCCTCCTGGTGGGCGGCGCACAGGAACCAGTTGTGGTGGGGGTGGAAGAACACCCCGCGCCGCGCGGCCTCGGCCGAGAAGCGCTGCATGCGCAGGAAGTTCTTCTCGTTCGAGAAGGTCATGGCGGGGATGGAGGGCGGGCCGCTCACCGTCACCTGGAGCCCGTGCTTCGCGGCGCGCTCCCTCAGGCCGGCCTGCAGCATGCCGCCCATCTCGAGCATGTGCGGGATGGCCCGCGTGCGCTCGAGCTCCTCCAGGCAGGCCAGGGCGGCGGCCATCTCGGCCGCGCTGGCGTAGTAGGAGCCGGTGAAGAACACCTGGGAGGCGGCCTTCTTGAGCTCCGCCCGACCCACCGCGGCGGAGATCACGTGGCCGTTGGCGAGCGCCTTGCAGTAGGCGATGGCGTCGGGCTTGAACCCGAAGTACTCGTTCGAGCCGCCGAGATCCAGGCGGAAGCCGGCGCGCACGTCGTCCATCAGGAGCACGATGCCGTGCCGGTCGCACAGCTCCCGCACCCCGGCCATGAAGCCGGGCGCTGGCAGCACCGAGTCGCCGAAGGCGGGGTGGTGGTAGGGGGTGAGCATGATCGCGGCCACGTCGTCCGCGTTCTTCCGGACCAGGTCGCGCAGCTCGTCCAGGTCGTTCCAGGTGAACTGGAGCACCTGCGCGTAGTCCTCGGGGATGAGCCCGGCGATGCCGTGGATGCACCAGGCGTGGGTGCCGTGGTAGGCGCCCCGCGCCTTGATGACCTTCCGCCGCTGGGTGTGCTGGCGGGCGACCAAGACCAGGTAGGTGCACACGTCCGAGCCGTTGCGGGCGAAGGTGGCCCAGTCGGCGATGGGCACCATGCGCACCAGGCGCTCGGCCAGCTCGACCGACAGCGCGGTGGGGTGGTTGAACACCGAGCCCTGCTCGCGCTGGCGCCGGGCGGCCTCGTCCACGCCGGCGTGGCGGTAGCCCAGGATGATCGGCCCGTAGCCGCACATGAAGTCGATGAACCGGTTGCCGTCCGCGTCCCAGTAGCGGCAGCCCTCGCCGCGCACGGCGTAGTAGGGGAAGGAGCCGGGCACGGTCAGCGCCGGGCTGAAGTGGCCGGGGATGCCGCCCGGGATGACCGCCGCGGCGCGGCGGAACAGGGCCATGGACTCGTCGAAGGAGTAGAGCTTCTCGGGCATGGCGCGCCTCCGCGTGTGCTTTCGCTCGCCCGGTCAGTGCAGGTACAGCCCGACCCGGTCGAAGAGCGCGTTGAACTCGTCGGCCAGGAAGAGATCGCCGTGCATGCGGATGTCGCCCGCGCCCACGGCGGAGAAGGCGTCCACCTCGCCGCGGATGAGGGCCGCGGCGAAGTCGAGGTCGCGCAGCACCAGGGTGGCGGTGGGGGCGGGCAGCTCGCCGGCGGCCGCGGACAGCGCGCCGCGCGCGATGCGCACGTGGGCGCGGGGACCGCCCTCCACCAGGAACTGGATGCTGCCGTCGTGCAGCGCGGCCACCACCCGCCGGGCGGCCGGATCGTGCAGGCCCACCTGGCAGGCCGCGCTCAGGCCGACGAGCAGGCTGAGCTCGACGTGGGCCGCCTTGAAGCGCGGGTCGGCCAGGTCGGTGACCTGGGGCTTCAGGTAGCGGGTCAGCAGGGCGGTCAGCGCCTCGAACCGTCTCACCCTGGGGAGCTGGTGCAGCCCGCCCACCGGGACGGGCAGCACCTTCTCGCCGCCGAACATGCGGTTGAGGCGCGCGCAGGAGGTGAACACGAGCCCCAGGGCCGGGAAGCCCAGGCGGCCCGCGCCGTGCTCGACCCGCCCGCCGCGGAAGCGCAGGTGGGCGGACGGCCCGCCGAGCACGGCGAAGTCGAGCGCCAGCTCCAGGCCCTGGACCGCGGCCGCGGCCTCGGGGTCCAGGCGGACCAGGTCCGCCACCCGGGGCAGCACCGCGTGGAGGTGCATGTTCGCCAGGATGCAGTCCGCGACGCTCGCGCGGGCCGGCAGCAGGCCGGCGAGGCGGAGCTTGGTCAGGATCGTTCGCATGCTCCCTCCGGGTGGGGCTCAGCCGCCCGTGGTGATGGCCTCCACGCGCTGCATGTGCAGCCCGATCTCCTTGCTGTACTCCAGCGACCCCTCCAGCTTGAGCTTGCCCTGCTTGACCGCGTCCACGGTGCTGACCCGCTGGGTGAGCACGTCGAAGGCGCTGTCGATGTCCGGGAACATCATGTGCACGAAGGGCTGGCGCCGGGCGTAGGTGCCCCGGCCGGCCTTGGTCTTGCCGGCCTTCATGCGCAGGTAGGCCTCGGGGCCGCCGGCCACGCTCCACTGGTAGACGCGGTCCGGGCTCGCCTTGACCACCTTGCCGAAGGCCGGATCGCCGCCCTTGTTGAGCTGGCTCAGCGCGTTGGTCACCATGTAGAGCAGCAGCCGCACCTTGAGCGCCCGCTCGGCGGGGTCCGTGGGCATGGCGTCGGGCATGAGGATCTTCAGCTTCAGCAGGAAGGGCAGCAGGCGGAGCAGCGCGGGCAGCCGGAGCAGGCCCGAGATCCCGGGCGCCTTCAGCGCCCCGGCGAAGAAGGCGCACATCTCCTCCAGGCGCTTGAAGGTCAGGCGCACGTCGGGCCTCTCGTGGACGCCCTGCACCACCTGGAGGGCCCCCGGCGCAAGCTCCACGTAGGCGCCCTGCTGGCTGTCCCGGGCGGCGAACTGCACCACCCCGCGGGCCCGCCACAGGAAACGCCGGTAGGCGGGCCGCTCGGCCAGCACCACCTTGATGAGCGGCAGCGCGGCGCGCAGGAAGATGCGCGCGCGCAGCTCGGTCGCTTGATCGGCCATGGTTCGCGCCCCTCTCAGTCCTCGTCCGCCCAGTCCTCGTCCGCCTCGAAGTCGGCCTTGAGCACCTCGCCGATGGCCGCCAGGATGCCGTCGCCGTCGATGCAGTAGTGGTGCAGCAGATCGTCCGGGTAGCCGACGATGGAGTAGCAGTCCTGGTAGCCGAGCCGCCGGAAGGCGCAGCCCTTGCCGCTCCGGGCGATCACCTCGGCCACCGCGGTGCCCAGGCCGCCCACCACGGAGTGGTCCTCGACGGTGATGAGGCGCCGGGTGTCCTTGATCGCGGCCAGCACCGCCGCCTCGTCCAGCGGCTTGAGCGTGTGCATGTCCAGCACCCGCACGCTCACGCCCTGCTGCTTCGCCAGATCGGCCGCCTCGACCGCGTGCCGCACCGGGATGCCCGTGGCGATGACCGTCAGATCCGTGCCCTCGCGGAGCTGGATGGCCTTGCCGATCTGGAACTCGAAGGCGAGGTCCTTGTGCAGCGGCGGCTCGAAGCCGCGCCCGATGCGGAGGTAGACCGGCCCGTCCATGGCGACGGCCGCCTCGACGGCCTTGGCCGTCTCCAGCGCGTCCGCCGGGGCGATCACCGTCATGCCCGCCAGCGCCCGCATGACCGCGAGGTCCTCGGTGCAGTGGTGGGTGGTGCCGGCCTGGCCGAAGGAGGTGCCCGAGTGGGTGGCGATGATCTTCACGTTGCGCTTCTGGTAGCAGATGTCGGTGCGCACGAACTCGGCCGCGCGCAGCGAGCTGAACACGGCGAAGGTGGACACGATGGGGATGAGCCCCGCGTCCGCCAGCCCCGAGGCCACGGCGAACATGTTGGCCTCGGCGATGCCGAAGTTGAAGAAGCGCTCGGGGATCTTCTCCTCGAACTTGCCGATCTTGGTGGAGCGGGCCAGATCCGCGGTCAGCGCCACCAGGCGCCTGTCCTTCTGGCCCATCTGCGTGATGACCGCGCCGTAGATCTCGGCCTGGGTCATCTGATCCGCGTCCTCGACCGTCCAGGTGAGCCCCTGTGCCTTGGCCATGGTGTCCCCCTCGCTCAGTCCGGGTACGTGCGCCGGATCGACTCCAGCGCCTTGCGCTTCATCTCGTCGTCCAGGCCGCCGTAGTGCCAGCCGGTCTTCGACTCCATGAAGTCCACGCCCTTGCCCTTGACGGTCCGGGCGATCACCATGACGGGCCGCTCACGCTCCGCGAGGCCCTCCTCGATCGCCCCGCAGATGGCGTCGAAGTCGTGCCCGTCGATCTGCAGCACGCGCCAGCCGAAGGCCCGGAACTTCTCGTCCAGCGGCTCGAGCGCCATGACCTTCTCGGTCGGCCCGTCGAGCGAGAAGCCGTTGCGATCGAGGAAGCACATCAGGTTCGAGGCCTTGAAGTGGGCGGCCGCCATGGCCGACTCCCACACCGAGCCCTCGTGGCACTCGCCGTCGCCCACCAGGCAGTAGGTGCGGTAGCTCTTGCCGGTCACCCGCGCGCCCATGGCCATGCCCAGCGCGATGCCGATGCCGTGGCCGAGCGAGCCGGTCGAGGCGTCCACGCCCGGGACCTTGAGCCGGTCGAGGTGCATGCCGAAGGGCGAGCCGGTCTTGTTGAAGTCGTCCAGCAGCCGGTCCTCGTAGTAGCCCTTGTCGGCCAGGATGACCGCGTGCCCGATGCCGCCGTGCCCCTTGGACAGCACGAAGCGATCGCGCTCGGCCCAGTCCGGCCGCTTCGGGTCGAGGTTCAGGTACTTGTAGTACAGCGCCACCAGGATGTCGTGCTGGCTGAAGGCCCCGCCGATGTGCGCCCCGCCGCAGGTGAAGGTCACCTCGACGATGCGCTCGCGGAGCTGCCTCGCCTTCTGCACCAGGCGCCTCTTCTCGGCTGCGTCCAGCATGCTCGTGACCCCTTTCAGCGCGCGGGCGCCGTCCCCAGGCGCCGGTGTACGATGCCCTCGATCAGCCGGTGGGCGAAGTCGGTGGAGAAGAGCACCTTCTCCACGTCCAGGTTCTCGGGCGTGTCGCTGGGCTGGTGGTAGTGGTGCGGCGCGCCGATGGCCGGATCCAGGCACACCAGCGCGACCGCCTCCCAGCCGCGGAACAGGAAGGCCTCCATGTCGGTGCCGCCCACCGGGATGGCGAAGCCCCTGACCTCGGCGAAGCGCGGCTCGCTGGCGGCCGTCTCCTGGCACACCTCCTTGAGCCAGGCCGGGATGTGCACCCGGGTGACCTCGCCCTCGGTCTCGGCGAAGCGCAGCTCGCCCCCGGCCAGGCCGTCCAGGCCGAGCACCACGGTGCGCCGCGGTTCCCAGCGCCCGCGCATGTCGCGGGCCAGCGCGTCCGCCCCGCCCAGGCTGGCCTCCTCGCAGCCGGTGGCCGCGAGCACGTACTCGACCCGCGGATCGCGCGCGCGCAGCAGGCGCCGCGCCAGGACCAGCAGGGCCGCCACGCCGCTGAGGTCGTCGTTCGCCCCGGGCACGATGCGGTTCCTGAGCACCACCTCGAAGGAGGTCAGGAAGGCGAGCAGCGAGGGCAGCGTGAGCACGGCCTCGAGCGGCCTGAGCGGCCAGGTGAGCGGCCCGAGGAACATGCGGGAGAGATCGATGCCGGCCAGCGCGAGCTGGGTGCGCACCGCCAGGTTGAGCCCGCGCTTGGTGAAGTCGAGCGCCCGGGGGCCGTTCTCCATGGCGCGGATGATGGCCGGGTGGAAGAGCAGCCCGGTGTAGGCCGCGTCCACGTGGGCGGCCACCACCACCCGCAGGGCGGGCTCGGGCCCGTTCGGGGCGGTGGCCGGCAGGGTGGCCAGGATGTTCTGCGAGGGGCGCCAGGGGAACACCCGCCTGAGCCAGTAGCCCTTGCGGGTGGCTTCCCTCCAGTAGGAGGCCGCCGCGCCCGCGTGCATCAGGAAGCCCAGCCAGGGCAGCAGCCCCGAGACGGCCGTGCCGGCCGTGGCCAGCCCCATGTGCAGGGCCATGTTGGCGTACAGGCTCCTGTTGAACTCGAAGCGGTGCTCGCTGACCGAAAGCCCGAGGGCCTCGAACTCGGCCCGCATGATCTCGTGGGCCCGGCGCTCGTCCTCGCCCGTCGGGGTGCGCACCGGGCACTCCTGCACGATGCGGGTGACCAGCTCGCGGATGAGCTCGAGCTCCTGAGGGCGGGACAGCGCGGGCTGCGGGGGCGCGGCCTTCGGCCTGCGTGGCTTCCGGTTCCGGGTGGGCTGGGACGTCATGCGGTGCCTCCTGGGAGTGGAGTGCGGTGAGGGGATCATCCGCAAGAACGCCCCTCGCTGTCAACGGAATTGACGCAGCGCAACAGACGCGCCTGGTCGGTGGAAACGCATCCCTTTACAGCGCCTGGCCGCGTGCTTAGCTTGGCCGGGCCACAGGGGAGGACGACATGCAAGGCATCCAGCTCGGGTTGCTGGGCGTCACCGTGGTCGGCGGCGCCGCGGTCCTGGGGAGCTACGCGCACGGCCTCCGCACCCACGCCTCCCCGGCGGAGGCGCTGTGGGGCGGCGTCCCCCGTCGGCTGCGGCCGGCCTACGGGATCTCCATGCTGGCCGCCGCCTCCGGCTTCTTCGGCTTCCTGGTCCACCTGCTGCTGTTCGTGGAGCCCGCGCGGGTCGGGCTGCCGGGCGGGTACGGCGCCTACCTCGTCCTGTTCACCCTCATCCTGCTGCCCTCGGCGCTGTGGATGCCGCTGACCTTCCGGTACCGCGCGCGGCCGAGCGCGGGTCGCTGGGCCGCGGTCCGGGCGGCGCTCACCCTGGCGGGCCTCGGCTCCCTCGGGCTCCTGGCCGCCCTGGTGCTCGAACGGCCCGCGCCGGTCACGGCCTCCTGGATCGCGGCGCTGATCGGCGCCAGCCTGTTCTCCATCCAGACCGCCTTCCTCGACGCCCTCCTCTGGCCGGCGCTCTACCGGCGCCCCGCGAGGGGGTGAGCTCGTGTCGCATCCCCCGCGCGCCACCTTCGAGCGCCTGGATGCCGACGGGCTGCGCGGGCTGCTGTGCGCCGGCGCCCGCGAGGTGCAGGCCGGGCGCGAGCAGCTCGACCGCATCAACGTCTTCCCCGTCCCGGACGGCGACACCGGCGCGAACATGGCCGCCACCCTGCGCTCCGCGGCCGCCGGCGCGGGTACCGGGCCGGGCGGCGACGCGGGCCAGGTGGCGCGGGCGGCGGCCGACGCGGCCCTGATGGGGGCGCGGGGCAACTCGGGCACCATCCTGGCCCAGTTCCTCCACGGCTTCGCCGAGCGCAGCGCGGGCCACGTGGCCCTCAGCGTGCCGGCCTTCGTGGAGGCGGCCCGGGGAGGCTCCGAGGCGGCCGATGGCGCGCTCGCGCGCCCCCGGGAGGGGACCATCCTCACGGTGCTCAGGGCCTGGACGGCCGCCCTGGCGGCCCTGGCCGGCCAGGCGCGAGACTTCGGCGCGCTCCTGGCGGGCACCTTGCCCCAGACCCGGGAGGCGCTCGCCCGCACCCCCGAGCAGCTCGACGTGCTCGCCCGCCACCGGGTGGTGGACGCGGGGGCCCAGGGTTTCCTGTACTTCCTGCAGGGCGCGGTGCGCTTCCTGGCCGGCGAGGTGCCGGGCGACTGCCCGGAGCCGGACCTGGCCGCGGCCGAGCCCGGACCGCTCGTGGGGCGGCCTCACCTCGCGGTCCCCGAGGGGCCGCGCTTCTGCTGCGAGGCCCTGGTGGCCGGGGTCGGGCTCGGGCGGGAGGCGCTGGCCGCCGCGGCGGCCGGGCTCGGGGACTCGCTGGCCACGGCCGGGGGCGGGGCGCGCGTGCGGGTCCACCTGCACACCGACGCCCCGCGGCGCTTCTTCGGCGCGCTCGCCGCCCGCGGCCGGCTCGAGCGCTGCAAGGCGGACGACATGTGGCTGCAGCAGGAGCCCGGGGAGGACGCCGGCGCGGCGTTGCTCGTGGACTCCACCTGCGATCTGCCCGAGGAGGCCTGGCGCGAGCGGCGCCTGTTCCGCGTGCCGCTGCGCATCGACTTCGGCGCGGAGTCCTTCCTGGACGAGGTGGGCCTGCCCCCGGCGGCCTTCCACCAGCGCCTGCGAGGCGCCCCGGCGCTGCCCAGGACCTCCCAGCCGGCCCCGGCCGACTTCCGGGCGCTCTACGCCCGCCTGCTGGCCCGGCACCCCCGGGTGCTCTCGCTGCACCTGGCCGGGGCGCTCTCGGGCACGGTGGAGGCGGCCCGCGCGGCGGCCCGTGAGTTCGATCCCCTGCGCCTGGCGGTGGTGGACTCTCGCCAGGTCTCGGTGGGCATCGGCCTCCTGGTCCAGGGGCTCATCCCCGCGCTGGCCGGCGGGCCGCCGGTCGCCGAGCTCGCCCGGCGGGCCGCGCAGCTGGCCGCGGACATCCGCGTGTTCGGCACGGTGCCGTCCTTGCGCCACGCGGTGCGCGGGGGCCGGGTGGGCGCGCGTTCGGGCTGGCTGCTCGACCGCCTCGGGGTCCGGCCGCTCATCGCCTTCGACCCCGAGGGGAGAGCCCACAAGGCCGGGGTGCGCCTCGGGTCCCGGGCCGCGCTCGGCGCGCTCGTCGGCCTCGCGCGGCGCTTCGCCGCCGGCCGGCCGGTCGCGCTCATGGTGGTCCACGCGGACGCGCCGGAGGCGGCCGCTCGCCTGGTCGCGCGCCTCCGGCTCGCCTTCCAGCCGGCGGACGTGCCGGTGGTCGAGGCGGGGGCCGTGCTGGCCACCCACGTGGGCCCGGGCGCGGTCGCCCTGGCGGTGCGAAGGCTCGAGGGCCCCGGTCAGGAGAAGGCGCGCGGGTCGGGCGAAGCGGGCGGTGGCCTGAGGGACAGGGCCCCGAACAGCCCCACCGCGTAGGCCAGGCCGAACATGGCCTGCACGAAGGCCGCGTCGGTGACCTTGACCCCCCAGGCGCAGGTGACCAGGCCGAGCCCGGCGGCGGCGATCCCGGCGAGCTTGCCGAAGCGCGTCGCGGTCAGCAGCGCGATCCCGCCCACCAGGCCGACCAGCGCGGCCAGGAGCTCGAACTTCCCGTAGCGGCGCATCGCCTTCATCTTGTCCTGGACGTCCGCGCGGGCCAGCATGGCGTCGGCCTCGGCCATCTTGGCCCGCGCGTCCTCGAGCTTCTGCGCCTCGGCCTCGGTCCGGGGCGCCTGCTGCTTGGCCAGCTCCACGCGGGCCAGCTCCATGAGATCGCCCGCGTTGCCCGCCACGCTGAAGCCGAAGCCGCCGATGCCGGTGAACAGGGAGGCGATCAGGAGGGCCACCCCGCCGGCGATGCTCAGACCCGTGCGCTGCATGCTCGACCTCCTCGGGTGCGGACAGACTGGTTCTACCATCGATGGGGCCCAGGGACAGGGATTTCATCGGGGGTAGGCCAGGAGAGGCCGGCCAGGCGGTGTATTCCCTGGGATGCATTGTTTTGTCTTCTGGCAATGCCTGGGCTACGGCGCGGGGACAGACAAGCCTCCAGCCTGTTCCCGGGCCCCTCCTAACCCTCAAAGAAACCTGATCTTTCTGGAGTCGTTTTGTGTTGACGTCATGGTGCGGATGTTGCAGAAGTACGCGAGCATCCGGCCTCGCGGTGAGGCTGCAGGGCGGCACCTGACGGAGGAGAGGCACATGACGGCGAGCATCCGGCGGACCTTGGCGACCAGGCTGGCGGGCGTCCTCCTGTCCTGCGGGCTCCTGTCCTGCGGGCTCGCGGGCTGCGGCGGCGCGGAGCCGGCCGGGCTGGTGCCGGCGGACGCCCCCAACTTCCTGAACAAGGCCGACGGGCCGACCGACCTCGCCGACACCGCCTGCACCGTGGTGCTGCGCTCGGTGGGCCGGGTGTCGAACGGCACGGGCGGCTACCTCGACACCTGCGCCGCGGGCCTGACGAGCGCCGACTGCCGCTACCTCTGGGAGGGGTACGTGGACGTGGCCTCGGCCCGCCTCGGGGACGTGCAGACCGTGGAGGTGCTCTACCAGACCGGCATGACCCAGGGCGCCTGGTACGCCGTGCAGGCCGAGCCCGTGGACGGCGCCGAGCAGGGCTATGGCCGCTTCCGCTTCCGCATCACCGAGCACACCCCGAGCCCGGGCATGAGCTTCACCAGCCTCAACCGCACCACCATCGACCTGGTGCCCTACCTGGTGACCGCCGGCGGCCAGGTCAAGGTGGTCTACGACGGCCGCCGCCTGCGCGAGACCCAGCCCTGCATGGGCGGCCAGGCCGCGGTGTCCTCCACCACGCTGGTGGTCTACTGGATGTTCGACGGGGACGGCGGCACCGTGCGCTCGGCCGAGGTGGAGAGCTACATCGAGAGCTACGGCTACGCCTGCAACGGCGCCTCGCCCTGCATCACCGACCGGGTGAGCCAGCCGGTGATCGAGGTGCCGGCCGGCGCGACCAGCCTGGCCATGTGGTTCGGCTGCATCCCCATGGGCCAGGCGAGCCCGGTGGCCTGGGACTCCAACATGGAGGCCAACTACACCCTGGAGATCGCCGCCCCGCAGACCGAGGACCCGAGCCTGTGGGCCGGGAACTTCGTGCAGCTCATCGCCCGGGACGCGGCCAGCGCGGATGCCTGCGACGGCGGCGCGGCGCTCGGCGAGGGCTTCGCCTTCGGCACCTGGGCCCGCCAGCGGGCGGTGGCCGCCAACGTGTGCTTCGAGGTGTGGAAGGCGGGGGTGACCGACTGGGACAACCCCGACCTGTGGCGCCAGCTCGACGTCCAGCTGCACACCGACTTCGGGGCCGGCTTCGCCGCGGACTACGTGAGCCTGCGCGACCGCGTCGGAAACAACGCCCGCTACGCCATCGATCTGCGCGGGCTGGATCCCTTCCGGCCCTACTCCTGCCCGGAGGTCCCGGTGAGCACGGTGGACCAGGGCGGCGAGCCCTACGTGCAGGCCGAGCTCCTGTTCTACGTGACCGTCAACGGCGTGGAGTTCAGGCCCGCCGGACCGGGCTCGCTCTTCCGCGGCCTGTTCACCGACTACGCCTCGAACCCCTGGCGCGACGAGAACTGCCAGTAGTCCGCGCCGCCGCCCGCCGACCCTTTCTGTGGTAGAGTCCTGCTGACCGCGGAGGGGCAGGAGGCTACCTGTGAGAGCGTGTGCTGCGCTGTGCGGGCTCGCGGTGCTGGGCTCGGCGCTGGGGCTGGCGCGGGCCGACCAGGCCGAGGTGGAGCGCATCAACCAGGCCATCCGGGACCAGGGGCTCCAGTGGAAGGCGGTGGACCACCGCGTCAGCCGCATGGGCCCCGAGGAGCGCCGGCGGCTCATCCTGCCCGCCGACCGCCTGCCGCCCTTCCTCGAGGGGTTCTTCCGTCCCCGGAGCGTTCCGCCCGCGACCGCCCCGGCGCCCGGCCCCAAGGCGCCCGGCATGGACTGGCGCGACCACCTGGGCTACCAGTGGGACACCCCCATCCGCGACCAGGGCGACTGCGGCTCCTGCTGGGCCTTCTCGACCATCGCCAACCTGGAGCTGCTGATGGCCTGGCGCTCCTCGACCCCCGACCCGGAGCTGGACCTCTCGGAGCAGCAGCTGCTGTCCTGCGCGGCCGGGAACCTGATCACCTGCGACTCGGGCGGCATCACCTGGTACACGACCGGGAGCTACCTGGCCGGCACCGGGGTGACCACCGAGGCGTGCTACCCCTACGTGTCCGGGCAGACGGGCGAGAAGGGCGAGTGCATCGCGCTCGGGAGCCTGCCCGCGGGCTGCGCGGACGCGGTCGTGCGCTCGGAGGATCTCGTCGAGATCAACTCCACCATGCCGAACGTCTTCGACATGGAGTCCTACGTGATGAGCGACGCCTCCGTCCAGGAGGTCCAGACCCACCTGCTCGAGCGCCCGGTGGGCTCCTCCTTCTGGGTGTACGACGACTTCTTCTCGTACGGGGGCGGGGTGTACCAGCCGACCACCACCGCGGGCGGCGGCATGCACGCCATCAACATCGTGGGCTACGACGCCGCCGCGGACGCCTGGATCGTGAAGAACTCCTGGGGCGACGACTGGGGCGAGGGCGGCTACTTCCGCATCAAGACGAAGACCTCCGCCTTCGGCATGTGGTCCTTCGTGTACCACTGGGCCGAGGACCGGGCTGGCCCGGCCTTCTGCCCCGACCTGCCCGCGCGCCTGGAGATCGACCTCTCGCGGCCCCCGCCGGGCGTGGGTCTGCACCTGGCCAACTGCGGCGGCGGCGCGCTCGCCTGGCAGCCCCAGCTCGACGTGGGCTGGCTCGCGCTGGTGGACGGCCAGGGGCTCCCGGTGGCCGAGGGGTTCGAGGTGGCCGCGGGCCGCGACTACCGCCTCGAGCCGGTGGGTGTGGTATCGGCCGGCATGATCGGCCACCTCCAGATCC
>Ga0116143_10004974_pt1 | contig 12323 bp, 8 predicted proteins | sample AD_UKC034_MetaG_FD_89745 | JGI IMG/M metagenome (GOLD analysis project Ga0116143, IMG submission 89745) | Active sludge microbial communities of municipal wastewater-treating anaerobic digesters from USA - AD_UKC034_MetaG | ecosystem: Engineered > Bioreactor > Anaerobic > Digestate | place: USA...
CCGGACACGCACCCCGATCGCGCGCTGCCCGCCCCCGCCGGCGAGCCGGAGCCCGCGGACGAGCCCCTGGGGGAGCTCGAGTTCAGCGCGGTGGCGGAGCCTCCGGCGCTCTCGGCCGAGTCGGCCGACGCCGATCGCTGGCAGGTGCTGGACATGTCCCAGATCGAGCTCGTGCCACCGAGGCGCGCGCCGGCCGCGGACCCGGGCCAGCCACCCACCGATCCCTCCCGGCCGCGCTTCCTGCTGGGCGGCCCGCCCTACCCCGTGACCCCGGACGGCGAGACCCCCGGCACCGAGTCGCAGCGAGCGCCCACCCAGCGCAGCGGCGCGCCGCGCGGCAAGGGCGGTGGGCCTGGACCCGGAGAGGAGCCCGAGCCTGGCTGAGGCGCCGCTCAGCCCGCCACCGCCCCACCCCCGCGCGGGAAGACGTCGTCGGCGACCTCGAGCAGCCGCGCGCGGGCGAACGCGAGCAGCGCGGCCGGCGGCAGCCCCTCGGGCGCGAGCAGGGCCACCCGGGTCCGGCTGGCCTCCGGGGCGATGGAGGGATCCTCGACGAGCCCGGCGAGCTCGGACGGCTCGAGCGCGCGCAGCCCCGCGAGCCCATCGACGCCCTCGAGCAGCAGGCGCGCGGCGGGCACGGCCGCGGCCAGGGCCCGCACGACCAGGCGTGAGCCGGCCTCGGCCCGCCACTGCTCCCGCAGCGCCGCGCGGTCCTCCGGCGGCAGGTCGCTTGCGGCCAGCATCTCCTCGGCCACCAGCCCGCGCCGGGTGGGGTTCCGGGCGGTGAACCCCGCGTCCAGCTCGGCGAGCAGGCCGAGCACGCCCCAGCGGGCGGGCTCGGCCCCCAGGCGCCCGGCCAGGGTCTCCATGACGGCCTCGACGGCGAGCGCCCTACGCCTGAAGGCGCCGTCGCGCACGTGCCGCCGGAGGAGCAGGAACGCCTCGAGGCGGGTCACGACGGCGCCTCCCCGGGCAGGGGCAGCTCGAGCACGGCCTCGCCCTCCCCGCCCGCGTCGCGGAACAGGAGCTCCCCGCCGTGCAGCCTGGCCACGCGCCGCGCCAGCGCCAGCCCCAGGTGGAGCCCCGGGGCCGCGTCCTCCTGGCGACCGAAGCCCTGGAACAGGCTGGCCTGCTCGTCTTCCGAGGGCGCGGGCTGGCCCAGCCGCACCCGCAGCCTGACCCGCGCGGCGCCCGGCTCGGCCTCGACCTCGATCGTCCGCCGGGGGCCGACGCCCAGGGCCAGCATGGCCGCCAGGCTGCGCGTGAGCCGGGGCGCGTCCGCGCAGACCTCCTCCAGGCCCGCGGGGGCCCGCAGCGCGATCTGCAACCGGCGGAAGTCGGGCCCCAGCTCCTGCACGGCGGCCACCAGGCCGTCCAGGCGCACCGGCCCGGGCTGCAGCAGGGCCCGGCCCGCCTCGAGCTGGGCGAGCCACAGCACGTCGTTGATGAGCAAGAGCAGCCTCTCGCCCTCGTCGCGGATGACCTGCAGGGCCTCGCCCGCGCGCGGCCCCAGCCCCTCCCCGCGCAGCATGAGGTCCGAGTACCCCAGGATGGAGTTGAGCGGCGTGCGCAGCTCGTGGCTGACGTTGCGCAGGAACTTCGCCCGCAGGCGCTCGGCCCGCGCGACCTGGGCGGCGTAGCCCGCGAGCCGCTCGAGCTCGACCTCCAGCCGCGCGGCCAGGCGGTTGAAGGCCGAGGCGACGCGGCCGGTCTCGTGGGGTGAGTGGACCGGCAGGCGACCGATGGCCGGCCCGTCGCCGCCCCGGGCCAGCGCCTCCAGGCGCCGGGAGAGCCCCAGCGCCTCGGCGCGCAGGCTGCGGCCCGACAGCACGCCCACCCCCAGCGCGAACAGCAACCCGACGAGCGAGATCAGCGCGCCGCCCTTGGCCAGCATGCTGGCCGCGCCGGGCGCCAGCGCCTCGGCCTGGCGGCCGTCGATCCAGACCACCGCCGCGGTGCCCGCCGCGGCCGCGGCCAGGAACAACATGGCGGTCCGGCTGCGGAGGCCGACCCGCAGCCCGGCCGGGACCGCCTCGAGCGCGACGCCGGCACGCCACGGGCGCAGCAGGGCGCTCCCCGCCAGGTAGCCGGCGCCGCCCAGGACGCACAGCCAGAACACCCAGGCGGCGGCCTCCGCGGCCAGCTCGCCGGGCAGCGCGTCCCCGGCCAGGGCGGCCAGGACGAGCTGCCCGGCGAGCGCGGCCGCGGCGCAGAGCGCGCCGAGCAGCAGCAGCCCCGGGGCCGCCATCCGCACCAGGCCAAAGCGCCACGCGCGGGCGCGCTCGTTCACGGCGCGCCTCCCCCCGGCGCCGGCAGCCGGATCCAGAACTCCGCCCCGCCGCCCGCGCGGTTCTCCGCGCCGATGGCGCCGCCGTGGAGCTCGACGATGCGCCGCGCGATGGCCAGACCCAGGCCGGTGCCGCGCCGCTCGGGATCGGTCAGGCCGGAGTGCAGCTGCTCGAACTCGCCGAACAGCCGCGGCAGGCCATCGGCCGGCAGCCCGGGCCCGCGATCGCCCACCCGCACCTCGATCCCGCCCCCCTCGAGGGCCAGGATCCAGAGCTCCACGCTGGCGCCCCGGGAGTACTTGAGCGCGTTTCCCAGCAGGTTGATGAGCACCTGCCGGAGCCGGGTCTCGTCCGCCCGGATGGCGGGCAGGGCCGCCGGCAGCTCGGCCCGAAGCTCGGTGGCGTAGCTGCGCGCCAGCCCGGATACGGCCAGCAGGGCCTCGCGCGCGACCCGCAGCGGATCGACCTCGGCCAGCGCGAGCTCCATCCAGCCGGAGTCCAGCCGCGTCTTGTCGACCAGCTCGTCCACCAGGCCGAGCAGGTGGTGGGCGGCGCGCACCACCGCCTGCACGTCCTCGGCGTGCCTGGCCGGCAGGCCGTCGGCCAGGCCGCCGGTCTCCAGCAGGAGCTCGCCGAAGCCGAGGATCGAGTGCAGCGGCGTGCGCAGGTCGTGGCTGACCGCCTGCAGCAGCTCGGCCTGGCGCAGCTCGGCCGCGTGCGCCTCCCCGGCGCGGGCGGACAGGTCCGCCTGCAGCGACTCCACGCGCCCGGCCAGGCGGTTGGTCGCGGCGCACAGCTCCCCGAGCTCGTCCAGGGAGCGGATCGGCAGCCGCCGCGCGGCCGCGGGCCCGTCGGCCAGGGACTCCAGGCCGGCGGCGATGGCCTCGAGCTCGCGCCGCACCACGCCCATGGCCGCGGCCGCCAGGACGCCGACCAGCAGGACGAACAGGGGTCCGCCCACCGCCAGGCGCAGCGCGCCGGCCACCACCGCGGGGTGGAGCGCGTCCTCGCCGCCCTGGGCGAGCCCGCGCAGGTGGTCGAAGGACGCCACCCCGGCCAGCGCCCAGGTCACGGCGGCCGTGGCCATGGCCGCCAGCACCCAGCGCTTGCGCAGGTCCGGCTCCCAGTGCCGCCCCGCCTCCGCGCCGCCCGCCGCGAGGGCCAGCGGCTCGAGCAGCCAGCGCCCGACCAGGAAGGCGAGCAGCGCGTACGTCAGCGTGAACGCCAGGGACAGGATGTAGATCTCGATCACCACCGGGGTCGGCGTGGGCAGCGCGGCCGAGCGCAGCACGGCGATGAGCGTGGCGGCGCCGCCGAGCAGGACCAGGATCAGGAGGAACGAGTGGTACGGGTAGCGCACCAGGCGGGCCCGCAGGCGCGCGGCGCGTGCGTTCGAAAGCCCGCCCGCGGTGAGCGCGGAGAAGCCTCGCAGCGTCGGCCCGAGAAACACCAGGTTGAAGAGCCACACGACCAGCAGCAAACCGAGGCCGACCGCGGAGTAGCCCCGCACCCGGAGCTCCAGGTCCGCGTGCATCTCCACGGCGCCCGGGACGAGCGCGGCCCACAGACCGACCAGGGCGCCCACCAGGACGGCGTGGGCGGCCTGGAGGCGCCACAGGCAGGTGAGCGGCCTCGTGCCGAGCGGGGATTGCATTCGAGGGCAGGGTACCGCCAGCGGCCCCGCGGCACAAGCGGGCGGCCTAGTCGAGGTGCGCGCAGTCGACCTGGACCCAGTCGGAGGGCTCGTTCTGCATGCCGGCGAAGCGGCCGTCGAGGAGCTTGAAGCACTCGGAGGAGCCCTGACACTGGGAGCAGGCGGCCAGGCAGTCGTTCAACGCCTCCTCGGCCGTGCCCTCGCACACCGTGCGGCAGTCATAGCAGCGGTCGTCCCAGAGGCCCTCCAAACCGAAGTCGAACCCGCAACCGGCCTGGGTGAACGCGAGCGCCAGGCCGAGCAGGAGCGCCAGGCCCACGGCGAGGGAGATGTCGGAGAGCGTCGTCCTGCGCATGCCACACAACCTCTGGCCCGGGGCGAAGCAACGCCCATGCCGCGAGCGCGCGGCGTCCGGCAACCGGCTGGAACCAATGGCTTATCCGAGAATCTCACGGCGCCGCTCCGCAGCCGGCAGGGCCAGCGGCCGGACATGGATGTCATGCCCTCGCACGGATCGGCGGGCGCTCATGGCCTGGGGAGCTCGAAGAGCTGGGTGGGATCCAGCCCGTCGAGCTGGAAGGCCTGCGTCGCGCTGCGGCCCTCGAGCTCGGCCCGCAGGGTGAGCGGCGCGCGGAAGTACCGGGCCGGCCCGTCGGCCCACGCCCGGCGCTGGGTCACCTCGATGCGCAGGCTCGCGCCCGCCTCCTCGTGGGCCTCGGCGAGGTCGATGAGCCCCAGGCCGTGGAGCCACTGGGCGTGGAACCAGCCCAGGTCCTGCCCGGCCAGCCCGTCCAGGAGCGCGGTGAAGTCCTCGGTGGTGAAGGGCGTGTCCCGGTGCAGCTCGCGCAGCGTGCGGAGCCCCCCGGCCACGACCTCCGGGCCGGCCACGTCCTCGAGCATGCGCAGCGCCCAGGCGCCCTTCACGTAGGTGATGCGCGGGTCCACGGACACGCCAGCCTCGGGCACCAGCGGGGTCTCGGGCTCGCCGAGGCGGTAGAGCCCCAGCAGCGGCTCCACCTCCCACAGCCACAGGAGCTCCGCGAGCCCGGCCCCGCCCCGGGCCGCGGCCGCGTCCACGGCGGCGAGGTCGGCCGTGCCCTCGATGAGCCACAGATCGCGGGCCTGGGCGGCCATGGCGCCCGTCCACCACTGGTGGGTGAGCTCGTGGGCCAGGTAGAAGTCGCGCCGCGGGAAGGAGCCCGAGCCGTCGTCGTCCCAGGTATAGTTGGGCACCAGGATCAGGCCGCGGAAGGCGACGCCGCTCGAGAAGCGCTCGTCCACGCCCACCAGGCGGATGGTGTCGGCGAAGGGCTCGTCGTACCTCTCGGTCAGCCGCGCGCACAGCCCGGCCACCACCGGCCCGTAGGTCGCCGGCGCGATGGGGTAGCCGTCCAGGCTCGTCCCGGGGATGCCGTAGATCTCGAGCGCCACGGGCCCGCAGCTCGCGTCCACGCGCTCGTAGGCCGCCAGCGCAAGCGGCACCGCGGCGAGCCGGGCGCGCGAGAAGCTCCAGCTCTCGGTGCGGGTGCCGTCGGGGTTGTCCGCCACGGCCTCGCGGGCGCCGGCCATGACCAGGCGGCGATCGGCCGGGAAGGTCACCTGGAAGGTCCAGGCCGCGGCCGTCGTCACGGTGTCCATGGGGTCGGGAAAGTACCTGTAGCCGTAGGTGAAGTAGGTCGAGGTCGGGTGGAGCAGGTTCGCCAGCACCCGCCCGCCGCCCTCCTCGAAGGCGTCGATGTAGTGCTCGATCTCTCCGTCGTGCCACAGCACCTCGAGCGTCCAGAGCTGGCCGGCCGGCAGGGGGGTGGCCGGGGTGACGGTCAGCACGCCGTCGGCGTGGGTGAAGGTGGCGGCCGGGTCCTGGGCGTTCACCGCGTCCACGGCCTGGGCGTCGAGGGCGAGCCGCAGGCTCGCGAGCTCGGCGCCGGAGGGGACGACGCCGATCACGGCCCGGCCCGACAGGTTGCGCTCGGCCGGCCGCAGGCTGAGCTCGACGGTGGCGGACTGGAGGAGCGGCGCCGGCCGGAGGTCGCGCGGCGCGGCCCCGAGGCGCGCCTCGGCCCGGGCGAGCGCGCCGTCGAGCGAGAACGCCCGCGGCCCCCCGCGGCCCCAGGCGGGCCCCGAGGTGAGCGCCTGCCCGGCGGACTCCGGCGGCGGCAGGTCGAGCCGGAGCAGCCGGTAGTCCGGGTCGACGACCACCCTGAGCCCCTCCCCGCCGCCCGAGCCGCAGGCGGGAGCCACGCAGGCCAGCAACGACATCGACACGTAGGCGATGGTCTTCATGCCTCCACCCTACCCCGCCAGGCGCCTGGCCAGCCAGTGGTCCTCCGCCCGCATGCCCGCGGGCCGTTCCCAGGGCGCGGCCTCGAAGAAGCCGCGCGCGCGGAACAACCCCAGGGAGCGCTCGTTCCCGGCCGCGACGCGGGCGAACACGCGGAGCCAGCCGCGCTGCCCGCACGCCTCCAGGGCGCGGTCGAGGAGCCTGGCCCCGACGCCCGCGCCGCGGAAGCCGAGGTCCACCGCGAGGGTGTGCACCAGGGCCGCGGCCTCCACCCGCGCGCCGGGCAGCGGGAGCAGGATCAGGCGACCGATCTCTCCGCGCCGCGCGGCGTTCGCCCGCAGCACCACCAGCGCGCCGTCGCGGTGGAGCCGCTCCAGCTCCTCCAGGTACGCGGGTGAAGATCCCTCCAGGCTCCCCAGAAGCTCCGCGAGGGCCCTGGAGGGATCGGCCTCCTGCTCGATCCGCACCCGGCCGAGCAGCCACGCGCCCACCCGGCGGCCGATTCCCCTGGCCACGGGGCCACCGAGGAGACCCACCTCGATTCGCCGACGCAGCCCTGGGAAGCGCGCCGCCAGGCCACGGGCACCAGCGAGGACCCGGCCGCGGGCGAGGCTCGCCCGGCCCGCGCCAACCGCCAGGCGTCGCCCGCCGCGCTCCACGGCCACGACCCGCCCGCGGATGACCGAGAGGGCGCACGGCCCGTCCGTCACGCCCGAGGCATCCCCCCGCGCCCAGAAGCGCTCGCCCTCCACGCGGATCACGCGGTGTGCGAGCAGCTTGCCGCCGGCCTCGTACACCACGACCACCCCCGGCTCCGGAGCTCGTGCCAGCGGCTCGACCTCGAGCCGGTCCCCGGGCAAGATGATCGGCGCCATGCAGCGGCCCTTGACGAAGAGGTAGCGGCCAAGGAGCGACGTGTCGCCAGCAGCCGCTGCCAGGACTTCAGCCCCGTGCCCGTCCAGCAGTAGGAACGAGCTAGATACGAGCCGCTCGGTACCAATCTTGTTCTCGATGCACACGAAGCTAGTCCACCGGATTCAGCGTGTCCTGCAAGAGCAACAATCTGGCGACGATTTCCTTCCTCAATGACCGATCATCGCCGATTAGCTTCTCCACCCGGCAGCGCAGTCTCGAATCGCGAAGAAAGGTAATGCACAATTCACACTTCGAGCGACCTCTGAGTTTTTGCTCGGCGCCCAAACGGCGCAGCAGAGTCACTGGGCCGAATGCAAGAAGTCCGCCTATCAGGAAGTCCTTCTGGTACCGTTCAAGGATGTCGGCGGCTGTCCGCTCACCCAGCAGACCACGATCCAGCCAGGTGCCCTTGGCCTGGAAGATCCTTGTCGAGCAGCATGCCAGAAATTCACCACCCGGTAACACCATGGGCCGCAAAAGGTTGGCGCAGCCACTGCCGACCCCCTGCATGCCCTTCCTCTCTGGTCTCAATCGTCGAGCCGATCCGACGTTCTCCAGCGATTCCCACCCACGTCGCAGCGGCAGCCAGCGAAGCTCTGCGCACCTAGAGAGCCGCTGCCATCTCCGTCGCGCGCTGAATCCAGCGCCCTTCATCGCCACTCTCAGTCCGACATCTCGCGCAACGTTCAAGAGTCCTACGATCTCGAGATCATCGAGTGCCGGTGCGTGGAAGTCGTCGATGCTAATCGCGAAGTATCGGAGACCGATCCGAACTGCAGACGAGAGGACCTTCCTGGCCCGCCTCAGATCGTGGCCCCACAGGCCATTCGTGACGACAGCTGAGTACCTTCCATGCGCATGGATCGAGGAAACAATTCTCAAAAAGCGTCGCTGATCGAAAAAGGGCTCTCCCCCCGTGAGGCTGATCACCCGCACCTCATCCGGGAGCGTCTTGAGAAGACCCCTCAGCACTCGTGGATCGTAGTCATCTCGCAGCCTGGCGCCACGAGGCAGGAAGCAGTGTACGCAATGGGCGTCGCAACGCCAGCTGGGTGCATAAACCAGCACTCGGCATCGGAACAGGTCGAAATCCGCAGAGAGGACCTCATGCATTCGACGAGTCCCTGATCATGCCGGTGACGTTCGCTTCCCGCCGGAAGTGAAGACGGCGGACAAGGCCCCTGGAGAGGATCGCCAGCAGGGTGTCGACAGCGCGCCAGCGCAGCTCGGCCAGCTCCACAGGCACGATGACCTGCCGACACAACTCCTGAATCGCCTCAACGATAGGCACCTTCTCCACCCAGTTTCTTCTGTCTTTGGCTAGCAGGAAAACACCCCCGACGCGCGCCGCCCGATGCCGTCCAGTGCGACCCGAATTGTCGAGCTGAGGAGCATTGAAAGCCTCCACTTCTTCGCCGACCATACGCAATCCCACGCGGTCGTCATGGACCGGCTCGAGCTCCAGCGCGTGCGAAAGCACCGTGGATTTCCCTGCGCCTGATGGACCAACGAACAGAAAGGCTTCTCCCTGATAGATCCCGCAGGCCGAATGGACCAAGAGCCCTCGCCGGAACAGGTGCGCGAGCACGAGTCCATATGCCATCGCAGAGGACATCGCATGCCGATCGACCTGCCTGATGGCGACCGACACACAATCTGATCGCCAGCCAACCAACCTCGCCAGATCAGTGCCCCTGCCCCTGAAAAGCGAAATCGGGTCGTCGGTGTCGCTGGGCGAAAGGAGGGAAATCCGCATCTGCGGTCGGCCTGAATCTCGGGCCGGAAAGCCCTCCAGCATGCCCGAAAGGATGCCGGACCAGGAAGCAAGGGACTCAACCTGAAAAGTCAGAGCGCCCGCGCTGAAAAGCAAGCGGCTTCCTTCGCGCATGCGCAATGACACTCCAGCAGAGGCACACCGCAAACTCAAATTCAGGTTCGCCGCGGGCTGTCTCGGAACGGGCCATACTCGACGACTGAGGGCTCTCCACCCTGCGGGGTACTACCAGTACTGAGAAGGAACTCCAGCCTCACTGGCTTGGAGAGCAACAAGGGTTTCTCGTACCGTCTTCGGTGTTGCAGCGGCTTCTTCTTCATCTCTACGCCTCCGGTCGGATCAGTAGCGCACCCAGAGCTCACCGGAGCTGGTCGCCCCGACGGCGAGGTCCGGCAGGGAATCGCCGTTGTAGTCGCCAGCCGAAAGATCGACACCGAAGTAGGAAGAGGCGGCACCCGCGAGAATGCTGCCGGCGGTCGCATCGAAGAACGGCGTCCCACCCGCAGCGTTGCGGGTGTTCATGAACAGGAACACCCGATGTCCGCTCGAAGAGTTGCAGCCGACCTGCAGATCGGGCCATCCGTCGAGGTTGAGATCCGCGGCATCGAAGGCCCCGCCAAAGAAAATGGCCTCGGGCCAAGCGATCCGCCTTACGAAGGTCGGGTTGATGGCGACAGGCGGGTCACCCGCCACCGTGCGGCCCGGAAGGATGTACACCGAGTTGCCGTAGGAGCTGGAAACCGCCAGGTCCAGGATGCCATCTCCGGTGAAGTCGATCCCGCCGACCGCGAACCTGCCGAACCCACCGTCGTCGATGACCGCGCCATAGGTGATCGTGTTCACGGCGTGCGCGGGATTGGCCGGGCTCACATCCCCCACGATGCCGGTGATGGTCGCGCCATCAAAGGTGTAGGTCTCGTTCACCCTCGACGCGCTGATGGCCACATCACCATAGCCGTCGCCATCGAGGTCGCCCAGGCTCGTGTTGCCGAACCGCTGCCCGAACCTGTCGTCCAGGTCGACGCCGAGGAACTTGATCTCGGCCTCCGCGGCGGGCACGAAGCGCACGCCGGACTCCAGCCCGGTCCGCACGTTGGTCTCGTCGAACCAGTAGTAGAGATCTGGGTGGGCCGGGTCTACGGCAGACCGAGGTCTGCCGTAGAAGATGTAGCCACGACCGTTCAGATCGAGTCGATTGGCCGACACGAACAGATCGCTGTAGCCGTCGCCGTTCACGTCCCCCATGGACGCATAGCTGTAGCCGAACCGACCTGTGGTCGCGGAAGTGCCGCGGATCTCCAGGTCCGGACCCGACGGTGGATTCGTGCCGATGTCCGCCCGGCCGAAGTAGATTGACAGCCTTCCCCGGTAGGACTGATAACCGTTGCCACCCACGGCGACGTCGTCGAACCCATCCCCGTCGATGTCGCCTATCCGCTGGACGAAGATCGCGAACGACTCCCCTGCCGTCCCGTGCAGGAGTGGGATCGGCGTGGCAGGGAGGCTCCAGGTGCTGAGGTCATCCGCGCCGAGGAACAGCCAGGCCCCACCGAAGTTGGTGTTGTACGTCGCAGCGCCCACGAGCAGATCGTCACGCCCATCCCCATTGACGTCGCCGACGTTGCGCAGCGTGTAGCCGAAGTTGGCCCCGGACGGGCCGGCGTGGGTGACGCTGTTCCAGCCGTTCTGCACCAGCACGTCCGCGTGGATCGGGCTCTGGTTGCCCACCTCGTCGACCGCGCGGACGGCCAGGTGGTAGTCGTTCAGCGGCGGGAGCACCAGGCTCGCGCCCACGGCCGGGCCATTCTGCACCTCGACCACCTGGTCCGGCCAGGTCGTGCCGGTGTAGAACCAGCGCGCCTCCGAGTCGATGGCCGCCCGCGACCAGCGCACCCGGTAGCCCGCCGGCGCGCCCGCGGCCCCGTCGTCGCCCACCGCCGCCCAGCTCACCAGCACGTCCGCGTGCCGGGTCGCGGCCGGATCCGGGCCCAGCGCCGCGCTGGCCGCGATCGCCGCCGGCGCGAGCACGTCCGCGGTCACCGACAGGGGCAGGCTGGCCTCGTTGCCCGCGTAGTCCACCACCCGCGCGACCAGGGAGTGCGCCTGATCGTGGGCGAGCTGCGCGTTCGCGTACACCACGTTCTCCGGGCTCGCGTACACCAGGCTGGGCCCCAGGAAGGGCGCGCCGCCCCGCTCCACGCCGAGCGTGGCCTCGAAGCCGTTGGCGATCTGGTCGTCCGCCACCTGCAGCTCGAAGTCCATGTCGCAGGGCGCCCCGGACACCTTGTCGCGCACGTGGCTCGCCGGCGGGGTCTGGTTCGGGTCGTCCAGGTAGAGGTTGCCGGCGTTCGCCACGCAGAAGACGTCGCTCGCGCCCGGGCGCACCCGGGTGACGGTGGGCGGCACCAGGTCCACCAGCTCCACCGTGACCACGTCCGTGGCGATGTGCCCGGCCTGATCGTCGATCTCCGCCGCGAGGTCCAGGTCCGCCGCGCCGTGGGCGAAGGTGAGCCCGCTCCAGGTGACGCAGCCCGAGGCGTCCGGCGCCGTGGAGGCGCCGATCGGCGACCCGTCCTGGAGCAGCCGCAGGCGGCAGCCCGGGCAGGTCAGGCTGGTGCACAGCGCGCTGCAGGCGGTGACGCTGCGCTGCAGGCCGTTCCCGGCGTTCGCGTCCAGATCGTCCCCGAGGTTCCAGCGATCGGGGTTGGCCAGGCCCTGGAAGGCGATGTCGCAGCCGGCGATGGCCACCGAGACGTCCGCGATGGTGTCGCTGGCCGGGTTGCCGGCCGGATCCCGGGTGGAGACGGTCAGGGTCTGGCTCAGGCCCGGGGCCAGGCTGCAGTCGAACGCCGTGGTGCCGCTCCCGTCCACCGGCACCTGGCAGCGCTGGCCGCCGGCGGAGGAGGTGACCACGATGGTCTGGGTGGCGTCCGTACCGCTGGTGACGCACTCGAAGTGCACCAGCTGCTGGGCGAACAGCGAGCCGGGCAGCGGCTGGGAGCAGGCGATGGTGGGCAGCAGGGTGTCCACCAGCACCGGCCGGCTGGCCTGCGCGGCCGGGTTGCCGCAGGCGTCGGCGACGTCCGCGGTCAGGGTGACGCTCCCCTGGCCGAGCGTCACCAGGCTCGAGGCCTGGCCGCCGGACACGGCGCCGGTGGCGCCCGCCATGGGCCCGAAGGCGACCACCTGGCCGTCCTCGGCGTCGGTGGACGCGACCAGGCTGTACTCGAGGGCGTCGGTGAGCGGGTCGAGGGTGTCGTCGGCCTTGACGAGCGTCGCCTTGTTCGGGCTGGTGAGCGCGAGCGACGGGGCCGTCCGATCCACCCACAGCAGCAGCCAGGCCTCGGGGTCGTCGATGACCGGGTTCGCGGCCCGGATGTTCGGGTTGCCGAGCGCGTCGGTGACCACCAC
>Ga0116143_10004975_pt1 | contig 12320 bp, 6 predicted proteins | sample AD_UKC034_MetaG_FD_89745 | JGI IMG/M metagenome (GOLD analysis project Ga0116143, IMG submission 89745) | Active sludge microbial communities of municipal wastewater-treating anaerobic digesters from USA - AD_UKC034_MetaG | ecosystem: Engineered > Bioreactor > Anaerobic > Digestate | place: USA...
AGGCCCGCCCCGCGAGTACGTGCGGCGCGGCACCCGGTCTCCTGGGGCCCTGGGAACGCGGGTGGAACGCTTGCTTCCGTCTCCGTTTACAGCTCCGGCAGTTTCCAGGGGGCGCGATAGGGATTGGTGATCATCGCGTTGGCCTGGTCGTTGCCGATGACTTTTCGGTTTTCGGCATCGTACTCGATGGAGCGATTGGTCCGCAGCGCCAAGTTGCCCAGGTGGGCGACGGCCGTCACGTGATACCCGCGTTCGATGTCCATAAGCGGGCGTTTTCGCGTCCGCATGCACTCGAGGAAGTCAGCCACGAGATTCACGCGGCACTGCTCGGGGTCCTCGTCGATCTTCTTCTCGACGGCGGCGATCGCGGGCTTGTTCCGATCCTTCTTGGGGGCTTCCGGGTAGAACTGCCAGCCGAAGCCATCGACGACCAGGGTTCCTTCGCTGCCGTAGAAGGCCACCCCGTGCTCGCGGCCTTCGGCGCCGTGGCCCGTTCCGGCTTGGTGCTCCCAGACAAGCGCGAAATCGCCGTAATCGTAGAGCGTACACTGCGTGTCGGGCGTCTCGGCGCTGTCGTCGAAGACATACTTGCCGCCAGTTGAGGAGACCCGCTTGGGCACGTTCACGTTCATGCCCCACAGCGCGATGTTGAGAAGATGGACGCCCCAGTCGGTCATGAGGCCGCCGGCGTAGTCCCAGAACCAGCGGAAGGTGAAGTGAAATCGCGCCTTGTTGAAAGGCCGCTTCGGCGCCGGCCCGAGCCACATGTCGTAATCGACGCCGGGAGGCGCGGGGCTGTCCTCGACCTTGCCGATGCTCGGGAACCAGGCGAGCGCCGCCCAGCAGCGCACCAGGCGGACCTTGCCGAGCTTGCCGGACCGAACGTACTCGACGGCCTCACCGAAGTGCTTGCTTGCCCGCCACTGCGTGCCGACTTGCACGACGCGATCGTGCTTGCGGGCGAAATCGAGCATCCGCTTGCCCTCGCCGATGCTGTTGGCCAGCGGCTTCTCGCAGTAGAGGTCCTTGCCCGCGCGGACGGCTTCGATCAGCGGCAGCGGATGCCAATGGTCGGGCGTGGCCAGCAGGATCGCATCGATGTCCCTGCGCTCGACGACCTTGCGCCAGTCCTTGACCGCCTCGGGCGATTTCCCGCCCTGCTCGACCAGGGCGTCGGCGATGCGCTTGAACTGCCCGTCGTCGATGTCGCAAATCAGAGGGCATTCGATGTTTTTGCTGGCTTTGAAGAACGTCACCAGGTCGCGATAGCCCTGCCCCCCGCAGCCGATCAACGCGAACCGGATGCGATCATTGGCTCCCAGGATCGAGGACTGGGCGGCCGCCCATGCACCGAACGGAACCGCCGCCGCTCGGGCCGCACCGGCCACTCCGACCGCTCCGACCGAGGCCAACGATCGTCCCACGAAACGTCGCCTGGTTATCCGCGCCATCGCCCGAACCCCCATAAACCATTTATTAAAAAGAACTTACAACACAGCTTCACGGAGCCGTCCGCCCCTTGCGATAGTCCTGGACCGTGAATCGATACTGTCCGGAAAGGAGATTGTAAACCAACCGATCGGACTCCGCACGCAGGAAGCGCACGCCCCGGGCCTCGTCGGCGGGTCGATCCTGCTCGCGCACCCGGGATCGGTCCTGCGCTGGTAGATAGAGGGTGGCGGACGCACCGACGGGGACCGCCGCCTCCAGCACAAATGCGTCGTCCGCGATTCGCCACTTGCAGGCGACCCGTCCGCGGACCGAACGGTACTCGCCATCGGCCCAACTCAGATCGCCGACGGGGTTGGGGCGGAACACGAGCCTGTTCGCACCGAAGGCATCGTCGGCCACGGCGATGCCGGCCACCGCCTTGAAAAACCACTCGCTCACGGAACCGAACATCGGGTGGTTGTGCGAGTAGACGTTGTCGCTGAACTCCCAGTGTTCCCAAAGCGTGGTCGCACCGCGTTCGAGCATGTGGCCCCAGCCGGGGAAGGTCTTCTGATTGACGATGGCGAAGGCGACGTCCGCCCGGCCAAGGTCGCTCAGCGCGTTCAACATGTATTTCGTACCGAAGATGCCCGTGGTCGGATGGCCCTGATAGTGATCCACGACGTCGCCCACCAGCGCGCGAAGAATCGCGTCCCGCTGATTGGGCGGCGCCATCCCGAAGTAGAGCGGAAAGGCCTGGTCCGCCTGGGTGTCCGGGGCGTATCTGCCGGCATCGGGCTTGAAAAACCGGCGATTGAACGCATCGCGGATGTCTTTCGCGAGAGCGGCGTAGGTCCTGGCGTCGTCCGATCGGCCGATCATCGCCGCCATGCGGGCGAGCAAATGGACGTTGTAGTAGTAGAAGGCCGTACTGGTCAGCGGCAGTGCCTTGACGACCAGGCTTTCGTGATCGCCGATGCACGTGTCGATGCAATGATCTTCGGCGCCGCCCCGCAGAAACTCGACCCAGCGCCGGGCGGTGTCGTACTGTTCCTCGAGCAGCCGCCGATTGCCGTAATACTGGTGAAGCTGCCAGAGCAACATGGGGTGGACCGTGCCCCACCCGATGGGTGCGGCCCCTTTGGCGAGCCCCTCGTCGGCAATGCCGACGAAAGGCGCGGTTTCCGTGAATGCGCCGTTGTCCCGGGCATCGTCGGCGAAGTCGTTCACAACCTTGGCATAGAAGGCGGCCATGTCGAAGTTGAGCATGGCGAACTCGGACGCAGCCACGATGTCGCCGCCGTAGCCGTACTTCTCGCGTTGCGGGCAATCGGACTGGACGCTGAAGAGGTTACTGAGCAGGGTGTGCTCGCACAGGGTCTGGATTTGGTTGAACATCTCGTTGGAGCATGAGAAACACCCGGCCGGCCGCACGTCCGCGTTCATGCGCAGCCCCTCGATGCTCACGATTTCGGTTTCCTCGTCCAGGCCGGTGATCTCGACGTAGCGGAAGCCGTGGAATGTGAATCGCGGGGTAAACTCTTCTTCGCCCTGCCCTTTGAGGATATAGCTGTCGATCTGCCAGGCCACTTCGGGCGCGCCGGGACCGCCCACCCCCTTCGCTTTGACCTGGCCGGCCACGGCTGTCTTGCCGTTCAGCGTGCCGTCTTCGTGAAGCAACTCGCCGTAACGCAGGTTGATGCGGGTGCCCGCCTTGCCTTTTACCCGCAGGCGTACGACTCCCGCGAAATTCCGGCCCATATCGTAGATGCGGGTACCGACGGCGGATTCGTGCCAATGAACCGGCTTGATGACCCGAGTGACGCGAATCGGCGGCTGCATCTGGGCTCGCGGTCGCCCGACGGGTTCGGTCGGCTCGGCAACCGGTCGCCAGTCGCGATCCGCGAACCCGGGCTGGTCCCAGCCGGGTTGCTCCCGGCGAGCGTCGTACAACTCACCCAGGTAAACGCTGTTCCGCAGGATGGGCGAGTCGCCGACCTTCCAATCCGGACCGGTTGCGACGGTCTGGTGCGTTCCGTCCTCGCACTCGATCTCGATCTGGGCGATCGCGCGGGGCTTGCCGACCGTGAGATGCTCGCGCAGATTCAGCCAGCCCCACATCTTCATCGGGAGCGGGTTGTACCAGCCGTTGCCGACGATGAGGCCCACAGCATTCGCACCCTCGTGGAGCAGATCGGTGATGTCGTACGTCGAGTACAGCAAGCGTTTGCCGTAGCTGGTCCAGCCGGGATCAAGGACGCGGTCGCCGACCCGCCGGCCGTTGCAGCACATCTCGTAGTAGCCCAATCCGCTGACATAGGCCCGCGCCCGACGGATCTTGCCATTCACCGCGAACTCGGTCCTGAACAGGGGTGCCGGGGTTTCGGCGTAGAACTCCTCCTCCTTCGACGGCAACGGCCGGTCGTCGCAAATCCACCGGGCTTTCCAGTCGCCCGGACCAAGCAGGCCCATTTCCCAGAACGCGGGCTTGCTCCAGGCGGATTCGCGCCCGCTCCTATCCCAGACGCGGACTTTCCACCAAACGCGCCGGCCGGCCGCCAGCGGCTTGCCCGCATATACGATGTTCAGGGTCTCTCCCGATGCGACCTTTCGGGTATCCCACAGGTCGCCGTCGTCGGCCGCGAGACGCTCTTCGCTGTCGGCGACCAGGATGCGATAAGCGATCTGGGCCTGACTGCGTTCGGCCGACTCGAGGACCCACGACAACCGCGGCTGTGTAGCGTCGATGCCGATCGGGTTTTCGAGGTACTCGCAGGTGAGGTCCACCGGTTGAAGGTCGGCGCACACGGCGGACGTTCCCGCCATCAACATCATCGATACCGTCAGACACCTGGCGATCATGGGTCACGTTTCTCCCTGTGGCGCATTGCCGTTTGTTCTTGCGGCCGGTCCCCGATCGGGCGGGCCCGCGGGTCGCGCACTCACCTCGTCCGCGATCGGGCGACGGGGATCATTTCGGCGCATCGAGTATCGGTACAGGATGCTCGCATTGGCGATCATCGGCGGTGACCTGGAACACCATTTTGCCGTCGCGGTCGGCCAGACGACTGAACTCGACCTGCCGGACCCTCTCCCCCATCAACCAGACGGCTGCGAAGATCGCCTGCCGCCCGCGTTGCCGGACGATCGTCATCGGGATGCTGCCGGAGGTCGGCTCGTCGGTGGCGGGGTAGCCGCAGAAGATCACACGTTCGACCGAATCGGGCAGCATGCACAGCCGCAGGGTCGCGGCATCTTCCATCCACTCCAACCGAATGGTGTCGGCCGGCGTGAAGCTTCGCCCGTCGCGCAGCCACCGCCAGGCGCCCTCGGTCGGCAGCGTGAAAGGCCGGCACCGGGCGAGGACGGGATTGGCGGCCTCGGGCATTATGGCCTTTTCGCTGAACGCATGTGCGATCCAGTCGATCTGACGCTCTTCCTTGCACCGCACCTGAAAGACGTCGAGGACGTAATCGGACGTCATCACGACCGTGCGCATCTGGCGAACGCCCTTGTAGAGCAGTTCTTCCTCGTCGGCCGCGATGACGCGCTTCTCCTCGCGCTGGTCGTCGTATTCGACGAGCTTGAGCATGCGCGGGCCGCAGGTCTGGTCGCGGCCGTCGATCATGACGGTGTTGTGGCTCAAGCCGCCGCGGTTGAGTTCGCCCTGGATACGGCTGCTGAAGGCATGGGGTACGGTCGCCTTGCCCTCGACGTCGGACAGGTACATGCGGTCCGGGCCGAACAGCATGAGGCTCAGCTTATCCGCGTGGGCGTGAACGTGGCTCCGGTCGTAGGTCAGGAACGCACACCGTGCCCTGCCGCCATCCCAGTAATCCTCGTCCGAATGCGAACGGAGGAAGGCGTAGCCGTGTTCCGGGTAGAGGCGGGAGCGGATCGGCGGCCCCAGGGCACGCTTGCGAACGTACGTCACGAAGAGAAAGTAATCGGACGGTTCCGGGTTGATTCTGACCAGCCAGGCGTACGCATCGTCACCCCAGAGCCGATACGCGTACTCGTAGACGGGATTCGCGGACAGCTTTGCCCGTTGGCCGTAGGCGTCGCCGATCGGCGGAATCGTGCCGTCGGGCGCGAGGACGCCGAACATCGCGTCGCACGCCTGCTTGAGCTTTCGGCCTTTGGCGGTGACCACTTCGTGGAGTGCGGGCGAAACCTCGGCTCGCCGCTGGCAGTCAGCCAGCAGCAGCATCGGCGCGATCGCCGCGAACTGATAGACGAGGCTGCTCTCGCGCCACAGGCCGTCGTCGAGCAAGCCTTCATCAAGCAGGGGCACCATCCCGCGCGGACCGTGCAGGCAATGCTCGACCATGTCCGGACGATCGTAGAACATGCCGAGGAGCCCGAACGCGAGTTTGTGCCAGGCGAGGTGGTTGTTGACGCCCCCGCCGATATCGTTGGCGATCCAGTAGGCGTCGTTTTTCGCGACCGCGGCCGCCAGACGGGTCATGAAGGCGTCGACTGAACGGCGCTGCTCCTCCTGCATGCGCGGCAGCAACGCGTCGTAGGCCTTCAGCACGTTCACCGCCCAGATGGTGTAGTTCATGCCGACGTCGAAGTGCTCCGCGCGGAACGAGTAATTCGCCAAGTTCATAACCAGCGCGATCGCCTTATCCGCATATGAATCCTTCTTGGTGAGCAACCAGGCCAGCGCCAGGTCGGCCGCGGGCCTGGCATACGCATTCGGCTTGAGAAGCGTGTTCTCGTATATCTCCGGATACGTCTGTTCCCAGGGTTTGTCCCGGATGGCATCCCACCAGCCGTCATCGAGCGGCTTGATCTCGATTCCCAGGTGCTGATCGGCCCTCTTGAGCAATCGCCCGTACACCCGGCCATGAGCCGAGTCCTCGTGAAGGCGCCGGATGGCGGTTGCGATCTCCCGCTGAGAGGCAAAAAGGCTCGGTCGCTGCGATTGCGCGACGGAGGAATCAAGCTTTCCGATCGCGAAAGGCCGGCCTTTGTCGGCGTCGGGCTTCGGGGCATCGGCCCGCACAATCCCGGCTGACAGGAAAACAGTCCACCCCAACCCCCAGACTATTCGGCGCATGGCTCTCCTCCCATTCTTACGAAATGCCCATCGAGCCGCCTCAGATTACCGGATTTCAAGCGATCCGACCACCATGACTTTTCAAGCCGGCCGGTTGAGCCTTATGATGAGGGCATAGCTTCCCTTCCCCCTTGAGGAGAAACGAGAATGTACCCCTCGAACCGTACCTGCCTGGTTTCCGCCGTTGCGTTCATGACCGCATGGTCGGCATCCGCCGGGGGCGGGGAGGCCGGCGGCTACTATGCCCACAAAGCCGCCGAGGACCAATGTGGTGTCATCGCACCATGGTATAACGGGCTCGACGGCCAGTGTAGTTTGCGCGTGCGGATCGCGGCTGAGACGCTCAAAAGATATCCGTGGGTCGAAAAACCCGCAACCGGCATGCCCGCACCGCATTATCTCTACAACGGCCGGTGGAGCATCGCCGAGGACGGGACCATCACGGTGAAAAAACAGGAACCCTGGGCAAACGGCGACCTCGGGCAGCGTTCGGCCTTCGCCATGCAGGGCTGGCTGAACTACTACCGGTACAGCGGGGACCCGGCGGCCCTCGCCCATGTCACGATGATCGCCGACCTGCTGATCGCCCACTGCGAAACGCCGCCGGACCACGCCTGGCCCGGTTTTCCGGTCAGCGTTCCCGTCAAGGGCGAATCGTATGGAAATTGCAGCCCCGACGGCATGATCCAACTCGATATCGCCGCCCAGATGGGCCTGGGGCTCGTGCGGTCATATCAACTCTGCGGCCGCCGGGAGTGGCTCGACCACGCGAAGCACTGGGCCGACCTGCTGGCCGCCAAACGCAATCGCAATCCGAATTATCCACCCTGGAACCGATACGCCAATCCCGAGAACGCCCAATGGGGTGACCTGCAAACCGGCGGCGTGTTCATGATCCTGGAGTTTTTCGACGAGTTGATCGATCTGGGGTACACGGGCGAGAACAACGCGTTGGTCGAGGCCCGGGACGCCGAGCGGGCTTACGCCCGCGACGTGCTGCTGTCCCGCTGGACGGAGCCCGACACCTTCGGTCGTCACTATTGGGATTGGGAACATCCGGTCCAGTGCGAGGTGTCCACGGAGGTGCTGAGCCGCTACATGATGAGCCATCCCGACGCCTTCCCGAACTGGCGAAACGACGTACGGAACATCATGACCCTGTTCGTCCATCACGCATGCACATCGGTGGAGTCGCACGGGGACGTTTACAGCGGCGCGTGGGCCTATCCGGAAGGTCCCGGGTGTTGCGGGCGATCCCTCTGGTATGCACCGCTGCAAGTCGGATCGGTCTTCGCCGAATACGGCGTGCGCGCGGGCAGCGAATGGGCCCGCGAATCGGCCCGGCGGCAGTTCATCATGGCCACATACGATGTCCACGAAACGGGCGTCGTCGAGGACAACATCGACGGCGGCCAGATCGTGGCGGGCGGATGGTTCAAGATCGCCCACCCGATGCCGCTACGGTTCGTGCTCGACGCGATCGCCTGGCTTCCGGAGTCGCTCGGGGCAAATCGGGAGAATCACATCGTGCGCAGCTCGGCCGTCGTCAAGCGGGTCTACTACAACAAGGGCTGGGTCGGCTACGAAACTTTCGACGCACCGGCCAACACGGTCGACGTGCTGCGGCTGGCGTTCAAACCCAGAAGCATCGAGGCCGACGGTGCGAAACTCTCCGAGCAGAATATCACGCAGGGCAACGGCTACACGCTAAAGCCTCTGCCCAACGGGGACTGGATCGTCACCATCCGGCACGACGGGGCAAAGCGTGTTCTTGTCACCGGCGACGACCCGCAGGTCGAAAGGGAAATACATGATTTGACCTGGACAGGGCCCAAGGAGCCCTCCCAATCGAAGCCGGCATTCATGTCGACCAGCACAACCGGCTTCACGATTTGCCCCAACTCAGATTATGAGGGTACCTCTGTTGCTGGAACGGGTTACTCATGCACATTTGATGGCAACCAGATTCGACTGATCGGCACGGTCGGCCCGGAAGGCGGTCAGGCCGACATTTACCTTGACGACGCAAAGCAGCTCTGCGGCGTTGACTGCTGGAATCCCGAAAAGATCGAGCATCAAGTACTTTGGTATCGCACAGGCCTGAAACCCGGTGAGCATAAGCTCAAGGTGATCGCGACCGGCAAACGGAATCCGCGTTCCCAGGGCAGTAACGTGTATGTCCACTCCGTCCAACATTCGGCCGCCTCCGGCGACGCCGGGTTCGGTTCCGGCGGCGGGCCGACGGATCGGCAGGCATGGATTCTCGGCTATCCCGGCCGGGAGCCTTATGTGGATACGAAGGGCAACTCGTGGCTGCCCGGGACGGAGGTTGTCGTCCGGGTGCCCAAGCTGGACGATCCGATCGTTCAGACGTGGTACGCTCATCCGAAACGGCTGCACATCATCGGCACCGACGATCCGGAGTTGTACCGTTACGGCATGCACGCGAAGGAGTTCACCGCCTACGTCACGACGGGGCCGGGTAGCTATCGGGTTCGACTGCTGCTCATGGAACGACGGCGAGCGGAGGCAGCCAAACGGCTGATGGACGTGTACGTCAACGACCAGCGGCGGCTCCAGAACCTCGATATCGCAGCCACAGCCGTCGCCGGCCAGCCGACCACCCTGCCGGCTGATTTCGCCGACAAAACGATCAACGTGGCCGGCATGCACCGGGCGGCTGAGATCAGGATCGAGAACGTCGAACCGGTCCACGGAGCGATCGCCGTACGCCTCACGGGCGTCAACGAGGCCGAGGCGGTTCTATCGGCCATCGAGGTGACGCCGTAATCCGGTGAAAACGACACGCAACAACGGACACCCAACTCTGCGCCCGAAAGGTAAAAAGGTCACGACCCGGCAACCCTCAGGCCCGGAGCCGACGACAAGACCGCCCAAAGCCCCCGGCAACGCATAATAAGTGCAAAAAGACCGTGGACACACCGGCGCGGAGATGTCATAGAATAGAGGAAGAGGGCTCGGCGGCATCGCCGGGCGAGATGAGGCGGCAAACCTCGGTCGAGAAAAGCTGTACGACGTGGATGGATTAACGTTTTCGAAGAGGCAGTCCGTGCCCATTGCCGCGAATACGACGACGGCTGCGTTCGGCATTCCCGTGGACATGGAACGCCGAATTCGCGAATGAAAAGGGAACGCAACATGCTCCCTGGACCGATTCCTCAATCGTCTTATCCGAAGAACCACATTCGCTCGATGCACGGGCTGTTGTCGATGACCCTTGCCGCAACGATCGGATGCCAGCCGACGGTGCCCGCCCCCTCGAACTCCGATTCCTCCTGGATAACCGACGAAGAAGTGGCGACGGCGATCCGGCAAGGACATCCCTTGCCGACGGACCTTCCTCCGATGACCGTGCCGAAGGAATTGGCGGAACGCAACGATGAGATGACGCAAGAGGCGATGCAGATCGTCGATGCGGTCAACGCATTCACTCAGTTGCCCTGGGATATCCCACCTGATATCAAATCGGCTCGACAGCTCAAGGAAACAGGAGAGTGGAGCGTCACCTGCGGCCCGATCAGTTGCACCTTTACGAAACAGCAAGGAGGTCTGACCGTCACGGTGACCGATTTCGTCGGGCTGCCGACGGCATGGGAGGTGTTCCACGAATGGGACGGCTGCGACGGCGAACACGAGTATGAGAATTTTCTGGTCCTGCACTGGCGCATGGAGAAGAACCTGAAATGGAGCGTGCTGACACACTATCAATACCCCGATCCCCCTCCTTGCGACGGCAGCGGAAGCGAGATCGGCCCCGGACCTGGTTCCCAATACTCATTCGAGATCCTCGACGAAGGAACCCTCTACGCGGGCGGCGAGGAAATCCGACTCAGTACCCGCAAGTACACCGTGACAAACCACATCTACGATTCGATCTTTCAAGGGTATCTGCCGTTCACGACAACGGCATGCACGAGCTACCCGGATGACAGCAGGAGGTTCGAGCTCCACAGGTATAGGTCGAGCGACCACCTGCCCTATCTCTGTTACCTTGGGCTCTGGTCGCGGGACCACAAGTATTGCTGGAGCACGTACAGGGAGGACGGGACGACCCTGGATTGCGGGGGAGATCCAGGTTGTCCGGACTGCGGCCCGTAAAGACAAGACCGCCGAGACCATCGCAGTTCCTCATTCCACCCGCCTGCCTCGCCCCTTGTGCGAAGCGATCTCACCGAATAGCCTATCCTTGGCGGCGACACTTGTCGAAACGGGCCGCGGCCCTCTCTCCGGAAGCACGCGATGATTCCGCTGTGGGTCTGGACATCGTTGACCATCGCCTCGGAGGTCTGTGCCCTCGCGGTGATTGTCGTGCTCCTCCGCCGGCCGCGCGAACCGCGGGCCATGCTCGCCTGGATCCTCATCCTGCTCCTGGTCCCCGTACTGGGCCTGATTCTCTTCGCCACCCTGAGCGAGCCCCGCCGCAAGTGGCACCGAGTCCGGCGCCACCGCAGCCGCAGGCGCTTGCAGGCATTCATGGTCAACCGCAGCGAGCGGCTGGCGATGGAACACACATACGACGCCGACGACGCCAAGCGCACGCTGCGGCCTCTGGTCAAATTGACCGAACGACTCGGCGCGTATCCGCCCACGCACGGAAACCAAACGGTCATCTATCAGGACGCGGAGTTCACCTTCGCCGCGATTCGCGACGCGATCGCGTCGGCCCGCTCGCACGTACACCTGGAGTACTACATCTTCCAGCCGGACGAAACCGGAGCGGTGATCCGGGACCTCCTGATCGCCAAGGCCCGCGAAGGCGTCGAGTGCCGGCTGCTGCTGGATTTTCTCGGCTGCTGGCGGCTGTCCAACCGGTTTCTCGCCCCGCTCAAGGAGGCGGGCGGGCAGGTCGCCTGGTCGTTGCCGATGGTGCCGCTTCGCGGCCGATGGCGGGTGAACTTCCGCAACCATCGCAAGGTGGCGGTGATCGACGGCCGCGTCGGTTTTACCGGCAGCCAGAATATCGGTGACGAATACCGCGGCCGACTCGCCCGGTTCAGTCCGTGGAGGGATACCCACCTCAAGATCGAAGGACCGGCGGTCATCCACCTGCAAGAGGTATTTGCTCATGACTGGTTTTACACCACCCACGAGGACTTGGCCGGGGAAAAATACTTCAAGGAACCCCAACTCACCGGCGACCACGTGGTGCAGATCGTGCCGTCCGGCCCGGACCAGCGCGAGCATGTGCTGCACCAGTTGCTGCTGGCGGCCGTCCACTCCGCCCGATCGTCGATCTGCGTGATTACCCCCTACTTCGTGCCGGATTCAGCCATGATCCTCGCGTTCCAGTCGGCCGCCTACCGCGGCGTACGGGTCCGGCTGCTGATTCCCGCCAATACCGATCACCGGGTAGTTCTTTGGGCTGGCAGAAGCTACTACCACGAGTTGTGCGCCGCGGGCGTCGAGATCCACGAGCACGACGGCGTCCTGCTGCACTCCAAGGTGATGGTCATCGACGAGGATTGGGCGATGGTGGGGTCGGCCAACACCGACGAACGCAGCTTCCGCCTCAACTTCGAGCTGACCACGATTCTCTACAGCCGAGCCCTGACCGAGGAACTTTATCAGGACTTTGAATCGCTCGTCGCCCACTCCAGGCGGGTCGAGCCGGCCGATCCGGCGACACTGCCTTTCGGCCAATCCCTCCGTTTAGGCTTGGCCCGGCTGGCATCACCGCTGCTGTGAGGCCCCTAGGGGGCACCCGGAATTCAGTGGCGAGCGATGCCGTGGCCCGGGTGGCATGGGCTAACTCGTTAGCCCGTGACGCCTGCCGGTAAGACACGGGCTAACGAGTTCGCCCATG
>Ga0116143_10004976_pt1 | contig 12317 bp, 4 predicted proteins | sample AD_UKC034_MetaG_FD_89745 | JGI IMG/M metagenome (GOLD analysis project Ga0116143, IMG submission 89745) | Active sludge microbial communities of municipal wastewater-treating anaerobic digesters from USA - AD_UKC034_MetaG | ecosystem: Engineered > Bioreactor > Anaerobic > Digestate | place: USA...
CCAAGGGGCTCACCCCGGAGCAGGTCGACATCTACAAGGGCATGCTGCGCGAGCAGGGGCAGCCCTTCGAGGACAAGGCGGTCGCCCACTTCAAGGCGGCCGTGGACAAGGGTTCGGAGCTGGGCTTCTACTCCAGCTACTCGCAGAAGGCGCTGGAGAAGCTGCAGCACTACCGGCCGGGGGAGTTCCCCCGCGAGCAGCTCGGCTTCTCCCTGGGGCTGGCCACCGCGCCGGCCTTCCGCAACCCGCTGCTCCTCGCTCTGTGGGACGAGGCCAAGGCGAAGCCCGAGCTGCTCAACGAGCCGCCGCTGGTCTCCGAGCGCGTCGGTGGCGAGCCCGCGCCCGCCCCGCCCCCGGACAGGGACGCCCCGAAGGATCCGGACAAGGTCCCCGAGGCGCCGACGACGAAGGCCGACGAGGCGGCCGCGCCGCCGGACGCCAAGGCCCCGGCCGCCGAGCCGAGCAAGGAGCCCGGGGATCCGGCCGCCAAGGCGCTGCAGGAGGACGAGCCGGCCGACGACGAGTTCGAGTGAGCCGTCGGTCGCGTCGCGCGTCGGGTGACGAACAGGAGAGGGTGGCCCCATGACGAGGCTGGTGACTATCCTGGGTGCAACAGGGCTCGCGCTGCTGGTCTGGGGATGCCCCACGACCCCGGTGAAGCCCGAAGAAAAGCCGAACCAGCCCGCGACGGGAGCCGATCCGGCGCCGGCGCCCAAGAAGGTCGAGGTCTCCGAGGCCACGCGGTTGGCCTTCGCCGACGCCGTGGCCGCCTACCAGCAACAGAAGAAGAGCGGTCGGTTCGACTACGAGGACCTCCTGTCGCGGTTCCGCGGGATCCTGGAGCAGGATCCCAAGGCCGCCGAGGCCCACTACAACCTGGGGTGCATCCTGGAGGCCAAGCGCCAGGACGAGGAGGCCCAGAAGCATTACCAGAAGGCGCTCGAGCTGCGGCCCGACCTCACCCTGGCCGCGGCCAACTGGGGCGCGCTGCTCGCGCGGCAGGGCAAGCTCGATCAGGCCATCGAGGTGTACAAGCGGGCGCTCTCCAAGGACGCCAAGAACTCCGCCGTGCTGCTCAACATGGCCTCCGTCTACCTCGATCAGAAGAAGTACGACGTCGCGCTGCAGAAGGCGGCCGAGGTGCTGGTGCGCGATCCGACCAACGTCGGCGCCTACCGCATCATGTCGTCCGCCTACCTGGAGAAGAACGACCTGGACATGTCCCACCTGCTCTGCCTGCGCGGTCTCCTGGTCAAGAAGGACGATCCGATCCTGTACAACACCCTGGGGCTCGTGCTGCTGAAGCAGAAGAAGGTGCCCGAGGCGCTGGCCCAGTTCCGGGCCGCCCTGGCGGGGCAGCCCGACATGATCTCTACGCGCCTGAACATCGCGAAGATCGCCCTTGATTACAAGGACTTCCGGGTTGCCAGGGAGGAGTTCGCCAAGATCCTGGAGTACGCGCCCGGCCACAAGCAGGCCGCCTTCGGGCTGGCCATCGCGGCGCGCGGCGCCGGTGAGATCGACGCGTCCAAGGCGCAGTTCCTGGCCCTGGCGGAGAAGTACCCCAAGGATCCCGCCCCGCACCAGTGGCTGTGTCGACTGGCGCTGCGAAACTTCAACAACCCGGCCGAGGCCAGGCAGGCTTGCAAGAAGTGCATCGATCTGGCCGGGCTGGACAGCGGCGCGGATCACCCCTGCGTCGCCATGGCCAAGGAGTCGGTCCAGTCCATCGAGATGGAAAAGAAGATGAAGGAGGCCGAGGCCAAGGCCCTCGAGGAGCAGAAGAAGTACGAGGAGAAGCTGGCCATGCTGGCCAAGCTGCGCAAGGACACCGTGGATCAGGCCTGGGAGAAGGCCCAGAAGGAGTGCCTGGTGCTCCCGCCCGGGAAGCTGGACACCGCCGAGCTGGAGTTCGTGCTGGACCCGCTGGCCGTCACCCCGGACAAGCAGCACACCGTGAAGCTCATCGGCATGCTCTGGGAAGACGTCAAGGACGTGTTCGTCGGCACGATCAAGGTGAAGTGGCGCAAGCTCAACGAGCACACCCTCGAGATGATCGTCCCCAAGGGCCTGGAGCTGGGGCCCTGGGACGTGCTCATCCGGAACAAGGACAAGTCCGAGATCTACTTCGGCGGGGGTCTGTGGGTCGGAGAGAAGCCCAAGTGCGAGGCGGCGAAGGACGGCGCGGCTCCGAAGGACGGCGCGGCGGTCCCCGCGCCCGGGGCACCAGCCGGCGGGGAGGCGAAGCCCGCCGGGGAGGCGAAGCCCGCCGAGGCCGGAGAGAAGCCCGGGGAACCAGACCCTCAGGGTGGTGTCAATCCCCCCGGCGACGGCCAGGCCGCGCCCCCCGCCAAGGACGAGAAGGCGGAGGGCGCCGCCGGCGAGGCGGAGCCGGCGGAGGCCGGAGAACCCGCAGGGCCTTGATGGACAAGGGCAATTTTGTGCTCTGGCCGAGATCGCAGGAGGACGTGACATGAGGACCGCGAGCCGCTGGACCGTGGCCTGGGTGCTTGCCGTGCTGATGGTCTTGGGGGTGGCCTCGGCCGCCTTCGCCCAGGAGGAGGACGGCGTCATCTACAAGAAGAAGACGGTGTACAACTTCGAGGACGACACCATCACCGGCGATCTGACTCGCCCGGACCAGGAGTTCCTGACCGGCCGCAAGATGGCCCGGCACAAGAGCCTGATCCGCATCCGGCAGGACTTCAAGGAGCGGGTGTTCCAGTCGGTCAAGGATCTGTAGGCTGGAGGTGACGCCATGGCGAAGAACCTTACCTTCAAGGTCTACCGCGGCGGCCAGCTGCTGGCGACCGAGACCTTCGACCGGGAGATCATCAAGATCGGCCGGCTCTCCTCGGCGCACCTGCGGCTCGAGGACGAGAAGGTCTCCCGCATCCACGCCGTGGTGGAGGTCTCCGCCAGCGGTGAGATCCACGTCATCGACATGGGCTCCTCCGAGGGGACCTTCGTCAACGGGGAGAAGGTGAACAAGGCCCCGCTCCGCGCCGGCGACGAGATCCGCGTCGGCGAGACGCGCCTGGTGTTCACCGAGGACGAGGGCGCCGCGGCCGCCGACGGCGAGCCCGTGGCCGCCGCGCCGCAGCCAGCGGCCGAGGCCCCGGATCTGGGCGTGGACGAGGACGAGGCGCCACGCGAGGAGCGCCCGCCGGTCCAGGAGTCGCCGGTCTCGCAGCTGGCCGCCTTCGACACCCGCGCCGCCCGCGCGCCGGTGGAGGCGCCGGCCGAGGCGCCCGTGATCACCCAGCGGGAGCTGGCGCCGGTCGCCGTGAGCGCGGTCCGGGGCGGTCCGGAGCCCCAGGCGCCGCAGCACGCCACGCGCCTCGCGTTGCCGCCGCCCAAGGAGATCGGCGAGCTCCAGGATGACGAGCACGTCTCCGCGGACAACTGGGCGCTCGAGGTGCGCAAGCTCTGGGGGGAGACCGTCCTCGACGTGAAGTACTTCCGCGCGGCGGACAAGGCGGTGCGCGTCGGCGACGCCAAGGACGTGGCGTTCTTCCTGCCCGCCGAGCTGCTGCCTGACAGGGTCTACCAGGTCGCGAGGCTGGGCAGCGGCGAGGCGACGCTCAGCTTCCCGGCGAACGCCCAGGGCGATCTGCGCACGGCCGATGGGCAGGTGATCGGGCTGCCCGAGCTGGCCCGCAGCAACCGTGTCGGCCAGGACCCAGCGTGCGGCGGCTGCAAGAGCTTCAGCCTGCCGCAGGGCGGGGTGGCCACCTTCCTGTACGGCAACGTCGGGCTGCGCTTCCGCTACGTGTCCAGGCCGGCGGGCTACCTGTCGAACATGTCGGATCGGCTGGACTACACCTTCCTGAACACCATCCTGCTGATGATGTTCATCTTCGCCGCCATGGTGGCCACCTTCCACCTGCGCCCCAAGTCGGTGGAGACGACCGAGGAGGAGCTCTACAAGGTCCCGGATCGCTTCGTGCAGTTCATCCTGACTCGGCCGAAGCCGGAGAAGAAGGACCTGAGCTTCCTCGAGCAGCTCAAGTCCGACATCGACGCCAAGAAGCTGGCCAACCAGGCGGAGCGCTACAAGGGCAACGAGGGCAAGATGGGCAAGGTCGGCAAGCCCGACACCGGCCGCCGCTCGGCCATCCGCGCCATCAAGCCGGACGACAAGGAGGTGGTCGGCAACCGCGGCCTGCTGGCCGTGCTCGGCGCCGGCGGCCCCGAGGGCCTGTCCACGGTGATGGGCGGCACCGGCCTCGGCGGCGAGCTCGAGGGCGCCATCGGCAACATGTTCGGCGCCCAGGTGGGCGAGAGCGGCGGTTTCGGCGGCCTCGGCCTCCGCGGGACCGGCACGGGCGGCGGCGGCATGGGGAACACCATCGGCGTGGGCCGGCTCGGCACGCGTGGCCGTGGCGGCGGCAACTACGGCTACGGCACGGGCGTCTCCAAGGTCAAGAGCCGCGGCGAGCGCGACGTGAACATCTCCGTGGGCAAGCCCATCATCATGGGCTCGCTGAGCATGGAGATCATCCGGCGGGTGATCCAGTCCCACCGCGATCAGATCGCCTACTGCTACTCCCAGGAGCTGACCCGCAACCCGAACCTGAACGGCAAGATCTCGATCAAGTTCACCATCAGCGAGAAGGGCTACGTGACCCAGGCGAGCGTGGCCGGAACGACCATGAACAACGCCTCGGTGGAGCGCTGCATCTGCCAGAAGATCCTCACCTGGAAGTTCCCCGAGCCCAAGGGCGGCGGCATCGTGATCGTCAACTACCCCTTCATCTTCAAGCCGAACGACTGATTGCGGCCTGGAAGGGCACCCGGAGACGAAGATGGGACGAGCGTGGTCGGTGGCAGTCGGCGCACTGGTCTGCTTGTGGCTGGCGGCCCCAGGGATCGCCCTGGCCGAGGAGGAGGCTGGCGCCCCGAAGGAGGGTGAGGGCGGCGGGGAGAGGGGCGCGGGAGGTCAGGGGGGGGAAGAGGCTGGCCAGGTCACCGGCGCGCCGAAGCTCCAGGCCTACGAGGAGGTCGAGCGGGGGTTCTTCCTGCGGACCACCTTCGGCGCTGCCATGGCCGTGACCGACATGTTCGGGGACTCGATCGGGGTGGTGCGCGAGAACTCGCTGTGGCCCGGGCCGGTGCTGGGCCTGGAGATCGGCTACGACCTCGGCCAGATCGCCTCATTGCACGTCGCCGTCCAGGGACAGCAGGTCCTCGGACTGCAGACGCGCGGCACCCACGAGTCCGGCGCGGACCTCACGCTCCTGGCGCTCATGCTGGGCGGACGCATCAACCTGGTCACCACCCAGCGCCTGGGCTGGTACCTCAAGGTCGGGGCCGGGTGGATGTTCACCTGGCCGGAGCTGGCCGGGGTGGACTGGGGCTTCCTGGTGCACGGCGGCACGGGCCTGGAGTACGCCACCAAGCTGCGCCACTTCTCCCTGGGGCTCGAGGTCACGGCCCAGTACGACATCGCCAACGGCGGCGTCCTGGTCGGCCTGAGCCCCACCCTGAAGTACGTCTTCTGAGCCCCGCAGAGGGCCCTCCTCCAGGACCTCATCCGGCCACGCATCACCTCAGATTTCTTTTGATTTTGGCGCCTCTCTGAAGTATAAGGCGAGCGAGCGTACCAGGGGTTTTTGCACCCGTCGGGAAGGGCGTCGCCGCCCGCCTGACCGCGATGACGCCGGGAGCTGACAGCGCCATGGACGAGCAGATCCGCAATTACCAGAGGGTCCTCAAGGCCAATCCGACCGACTTGCCCGCGTTCACTGCCCTCGAGGAGCTGTTCAAGGGCAAGGATCTGTGGCGCGAGCTGGTGGAGCTCTACGAGGAGCGGATGCGCCACGTCCAGGCGCCCGAGGTGCTGCGGGGCCTGCTGGAGCGCTGCGCCTCGGTGCTGCTCCACAAGCTCGGCGACGTGGCCCGGGCCGAGGGGTGCTTCGAGCAGCTGCTGCGCCTGCAGGCCGATCACCGCGGCGCCCTCGAGGGGTTGGAGACCATCTTCACCCAGCGCAAGGACCACGAGCGGCTGGCGCAGATCCTCGAGGTGCAGGCCGCCCTGGCCGAGGACGTGCCCGAGCGCGCAGCGCTGTTCGAGCGCCTGGGCAAGCTGTACTCCGAGACGCTCCACCGCCGCAGCCGCGCCCTGGTGGCCTGGCGGCACGCGCTGGCGGCGGATCCCAAGCGCCTGCCGGTCCTGGCCGCCCTCCAGGACACCTACCTGGAGCTCGGCGCGTTCGACCGGGTGCGCGAGGCCCTCGACCGCGAGGCCGCCCTCGAGGAGGGCGACCTCCAGCTCGTCGCTGCCAAGTACCTCAGGCTGGGGCAGCTGCTGCTCGAGGAGCCGCTGCACGAGGCCGCCTGCCGCCAGGCCTTCGAGCAGGCCAAGAGCATGCTGGCCGATCCCGCCCCCGCGGCGGCGGGGCTGGCCGCGCTGGAAGCGGCGGTGTCAGACCGCGAGGCGCACATCAAGCGGCTGCGGGTCGAGGCCGTGGAGGCGCCGGACAAGGCTCGCGCGGTCGGGCTCTACCGCCGCATCGCCGAGACCTACTACCTGATGGGCGGCCACGACGCCCAGGTGGAGGAGAACCTCGAGAAGTGCAGCCTGCTGCAGGCCGGCAACCCGCGGGTGGTCGCCTTCCTGGAGCGCTACTACCTCGAGACGCGGCGGGCCAAGCCGCTGGTCGAGAAGCTCAAGGCCCTGGCCAGCAAGGTCAAGGATCGCAAGGCCGCCATCCCCATCCTCGAACGCGTGGCCATGCTGACGGCGGTCCACCTGCAGGACCGCAAGGCCGCCCTGGAGGTCTACCGCCGCATCCTGGAGCTCGAGCCGGGCCAGGTCACCTCGACCGCCTCGCTCATCGAGGCCTACCAGGAGGAGGGGCGCTGGGCCGAGGTGGTGGAGCTGCTCAAGGGCCAGGCAGAGCGCCAGGCCGAGCCGCGCGCGCGGGCCGAGATCCTGTTCCAGATCGCGCGGATCACCTCCGACCAGCTCAAGGATCCCGAGGCGGCGCGGTTCCAGTACGAGGAGATCCTGCGCCTCGAACGCGACAACCTGCGGGCTGCGCTCGCCCTGGAGCGCATCTACGAGAAGGCCAAGGACTGGAAGGGCCTGGCCCGCGTGCTGTCCATCCAGGCCCGCCAGGCGGCCCTGCCTGAGGAGAAGCTGCGCCTCCTCGACCGGCTGGTCGAGCTCTACCGGGAGCGCCTCGAGGATCCGGTCGAGGCGTTCCAGGCGGTGCTGCAGGGGCTGGCGGTGAAGCCGGACCGCAAGAAGGCCATCAAGGAGGCCCAGGAGCTGGGTGAGCAGACCGGCCGCTTCCAGGAGCTGGCCGGCGCGCTCCGGCTGGTGGTCGACTCGGGTCAGCTCGAGGGCAAGCGGGCCACCGAGCTCCTGGGGGTGATCGCCGAGCTGCAGGAGAAGCGCCTGCAGAACAACGCCGAGGCCATCCGCGCCCACCAGGCCATCCTGGAGCGGGACCCCAAGAACATGGGCGCCCTGGACGCCCTGGAGCGGCTGCAGGGGGCGGCGGGCGGCAGCGTGGAGCTCGTGGCCATCTACCGCCGGCAGCTCGAGCTGGTGCGCTCCGGCCAGAAGAAGAAGGAGCTCCTGTACAAGCTGGCGGCCATCTTCCAGGAGCGCATGGCCGACTTCGGCCAGGCCATCCAGGCCTACCAGCAGGTGCTCGAGCTGGACGGCAACGACGCCCAGGCGTGGCGGGCGCTGGCCGACCTGTTCGAGCGCGAGGGGCGCTGGGAAGACGCCGCCCGGGCCCTCGAGCAGACCCTCGGCGGCGCGGTGCCGGCGGCCGAACGGCCTCACCTGCTGCACCGCCTGGCCGCCATCCAGGAGCAGCGCCTGAACGACACCGAGCGGGCCCTGGCCCTGTGCCAGGAGATCCTCCTGGCCGAGCAGCTCGAGCCGGAGCTCGCGGCCGCGACGGTCACCATCCTCGAGCGGCTGCAGAGCCGCGGTGTGGACCCGCTGCGCATCGCCGAGGTGCTGCAGCCCTACTACGCCCTGGCAGGCGACTGGCGGCGCCACATCGACATGCTGGAGCTGCGCGTCGAGGGCGGCGCGACGGCCGCGGAGCGCGTGGGGTTGCTGCAGCGCATCGCCCAGGTGTACGAGGCCGAGATGGGCCAGAAGGAGCTGGCCTTCAACAGCCTGGGCCGCGCCTTCGCGCTGGCGCCGGAGCGGGCCGAGGTGGGGGACGACCTGCGCCGCCTGGCCCAGGAGACCGGCCGCCTCGAGGACCTGGCCGCCCACCTGGAGTCGGCGCTCAGGGCCGACGGCGACGCGGGGCTGCAGATCAGGCTCGCCTGCCAGCTGGGCGAGCTGTACCGCGATCAGCTCAAGCGACCGCGCAGCGCGATCGAGGCCTTCCGCCGGGCGGTGAGCCTGGCCCCCGAGGACCCCGCCCTGGAGGCCAACCTGTCGGACGTGTACCGCGCGAACCGGATGTTCGAGGAGCTGGCGGGGTCGCTGCAGCGGCGCGTGGATCTGGTGGCCGAGCCCGCCGAGCGCAAGGCGCTCATGCTGGAGCTGGGCGACGTGTACCAGGCCCAGCTGCACGATCGGCCCCAGGCCATCGCGACCTTCCAGGTGCTGCACCGCCTCCTGGGCGACGACCTCGACGTGCTCCGACGCCTCGACGCGCTGCTGGAGAAGGAGGCGCGCTGGCCGGATCTGGCCGACGTCCTCGAGCGCACGCTGCCCCTGGTGGGGGCCGACGAGGCGGCCGAGCTGCGCCTGCGGCTGGGCCGCGTGCGCGCGGAGCGCATGGAGGAGCACCAGCACGCGGTGGAGCACTACCGGCAGGTGCTCGGCGAGCGCCCGGAGGACGAGCGCGCCGTCCAGGGGCTGGAGTCGCTGCTGGAGCGTCCCGACAGCGCCGCGGCGGCGGCCGACATCCTGCTGCCCATCTACGAGAGGCTCGAGAACTTCGAGGGTCAGGTCCGGGCGCTCGAGGTCCAGGCGGAGGCTGCGACCGAGGCGCAGGCCAGGCTAGAGCTGCTGCGCAAGGCGGCCCGGCTGTGCGACCGCCAGCTCGGCCAGCCCGAGCGGGCCTTCGACCTGCTGCGCCGCGCCTTCCGCGCCGACCCGGGGCAGGCCGAGGTGCTGCAGGCCCTCGAGCGGCAAGCCGAGAAGGTCGGGCAGCACGAGGGGCTGGCCGCGAGCCTGGAGGAGGCGCTGGCGGCCCAGGCCGGCCAGGCCGAGGCGGCCGGGCAGGTCTTCCTGCTGCAGAAACTGTCTGACCTCTACCGTGAGAAGCTGCGGCGATCCGATCTGGCGACGGCCGCCCTGCGGCGCATGCTGGAGCTGGACCCGCACAACGGCGCGGCCCTGGTCTCCCTGGAGACGCTCTACCGCGACGCGAAGTCTTACCAGGAGCTGGCCTGGGTGCTCGGACGCCAGGCCGAGCAGGCCACCGACGGGGGCAAGAAGCGGGATCTGCTGGTGCAGGTGGCGCAGATCCGCGAGGAGCAGATCCACGACCCGGACGGCGCCATCTCCGCCTTCCAGCAGGTCCTCGCCCTGGATGAGAACGACCTCCACGCGGCCAAGCAGCTCGACCGACTGTACCAGAGCACCGGCCGGTGGAGCGAGGCCGCCGAGCTGTTGCCGCGGCTGGCCAGCATGACCAAGAACACGCTCGGGGTGATCGACTACAGCTCGCGCCTGGCCGCGATCCTGTCCGAGCGCCTGCAGGACGGCCGGCGGGCCATCGAGATCTACCGGCAGGTGCTGGAGCTGAAGCCCGGGCACCCCGAGACGGTGGCCAGCCTGGAGAAGCTGCTCGCGGACGAGCGCTACCGGCTGGCCGCGGCCGAGAGCCTGGAGGGCGTCTACCGCGCGGCGGGGGAGTGGCGGAAGCTGGCCGCCATCCTGGAGATGAGGCTGGCCGCCACGGCGGATCCCCGGGTGCGCATCGGGCTGTTCGCGCAGCTCAAGGAGATCTTCGAGACGCGCATGGGCGAGCGCGCGCTGGCCTTCAACGTGGCCGCGCGCGCGTTCCGCGAGCAGCCCCAGGACGACGGCGTGCACGCAGACCTGTTGCGCCTGGCCGGCGAGGGACAGTTCTTCGAGGAGCTCTCAGGGCTCTACAGCGACGTGGCGGAGCGCCAGGTCGGCACCCCGCTGGCCACCGCGGTCCGCAAGCGGCTGGCCCACACCTGCGAGGTCCACCTGAACCGCCGCGCCGAGGCGGTGGGCATCTGGCAGCGCCTGCTGGCGGAAGACGGCGCCGACGAGGAGGTGCTGCTGGCCCTCGAGCGGCTGTACCGGGAGCAGGGCGACTTCCCCGCGCTGGTGGACATCTACCTGCGCCAGGTGGAGCTCTCGAGCGAGGTCGCGCGCAAGAAGGAGCTCCTGTTCCAGGCCGCGGCGACGCTGGCGGAGGGCGTCGAGGACCTCCACCGCGCCATCGAGGTGTACCAGCAGATCCTGGCGCTGGACCCGGAGGATCGCCGCGCCTGGCGCCTGCTGGATCAGCTCCTGCTGCTGTCCGACCGCTGGCTTGAGCTGGCCGACGCCCTGGAGCACGAGGTGGCCCTGGCGCCGGCGGAGCCGGGGCCGGGTGAGCCGGATCAGCGGCTCGACCTCCTGCTGCGGCTGGCCCAGGTCCGGCTGGAGCGGCTCGACCAGGGCGACGGCGCGCTGGCCTGCCTGCAGGAGGTGCTCAGGCGCCAGCCCACCGAGCCCCGCGCGGTCGAGCTGCTCGAGCGGATGCTGGCCCGCGGGGACACGCGGCTGGGCGCTGCCACGCTGCTCGAGCCGGTCTACAGACGCCAGGCGGATTTCCGCAAGCTGGTGGCGATCATGGAGGTGCTGCTGGCCGGGCGGGACGGGCTGGCCGATCGCCTGCTGCTCTTCAGGGAGCTGATGCGCATCTACGAGGTCGAGCTCAGCCAGAAGCCGCTGGCCTTCATGGTGGCCTGCCGGGCCCTCCGGGAGAACTGCCAGGACGAGGGCATCCGCCTCGACCTCGAGCGGCTCGCGCAGGAGACCGGCGCCTTCGAGGAGCTGGCCGGCGTGCTCGAGGAGGTGCTGCCCGCAGCCTCCGGGACCCCGGTCTACGCGGTGCTGGAGCGCCGGCTGGCGCAGCTGAAGGAGGCCTACCTCCAGGACAAGGACGAGGCCGTCAGCCACTGGCGGCAGGTGCTGGCCAGCGACCCGGACGACGCCGAGGCGCTCAAGGCGCTGGAGAGGCTCTACCGCGAGCGCGGCGCGTACCAGGAGCTGGTGGGCATCCTCCGGCACATGGCCGCCCTGGCGCCCACCACGGAGCGCCGAAAGGACCTGTACCACGAGGTGGCCACCCTGATGGAGGAGCGCCTCGGGCGCAACGACGGCGCCATCGACGCCTACCGGGAGATCCTGTCCGAGGATCCCAAGGATCTGGCGGTGCTCAAGCTGCTGGATCGGCTGCTCGAGCGCGAGGGGCGCTGGGAGGAGCTGCAGGAGGTCCTGCAGCAGCAGATCGATCGCGCCGCGACGAGCGAGTTGGTGCCGCTGCAGCTCAGGCTCGGGCAGCTCTACCGGCTGCACCTGCGCGACGGAGAGAAGGCGGTCGAGGTCTTCGGCCGCATCTTCAAGTCAAGCCCCGGGCAGGCGCAGGCCATCCAGGCCCTGGTCGAGATGTTCGACGCCAACGAGGCCCGAGGGCAGGTGGCGCCGGTGCTGGCCCAGGTGCTCGAGCCGATCGGCGACTGGCAGCACCTGATCGCCGCCCTGGAGGTGATGCAGACCCAGGCCGCGGACACCGCCGCCCGGAAGTCCGCGCTGGTGCGTATGTCCGGCGTGTACGAGCACCGCCTCGGACAGAAGGAGATGGCCTTCAACGTGCTCGGCAGGGCCTTCCAGGAGGATCCGGGCGACGAGCGCCTGCGGCAATCCCTCGAGCGCCTGGCCGCGGAGACCGGCGAGTTCGACATGCTGGCCGCCATCTACCAGCGGAGGCTCGATGGGCTGGAGGAGCGGGGGCTGGTGCTCGCGCTGCAGCGCAGGCTGGCGGCGCTCTTCGCCGAGCAGCTCGAGGACGTGGATCGGGCCGCGGAGTGCCTGCGGCGCGTCATCGAGCTGGATCCCAAGGACGAGTCCAGCCTGATCGCCCTGGAGCAGATCCACCGCCAGCGCGAGGAGTACGAGGCCCTGGCCGGCGTCCTGCGACGGCGGGTCAAGAACGCCGACCCGGAGACCGCCTCGGCGTTGCGGTACGAGATCGCCAGCCTGCAGGAGGAGCGACTGGGTGATCCGAGCGGCGCCATCCAGACCTACCGAGAGCTGTTGCAGGCCCAGCCCAAGGATCTGATGGCCTACCGGATGCTCGATCGGC
>Ga0116143_10004978_pt1 | contig 12311 bp, 9 predicted proteins | sample AD_UKC034_MetaG_FD_89745 | JGI IMG/M metagenome (GOLD analysis project Ga0116143, IMG submission 89745) | Active sludge microbial communities of municipal wastewater-treating anaerobic digesters from USA - AD_UKC034_MetaG | ecosystem: Engineered > Bioreactor > Anaerobic > Digestate | place: USA...
ACAGTCCCGTTGCACCGGTCAATGACCGTATACCATCTCAAGGGAGGAGCTTCTAGAAACATGCGTTTCAAAACACTTGCCCGGAAGAATCGACTGTATCTGACCATCGCTGTGGTCACAGCACTGCTTCTCGTCGCGGTGCTGTTCAACGGTGTGTCGGCGCAAAAGTCGCTGGCGGAGAGTGCTGCCCCCGGCTCCGCCGTGGTCGTCGTGCAGTTTGCGGACGGCCACACAGCCGTACGCCAAGTTACCTGGACGGGCACGATCTCCCGCCCTCTTGCCCTTCAGGCCGCGGGATTCGTGATTGAAAGCAGTGGCGACGTCGTATGCAGCATTGAAGGAGAAGAATGTCCGGCTTCGGACTGCTTCTGTGCCAGCAACCTGTGGGCTCAAGGACAGTGGGCCGGGACGGCGTGGGATTCGGAGGCGTGGCCACCGCCCAATGTGGTGGACGGCGACGTCATCGCGTTCCGCAATGGCACCAAGCCCGACTATAGCGATTGGGGACTGACTGGCTTCCTGCCTGCCGCCCCCACCTACGTGGCTGCATCCAAGGCACTAGAATGGATGCGCGGCCAACAGCAGAGCAATGGCGGCTATCATGACGGCTTCGACCCCATTGGCGCGTCAGTACGCGGCCTGCTCGCCGTAGGATCTGCTGGCTATGACCCTGCCAAGTGGGGAAACCCGAGCCTGTTTGACTTTCTGACCGTGGTCTCGCGGACGGCTACGATTCAGTACGCGGCCCAATCGGCATCTGGTGTCGGCAAGCTGACCATTGGAGCAGCGTGGGCGCACCAAACCGTGACCGATTTTGCAGGCATTAACCTGCCGATCAGCATCACCAGCTTCTACAACCCCACCACTGGTGCCTATGGCAATGGCAGTGGCGATACGGCGTGGGCCATGCTGGGCCTGCATGCAGCAGGTGAGGCAATCCCGGCCCAGGCCGTCGCTTTCCTCAAGAGCGTACAAAATGCCGATGGCGGGTGGGCGTGGAACGAATGGGGCAAAACGAGCGAAACGCAGCACACGGCGACTGTTGTTCAAGCTTTGCTTGCCGCCAGCGAGCCTGTTGGCTCCGCCGAAGTAAGCAAGGCGTTGGCGTTCATCAGGAGCAATAGAAATAGCGATGGTGGTTACGGCTATCAGTCTGGCGATGCAAGTGACGTCGATACAACCGCTTTCGCGGTCCAGGCTCTCCTGTCAGCCGCCGCAAGCCCTGGCGGGAATTGGTGCGCGACCGTACAATGCGACTATCTGCTATCTCAGCAGGCGTCGGATGGAAGCTATCTCTTCTACGGCGCGCCGTCGCTCTATACAACCCAGGAAGTCATCCCGGCGTTGATGCACCGACCCTATGGTCCGCTCGCAGACTGGCAGTACAACTGCCATTTCGTCTACTTCCCTGTGATGGCCCTGCATTCCGGCAAGTGATCATAGCCTGAGTCAAATGTAGTTTACGAGCTGTGACTCGGAGGGTCTGGCGTGGCTTCTTGCTGAGCCGGGCCCTCCCTGCACAGGTGCGACCGTTTTGGCAAAGAGGTCAACCTGTGAAATCCTATACAACGATCAGGAGCGTATGGTGAGACACAAAAGGGCGCTGCGGGTCCTTGCGGTGACCTGTCTTGCGTGCTGGTTGGCGTCGGGTTTTCTTGTCAACGCCCACGCCCAGGCCCCCAACCAGGTCGGATTGGTGGTGCAGTTTGGCGACGGCAGCGTAGTCACCCGCTGCGTCTCCTTTGCCGAGTCGGAGATCAGCGGCCTGGATGTCCTTCTGCGTTCGGGTCTCGATGTTGTAGCTGCCTACTCATCCACTGGCGCAGCAATTTGCTCGATTAACGGCGAGGGATGCCCTCCTGAAAATTGCTTCTGCCAGTGTCAGGGGAGTACGTGCGTCTATTGGACATACTGGCACCTCGGCGGAGGCTCGTGGAACTATTCGCAGCTCGGCGCCGGGAGCTATCGTGTCCACGGCGGCGAAGTGGAGGGTTACCGATGGGGGCCCGCGGAGGCACCACCTTTCATCACCTTTGACCAGATTTGCGCGCCACCCCCGACACAGACGCCAATCCCCATAGCCACGCCCCGGCCGCCCACCGTTACGCCCATTCCACAACCCAAAGGCTGGTTTCGCCTCGATCAGAACCCGGTCGATGCCGGCACCTGTACCACTATACGCTGGGACACGTGGGACACCGAGACCGTCTATCTGAACGGTGAGTCGGTCGCACTCAATGGTTTCCGCCAGGTTTGTCCCACGGTTCAGCAAACGTATCGGCTGCGCGTAGTGGGTAACGGGTCCGAGGCTACCTATGAGCTCATTCTGGGTGTCACCACCGTCGCATCTCCTACCCCGACGAGGCCCAAACCCACCATCACTTCTGCGTCGCCTGCCCTCGGTACGCCTAGCCCTAGCCCATTTCCGTCGCCAACCATGTCCCCTTCGCCAGCGCTCCAGACGCAAACTCCGTACCCAATTGCATCGATCACGCCAACGTCTGGTCCGACGAGCAGTGCGAGGATGACAACTCCGGCGGAGGGGGGCCCTTCGCCTACTCCCACCAGTACGGCTCAGACACTGGCGCCCGTGCCCAGTGCCACGGCACTGCCGCTGGCATCGGGCGGCCAGCCCTCCGCATCACTCCTGGGGCGGGCCGGCTATGCCTTCTTCCTGGTTGTTGCTGCCTCGCTATTGGGTTGGCTCATCTTCCTGGCGCGTCGTCGGGGGTAGGCACGTGCGGCGAGTCCTGAGTGGGACAATCTATCTGCTGAGCGGACTCCTAGGCCTAATGGCCTTCCTGTATCCCTTCTTTATGCCGATCACGGCCAAGGTCGCCCATGGGGCCGGCTTAGCCCACAGCGAGGACGCGCCGTTGGTGACCGGGGCGCTGGTTGGCCTGTGCGTGGTCGCGCTGATCGTAGAGCTGCAGGGGCAGGCCATCAGCGCCAAAACCGTTGCCTTGTTGGGTGTGTTGGTGGCCATCACCAGCATACTGCGCTTCCTCGAGGTCGCCATTCCCTTGCCCGGCGGCTTCTCGCCGGTCTTTGCTCCCATTATCTTGACCGGGTATGTCTTTGGCAGCCGCTTTGGCTTCCTCATGGGCGCATTCTCACTGCTGGTCAGCGGTCTGGTGACTGGCGGGGTAGGACCTTGGCTTCCCTACCAGATGTTCACCGCAGGATGGGCTGGTCTGACGGCGGGATGGGTGGGTAGCCTCCTCAGGCGTGGCCCCCTTCCTCGAGAAACCTTCCAGGTTCTGATTCTCAGTGCCTTCGGCTTCTTGTGGGGGCTGGTCTACGGCGTGATCTCGAATATGTGGTTCTGGCCGTTTGCGACGGGGCCAGCCGAGCAAACCTGGTCTCCGGGAATCGGCCTGGCGCAGACGCTGACGCACTATGCGACTTTCTACGTGGTGACCTCTCTGGGGTGGGATATGGCGCGGGGGGTCGGCAACGTTCTTCTCATCGTTTTCCTGGGGGCACCGGTCATTAGGGCGCTGACTCGTTTTCGGCGGCGCTTTCAGTTTCTGGTTAAATCCACCGATGCTTGACGCACGTGTGTGGCTGGTCTGGGTAGTAACAGCACTGGTGGCCAGTTCGGTGGCCCGCAACCCCCTCTACGCGGTTCTGTTGTTGCTGATCACTGTCATAGTCGGAGCGGCTTGCCGCGCCGAAGGTGACCGCACTGGAGGACGACCATCTGTCCTCTCACCGCTACGGTTTGCAGCGCTCGCCATTCCTCTGTCGGGGCTGTTCAACGCACTCAGCGTTCACTTCGGAGACACTGTGCTCTTTCGATTGCCAGGCAATTGGCCATTCATCGGCGGGCCAGTGACCTTGGAGGCATTCACGTATGGCGCGCAGAATGGAATTGCTCTGAGCGCCATTTTTGCTGCGTTCATGGCCTTTAACCTGGTCACTCCAGTCCGCGACCTGGTGGGGATCGCACCGCGCGCTTTCCATGAAACCGGCGTGGTAATCTCCATTGCCCTCACCTTTATCCCTCAGACGGTAGAGAGCCTGACCCGCATCCGCCACGCGCAGGCGGTGCGCGGCCACCGCCTGCAGGGGCTCCGCGATTGGCCGCCGATCGTTCTGCCGCTTCTGATCAGCGGGCTGGAGCAGTCAATGGGCCTGGCCGAAGCGATGGTCGCCCGGGGCTATGGCGCCGTCTCCGATCAGCGGCAATCCGCGCGCATGTCCGCAGGAATCGCACTCAGCCTGCTGGTAGTGCTGACGGGCTGGCTGACCCTCCTGTTCTCCACACGCTGGCGAGTCGCAGGCTTGGTCCTCATGGGTGTGGGGGCGGGGCTGATGCTCGCCTTGTTGTGGTCCGCTGGACGGTCGGTGCCGCACACAAGCTACCGGCCTCGCCGCTGGACCGTACGTGATACCCTAGGTGTCGCAGGATGTGGTCTGGCGTTGGCGGCAGCCTCTCTCAGAGCGTATCCTGGACACAGTACGCTGTACTACATGCCTTACCCGCGCCTAACGCTGCCGCCTTTTGCTCCGCTGGTCGGGTTGGGCCTGCTGGGGCTCCTGGCGCCAGCCATCCTCGCCGGGCGGCGCGCACCATTTGCCCCGCCTCTCGACGGCGAACACGCCGAGGTCTGACGTACCATGATCGAATTCGAGCATGTAACCTACACTTATCCGGGTGCGTCTGGCCCCGCCCTGTCTGACGTCACCCTCAGCATCGCTGAGGGGGAATTTGTCCTCGTTGCCGGCCCTTCAGGCGCAGGCAAGTCAACCTTGCTGCGCTGCATCAACGGTCTGGTGCCGCACTTTAGCGGCGGCGTGGTGAGCGGGCGGATTCGCGTTGCCGGGAATGATCCGTTAGCGCTGGGGCCTCAGTCGCTCAGCCGCGTCGTAGGCTTTGTATTCCAGGACCCTGAGGCACAGTTTGTTCTGGACCGGGTCGAAGATGAGATCGCCTTTGCGTTGGAGAATGCCGCCTTGTCGCCATCTGAGATGCGGGTGCGCGTCGAGGAGGTGCTGAATCTGCTCGACCTGGCCCCGCTGCGCAACCGTACCTTGCAAACGCTTTCGGGTGGCGAGAAGCAACGCGTGGCGATCGCTGCCGCCCTGGCATTCCGCCCGCGCGTGCTGGTGCTCGACGAGCCCACCTCGCAACTCGATCCGCAGTCCGCGGAGGACGTACTGAACGCGCTGACGCGGCTCAATGTGGACCAGGGACTCACCGTCGTGCTGGCCGAGCACCGGTTGGAGAGGGTATTACCGCACGTCGACCGGTTGGTCTACCTCTCTCGAGAGCCACTGAGAGGGGAAGGGATGCGCGTGCTAAGCGGTACGCCGCGCGAGGTGCTGCGCCAGGTCGATCTCGCGCCGCAGCTAGTCGTGTTGGGCAAAGCGCTGGGCTGGGAACCGCTGCCACTGACGGTCAAGGAGGGCCGCGCGTTTGCCAACGGGATGGCCTCTACCGCGCCGGACACGTCGGTACGGCCCAGCCGTTCACGTGTCCCAGGCGAGGCCCTGCTCAGCATTGACCGGCTCTCATTTGCCTACAACGGCTCGTCGGCGCTCGCCGGCGTCTCGCTGACGGTGCACAAGGGCGAGCTGGTCGTGCTGATGGGGCGCAACGGCTCGGGGAAGACGACGTTGCTCAAATGCATCGTCGGAATTTTGCGGCCGGACCGAGGTGAGGTCAAACTGGCCGGAGAATCTCTGCTCGGCAAAGAGACGGCGGAGATCGGCCAACAAGTCGGTTACTTGCCTCAGGATCCGGATGACCTTCTGTTTGCGGACAGTGTCAACGAAGAACTGGGAGTCACGCTGCGCTATCACAACCTCCTGGCTAACCCTCCCATCCCACCCGGCGAGCTCTTGCAGCGGTTGGGATTGAGCGATGTGGCCACTGCCTATCCCAGAGACCTCAGCGTTGGCCAGCGACAGAGAGTCGGACTGGGAGCAGTCACCGTCACACGGCCGCGACTCCTCATGCTGGATGAGCCTACGCGGGGTCTGGACTATTCGGCCAAGCAGGCGCTGGTGCGCCTATTGCGGGAATGGCAGGCTGAGGGGGTGGGCGTGCTGCTGGTCACCCATGACGTCGAGCTGGCGGCCCAGGCTGCCGACCGTGTCGTGATTCTAAGCCAGGGCGAAATCGTCGCCGATGACACACCCGAGGTGTTGACCGTTTCGCCGCTGTTCGCACCTCAGGTCGCGCGGCTTTTCCCTGGCCGGGGTTGGCTCGTCGTCGAGGATGCGTTGCGCGGACTAGGCAAAGCATAAGCGCATCTGCTGGAGTGGGTCTGGAGCAGATGCCAGAGAACCTATGAAAAGTGGGGTGTAGTTGACCAATGGTTAAGCCAGAGCGTCTCGGATTGGTGCAGGTATACACGGGGGATGGAAAAGGCAAGACGACTGCTGCCCTGGGTCTGGCCTTGCGGGCGGCCGGGGCCGGGATGCGCGTCTACATCGGCCAGTTTCTGAAGGGCATGCACTATGGCGAGTTGGAAAGCATCCAGAGACTGGCTCCCCACATCACTTTGGAGCAGTACGGCCTCAACGAATTCGTGCATGTGAACGGCGCCTCACCCGCACAACTATCAGCAGCTGAGCATGGACTGCAACGAATCCGCCAGGCACTTACCAGCGGGGAGTACGATATCGTCGTGGCCGATGAGATCAACATCGCCATCTTCTTTCACCTCTTGACCGAGGATCAGGTTCTCCAACTGATCGATGCCAAACTGCCGGAGGTTGAACTGGTGCTGACTGGACGTCGGGCGCCAGCTTCGATTATCGAACGGGCCGATCTCGTGACCGAGATGCGGGAGGTGCGCCATCCCTACCAGAAGGGCGTACTGGCGCGTGCCGGTATAGAGTTCTGAGCCATACCACCACCGTTTGCGGAGCATCAGGTGGGTGAAGCAATAGCAGAGGCAACCGACTCCGCCAGCACACCGCCGGCGGGCACCCCATTCGCCTGCTCGTGGAGCGGTGGGAAGGACTCCTGCCTCGCGCTCTACCGGGCCATTAGCGCCGGGGCCAAGCCGTTTGCTCTGCTCACGATGCTGGAGGAGAGCGGCGAGCGGTCTCGAGCACACGGCCTGGGTCTGCAAGTCCTGCGCGCTCAGGCGGCTTCCTTGGGGCTCACACTGGTTACGCGAGCTGCGTCCTGGGAGACCTACGAGCCTACCTTTGTTTCGGCCCTGCGTGACTTGCGGGAAGCAGGGGTTGAGGCGTGCGTGTTCGGCGATATTGATCTCAATGAACACCGGCAATGGGAGCGAAAAGTCTGTGCCGCGGCCGCGATGAACGCTCATCTCCCTCTGTGGCAGATGGAGAGGAAGGCGTTGCTGGAGGAATTGCTCTCGCTGGGCTTCCAGGCAATGGTTGTCGCCACCAAAGACGAGTCGCTGGGGCAGCGGTTTCTCGGCCGCATGCTGGATGCCGAACTAATCCGTGAGTTTGAACGTATGGGCATTGATCCATGTGGCGAGGCCGGAGAATATCACACGGTCGTCGTCAATGGGCCTATCTTTGCTCATCGGCTACGGCTCGTTCAGGACCGGAGAACGCTGCACTCGGGCTACTGGTTCCTCGACGTACAGATGGCTGAGCCCGCCCGCTAGCTCCCTTCTCCTCGAGGGTCATATGTCTCCGCTGACACGGACCATCCAAGCTATTGGTCCGCTGGACACTGCCGCCATGTCTGCAGCTCGCGCTCGACAAGACTAGCTGACCAAGCCGCCCGGAAGCCTGGGCCGCCTGCAGGCGCTCTCTACCCAGGTGGCCGGCATTACCGGCCGGGAGCGCCCGGTGCTCGAGCAAAGTAGTCACTACCTGCACCGCAGACCATGGCGTTGCGGTGCAAGGCGCCAGTGCGTTCTCACAAGAGGTCACCGCTGGGAGGCCTGAGCATCGTCGCCACCGGGGAAATGGGCATCGGCAACTCGACTTCTGCCAGCACTATCGCCGCAGCCATAACGGGTCGCCCCGCGTGCGAGGTGACGGGGCGCGGCACCTGACTAGGGGAACGGGCCAGTCATCGCGGTCAAACCCAGACCGGACCGCCCCCCACGGTGTGGGGCCCAATACGGTTCCAGATCCTCTGCCCAGTACCTGTCTCCGCCATGCACCGCCCTCTGGGGCCACGTGAACCCCATTACCGCCTCATGACGACCGGTAGGTACACCCGCAGTACAGGCTGCCCTGCCACCCTCACGCCCACATCATACGTGAATGCGCATCCCCCGATGTTCGGGTTGAGTTGTGCCACTTTGAGGAAGTATGTGCCCGTCTCAGGACATATCCACTGGAGCCGTGAGGCAGGCGGCGCGTATGGGTCATCGTCGTTTGTGGCCAACACACTTGTGCCGTCCGAATCGTAGAGCGTGAGCACCGTATCGTTCAGCGTTCCTCCCCCAAGGTTGGCTGTCCACGCCTCGTACCAGTTGTCCTTCATCGCTACGAACTTGAGGAAATCGACATCCCCCGCTGTGTGAAAGGTGTGACTCTGCACAATCCCGTCCGTCGTGATTAGCTTCGCGGCATACCAGACATCGTCGGGCTCATATGCGTCCGCACACGATGTCGCCGTTGGGGTTGCCGCTGGGATGAACGTCTCCGTGGAAGTGGGCGTAGCAGAAGGTGTTCTCGTCAGTGCTCGAGTCCCGGTTGACGTGGGTGTTGGCGTTGCAGTGCGCGTCGCAGTATGGGTTGCCGTGGGGGTTACGGTTGGTGTGCTCGTCGCGGTGTTGGTCGCGGTGGGGGTTGCGGTGTTGAGAGCGTCATTCACCCAACGCTGACCGTAGATGTCCCAGCTCTGACTGCGAAAGTCCTGCCATACGACCAGAAAGTCGCCGTCCCAAGAGTGTTGCACCAGGGCTGGGTTTGTCTGTATGTCCGGCGCTGCCGAAATCGCGTACCGCCCGCCCACTGGCGCGCCTGTAGCGGAGATCCGGTGGCGATACAGGTCCGCTGTGTCATAGTGCATCCAGATGCCCAGGAACTCGCCGCTATGGCGGTCATAGTCTAGAGCAACGCGGTCATACTGCCCACCGCTGGCGAGAGTTCTGCGGCTGCCCACCGGGTTTACCAACTCATCTAACAACTGGGCATAGACCGCGCTTGTGGGTGAATCCTGTGACCAAATCACCAGATAGTGGTTGGTGGCCTGGTTGTACGCCAAATCGTAGTAGAGACTGCCCGTGGTGGCGCCTGACACGGCCCGGCTCCCGCTGATAGGGACGCCTTCGTGGTTGAGTCGTTGGGCAAACACCAAACCGTCATAGTGATCATGCCATACCACCAGGAAATCTCCCTGATCCCAACCATAGGCCATTCGTGGCCAGGTGCAGTCATGGCCGGTCATACCGCTGACCAGTATATTGTTTCCTACCCAGACGCCGGCACCCGACAGGCGCTGCGCCCAGATGTTCCAGGAACCATCGGTGAAAGCGTACCAGACCACCAGATACTCGCTTGTATGTCCTTTGTAGACTACCCGTGCGCCTCCTTCGCTCGCCGCGTTTGTGTTGCGCGAGATCAGGATCGCTGTCCCCACCGATTGCCCGGCGCCGCTCACTCGCTGTGCGTAGATTTCGTAACCCTCTTCAGTGGGAGGGATGCTGTGCCAAACGACAAAGTACTCGTCGCGGGCGGGGCTGTAGACGACATCTGGATGCGACTTTAGCCTGCCCTCGGTCGCTATCACGATCTCCTGCCCCAGAAGTTGGCCGGTGGCCGAGATGCGGCGGGCATAGATGTCATACTCAACGCCGCTGCGAAAGTCTTGCCATACGGCCAGATACTCGCTGCGCTGGGTGTTGAATGCAACCGATGGGTTCTCCTGCCCCTTAGCCCCCGGGCCTATGACCAACATGCCGCCCGCGAGCGTGCGGTCGCTGCGCAGCCGCTGTCCGTAGATATCTCTCTGGGGGAAGAAATACTGGTCGGTCCATACGGCCAGGTACTCATCGGTTCCGGCGCGATGAGCGATGGCGGGCGACCATCGTTCGTTGGTGTGCCTGCGTACTTGGAAGGTCGAGCCGATGGCCCCTGTGCCTGAAAGTGAGCGGGCAGTGATCGCAGGGGGCGTGCCGGGAGTTACAACGCGATTGAGAACGACCATGAACTCGCTGGCGTTGTCTTGCGAGGCAATGTCTGGCTCGGTGTCGTCATAGATGCCGCGGTACACACCCAGGTTGCCGCCCACAAGGCTGCCATCGGCGGCGATCAGTTGGCCGTACACGTCCCAATCGGTGAGGTCGCGGCCGTCCTGCCACACGACTCCATAGCGGCCGGCGTCGGCGTTGAAGGCAACACGGGGCAATTGCTGCGGACCGGTCTGTGCCGAAATCGTGATCTCCGCGCCGAGCAGCCCCAGTGCGCTGGATATGCGTCGCGCCTTGATGTCGAAATGAGTTGTGTCGCTCCATTGCTGCCAGACCACCAGATACTGGTCAGCGCTGGTGTTGCGAGCAATGTCGGGCATAAGGGCTGGAGCGCCTGCCGCGCTTAGGCGGACGGCCGCACCCAGCGGGTTTCCGTCCTGGTCATAACTCCGGGCATAGACCTCAGACACGTTTGCATAATCCGTCTCTGTCCAGACGATAACGCTACGGTTGCCGCTGCTGACCACGCGTGGGTCGACGGCGTAGCGCGTGCTCGCCTGCACCACAATCTCGTCCCCAAGAACCCGCCCGTGGGGGAGAGTCGTCGCGCCCGTATATGCGATTCCTCCGACGAGCGCATGTCGCGCCAAACGACCCAATACTGGCCCTTTGTGTGATTGTAACTCACGTGGGCTTCAAACTGGTGCCCTTCGGCTCCACAGATGACGAAAGCATCGCCCAGGGAAACCCCATCGGCAGAAACACGCCGGCCGTAGATGTCGGCGCCCGTGAGATGCCTGGCGCCTTCCCATACGACCAGATACTCGCTTCGCGAGTTGTGATAGGCCAGCGATGGGTTGTCGAGACTATAGGCATCAGTTACCGGATCTAAGGGGTTGGCGATGGGAAAGTTGCTGCCGAGGAGTGCCTGAGCGCTGATCTGGTCCTCATCTGTGGCCTGCGCGCCGCTCAGAGCGCCCAATCGGTGCTCTGCCCGAAGCGCATCTAGTGCGGTTTGAAGATCGAGTTGTTGTGGCTTCAGGGTTGCTAGTCCAGACTTTTGGACTGCTTGGGTTCCTGGGTTGGACAAGAAGTCAGGGTTGGTTTCGGTGGGCGGCGGCCGTTCGACCAGCGGATCTATTGAAACCGGTTGGGCAATAGTAGTTCCGGGGGTCAGATTGAAAACCAGCATGCCGGCGAGAACGAGGGCTGTGGCAATCTTACACATGGTAGTCCCTCCTCAAGGCAATTCCATGTCAATGCTCCGCTTCTGCCAGTACAGGCACTGTACCATACCCAGAATCGTCCTGTCAAGTGTGCCTCGGGGGAGCGGGCAAGTCCAGTTCGGTTTGGCGGCAGAATCTGGCGCAATCGCCACCCTAGGAGAAAAGCTCACCCGTTCTGAGTAGGCCACTCACTTTCCGCCAGTTGCGCGCGGCACAGCGTAGCCGACCGTCGGTAACTCTCGGATAGCGGGGGCCGCTGAGCTCTAGCCCTGTTTGACGGAACCCTCAGTAAGGGCTATGGTAGTAACGAGATATACGTGACAGAGGTTATGGCAGGCTTGGTACTCCATCTCATCGTCTGTTTGGCAAGATGGGGAGCCTGGCCAGTGGGGGAAGACCGGCACCAGCCAGAGCCGCAGCCTGAGAGCTGCCAGGAGAATGCACTAACCCCTACCAGCCCCGCCGACCCGTTCGGCGGAGCTAGCCGACGCCACGATGAAACCCTCGTCAGTTCATCGCCAGCTACGATTACCTGGTCCCGCACCTACAGCCCACGGCAGCCCCTCGCACACCCTGGCCAGAGCTGCGCTGATGACCATGTCCTGATGCACCGCTGGGTCCACCATACTCCGGGGTATCACTCCCTGCCCCCGGGCGTCGGCTCGCAGGCAACGCTCCGAGCGGGTGAACGTAGCCTCCCAGCATAAGACCCCAAGGGCTTGGAAACCCTTGGGGTCTTGCTGTCATCTGCGGGAGCGACGGGATTCGAACCCGCGATCTCATCCTTGACAGGGATGTATGCTAGGCCGCTGCACCACGCCCCCAGAAGCGCTGTATCCTAACATAGAAAGCGACAACTGTCAAACCCACCCGTTCCGAGAGTGTGGAATAACTGCCCAGGGAGCGCGAACGACAGGTTCGTAGTTGCGCTTTAGCGCTCCCCTTCCGGACGGTCTCACCGCGTCAGTGGGTGGGGACAGGCTAAAGCCTGTACTACGAA
>Ga0116143_10004985_pt1 | contig 12300 bp, 14 predicted proteins | sample AD_UKC034_MetaG_FD_89745 | JGI IMG/M metagenome (GOLD analysis project Ga0116143, IMG submission 89745) | Active sludge microbial communities of municipal wastewater-treating anaerobic digesters from USA - AD_UKC034_MetaG | ecosystem: Engineered > Bioreactor > Anaerobic > Digestate | place: USA...
AGGGGTCAAGCCTTACCTCGGCGTAACGACCAACCCGGACCCGAACTTCCTGAGGACGGTCGATATGAGGACGGTCTGCTACTCCATGGTCGTCCTGAACTACGTCGCCAAGCGGTTCTTCCACAAGAGGAGGACCCGGCAGAACATGTCAGACCTGAAGGCCACGCTCGACATCGCCTTTGCCGAGATGGTGCGGCTCCAGATCCTGGACGACTTCAAAATCACCGTCCGGGCTAACGCTCTCGACCGGAACAAGGTCGATATCGATCTCTGGATCCAGTGCGTAGGCCATATTGAGCGCATTCACACCGTCTTGAGTGTCGGCTACTGGAGCACGGCTCTCGCTTGAGGGGGGATGAAAATATGGACATCATGACCAAAATCGTGCCTCTAAGAGGCGATAATCCGACGAACGTCGTGTTCGGTGCCAGCGCCCCCGCCCGAATAGTGGGGGCCGAGGCCGAGCCTTTCGACCTGACCGGAGTAGGGTCCGGAGGCACCATCATAGCCAATCCTGGCGGGGCGGGCAACGAGACGGGCACAATCGAGGCGGCTGCGGGATATTTGACGGGAAAGACCGGGTGCTCAGAAAATATGACGGCGGAGGTCGATACCAAGCTCAAGATCGCCGTGGACGGCGGAGATCCGGTCGTCGCCACCATGGATTGGGACGGGTGCAACAGCGGGACTCTGATCGCCGCTCAGCTCCAGATCGCCATCCGGGCAGCGACCGGCGGCGAGGAGACCGTCGCCTGGTCGACCGATCATTACGTGATCACCTCTGCCCGGCTCGGGAAGACGTCGAGCATCGAGATACTGTCAGCCGATGAGCTCGACTGCAAGGACGAGCTTGGGTTCGGGACCGGGGCCGTGGCGACTCAGGGAACGGGCGACGTGGACGACCTCGGAGCGGTGACGGCGGCCGAGATACTGGCCGTCATAGCGACCGACATGGCCCCGATCGTGGGCTCGGCCGTCGGCGGCAGAATCGCCCTATCGGCCAACGGGGTCGGGAACGCCAGCTCCCTCGTCATGGGAGCGGGGACTCTGAACGAGGTCCTCGGGTTCACCGGGTCCGACGAGGCTTACGGGGCCGTCGGCATGGGTTACGAGGTGGCCGGTCTTGCCACTGTGGACTACGTGGTGGGCCTCACCCTCCGGGGGACAACGTCTCCGGCGGGCAAGGGGCTGAGCTGGAAAGATCCGACCCTGGCGGGCTTCGCTATCTATTGCGAGAACGCCGCCTGCGTCGATGAGGTGGGGGTCGTGGTCCTCCTGGGAGACTGAGGGGGTGGTATAAATGGCCGTAGTAATCTCAGAAGGTTGGAAAATCGAGGCGACCAGCAGCAACGACGTGGTGATCCAGGTGGCGGGGATCATGTTCCCAGTCAAGCGGCTCGCCTACCAGAAGCGCATCGAGGTCAAGGAGGAGTGGGGGACCGGGAGCCACCTGGTCTACGACCTCACGACGCACAACATCGCGTTCACCGGGTCGTTCGATATAGGGACCTGGATCTCGAAGGGTGACCGGCACGCTCTCCTGAAGCTTCTCGAGGACCAGGGGGACGAGGGGATCCCGAACTGGTTCAATATCGTCATCACTCAGAGGCTTCCCGAACCCCGGCCGTCTTCGAGTTCGGGGGGCCCTCCCGCCGAACCGCTCGGAGGCGGGGAGAACACCTCCCCCGAAGGCGGGGTCGTAGCGACCTCGACCATCGAGCGGGCGGTTTTTGAGAAACTGATCAACTGCAAGGTCACCACTTCCGGGAGAGACTACCCGGAAAACAACACCGTGATGACTCAGTACGAGTTTAAGGCCATGTACCGGGAGCCGTTGTAGACGGCCCCCCCGGGATCAATTTTTTAGGGGAGCAATTTTATGAAAAAAAAATCTGAGAAGGGACAAACGCGACGCCGGCTGACCAAACAGCGGATACTGGAGGGGATTGAATACCGGATGGATGTCGACCTCCCAGCCTATCCGGGCTGTTATGTGACGATACGGCCGCTGAAAGATTCCGAAGTGATCGGGTTCATCTTCGGCGAAACAGGAGAGGCCTTCGCCGAACTGAGCGACGCGGCCTCAGCCGGCGGCCAGCTCAACAAAGCGGCCCGGAAGATTGCTGCCGAAAAGCTCCTGGAACGGGCGGGAATGATCGACCTGATGCGATCTATATGTAAGCTCGGGATCGTCGCCGACACGGAGGAGGAGGATATCAGCGAGCTGCTCGACAGCATGATCGGTCTCTCCCTCTTCGATATCGGCCTTAAAATTTTTGAGATATCTCACATCGTCGAGGAGGAGCTGGAGGATTTTTCCGGGCCCCCGAAGGCGACGTCCTCTTCGGACTCCATCTCGGGGGATGGCGGCTCGGAGGAGGCGATCCCCGGAACCTGACCCCGGCCCAAGTCGAGGCAGCCCTCTGGATGACGGCTCGGGAAGCCGAGCTGAAAGCCGGCGAGGGGCAGGGTCGGGCCGGCCGGCAGCCTACAAGAGATCCGGGGCCGGGGGGAATGCTCCCGGTTCGGCCGGTCAGCCCGGCCGGCCCGATCAAAGGGAACTGGAACGAGGGCTGGATGACCACCGACGAGTACGTGGCGGCCCGGACCGCCAATACCCGGGGCCCCGACGAAGGTCTCCCGGCCTACATCCGGGCGAAGAGAGAAGAACAGGCACCGCTCCGGGCTTCTATTGCCGGCCTGGAGGACGAGGCGGGGGATAAGGGGTGAACGTTCGGGATCTGTACTTCCGGGTTGCGGCAATCGATCAGGCCACCCATAGGCTCGGCCTCATAAAGAAGGATGCGGACGCCCTGACCGCCAAAACGACCGAAATCCAGGCGGCGGTCGTCGACCGGGCCACGGCGCCTCTCCAGAAGATAGCCGCGGCGGCCGACACCGCCCAGAAGCAGTTGACACTTGCTGATTTTGCGGCGTCCAAGGCCGCTCACTCCGTTACCAACGCCGGGTACGCTGGATCGAGAGCGGCGTCGGGCATCGAGAGGTCGGCCGCCGCAGCCCAGCGCCTTTCCGGGGAACTGAAGCAGGTCGATACGGCAGCCAGCCAGGTCACGACCCGGCTGGCTTCTATGAAGTCCGGGGTCGATTCGGTCGAGGGGGGCGCCCGAAAAATGGCGGCCGTTACGGGCGCGATATCGGGCGTCGCCATTTATAAGGCGGCCAACTACCAGGAGCTGATCCAGTCGATCCAGAACCGGGCCTCTACCGAGACGGCAACCGCCCTCACCGCCTGGGTCAAGGAGGGCCAGACGGTCGAACACTCCTCGGGGCTCCAGCGGGCCCGGGTCGCCGCCCAGATGGCGGCTGGCACATACGGAAGCATGCCCGGTCTTGCCGAAGACCCCCAAAAGATGATCGCGTTCCTGGAACAGCTCGAGACGACCCTCGCCGTCCAGGGGAGCGCGGCCAATCCGAACATCCATACCCTCGAAGGGGTCCAGAGCCAGCTCAATTCATTTCTACAGGGGAACGTCGAGAGCCTAAACGAGATTGTACCCGGCTACAAGCTCAGCAGCAAGGAGATCCAGGATCTCAGGGAGCAATACCGGAAGACCATGCCGGAGCTCAAAAAGTTCTCCGACGCTGAGATTGATACCTATATCGCTATGGACCGGGCGACGGCTATCATGGCCGAGGCCAACGAGGGAAAAGAGGCGATCGTAGACCCGACGGTGCGGCTCAAACTGGCCTACGAGAAGCTCGGCCTAGAGATGGGCGATCATCTCCTCCCGGCCGCTGAAGCGGTCGTCGACATCATCGGCCGGTTGGTCGAAATAGCGATGAAGTACCCAGACGCCACCAAATGGGTCGCCTATGCGATCGCCATAGCGTTCGTCGGGTCGTCGGCGGTCTTGATCATGGGCCAGGTTCTTGGTGCGGCACTGGCCCTCTCGAAGTTCGGCCTGATCGCAAAAGGGTTGGCCGCCGGTCTCAAGGTACTGGCGGCGGCTCAGTGGCTCCTCAATATCGCCATGACGGCCAACCCGATCGGAATCATTATCGTGGTCGCAGCGGCTCTTCTCGCCGTTCTGATTTATCTGGCTCACCGGTCCGGTCTGCTGGCGAAAATCTGGGAGCGGCTGGGCCAGCTAGATCTCGGGGGTCTCTTGAGCCGAGGGATCGAGACAGCTACGGGGGCCTGGGACGGGTTCCTCGATAAGCTTCAGATCGTTTGGGACCGGCTCCGTTCGCTCAAGTCCGGCATGGGGGCGGCCGGAGCGATTGGGCTCGCAATGCATATGGTCATGCCGGCGGCGATCGTAGCGGCCCTCGGGAAGAGGATCCCCGATCTGCTGACCTGGATCTGGGGTACGCTCCTCAACACGAAAGACGATCTGGCCGGCTACTTCCGAAACCTCCTGCCGGACTGGTTCACCCGCATCGTCGACTGGCTCCGTAACATGTATGCGAAGCTCAAGGAAGTCTGGGCGGCGGTGGCTGACATTCCTGCCCGGATCAAGACGTTCCTCGTCGGGTCGGAGACCGAAGCCGGTCTCGCAGACAAAATAGGCGAAGTCATCCTGAAAGCGTTTGCACTTGTCCCGGGGGCGGGCTCGGTCTTGGCCGCTGCCCAAAAGAAGGCCGACCTCCAGGCCTTGACCTCCCGGTACGCGGAGCAGTACCAGGCGGGGCAAATCGAATCCGTGCGGGGATTCCTGGGCCGGGAAACAGGGATAGTTCGGACAGCGGCCGATAACAAGGTTGTCGTGCCGACGTTCCAGCCCAAAGAAGGCCTAGAGCGCGACGAGCTTGCCCGGGCGCTCGAAATACTGGCCGGCGGGGAGACTATGGAAAATGCTGGGCAGCAGTATATGGCCTACCCCACCTATGCCGCATTGCCTCCCGAGGAAAAGGCCCTTTTCGAGATGAGCCAATATCAGCCCAAGATACCCCGCACGGATCTAGGGGAGGGGTACAACCTCGAGGCTCATCAGGCGTTCATGGGTCTCCTCATGAACAAGAATCTCCCCCCGGAAGAGGCATATCTACGGATTTTGGCGTCTCCGACGGCAACAACTCCTATCGACGTCGCGGCCGAGTTTGCCCGGCCGGTCACCGAACCCCTCACCACCCCGTTACCGGGGACCGAGGCAGCGACCACCGCATTGGGTGGGGCAATCCGAGGAGATACTGGAGAGGCTGAACCGAGCCCTCTCCGGGAAGCGATGGCCGAGACGGTCGAGGGTGCCGAGCTGACTCCGGTGACCGTGTTCGGGGCGGCCGCAAACCCGTGGTGGACGGCGGGAAAGGGGATCTGGAACGTCGGAAAGGAGCTTTGGGGGGGGGAGAAGGAAGGCGAAGAGGTGGAGGGGCTCCAGTCGGGCGGGGGCGTCGAGGAGACCGGAGGGGCAGTCGTCCACAAGGGCGAGGAGTACTCCCCGGCCCAGGTCGTTCACAAGACGACCGTAGCTGAACGGCTGGCCGACACCGTCCTCAAGATGTTCGGTTCGACGCGGGGAGCTGGGGGGGGCTATTCGGAGGGGGTCGGGTGGCTTGGCGCGGCTTCGCCCGTCGGTTCCCCCGCTACGGCGGATGACGGCGCCCGGACGGTGATCATAATCGAGGGACCCCTGATCCACAACGAGAAGATCGAGACCGCCGTCGACATTAACGATCTGCTGTGGCGGATCCGGCGGCAGCTCGCCGATTTCACGCAACGGGACGAGGCTCAATATTATGGAGGTTGAATTATGGCGGAGATTTTCACAAGCCCGGCCGCAGCATCGCCGCCGGCACGAGGACACGTAAAAGTCGAAATAGGAAAGGTCAGGCTCGGGGAGCCGGCGACACCTACGGCGCCGGGCAAACCGAACCCGAAGGAGATCTCCTGGGAGCAAAAGTTCGGGATCGAGCGCCACTATCCGACCGGCCGCAAGCCCATCACCGAATGTGTCCAGCCCCTGGCCCTCTGGGAAGCCACGATCCAGTTCGAGACGACCACCGAGACCGGGATGGCCGAAATCCGGGATCTCCCGGTAGGCCCTCATTACGTCCGGACCTCACTTCATAAAATCTGCATGTATCTGGAGCGGAAACGGATGGTTCAGCCCGCCGGGACGGACGATTTCAAGTATTCTGTCACGCTGGGGCTGGTAGAAGCTAACGACGGGGGTACCCAGTAAATGACCCTGGATCACGTCGTTAGAGTCGGCGGGACCGACGTCTCGGACTGGGTCGAGTCGATCCGGGCTGATGAGAGCCTCAGCCACAACGAGCCCGACAAGATCGATATATCGCTCATAAATATCAATAATCGATTCACCGGAGCTTTCAAAACCGACGACGAGATTGAGGTTGAGCTGATAAATCGCCGGACGGGATGCTCAGGGGCCGCGACCCTTTCATTCACGCTGGCGAAAGGGATCGCCCAGAAGATCAGCTATAACCCGAAGACGGTCTTGATCGAGGGGGCCTGTTTCCTCGCCGACCTATCCGACTTCTTGGCCGAGGATTATAGCGGAAAACAGAGGACGATATCCCAGGTTGTGAACGACCTCCTCGACGTGCACGATCGGGCCAGTTCTACCAGAACATATACCAGACGGTACATAGATATCCAGAACGACGAGGCGTTCGACTATCAGTGGCCCGTCATGAAGGCGGGGCAGGTCTCGTACCAGACCGCTATCACCCACATGGCCCAAAAGTGCGGGGCGATCTGGTATTTCGACGAGGAGGGGACGTTCTATTTTGTTGATCCGAAATCCGTAAAAGGGTCCTACAACTTGGACCCGTACATGCTCAACCCCGACGAGACGGCCTCGGCAATGGGTCACGTCAACATCGTCCGGGTAGTTGGGACGGGTGCCCTCCCACCTTCGAACGAATATTCCCCCACCGAAACCCATGAGCGAATATTCCACGAGGAGCGGAATGAGGAGTCGATCGCGAAGCACGGGGAGCTTTACGGCCCTCTGGTCGTCTCCCCGAACCTCTCCAGCCTGATCGAGGTGAAAGAGCGAGCGAAGACACTGGTCGAATATTATAAGGTCTCGGACGATGTCGGCCGGCCCAAGCTGGTGGGCTGGTCGCCCCCCTTACTCTCATACGTTTCTTACCATGTTGGGGTGACGACGTTCTCCGGGTGTGGGGGCAACAAAATTGAGCACGGGATGAGATCGACGCGGGTTGACGGGCTGGTCGTGCGTCGCATTGTTGAATACTCTCGAAGAGGGTTACTCGTGGAGCTGGAAGTCGCCACCTCCGTTCCTGAGGCGGGCCTGAGCTACCTGGTCATAGATGCCGATATGGTCATGAGGCATATCGTTTACGTGGCAGATCCGGACGGCTCGGAGAACCCGAACCTTACCGAAGAGGAGACCGAGCGCATCTCGGAGGCCCAGGAGACGGGCACCTACGAGACTCTGGCTGCGGCGCTGGCAGCCTTCGAGGAACGCTACGGCGTGAAATTAAAATATAGCTACCAGACCGGTCAGCCGGTCCGGATCTATACGGAGGTGGGGACGTGGCTGACGATCGGGCCGAACACTGACCGGGCCCGGTGGACCTACCTTGAGGAGCGGTACGAGGCCTGGATAAAGGAGACCCTCAGGGAGGGGGCGACGTGATAGGTCAGACTAGGATGGGTAGACTTCTGGGGGAAACCCGGCGGGACACTCTCCAGATCAACCGGATTGAGATTATCGCAATCGACCAGGTCGAACCGAACCGCCGGGCCGTCTGGGTCCACACCCGCCCTCTTGTAGGGCGCGAAGGGGACCTCGACCAGGTTGAGGGGAGATTGCGGGACCGGGCCACGGAGGCGGGCAGCAACAAACCGATCGCTCGGTACCGGATAAACTGCTTACAGCGTGGTCATGCCAATTTCGCCGGCCACCCCTGGACGCCCCGGAAGGGTGACCTTGCGGTCGTCCTCTGGTACGGGAACGAGAAGGGCGTGGTCCTGGGGACCATCCCGAACATCCAGCAGGAGACGGTCTGCCGGCCCGACAACAACGATCTGTGCCTGGATGAGGTACTCAAGCTCTGCCCGGCGGAGGACCCTCTCCGCCGCAATCCTGAGGGCGACTTCACGGAGTTTCCGTTGCCGCGGGATCCGGTCTGCGTCAAGTGGTACGATGAGCGGGAGACGGGGAAGGGGCGGGACGTAACCCTGGCGTTCCGATGCAAGCCGGGTAACGATCGCCCCCAGTGTGACCACTGCACCGGCCCGGATATTCTGAAGCAGGATTGCACCTGGCTGAAATGGATATCGGACGTTACGCTTGCGGCCGACGGCGACAAACCGGACCGGCTCAAGATCCACCACAAGTCAGGCACCACGATATTCCTGGATCTCGATGGGACGTTTTACATTGAAAACCGGGTGGCCGAGGCCCCGAAAGCCCACTTCAAATTGTTCCCGGACGGGACGGTCCAGATCCAGAGCAGATCGAATGAATCCGGGGAGGTGTGCGGTCTCGACGGGGACGGTTCGGGCGCGACCTCCGGGGCCCGGCTCAAGCTATTCCCTAACGGAGAGGCCATTTTGCACAATCTGAACGCCGACGCATTCGTGAGGATCGAGGCCGACGGGAACATTCATATAAAGTCTCCGATCAAAATTACTCTGGATGCGCCCTTAACTCACGTGACCGGGAACCACCAGATCGACGGGTCGTGTGATCATGGGCCATGTTCGTGCCCGCCCTGCCAGTGAGGGATGGAGGGATGAAGAGATGACGGGAGATCTAAAATTGAGCATGGATCTTCGAGCCGGCGAACTGAAGTGCCACCGGCTGGTCGATCTGGTGCTGACGGCGTCGGGCGATCTGGCCCTGACGGAAACATCCCAGGAGACGGCCGAGCAAAGGCTGGCGGTCTATTTTGCTACACCTAAGGGCGAGATGGTGTTGCCGTGGGAGGGCTCGATCCTGTACTCCTATCTTCACGCTCCTCTCACCCCCGACGTGCTCGCGGGCCTGGCGGTCGATCTTGCGGCCGATCTGAAGCTCGTATTCCCGGAGCTGGGGAATACCCATGTAACGCTGAGGAAAGCAGATCAAAGAAAAATCTATATGAATGTTATCTGCTCGGAACAAGCGTTCGAGTATCTGTTCAGTCCCGAAGACGTCCTCGAACTGTACTCGAAACTTTTGCAGACGTACGAGATATTCAGGTATGAGCTGGAACGCCAGATGGGAGGGGGGGTCTATTAAATGTCGCTCAGCAGGGTCCGGAAAATAGAGACCATAGCAACCGAAATGAAGACCGATCAGCAGGGGCTCAACCCTCAGTTGCAAGGATACGGCCCGATGGCCGTCCTCGGGAGCATCAACCGGTCCCTGGCCATCCAGATCCAGAAACTTGAGACCCTCGTCTGGACGGCCAACGCCAATCTGTCCATCCGGACGGCTACCGGCGCGGCCCTGGATGCTCTGGTGATCGATCGGCTTCCCGAGGGTCGGCTCGAAGGCGAGAAGGCGGGCGGATTCGTCGTTATGGGCCGGTACTCGCCGGCCCCCTACCAGATCGTCATAGCGGCGGGGACGAGGGTGTCTAGGCCGGTGGTAGGCGGGACTTCTCCGACGCTCTACGAGGTCGTCGAGGAGACGATAATGGAGGTCGGAGAGTCGAGCGTGGTCGTGAACGTTCAGGCCACGGAGGCGGGCGAGGCGTCGAACGCCCCGGCCTACTCGATCACGGGTTTCATAGATCCGGTCCCCGGAATCGAAAGCATCGAGAACCCTCTACCGATCTCCGGGGGAGAGGACCCGGAGACCGACGAAGAGCTCCGGCGCAGGTACATATACGCCATCCTCCTGCCGGGCCGGGCGACCCCCACCATGATAGTTCAGAGGCTCTTGGAGATCCCGGGGGTAACCGAGGCTGCGGTGGACACCGTCGGCGGCGGGGACATCTCGGTGATCGTAGATACCGCCGAGGGGCTGTTCGGCGACCACGATGCGATCGACGCCGTCCTGTATGATAACATCGCTGCCGGCATCACATCTCGAGGCGTCCTCACCGCTCAGATCAAGGGCGAGGAGGATTTCGTGCTCGATCTCGGGGACTCGGCGGGCGGCCGTCTCTACGTGCGAGCCCTCGGACCTATACCCGGATCGGAGATCATTGAGGCGGATTATCTGGACGTCCTGGGGAGGGAACGCACGGCGACGGTCGTCATCCCGACCGCTACGCGGCGAGGGGCGGGCTTCCCGATGACCATGGAGGAATCCGACGACCGGGCCACCACCGTCACGGAGATCCGATATGAGGGGACCGAAGCGTACGATATTCTTGTGGGGCTCGGGGAATGGCCGGCCCTCTTCAACTTGCCCGAGTCGGTCAATGTGATCGTCTATGTAGAGATCCGGGCGACCCAGACGGCCCCGGCGACCTTGGAGGAGGACCTCCAAGTGTCGATCCGGGACTACTTGAACTCGTACCGCATAGCCGAGGACCTCGAGTACTCGGACGTCTTTATAAACGCAATCGCAACCAATTGGGCCACCAAACAGCTATTCGATGGCATCGATGAGATTTTGGTGTGCCGTATCGTGGCAAAAGATCAACAAATCTCAAATATCGGTCAGAAGATTACCATAGATTCTGACGAACGGATCAGATCTGGAGCCGTTCAGGTGACGGTGATATAGATGAAGGAAATATCCAAAGAAGATGTGAACGGGGTGTTGGACTGGTTGTATAAGGCCCGGAAAATGATCCTGGCGATAATCATCCTGACGATCTATGGGACTGTCGTTATTCGGGCGCTTACCCTCATGGATCCGGCTCTTATCGTGAACAAGGTTGGTGAAATAGCCATGGTCGTCGTAACGTTCTACTTCCTGACGTCCAAGGCCGGCGACTCCGAGAGGAGGTTGGCAGAGGCCTACGGCACCGGCCTCCCCCTCCCCTATGAATCGGTGGTCGGGGAGCTTGTCCGGGCTGAGAAGGTCGCCCCAGCGCCGCAGGAGATCGAGAGAGCAACAGTGGCCGAGACGGGAGAGGCCGGGCGGGGTTGAGGGGCGATGGGTGTCGGTGAGTCAGTGGGTAGCCCGGCGCTTGCCGAGTCCGACGCCCTTATTTTATCCTCCTTTTCGGTACGGTTGGCGGTATTGGAGACTAAGGTCGACGCCATGCGATCAGACATTGAATGCGCTACGAACAAGATCATCCATATCAAGGACGAGATCAACGAGCTGAAACGGCACGATGCGCGGGGAGAGGGCACAAAATCGTTCCTACGCGACGTCGGGCCGTACATCATCCTAGCTATTGGCATAATTACCAGCAGACTTGTTTGAGGAGGGCTAAAATTGGAAGCTGAGAAGTGGGCAACCGAGGTTATGGGTTCGGGGGCAGAATATGTCGAGAGGTCGGTCCGATCTCTCTTCCCATTAACCTGCCGTCGGCTGACGAGGTTCCGGCCATACGGCCGGCCGGAGATAGATGAACTGCTGAGGATGACAAAACCTGGCCATCAACATACGCTCCATGCGTTCCCAGGCCTTCGGGTTGGTGACGGCCAGGTTCCGCCCAGATTCTTGCGGATTACGGTTGGTCCGTTGGGGCTCGAGGTCTTCAGGGAGACAGATTCTGGGGTAAAGCATCTCCGTGTCATGAAACCTGAAGATGTCTGCCGATTCTACTACGAGCTTGTCTATTTCGGCTATGCGACTGCCGAAATGGATCTGCAGTTGTTCGAACGGTTCCCATCTGTCGATAACGGTCGAGGGGGGAGACGATGAGCTGTTACGACGAAATGTGGCGGCTGCCGAGGCTGACAGTGGCCCGGGCCGCTCTGACAATTGCGCTCGCCATTTTATTGAGCGAAATCGCCGAGACTGCCACGCATACCATTATGTTTTTAAATGGTGGATGAAAAATTAAGCCTAAAGGAGGATAGCGTATGAAAAAAATGTGCCTAGTTGTTGGGGTGGTCGTCGCCGTTCTGACGGGGATGGCCGGAGCTGCCAACTACATGTACGAAAAGACCAGCATGGAGGGCGTCGGCTTCATGACCACCGAGAAGATCATCCAGACCCAAGCCGGCCTCAACGGCAACAAGCTGGTAGAGAAGGTTGGGGGTGGCGGGACCGTCCTCTCCTCGACGACCGAACTTGAGGCCGAGAGGGACCCCTTCGGCCCTGAGTGTCATGAGCTGGAGTGTTGCGTAGACTACATCAACTTCACGAAGGAAGCCGAGTTTGAGTACATGCCTGTCAGCTACCAGACCGGCACCTACGACCAGAAGTGGATCGAGAAGCTCTGCGTCCAGAACTACTACATCGGAGCCGTTGTGGTCGAGATGTACACCCAGGCCGAGCACCTCCA
>Ga0116143_10004986_pt1 | contig 12292 bp, 10 predicted proteins | sample AD_UKC034_MetaG_FD_89745 | JGI IMG/M metagenome (GOLD analysis project Ga0116143, IMG submission 89745) | Active sludge microbial communities of municipal wastewater-treating anaerobic digesters from USA - AD_UKC034_MetaG | ecosystem: Engineered > Bioreactor > Anaerobic > Digestate | place: USA...
CATCCTGTACATGATCTAACAAATCGTTGTGTGTCAGGGTGAATACCGTATGATCCGTTTTAAGGTGTTTGGCTACCGAGTTCGCATAGGCCGTTTCATCAAAAAACTTGTCATCCCTAAATCCAATGGAAAAAGTATGCAGATCGGGCTTATGTTTTACCGCCAGCGCAGCAATTACGGAAGAATCTATGCCCCCACTTAAGAATGCACCAATGGGTACATCTGAAACTAATCTGCGTTGAACCGCATCATCCAGCAAATTTTTAAGTTGCTTTTGGGCCTCATTATACGTTTGTGAGTACAACGATGGTTTTTCGGCAATGGAATAATACTGGCCGGTTTCTAATTTCTTACTACTTACCTTCAGGTAGTGGCCCGGCATTAATTTTTTAACATGTTTAAAAATAGTGTGTGGTGCCGGAATGTAACTGAGGTGCAGGTATGTTTGCAACGAATCGTAATCCAGTTCCTTATCAATACCATATTGCAGCATAGATTTCATTTCTGAAGCAAACAGAAACTTATCTTCATCAAAAAGGTAAAGCAGGGGCTTGATGCCGTACCGATCGCGGGCTAAAAAGAAAGTTTGCTCCTGCTGATCGTACACACAAAAGGCAAAAAACCCGTTGAGTTTATTCAGGCATTTTTCTCCTTCATAAATAAAAAGATTAAGCAACACTTCCGTATCGGATGCGGAAACAAACTGAACTCCTTTTGCTTCCAGTTCCTTTCGCAGCTCACGGTAATTGAATATCTCGCCATTGAATACAATACAAAACCGTTGGGAGGAATCCCACATGGGTTGGTTGGCCGCTGCGCTGGTATCGATAATGGAAAGCCTGCGATGTCCCAAACCCACAAACTCATCGGTATAAACGCGGTGTGCATCGGGGCCACGCTTTTCCAACGCCATGGTGGCAGCTGTAACATGAATCATGTTAAACTTACCCAACAGGTTAAATGCAAAAACTCCGGTTATGCCACACATGGTAAACAGGTGGTAGTATGTAATAAGCCGCTGGCAAATTCAACTTCTGCCTACTGCTTGCTTCAATTAAAGAGATTTAATTTTAATATTCTTAAACCACACCTCATTGCCGTGATCCTGAAAATCGATGTAGCCGGTTGGGGCCATTCCATACCCGGCAGCATCTTTCCACTTGCTGGCCTCTTTTCGTTGCATCCAATCTGCAGACTGCAATTCATATTCCACCACCTTATCACCATTTAACCAATGTTCAACTTTATTGCCATTTACAACAAGTTTGGTAGTGTTCCATTCGCCAGCAACTTTTACAGGTTTGGTAGCCGGTGCAGCGTGCATATCATAATTGCTGGCTGTTTTCTGCATTTCGGTCAACTCACCCGGATAGCCGGTATCATCTATCAACTGGTATTCCGGGCCTGAATAATAAGGCTGATCAAATTCTTCCGTAACCCGAAACATCACACCACTATTTGCTTCAGGTGCTACTTTCCAGTCAAATACAAGCTCAAAATTTTGGTATTGTTCTGTCGTGCGTAAATCAGAGCGTTGGTTGCCATCTCCTGTTTGTTCGTTGAGCGGTTTACAGTGTAAGGTTCCATTTACAACTTCCCAGGTATTGTTGGGCCGTCCTTTAAATATTGTCCAGCCCGTTAACGTACTACCATCAAACAAAAGTTTCCATCCGGCCGTGGTTTCATCGGGAGTCAGTTGATTATCAACCGATACAGGCTCATTTTTTTCTTCCATTTTTTTTTGTGTACAACTTGTAAAAGCAATCATCAGGAATAGCACTAAACGTAAGCCATGTACTTTTTTCATACTTTTTAATCGGTTTTGTGTGGGTTACTTATTGGATTTTATCTGAAATTAACGTCAAAATTCAAGAATCAGGATAACTTTCCCCGATTTGCGGTTACAAACTAAAAACTATTAACACATGAAACCTAAGAACTATTTGATTGGCTGCTTCATTTTTTTGTTGGCTGGTTCTGCCTTTGGGCAGATACATCTTGGAGCAACCTCTGCCTACAATGCAACTTTTGTTTTAGATAAGGGTTTGAGTGAAGACCCCCGGTACAATTCTACCTATACCTACCAGGTTGCTCCTATTGGCTTTAACTTTGGGGTTGATTTGGGCCGTAAGTTCGGTTTACAACTGGAATCAATATTATCCAATCAAGGTCAGATTTATGAGCTGATTGATATTGCCAAACAAGTGCAAGGTCAACGTAAAATTGATCTACAATACATTAACATACCCATGATGTTGAAGTTTATGGGTGGTGGAAATGGCAAGGCCCGAACCAATTTTAACTTCGGACCCCAGATGTCGTTATTAACCAAAGCGGTTGAAAGCCTGCAGGCAAATCCTGGTACTTTTACACTCCCAACTGATTTAACATTTGAAGACATCCAGAAGGATTTTCCAACGGCAATCTTTGACCAGGCTAGCGGAGGTTATACCTTACCCGGCCCCGGTACCTATCCCATACCATCGGGCGTAACACTGGCTGATATTCAAAGCGCTTATCCGGGCGCATTAGATGCCGGAAATGGCGAATACACGTTGCCGGCCAACAGTTCTTCCTTAGCTAAGAATTTGTTAACCAAAGAAGCTAACAATTTTAAGAATATGGAGTTTCAGATTGCCATGGCCTTTGGGGTAGATATAGATCTTAGCAAGCACATCTACCTTTCAACGCAGGTTAGAGCAAATTATAGCCTAATGGATATGCGCAATGGCGATGTTATTAATTCAATTAAGCAGGGCAACTATAGTGATATTTTTGGCAGCCGCGCCAACTTTTTAGTAGGTGTGCAAGTAGGCCTGCACTACTATTTTGGTACGCTGCGCTCGTTCCGGTAACAGATCATTAATACTGACAACTTTCCTGCTTGCGCGGGAAAGTTGTCATTCATTATTAAAAAATCTTTCCGGGGTTCAGGATTCCGTTCGGATCGAAAACTTTTTTAATGCCCCGCATCAGGTTCAAGTTTACCTCACTCATCGCAATGGGCATGTAAGGCCGCTTGGCAATGCCTATTCCATGTTCACCCGATAAAGTTCCGCCCAGGCTTACCGTTAGTTTAAAGATTTCACCAATGCCTTCCGGGATTTTTGTTTCCCAATCGTGTTCGCTGATATCTTCTTTCAGAATATTTACGTGCAGGTTACCATCGCCCAGGTGGCCAAAGCAAACCGTATTGAAATTATACTGTTTGCCAATCTCTTTAATTCCCTTAATTAATTTTGGCAGGTTATTGCGAGGCACAACTACATCGTCAGACTTCGTAAGCGTGTACCAGTTAACCGCGGGCGAAATATTTTTACGCACTTTCCAAAGTTCTTCCTTTTGGGCGTTGCTTTCTGCAAACAAAACTTCTCCACTCTGAAATTTTTCCACTACAGTCATCACCCGCTCGGCATCGCGCATTAAAACTTCTTCATCGTTGCCATCCAGCTCGCACAACAGGTAGGCATCCATGCCGTCAATTAATTTTGTTGTTACCGGGCTGTTCAGAACCTTATCGCAATACGCATACGTTTTAAGAGCGGCTTCACGTTCAAAAAACTCCATGCCCGATGGCGTAATTCCTTCTACAAATATGGCGGCAATCGCCTTACAGGCTTCTTCGTTGGTAACAAAAGGAATAAACAGCAATACATTTTTCTGTGGGAACCCCCGAAGTTTAAACACAATTTTGGTGATGATCCCCAGCGTACCCTCGCTGCCGCACATGAGTTGCGTTAAGTTATATCCGGTTGAGTTCTTCAATACATTTGCCGCAGTCCAAATGATTTCACCGGTAGGTAATACCACTTGCATGTTAAGTACATAATCGCGGGTAACGCCATATTTTACAGCCTTCGGTCCACCGGAGTTATTAGCCAGGTTGCCACCCAAAAAGCAAGAGCCTTTGCTGGCAGGATCGGGTGGGTAAAACAATCCTTTTGCTTTAACGGCATTCTGAAATACTTCTGTAATTACTCCGGGCTCAACAGTGGCTTGCAAGTTTAGCTCGTCAATTTCCAGAATCTTATTGAATCGTTCCATGGAAATAACCACACCTTTCTGTACCGGTATTGCTCCTCCGGCAAGGCCTGTGCCGGCACCCCGTGGTGTAACGGGTATGTTATACTGGTTACAGATTTTCAATATATCGCTGATTTCTTCTGGTGTGCCCGGCTTTAGAACAAGATCAGGCAAAAACAAATAGTCCTCGGTTTTGTCGTGGCCATATTCATTTCGTTGCTCTTCATCCACAATAAGATAAGATTCGCCTACGATAGCCCGAAAACGGCTGATAAGTTCGTTGCCTAACGATTGATTCGGTGCACTTGTTTTAGTGTTTGCCATCAATAAAGTAACTTTGAATTTAGGTATGGTATTAAAACAAAGTCCCAAAATTAAGGAATTAACCTTTCAAAGGCTTTGGCTTTTTTTATCCATTCTTATTTTATCGAGTTCGTGTGTATCCAGCCGGGTTAAAGAACAGCGCGAAAAGGTAATTGCTTCGGCACGTAGCTTTACAGGAACGCCCTATAAATGGGGTGGAACTACCCGGGCCGGAATGGATTGCTCGGGATTAACGTGTAATGCATACCGTGCTATCGAGTTAGAACTTCCACGTACAACCGATGGGCAGGCAACCACAGGAAAGAAAGTTAAACGCAAAAAATTAGCCCCGGGCGATTTGGTATTTTTTGCTACGGGTAAGAAAAAAAGAGAGATAACACATGTAGGAATCGTTACCGATGTAAACGGTGCCGATGATGTAAAGTTTATTCATGCCTCCACCACCCTGGGTGTGGTGGAAACCAATTTGTATTCCGATTATTACTTTAAGCGCTACCGAAAGGCTCGCAGAATTATTGATTAATAGTATGACAACAAGAAGAAAATTTATTCAACTGGGTGCGTTGGCATCCGTTGCTTCCTTTACCAAAGCTTGGGGCAAACCCGTAGCCAAAATCACTAAGCCGGTTGTAATCTCTACGTGGAATTTTGGAGCAGGTGCAAATGTGGAAGCCTGGAAAATTTTATCGAACGAGGGTCGCGCATTAGATGCTGTAGAAGCCGGTGCCCGTGTGCCCGAAGGAGATCCGAAAGAAAGTTCTGTGGGGTTGGGTGGATTACCTGATCGCGATGGAAAGGTAACGTTGGATTCTTGCATTATGGATGAGTTCGCCAACTGTGGTGCAGTTGCCTGCCTGGAGCATATTGTACACCCGGTTTCGGTAGCACGAAAAGTGATGGAAAAAACTCCGCATGTGTTTTTGGTTGGTGAAGGGGCTTTAAAGTTTGCCCTCGACCAGGGGTTCAAAAAAGAAAAATTGCTCACCAAAGAATCAGAGAAAGCCTGGAAAGAATGGTTAAAGACTTCGCAGTATAAACCTATTGCCAATATTGAAAATCACGACACGATTGGTATTGTTGCCTTAGATGCAAAGCAGAATTTATCGGGTGCATGTACTACCAGTGGCATGGCATATAAAATGCATGGCCGCGTGGGCGATTCGCCCATTATTGGTGCCGCCCTGTTTGTAGATAATGAAATTGGAGCAGCTACAAGCACCGGTGTGGGCGAGGAAGTAATCAGGATTGTGGGCTCGCACTTGGTGGTGGAACTAATGAGGCAAGGAAATTCGCCACAACAAGCCTGCGAACTGGCTGTGGCACGCATTGTAAAAAATCAACCTCAAAAATCGAAAGAGATACAAGTTGGATTTTTAGCGCTGAATAAGAATGGCGAATACGGAGCCTTCGCCTTGCAGAAAGGATTTACCTACGCTGTTTACAGTAACGAAGTGCCAAATAAGATTTTTGAGGCTAAGAGTTATTACCACTGATTTATCAGATACTATTGATTAAACAAGAATACAAATACAGCGATATAACCGAGAAGATAATTGGTTGTGCTATGAAGGTACACAATTATCTTGGAAATGGTTTTCAGGAAGTGATTTATCAACGTGCCTTGGAGATTGAGTTCAGGAAAGCAGAATTAACTTTCAATAGAGAACTTCAAATGGCGGTTAGCTATGATGGTATAAAGATTGGTACTCGGAGAGTCGATTTTTTGGTGGAAAGTAAGATAATAGTAGAACTTAAAGCCGTTTCGAAGTTAGATAATATTTACCTGAATCAAGCTGTTAATTACCTTGAAGCGTTTGATTTAGAAATTGGGCTGTTGTTAAACTTTGGTAGTACAAGTTTGGAGTTCAGGCGCCTTATTAACTCCAAGAAAAGAAATCAGGATAATCTTAAATCAAATGTATCAGGGGTATGAAAATCGAAATAGTAGTTTATAATATCGAATCTGCGCTAAAGGCACAGGAAGGTCAGGCCGACCGGATTGAGTTATGTGATAATCCGGGTGAAGGCGGCACAACTCCTTCCTATGGAGTAATTGAATCGGTGCGGCAACATGTTAGTTTGGATGTTTTTGTCATGATCCGTCCGCGGGGTGGTGATTTCCATTACTCCAGTTATGAATTCCATTGTATGAAGCGCGATATAGATCAATGTCAGCGATTAAGTGTGGATGGTGTTGTATTTGGAATCTTAAATCCGGATGGTACCCTTGATAAAAAACGTTGCAAGGAACTGATTGACCGTGCGCGACCACTCAAAGTAACCTGCCACCGTGCTTTTGATATGACCCGCGATCCGTTTGAAGCATTAGAAGATTGCATTGAAGTTGGGTTTGACAGAATTCTCACAGCAGGCCAGCAAGCTACTGCTTCGAAAGGTGCTGATTTGATTGGGCAATTAATTCAGAAAGCAAACGGACGTATTGCCATTATGCCCGGTTCTGGCGTAAATGAAAATACGGTTCAGGAGATCGTTCGGAAATCAGGGGCAAAAGAAATACATTTTTCTGCTACTACTTTCCGCGAAAGCGCCATGCAATACCGCAATCCAAATATAGCCGGAATGGGTTCGGACGAAGGCGCAGAGTTTAAACTTCGCACAGTAGATCCGCAGCGTGTAAAAAACATGCGGCAATTGGCTGAGTTGGCAAAACAAAAATGAATTGGATTGAGCCCATCTCCTCCTTGTAACTTATTTTCCGGAGCAGATAGCCTAACTAAAATTTATAAACCCCAACCGGACATAAATCAAAAATGCCGGCCTTTCGGTCCGGCATTTTATCCAAACACCCCCTAATCTATTCTTATTGCGCAGCGCGCTTTGCTGTCATTGGAAATGATCCAAACTGGCCCATAGTCATGTTGCCGGAAAATTCATCTCCTGTAATTATCCCTTTAACCTGAATGCTATTGGTATTACCACCAAAACTCACTTCATACGAAAAGCTAAGTTCGTTACCCACAACCTTTACGTCTTTAATGGGGGTTTCGCTGTTGAAGCGGGCATTTACAATTATACCACTGTACGTGTCGCCTTCTTTAGAAATTTTAAGTGTACCACCATTAGCTCCCTGCGGGCTTTCTACCGAGTATTCCCAGTTTCCTTCGGCAACAACTACCGCTGTAGAATCACCTTTTAATTCTTCTGCAGGCTTAACCGAATTTGTGTTGTTACGTTGGCCACCACCATTAAAATTAGACCGCTGGTTGCCACCACCCATCATATTGCCGCCACCGTTATCCATTCCACCGCCACCGCCACCATCGCCATCGCCACCCATTTTTAAATCATCGTTATTTACAGAACGGCCACGTCTGCGTTGTTGTTCAAAGCTCATCTTACCTATGCGATAGCTCACATTAACACGGAAGCTGAAGTTGCGCATTTCGGTAAAACTGTTTTGGTTGATGCTTTGTGTTACGGCACCATCCTGAAAATTAGATACTACTGAGTTTCTGATTTTCATAGATGGAGCCAGGAAGTTCTCCAATCCAACACCTATGCTTCCCTTTTTATTTTTAAACTCTTTGCGGGCACCAATGCTGTAAGTTCCAAAACCGCCCTGGTAGCCCTGCAGATTTACCCTGCGGCCGCGGTAAAATCCAAATCCCTGCAAGGCCCAGCCTCCGCCTAAATTATAGCTACCAAAACCACGGCCACTATACACCCATCCGCTATTGCTAACCCTTGGGGTAAGGTCCGAGCCCGGATTTAACATGTCAGCAAAGTAAACATCGCCCCCAACATTGAATGAAAGCTTTCCAACACTAATATTCGTAAAGATACTACCACCATATGCATTTTCCTGGCCCAGGTTTCCATACGTGGTTTGGATTACGCTATCGCGCACAATTCTTCGCAAACTCTGAATTGCATTATTCGAGTTGCGTACAAAGCCTGTAAAGTTGATTGAGGTCCCCTTTACAAACGTGCTGTACCCTACTTCAAAGTTGTTGGTGTATTCCGGATCGAGTGATGGATTACCAACCGTTTCGCTTAGCGGGTTCGAATTCTGAATGTTCGGATTCAGGAACTGAATGGAAGGTCGCTGAATTCTTCGATTGTAGGAAGCCTTTACTGTTCCTTTCTTTAATTTTTTTGAAGCATTAAAACTGGGTACTAATACGCCATATTCCGGAATGTCTATATCTGCTTCGGTTTTAGTAAATGCATTGATAATGGTGTATTCGTAGCGGGCACCAGCCTTCACACTATAACCACTTTTTGCACTATAGGTATAGGACATGTAGCCGGATACCACATCCTGGCTATAGTTCAGTTGATTGGACAGGCTTGCATCTGTGTTTTGAACAAACTCACCATTCGCACCTTGTGCAGTAAAATACTGGTAATCGCTCAACACCTTTCTCTTTATTTCTTTTGCCCCAACTTCAAACATCTGGTTATCGCTGATGGGCGTTTGATAATCTGCCTGAATCGTAAACTCTTCGTTCAAACCATCATTCAGGTTCTTTAATCGCTGAAAAATTTCTTCCGTATCCGCATTATAGATTGTGTTGGTAAAATCGTTATTGCGATCGTTGCGGCTGTACATGGCCAATAAACTGAATTCCTGTTGTGGTTTTTCAAAATAATGGTTATAGCTTAAGTTCATATCCACGTTACCCGATAAATCTTTTGTATTTACATCGCGTAAGCTGTTAGAGGTAAGTACGTTGTTGGTAAAAACTTGAGAAATCAGGTTATCCTGGAAAGAATTGTTGTTACGCATTCCGTATCTAACTGATGCGGCCAACGAATTTTTCTTATTGATATCATAATCCCAACCAAAGTTATAGTTTCCAAAAATTCCCTGGTTTCGGTTTTGACCGCTTTGCAAAGACTGAGTTTGGGTTGTAATAGAGTTTTCTGTAACCGTGTTAATCTGATTGTTTTCAAATGCTCCCTTTACATTATAATTTGCTCTTCCAAACCCACCCAACGAAAAGCCCATCTTGCCTCTGCGATAGTTACTATTTAAACCAAAGTTTGAACCTCGTAACCCAATACCGGCATCTACATTCAGGGTTAAGCCTTCTAGGGTGTTTTTCTTGGTAATAATATTGATAATGCCGGCAGATCCTTCTGCATCGTATTTGGCCGAGGGTGAAGTAATCACTTCTACTGTTTTAATCTGATCGGCCGGAATTTGCTTCAAGGCATCGGCTACTGAGCTAGCCATAATAGTAGAAGGCTTGTTGTTAATCAACACCATAATATTGGAGCTACCCCGCAAACTCACGTTACCATCTAAATCAACTGAAAGCATGGGCACTCTTTTCAATACATCTGATGCATCACCACCGCGGGTGGTGGCATCATTCTCAGCATTATAAATAGTGCGATCTACACGCTCTTCAACCAAATCTTTTTCTGCAGCAACAACAACTTCTCCCAATTGCGTGGCCTCTTCTTCTATCTTAATTGTACCCAAGTTGATTTCTGCTCTTCGGCCATCCAAAACCTGGTCTGTTTTGGTGATAGTCTGATAGCCGATAAAAGAAATTGTTACGGTATATGTTCCGTTTGAAATTTTTTCAATTGCAAATTTTCCTTTTGCATCGGCAATGGTTCCATTTACCGTTTTGCCTTCACTATCCGTTAAGGCTATTGTGGCAAACTCTACCGGTTGATTAGATTTGGCATCCATTACTACACCAATAATCCGGCCGTGGCCCTGGGCAAAACCAGCAAGTGTGGTAAACGCGGCTACAATAGTTAGTAAGATCTTCTTCATAATGGGTTTAATAAATTGCTTTCTTCGTCTTTTCCGGTCTATTTAACTGCAAAGAAAAGTTTTTGTTTGCTTTTAGACTGCACTATTAGACAATCCGGCCAAACGATTCGACATTTCCCTAATTCTAATAATTCGAGGTAAAAACGCAGGTTTTAGATATTCGGTCGATTAAATTATGTTAACGGTCTAAAAGCCTCTCTGCTGTGATTTCAATGCGGTTTTGACCTTTACCTTTGAGTAAAATTTAATTTTTTGTTAACGCATGCAGTCCTTCATTAACCGAAATCGGGTACTACTATTACACATCTCGTTTTGGTTCGTTTACCTTTCATTTAATCTCTATCAATCTTCTGTCTTTCAGCGCGGACGGGATTATGATTGGGGCCGTATGCTTACCTCAACTTCGGTACAACTGGTATTTACGGTAACTATCGCCTATCTGAACTATTTTTTCATTTGGCCCAGATTTATTAAAAGCAAAAATCTACTACGGTTTCTATTAGAGTTTGGTGTTACCATTGGCGGATTATTGACATTACGCGTTTACCTGCAACGCTACCTGGCTGATGGTTATACGCACAAAGTGGGGTTCTTCTACTCCAATTTTTTTATCGTCCAAATGGTGGCCATCACCCTGCTCATCGTATTATTTGTTCTCATGCTTCGTTTTGCAGTAGAATGGTTTGAGCTGGAATCGAAGCGCAGGGAAATTGAGAATGAAAAACTGATGGCTGAATTGAATTTTTTAAAAGCTCAGATCAATCCGCATTTTCTTTTCAATACGCTTAATAATCTCTATTACCTGGCCTATACCAAATCAGACAATACAACCGAAGTAATTGCCAAGCTCTCGCAAATGATGCGGTACATGATTTACGACAGTAACCACACCCAGGTGTTGTTATCAAAAGAAATAGAGTATATGCAAAATTACATTAGCCTGGAACGGCTTCGGTTAAATAATCAGATACCCATAAAATTTGAAATTGTGGGCAACCCTGAAAATCTGCGGATAGCACCCCTTGTGTTGATTACTTTTTTGGAAAACGCATTTAAACATGGTGTAAGTGGTAATAACAAGAATGCCTGGGTAAATGTTACCATTCAACTGGATGGCAAGCAATGTATTTACACCGTAGAGAATAGCAAGCCGGAAACGGCCAATCAATATGAGAAATCGGGCATTGGGCTGCAAAATGTAAAACGCAGGCTTGATCTGAGTTACCCCGGCCAATACCAACTGATTACAGAAGATAAAAAGGATGTATATTTCGTTCAGGTAACACTTACTCTCAGTTGAAACTAAATTGTGTTATAATTGAAGACGAGCCCCTGGCCCGCAACCTGCTTAGCGATTACGTAAACAAAGTACCATCGTTAACCCTGTTGCATGCCTTTGGTAATCCGCTGGAGGCATTGGATTTCTTAAGAACGCAACACGTTGATATTCTCTTTCTTGATGTTCAGATGCCCCAACTTACGGGCATTTCGCTCCTAAAAGTTTTGCAAAACAAACCCATGGTTATTCTTACCACTGCATACTCAGAATATGCCCTGGAAGGATATGAACTCGATGTGGCCGATTATCTTCTAAAGCCCGTAACCTTTGAACGATTTCTCAAGGCTGTAGATAAAGTAACACAGCGCCTTTCGGGTGAATCCAAAACTACCCAAACTACCGAACCACCGGCTTTGCCTGATTATGTGTTTGTAAAAGATGGCACTAAATCCGTAAAGGTTATGTTAGATGACATCTTATATGTGGAGGGATTGAAAGATTATGTAACCATTCACACACCACAACAAAAAATCGTAACCCTGCAGCGCATGAAAACCCTGGAGGAACAATTGCCCACCAATAAATTTATCCGGATTCATAATTCTTATATTGTTGCAGTAAGAGCAATTGATGTGGTTCATAAAAATGAAGTACAGATTGGCACCGCATCCTTGCCCATTGGCGATACCTATCGCAAGGCTTTTCGGGATTTTATCGAGAAGAGGCACATCCTGTAACATACCCTTGCAGAAAAGGGAAATTTGATATATTTGCACCGCCTAAATTGTGAAGCAATACAGGATTAGCATTACTGGTCCTTAAAATTGATTTAAAATAAGGGGGATTAGCTCAGCTGGCTAGAGCGCTTCCATGGCATGGAAGAGGTCATCGGTTCGAATCCGATATTCTCC
>Ga0116143_10004991_pt1 | contig 12287 bp, 7 predicted proteins | sample AD_UKC034_MetaG_FD_89745 | JGI IMG/M metagenome (GOLD analysis project Ga0116143, IMG submission 89745) | Active sludge microbial communities of municipal wastewater-treating anaerobic digesters from USA - AD_UKC034_MetaG | ecosystem: Engineered > Bioreactor > Anaerobic > Digestate | place: USA...
CCCAGTTATTTGTAAGCGTATGGGGTGCAAGCAATTACACTTATGCTGAAGCCAGTTTAACCCAGGAGAAAGAAGCATGGCTGATGTCTCACGTCAGGGCATTTGAATACAGCGGATGTGTGCCCCATATAGTGGTGCCGGACAACCTGAAAAGCGGAGTAACCCAAGCCTGTAAATACGAACCGTATATAAACCGCAGTTACCATGATATGTGCCAGCATTACGGGATAACCGTTATTCCAGCCCGCCCATATAGAGCCAAGGACAAGGCTAAAGTAGAAGCAGGCGTGCTGGTAGCGCAGCGGTGGATAATGGCATGTTTAAGAAACAGGAGATTCTCCGGATTGAGCGAAATGAATCAGGCGATAAGAGAGCTTTTGGAAAAGCTGAACAACCGAAATATGCAGAAAATCAAATGCAGCCGGAAACATATGTTTGAGATCCTCGACAAACCGGCAGCACTTCCGCTGGTTTCTCAACGGTACGAGTATGCAGAATGGCGCAAAGCGCGAGTAAACATTGATTATCACATAGAGGCATACAGTCATTATTACAGCGTTCCTTACCAGTTAGTGCGGGAGCAGGTAGATGTCAGGGCGACAGAGAATATAATCGAGGTATTTTACAAAGGCAGGCGTGTGACCAGCCATGTACGCAGTTATGAGAAATATACGTTTACGACAAAACCGGAACATATGCCGGAAGCCCACAGGAAACATATGGAATGGACCCCCTCGCGTATCATTCAATGGGCGGAGAAGACCGGGGAATACACGAAAAAGGTCGTGCAGCATATCCTTGAAAGCAAAAAACATCCCCAGCAGGCATACCGGTCATGCCTGGGAATCTTCCGGCTGGAGAAGGCATATCCTAAAGAGCGGATAGAGAATGCGGCAAGACGCGCATTGATGTTTCGCACCTGTTCGTATCAGAGCATGAAGTCCATACTGGCAACAGGATTGGATAAGCAAACTGATTTTTCTGAAACCGGGGAAAAACGGATATCGCCTATGCATGAAAATATCCGGGGTCAGCAGTATTACCGCAACGAGCAGGAGCTGAATTGAAAACAGGCAGGTGAAAAGGAGGTGAAAACCGATGTTAAACGAACAGACGATAGATAAGATGCAGGAGATGCGGCTATTCGGGATGGCGCAGTTATTCAGGGAGATTATGGGCAAACCCCAGCACGCCGATTTAAGCCATGAGGAGTTTGTGGGTCTTCTTGTGGATGCGGAGGTTACGGCCAGGCAGGATAAACGGCTGAAGAGGCTGCTGCGTGACGCCCATCTTAAACAGCAGGCATGTCTGGAAGATATTGATTACAAACATACCCGGGGGCTGCATAAACAAATACTTCTGGGACTGGCTAACTGCTCATGGATAACAAACCGACAGAATATCCTGATTAGCGGGCCGACAGGAGTGGGCAAGACATACATTGCCTGCGCACTGGGAAATGCAGTTTGCAGAGCCGGTTATAAAACCCTGTATATCAGGGCTCCGAAGCTGTTTACAACCCTCTATCAATCTCGGGCAGACGGCAGTTATCTGAAATATCTGGCTAAACTGGCAAAAATGGACTTGCTGATTATAGATGACCTTGGATTGACTCCGATGGGTGACACTGAACGCAAAGACCTCATGGAGGTTGTGGAAGACAGGAACCTGACAGGCTCAATGATTGTGGCAAGCCAGGTGCCGGTGAAAAACTGGTACGAGATTATCGGAGACCCGACCATTGCCGATGCCATTTGCGACAGGCTGTTGCATAACGCATATAAGGTTGAACTGAAGGGCGAGTCTTTGAGGAAAACTAATCTTGAAATCGGCAAGGAAAAAAAGATATAATGTTCATTGAAAATATCGGGGCGGCGCCTCTATAAATACTATTAAAGACTAACAGAGGAAAAACCTCGTCGCTTCGCTCCGATATCTTAAAACTGGGGCAGTGTCAACTTTGAGCGGAATAGGTGTAAACTTTCACCGGAATACGCAGTTATATCCCGAAGTACGGAACTGCGCTCGTTCCCAAATTCATATGCGAAAAATGTAAAAGGACATCAGATGGATGCCAGACTTATGAGGGATTTCACAAGATATATGGCACCTGTCCGATAGAACTGGCGGAGAAAGGGCAGATGTTCGATTGTGGAAACTGGCCCAATTACTTATGGATTATTCCAGAAGGCCCTTGTCCGCTTGATGGGCGTGGTCTCGATATGAGATTTTGGAGAGAGCCGCTTCCATATTAATTTGACGGCATAAAATATCTGCAGAAATTCATGTTTCCATATGCCATGTTTTAGTTATTATAATGAAGGAAAATAGCAAATGGGAAATGCTGATTAATTTATATCAATCTAAATTTCCTTCTTGATAACCTTCTTCAACTGTTGAACCGTTCCGATATGTTTATTGCTTCCCATCCTTGTGAGATTAGATAACTTCCATTTAACCGCTGGCATATCTTGAGCGCCTTTGATGCCCAAAAGATCCCACTTCGGCACCTTTTCTTTAAATGAAATCAAAAACGCGCGCTCATCCTCTGTTATCTGTCTGTTAATCTCTTCGACTAAGGTTTTTCTGACGCACACTAATTCTTCATACCTCACGTCAAATGAAGCCATTCCCGCGAACTCTTTTTCAAAAACCGGTTTCATATCCTTGAAATTCGGCGATAACAGTTCCGAGATTGGACGATTATGGCTTATAAGGTAAACAAGAAACGATTTACGGACTTGTTCTGTAATCCCTTCGTTTTTAAGAAGCAACATTATGTCAAAGATATCCCGCGGATGTTGTCTATCAAGTGCCGCGCATATCTTGGAACCGTAAAGCTCAGAAAATGCCATTGTCTTTGCAGTCACAAATTTCTCAAAAACCTCTTCGCCTTTCTTGCAAAGGTCCCTTTCCTCTGGTCCAAACAAAGAACCTCGAATAACATTGTTCGGCTCGACTTTAACGATAGCATCTTGCTTTTTAACATAGAGTTTGGAAATGAAACCTGTTGATGAATCCGCTTTCTCTTCTATCAACACGGATGGCATGTTCGAAGAAATGCGTTTTGATATTGACTTGAGCTGTTCGCTAATAGCTTTTAGCGTTTCCTCGCGCGAACTCAGACGCAAATAAGTTAGATCAATGTCAATAGAAAGGCGCGGCATGTCGCGAACAAAAAAATTGATTGCAGTTCCCCCATGCAATGCGAAATCCGTATCTTTAGTCATGTACGGTACAATTGATATTAAAAGCTCTGCTTGCTGATGCAATAAATTTTTGTTCATAAGCTTCCTATTTGGGGACGACTATCTTATATTTGCTGTCATAGTGACCATTACTGCAAAGAGATCTTTTGCCTTTCCCAAAATCAACATTTGCTAAATCCAGTTTTTTCAGCCATGCGTGATCATGCTTTTCGGCTAAATGCATAAATAATCTTTTCGTCTTTACAGATTTGCATTTTTCTAAGAGTTCCTGAACCAGACGAGGCCGTAGTGTCATAAGACCGGACATTATCTGATCCATCTCATCAAATGACTCTCTGTTAGGAACATCGTAACATAATTCCATAGAGGCTTTTTCTACCGAAGATATTTTAACCTCATAATTGCCGAAATTATATTTTGTCAGCCCCAATTCAACATCTTTCCCGAAAAACCCGGTCATGACATAACGCACAGACACATCCCATTTGTAATTTTTGAACCATTCGGGCAGCTTCTCGTTTTTATATCCAAAAAGAACGATCTTTGTCTGCTTCAAATTTGCCGGTAGATAATGTGCACTCCCTTGCAACTGAAGCGCTGTTTTTCCGGCTGGATGAACGGACATATTTAACTGTGATTGGAGTGTATAGAGGCCACCGCTCCAGTCGACAGTTTCGCCTGCCCGCTTGAAAGCTCCTTTCCCTATGCGTTCTATCCATCCGCTTTTAACATACGTTCCGGCTAATTGGCGATACACGCCTTGCCTTTCAAGCCACGAAGAAACGGCAACGGTGTCCTTAGGCCAGTTACTGAGCAGTTTGTTTATTATGCTTCTATTTTGTCCATTCATAATAGTCAATATAGCATAATTATAAACCGATGTCAAGTCTTTTATTTCATCAGTATTGGTTTATATTAATTCTATTCTGTCAATATCAGTTTGTCCTTAAATAAGTTTTTAAAACCACCGTCTGCCAGAAAAAGCATCTACTTATTTTTGACATTTTTACCCTACTTACCAGAAGGCATGGGTAGACTATCTCTCTCATAAAAGGGACTTCCTGGGCAGAAAACAATCCAGGTTACAAGGCAGTATATCCACCCGTCTCTGGAGACTATCGGAAAGAGGCTAAAAAGGATAGAGGAAGAAAAAGTTTTTGGCTCTCTTTGGGCACCCTTGGCAGAAAATGAGGTTCCCGCCTGAGCAGGTAAATCCATGAAGACGTTGGGGGAGTCGGTGCTGTTTTTTTGAACAATAGAAAATGGAAAATAGACCGCAATTGAGCTTTTGTTTGTCTATTGTTCAATTATCTATTGCTCAATTGCTCTGGCAAATTTCTTCCTGAAATTTGTCGTGCCGAGGGAGGGATTCGCTTGTCCGCCAAAGATTTAGTGGCGGAAACCCGTCACGAGTCGCTTCGCTCTTTAAGGGGACGGGCTACCTTACCCTTAATCTTCCCCTTCCTGCTTCCAATCCCAGTAGCATCAAACCTTCTCACACTTTTAGCGAAAGTTTTCCCGTCTTCCCAAGACCACAAAATTCACCCATTTACGTCACACATACGATACACTTCTGCCACACTTTTTCACGACTTGAAATTTGCCCCAAAAATGCGGAGATTTTGTCAGTGTTGTTTCTGATTCAATTAAAAAAGAGAGCCCGCACCAACATTTCAGTTTTTGAGCGGTGGTTTTCTGATTTGAAACGTTCGGATAATTATCTATGATAGCCAAAAGATTGACGCTTGAAAGAAGAAAACAGTACAATCCAAGTAGAAGGATAACCCAAAATAATGAAGTGGACAGGAAGCAGAGTGTCACTCAGTTTTCAGCTAACTTTGTTCCACAAAATTGAAAGACATACGCATAAGGCCGCTATGAAAAAAGTTTTTGTGTTATTATGCTGTTCCATCCTTTTCTTATCTCTTTTCTTTGTAGAAGATATTTTGGGTTCAGTAGAAAATGTGAAAGTGGGTCACGGTTTGCAGATATATTTCAAATCTAACTCCGATACAAGTTTCGATACACAAATTCAGGAATTAGAATTGTTCTGCGAATGGTCTGCAAAGAATCGCGCGCTGCCGGAACGCTGTCATTGTAAATACAATCGCAATAAGGGAAAAACAGCATTTGCTTCGAAAACGGGAGTGGAGATTCCAGCGATTCTTGTTGAACGGTTATATACTCTGAGCCTGCCGCTCGTGCATTACAAGAGCAGCGTTTCCAAGTCTCAGGATTCATCCGGTACATATTGGGAAGGTCCTCTCGGCGATTTCGTCAGGGCCAATCTTGGGAATATTGTCGCTCATGAATTCAGCAGAGTGCGTTATTCATCAGCGGAAAAAGAACTGCTCATGAGATCCGTCAGCGAAGGCGTTGAAAATGTAGTGTGGAACAATATTTTGAAGGATTATCCCATGAGAATTGGTTCTCCCGTTTATGCCTTGGTTTTTAGGTTCCAGAATGGCCGTGGGATTGAGATCCATTGTGTTCCGCCACTGATCAGCCAGAGTTCATCAGGAAAGTTCTTTGCCTATCGTGCCGAAGATGAATTCACAAGGATTCTGCAACAGATTGTGAAAAACACAAGGCAAATTCCACAGCCGCCGGAACCAATCGATTTAAATACTGTTTTTCGTAAAGCCTTTCAAAATACAACCCTCCAAATCAGGCAATATCTCAATTTCTATTCATCGGCAAAACGCGATGTCAAATTCCGTCCGTATTTCGAGCAGTTTGAACTTACTAAGTATCCTTTTCCTTCAAGAGGTTTGACAACGGGGCCTTATTGGAACGATTTTAAAGTAGAGAAATTTCATTTCAGGGACAAAACAAATCCCTGTCTCGAATTCAACATCGATGTTGAAACGCCGGATTTCCAGCGTATAGGTCATGTACCTGATATAAATGACCTCAAAATGCTATTTGCGCGTATACTGAAGAAACCGTTCGTGAAGGAATTTCTTTCACCCGGCGGAAAAATTGAATTATGGTTTGGAGATGGATGTGTAATATATCATCCAATGTGCTATTTCAGCAATTCCCGGATTTCATTGTGTTGTAATTATATCAATGAGAGGGATGTGTTTTCTACCTGGAATGTGGAATACAGGGAGAAACCTGAATGGTTGGATATCAAAGCCTCCGATATAGAAGTGAAGTCTGAACCGGATGATAGAAAAGTGTTAACGATAGATGAAAGAAACAGGGTTATAATGATTGACGATTCAGGTATGCTGACGACTGAAAAAATTCAGACAGAAACCGAGCTCGTGCATCCGGAATTGGATCGCATGACTGCTGAGGAATGGTATGGGAAGGGAGCCACAATGCAAGAAAAGGAAAGAAAAATAGAATGTTTTTCAAACGCCATAAGATTGTCGCCCCGATTTGCCGATGCGTATGAAGCAAGAGGAAATGAGTTCTTTGACAAGGATGATTATGACATGGCTCGAAAGGACTATACGAGAAAAATTCATCTGAATCCTCGTTCAGGAAATGCTTTCTGTAATAGAGGATTTGCCTATGGCGCTCTCGGAAACTATGATAAGGCGATCCACGATTTTGACCGGGCAATACGTATGGAACCTGAAAATTGGCATGCTTACATTTATAGAGGCAATTGTCATGGAGAGAAAGGCGATTATATGCAGGCTTTACGCGATGGCATAAAAGCCGGGCGACTGGCGGCCGGGCCACATCAGGATTATCCGCATAACCTGAAAGGAAAAGCTCTTTGAATGCTTGGACAACCCGACAATGCAACAAGAGAATTTAATGAAGCGATAAAATTGAATCCCGCCGACCCGGAAAATTATTGTTTGCGCGGTCTTGCAACCGCCTATAAGGGAAATTATGAACAGGCATTAAGAGACTGCAACACAGGGATTCAAAAGGGAAACGGTGATTCGCAGCTTTTTGAATTATACGTAATAAGAGGAGAAGTATACTACCATTTCAAGAAATATCCAGAGGCGCTTGCAGATTTTGAGGAATATGTTAAGAAAGAGACTGACGCCAAAAAGATATCAGCGGCTAAGGTGAAGATCGCAAGATGTAAGAAAAGAATCCGAACAAAAGGAAAACCCTAATTCATAAGTAAGACCACACTTTTGCATATTGTTCCAAGTATTATGTTTATGCCACTGATTTAGGGGAGTTCTCCGCCTCTACAGGGCTGGGTTCTTCATTATAGTTGACGAACGAATTGACTAAAAGGGAGGAGACTATGAGGGCAGTCATTCTATTTGTGGCATTTTGCATCTTGTTTGGTTCTGCGCTGTTCCCTGAGCCGCTTATTCCAAAGGAAAATATTCCGCAAAATGTTGCTGCACCGGTTAGGGAGCAACTGGAAAGATTATATTCGCCTGACCTTATGACACGCGTGAACGCGGCTATCAAGCTTGGGGCTATGAAAGAACAGGGCCAAGCTGCCGTGCCTTTTCTTATTTCCATACTTGAAAATGACGGTGCAGCAAGGGTTCGCGGATCTGCCGCGAAAGCACTCGGCAACATAGGCGATAAGACGGCGCTTAGGTCTCTGGCCAATGCACTTAATGATACGGACTCTCTTGCCGGAGACGACGCTTATAAGGCGTTGGCTTCATTCGGGGACGCGGCGGCAGACCTTTTGCTGGAAGCGTGGAAAAGCATAAACAATAACACAGCATACAGAGCGTCTCGTGCACTTATTCTGATAAAAAGCGACAGGATAGCAGGTTATTTTATCGGTCTCCTTAACGATCAGAACCAGAACAAGCGAGCGGCCTTCATGCTGGGGGAAATGAAGAATCCGAAAGCGATAGAGCCTCTGCTTGCGACTCTCAATACCAGGGAAAAGTTACTGTTGAAAAGTTCGGTGAAAGCAATTGCGACCATTGATAATCCTGCTGCCACTGAAAAAGCCGTCAAGATCCTCATGCCGCGCCTTGATACCGGCAATTTACAGGAGTGGAAAGATACAATAGAGCTTCTGACATTACTTGGTCCGGCTTCTGCGCCGTACATAAAGCAGGGATTTAACAGTCCAAGTGTCAATGTAAGAGACGGAGCTGCTCGTGTAATGGAAAGACTTCATGTCTCATCAGACAATCTCTCCGGAGATGTAAAAAGTACCGATCCCTCTATCAGGAAAAGCACAATCATTGGTCTCGCCGGTTCTCCATGGTCTGACAGGAAAGCGGTTGTCAATTTGTTGATCGAATGCCTGAAAGATCCGGACGCAGGAGTAAGGGAACAGACTGTAGAATTAATCAGAAAACGCGATGTGAAAGAAGTCGCAGAAAATCTGATTGTAATGTTGAAGGATCCCAATTTCCGCGTGAGAGCTTTGACAGCCGGAGCATTGGGTGAAATTCGTGATAATAGAGCTGTGGAACCCATCATCGCTATTTTGACTGATGAAAAAGCGTTTGTGAGGGAGAAAGCGGCCAGAGCATTGGAGGAATTAACAGGGCAGTCTTTCGGGCAGGCGCAGGACAAATGGCAGGAGTGGTGGAATACTAACAAGAAAACGGTCATGGAAGGCGGAACAGTTGCGCTTTATCAGTGTAAAGTATCGAAGGAGCAAATTCCCTTATTGATACCGGAGAGCCAAAAAGGAATCAGAAATTTAGTCGAAGGTTTATACAGTTCGGATCCGCGTGAACGAAGGGCATCGGCAAAGAATCTTGGCGACCAGGGCGCTCGGGCGGTGCCAGCCATTCCTTTTCTTGCCGGAATTCTGCAGGACAGTGTGGTTATATCTGACAGGAAAAGGAGATATGATACGACAACACCCGGAAAGGAAGCTGCCCTCGCATTGGCAAAGATAGGCGTACCTGCAAGTGAGTTTCTAAAATCAGTACTCAACGATCAAAACGAAACCGCACGCCAAAATGCTGTATTTACCCTTGGAAAAATGAAAAATATCGATAACGTTGATTTGCTGATATTATCTTTAAAAGACATTTCGCCTGCCGTACGTTTAAATGTTGTAAAGGCATTTGGCGAGATTAATGACCGACGTGTTACCGAACCATTGCTGCCTATGTTAAATGATCCGGATGCAGGAGTGAGAAAAGAGACGGCAATGGTACTTGGAATCTTAAAGGATCCAGCGGCAGTGAAAGACTTGATTCGAGCCCTTGGAGACTCGAATAAAGAGGTTGTAAGCAAGGCCGCTTTCTCTCTCGGTCAGATTGGAGATAAGAAAGCAGCTGACAGTCTTCTGCCTTTACTTTCAGACTCAAATGGCGAGATAAGACTGTTTGCTGCAAATGCGCTTGGCGAACTTAAGGATGCAAGAGCTACAGAGGCATTACTTAGGCTTCTTAATGACCCGAAAACTGACGTGCGAATAAATTCTGCGATAGCATTGGGTAAAATAGGGGATCCTAAGGCTGTTGGAGGGTTAATATCAGGACTTAAAAACAGTGACCGTAACGTCCGAGCTTGCTGTGTCAGAGCACTGGCCAACATAAGAGATTCCCGTGCGGTTGAACCGATAATTCAAATGCTTGCTGACAGTTCAGGCGTGGCTTTGATTGCGGCGGATAGTCTTGCTGTCTTTCAGGATAAAAGAGCCGTTGAGCCCTTGATAGCCACGCTGAATAACGGAAATATCAATATTCGCTGTCATTCGGCTATTGCCTTGCGTATATTTAAAGACAAGCGTTCCATCAAGCCTCTTATAGATCTGCTGACTGAAGAGAAACCGATTGTGAAGAAAATATATGGCGATTCTCTGCGGGAAATAACGGGACAACAATTTGGGGATGACCAGCAACAATGGCTTGACTGGTGGGAAAAGAATAAGGATTCATTCTGATATATGACGAATCCAATTTGTTACGTTTGGGGCTATGAGGGCGGGTAGGATTGGAAAGAATACTGGCTTTATGGAGCCAGACGCAAGGATTTTTCAATAGGGTTAACGAATCAACGATTAATACTTGCGGAATTGTTCAAGTTGACTTCAGAGATAAGAAATTTGGAAAGCATAGACTTTTCAGAAATCAAAAGGATGAATTTTAAAGATTACTTCATTGGAAAAACGTTATATATGATTCTTCATAACGGAGTAAAATACATAATAAGAATCCCTGAAATCGTGAGTGGATTAAGCAGCCAAAAAGAAAACCTGAAGGAAACAATTAGGTTTTCAGTGCACGCGAATTGATATTTATCAAAACGGAGTTTATACTTATCTCGGAGCAATAGTTATAGAAAACGACAATCCTTTTCAATGAGAAAATGAGATGAAAACTATCGAAAAAGGAAAGCGTGAAGCTATAATCATATCCTTCTCAAAAAGGTTGTTCCTCTTTTGTGTTTTCAGAAGAACGATCTATTTTCTTGCGTTATGGTTTTTTCTCTGGGGCTCAGTGATACTGATATTGCGGAGATTTACCGCTCTCGATCATGACAAATTCCTATACGGCGGAGTATTCATTCTGCCTGTGATTATTTCAGGATTTATTCTCGAACGAAAGCACTTTCCTCTGCGTACGTCTGTCAGGGCTCTTCTGGACATTCACAACAACCGCGGCGGTCTTCTGATGGCTGAAGATGCGGTTGAAATCGAAGAATGGGAAAAAAATCTATCGGAAATTTCCTGTCCAAGGATAACATGGCATTGCAGACGCGCGTATTCCTATCTTGCGGCAGGGAGTTTTTTTCTGCTTTCCTCTTTCCTCGTACCCAAACAATATGTGACAGCTTCGGTCAGGTCGTCACCGCTTGATATAAAGGAAAAAGTTGGCGAATTGGAAAAAAAAATAGAAACCATTGAAAAAGAAGAACTTATTGAAGAGGAAGAAGCGGTGAAGTTGAGAAAGGAGCTTGAGAAACTTGCCGTTTCGGCGAAAGGTGAAGACCCTGTCAGTGCTTGGGAAGCGCTTGATCATCTTGAGGAAAAGGTATCCGAAACCGCGAAGAAGTGTGGGGAAGAAGACCTTGCCGTTCTGGAGAATTTGGGGAAAGCTGAAGGGCTTGCCGCCGCCCTGGCAAAGTCTTCGGATAAAATGGGACAGCAGATGCTGAAGGAAGCGTTGGCTGAAATGAAAAACCTTCTTGAAAGCGAAGCGATGAAGGACTGCCTGAAAGATATTCAACCCGAGGTGCTGTCAATTCTGCAAAAGGACAGCGTTTCTTCGGCAGAAATGATGAAGCTGTGCAAGTATCTTGGGCAATGCAAGAACAAACTTCTGTCGAGGCAGCGTTCTCTCTGCGAGGAAAAACTTATAGACATGGAATTTCTTGGATTCTGCGAGGACTGTTCGCGATGCGACAGCGAATTACTCGCCGTCCTATTAGCCAAGGAGGGCAGTTGTTCCGGGGGCACCTGCACCGTGAGCGATCTCCTGTCTCTCTGCAATAAACCCGGGAGAGGCGGAATTACCAGAGGGAGAGGCGATGCCCCTATGAGCTGGTCGCAAGGCACGGATGAGAAAGGTATTAAATTCACAGAGAAAACCGTATCTCCTTCTGCAATACCCCGCTTTGAAGAAGGCAGACTTATGAGTGTGATCCCGTCAGTTCCGTCAACTGAAGGTTCAGAAACGTCTGCGGGGGCAGGCGGAGTTGTCGTACCTGCGGGACCGGCGGACGCCTATACCCAGACAGTTCTGCCGAGACACAGGAGCACAATAAGACGATATTTTGAAACAGCAGAATGAAAAAAGGAGAAATTCAAAATGGACGACAACCGCGAAATTTTGAATGTTGAAGAATTAAAGTCTGCAACAGATATGGCTCTCAAGGTGCTGGAACAGCTGGACAGGATGCTTCTGGGACGGCATCAGCTTCACCTGATGGTATTGGTGGGAGTCCTGAGCCGCGGTCACATACTTCTGGAAGGCGTGCCGGGACTGGGCAAAACTCAGCTGGTCAAAGCCGTCTCCGAGGTGCTTCAACTTCAATTCAAGAGAATTCAATTTACACCCGACCTGATGCCCGCAGACATCTTGGGGGGACATATTCTCCAGGAGGGAAATGACGGGAAAAGAGAACTCGTTTTCCGTCAGGGTCCGGTGTTTACCAATATACTGCTTGCGGACGAGATTAACCGCGCGTCTCCGAAAACCCAGTCGGCGCTTC
>Ga0116143_10004993_pt1 | contig 12276 bp, 8 predicted proteins | sample AD_UKC034_MetaG_FD_89745 | JGI IMG/M metagenome (GOLD analysis project Ga0116143, IMG submission 89745) | Active sludge microbial communities of municipal wastewater-treating anaerobic digesters from USA - AD_UKC034_MetaG | ecosystem: Engineered > Bioreactor > Anaerobic > Digestate | place: USA...
AAGCTGTACATCATCTCGGGCGGCAAGCTGTGGGCCACCGAGAAGGACGGCAAGTACAAGGACCTGGGCGGCGGCTGGGATCAGATCGGCGACCTGGCGGCGCTGGACGGCAAGCTGTACATCATCTCGGGCGGCAAGCTGTGGGCCACCGAGAAGGACGGCAAGTACAAGGACCTGGGCGGCGGCTGGGCCAAGATCGGCGGCATGGCCGCGCTGGACGGCAAGCTGTACGTGATCTCGGGCGGCAAGCTGTGGGCCACCGAGAAGGACGGCAAGTACAAGGACCTGGGCGGCGGCTGGAGCACGATCGGCGGCATGACCGCGCTGGGGGGCAAGCTGTACGTGATCTCGGGCGGCAAGCTGTGGGCCACCACCAAGGACGGCAAGTACCAGGATCTCGGCGGCGGCTGGGACCAGATGGCCGGGCTGGCGGCCCTGGACGGCAAGCTCTACGCCATCAGCGGCGGCAAGCTGTGGGCGGTCGAGACGGAGTAGGCGCCGGCCCTCGTCCAGGTGCCCACGTCCAGGTGCCAGGCGACTGATGGCAAGCGCGACCTGGAGCCGGGCCTGCGGGACGGAGGAGAAGCGGTTCGAGGGGCGGGGACACGACGCCGGGAGGCATTCGTAGGTCGGCCGCGGTCGGATCCAGGGCCTCACGAGGGGCAAGGCGCCGGGGGAAGCGAGTTTCTGGCAGGGGTCAGCCTCGGGTCGTGCGTGCCGGTCAGGTCGTGTCAGGTCGTGTTCGTTCCTTGGCAGGCGCGAAGCGCCCGATGCCTGCTCACGGCGGGCCGGCGCCCTGGTAGGCCAGGGCCGGCGGGAAGCAGTGCGCGCTTCACCTCCCTGGGCCGCCCGTGCGGGTGCTGGGCCAGGATGCGGCGCACACCCCTCGGCTGGGTGCCCTGCTTCTCGTGGTTCTTCCGCGTCTCCGCCTCGATGTCCGCGACCATGGCCCGCACCTTCGCCTGCCGCTCCTCCTCGCTGAGCTCGGCCCAGCAGGGCAGGGGAGCGAGCGTGATCGGGTAGCGGATGTACGCCTCCTCGGGCTTCAGGCCATCCTCGCAGCCCGACGGATCCTGGCTCGGGTCGCTGGAGCATTTCGGCTTCCGGTGCAGGGCTGTGTGGTCGGCCCAGACGCCCTCGAGCGGCTTCCCCTCGAGGAGGGCGGGCAGGCAGGAGACAGGCCCTCAGAAAATGGTCTGGCACCTGGAGCTGCTTGAGCCTGTTGACGCGGAGGCTGCCGGGTGCGCCGACGGAGGGACGAGGCAGCCTAGAGGCTGATCTCGATCTGCTCGACCAGGGTGGAGAGCTCCACGTTGAGCTGGGCGGCCTGATCGCGCAGCGCCACCAGCTCGTCGGTCAGCCTGGAGGCCTCCCGATCCACCGCCATCAGGCGCTGGGTCTGCTCGGCCTTGAGCCTCTGGTTGCGGGACTTCTGCAGCAGCTTCAGGTTCTGGCGGATCTCGTCGGCGCGGGCGCGAAGATCGCCGCGCTTCTGCTCCACCACCGCGATGCGGTTGTTGGCCGCGGCGAGCTTCCGCACCACCTCCACCGCGGGCCGCAGCTTCTCCACGACATCGGGCCGGGCCTCCTTGGACTCGATGTACAGGAGGATGGCCTGCTGGGCGGCGTGATCGCCGATGCGGTAGGAGTAGGAGCGGGGGTACTTCTCGCGCACCTCCAGGCGGGTCTTCTCGCCCGGCTTCACCTGGAGCATGTAGTAGCGCGTGGCGGCCGTCTCGCTCTCCAGCTTGCCGCCCTCCACCTCGACCGCCCAGCCCTGGCGCTTCGGCAGGCTCACCATCATCGGCAGCGCCTCGCCGTCCTCGGCCGAGGCCTGCACCTCCCAGCTGTGGCGCTGGATCTGGTAGGTGCGGGTCTCCACCACCCCGCGGGAGATGCGCACCAGGCCCGCCAGGGAGGAGTCGCCGCGCACCTCGTGTGTCACGTTCACCGCCGTGTCGAGCGCGTAGGCCACGTAGGACTCCTGGCCCTTCTCGATGCGCTCGATCAGCCCCTCGCCGGCGAAGGCGCCGTCACGGATGATGCCGATCGGCCCCGGCTCCAGCACGGCCCCCGACTGGTTGCGCAGGCGCACGGCGCGGAAGGGGTGGGCGCGCGCGGCCGCCACGCCCGCGCCCGGGTTGTAGGTGTAGATGGCCGAGCCCGGGACGCGCGTGTTGATGAGGGCCAGCATGGTGCTCGAGCGGTTGGGGACGGTCATGAGCTCGCCCAGCTCGAAGCGGTACAGCGAGCCGACCTTCTGCGCGCTGGCCTGCACGTGCATGGAGCCGGCCAGGCTGGCCACGTCCGGCTCGGGCTCGGCCGGGGCGTCGTAGTCCTCCTCGACCTCGTCCCCGGCGAGACGATCGCGCGAGGAACGCGCCCGCTCCTTCTTCATCCGCGTGTCCACCAGCCCGCGCGACAGCCCGGCCATGCCCGAGGCCGCGGGTCGTGCGCTGGGCGGCGGCGGGGGCGGGGGCGCCAGGGCCAGCGTGGACTCGGCCACGGGCGGGGCGATGCCCAGGCTTCCGTAGGGGGTCAGGTCCGGCCGCTCCACGAAGCGCGGGGTGTAGAGATCGTAGTGGAAGGAGGCCGGGCTGCCCGTGGTCAGCGTCAGCTTCACGTCGTTCCAGTCCGCCCCGGACACGTTGTCCACGATGGCCCAGCCCTGCAGCAGCGGATCGCCCTGCTTGTCCAGCACCAGCCGGTAGGAGGACTTCCAGGTGGGCATCTCCACCAGGTAGGAGATCAGCAGGTCGCGCTTCTGCTGCGCGTGCTCGCGGTCGAGGTAGATGCGCAGCTCCACGGCCCGCCAGGCGTCCTGGCCGAGCGAGATGTCCAGCCCCTTGATCAGGCCACCCGCCAGGGTGGTGTCCAGGATGCTCAAGGCCTGCACGTCCTTGCGCCAGAAGAGTCGGATGGCGCCGGACTCCTCCAGCAGCGAGATCTGCTGGCCGGCCTCCCCGCCCGCGTCGTCCAGGCCCACCAGCCGCCCCTCGGCCTCGTCGTCGCCGGTCACCACCCGCACGCGGGCCCCGCGCAGCACCCGCAGGATGTCCCCCAGCGCGCCCTGGCCCAGCTCCAGGCGCGGCAGCTCGGCCAGCGCCTTGGCGCTGGCCACGTCCACCGGCAGGGCCAGGCTGCGGGCGTGCCCGCCCGAGAAGTCCACCACGGTGATGGACTTCAGGATGTCACGGATCTGGCTGGGCCGGACCGACAGGCGCAGCTCGTCGCCGGTGAACTCGCCGCGGCGCTCCAGGTAGGCCACCCCGTTCTGGAACAGCACCACGCGTTTCACGCCCAGCTCGGGCGCCGCGGCCGGGCGGGTCGGCTGCGCCCGCCTGGCGCCCTGCGGCGCGGCACAGCTCGGCCCGAGCAGCAGCGCCAGGCCGAGCGGCAGGAGACATCCCATCCATCTGCTTGCGTTCATCGGTCCTCCCTCTTCGAGCGGTGTCGGGGCCTCAGCCGAGCCGATCGCCTGCCCGGAGCGGCCGGCCCGCCAGGAACGCGCGCGTGGCCAGCCGCTTCTTGCCCTCGAGCTGGAGCTCCAGCAGGCCGAGGCGGCCCTGGCCGCACTGCACCCGGAGGACGTCTCCCGCGGCCTCCAGGATCTGCCCCGGCGCCGCGCCGGCCGGCGCCTCCGCCGGGAGCGCCGCGGCGGCGTGGATCTTGAGCAGCGCGCCCGCCGGGGTGCGGGTGAAGGCGCCGGGCCAGGGCTGCAGCCCGCGCACCTGGTTGTGCAGCTCGAGCGCGGGGCGGGTCCAGTCGAGCCAGCCCTGCTCTTTCCGCAGCGCCGGCGCCCACACCACCCCGGCCTCGTCCTGGGGCTGACCGCCGAGGCCGCCGGCCACCAGGTCCTCCAGGGCCCGGACCAGCAGCCGGCCGCCGAGATCCGCCAGGCGGTCGTGGAGGGACTGGAACCCCTCGTCCAGAGGGACCTCGGTCTCCTCGCACAGCAGCACGTCGCCGTCGTCCAGGCGCGGGGTCATGCGCAGGATGCACACGCCTGTCCGGGTGTCACCCGAGAGCAGCGTCCACTGGATGGGCGCCGCGCCCCGGAAGCGCGGCACCAGGGAGGGGTGGACGTTGAGGAACCCATGGCGCGGGAGGTCCAGCACGCCCGGGGGCAGGAGCTGGCCGAAGGAGGCCACCAGGCCCACCTCGGGGGCCAGGGCCTGCAGTCGCTCCCGGTAGGCCGCATCCTTCTGCCGCGCGGGCTGCAGCACTTCGATGCCGTGGGCCTGGGCCCAGCGCTTGACCGGCGGCGGGACGAGCTTCTTCCCCCGGCCGGAGGGTCGGTCGGGCTGGCACACCACGGCCACGGGCGCGCGGCCGGCGCGCTCGAGGTGCTCGAGCGTGCGCAGGGCGAAGTCCGGGGTGCCGAAGAAGACGCTGCGCATCGGGGCTTCAGGCTCTCGCGCGCTGGAGCTTGCGCATGCGGCGCTCGATCAGCGAGCGCTTGAGCCGTGAGAGGTGATCGATGAACAGCGTGCCCTCCAGGTGGTCGATCTCGTGCAGCAGCGCCCGGGCCAGCATGCCCTCGCCGCTGAGCTCGAAGGGCTGGCCGTTCCGATCGAGGGCTCGCAGGGTCACCCTGAGGGGCCGCTTCACCTTCTCGAACTCGTCCGGGAAGCTCAGGCAGCCCTCGTCCCCGAGCTGCAGCTCCGGGGAGACCGACAGGACCTCCGGGTTCACCACCTCGACGAGGTGGGGCGGGCCGTCGCGCTGCGCGACGTCCACCACCAGCGCCCGCGCGGGCACCCCGATCTGCGGCGCGGCCAGGCCGAGCCCCTTGTGGGCGTACATGCTCTCGGCGAGGTCGTCCATCAGCTGCGAGAGCTCGGCGTCGAAGCGCTCGACCGGCGCGCACCTCTCGCGGAGGACGGGATCGGGGTGGATGCGTAGCGCGCGGACTGCCATGCGTACCTCGCGCGGCCCGGAGGGCCGGCCCTGACCCAGGCAGACTAGACACGGATCGGGCGGTTGGCAAGACCCGCCGCTGCGGGGAGGATTGACAGCGCCGCGGGGCCGGTGTACCGCGAGGCCAGGAGGGCGCCTTGGAGCCGATCACCGCTGGAGCCTGGTTGTTCGGTCTGGGCCTGTGGTGCCTGCTCTTCTCCCTGAACGCCCTCAGGCCCCTCTACAGGCCTGGCTGGGCCGCGCTGCTGTCCTTCCTGGCCGGCTGGCCCACGGCGGAGTTGCCCTGGCACCACCTGGCCTGGCAGGCGGCGCTGGTCCTCTGGTGGAGTCTGGCGGGCGGGCTCGACACCCAGGTCGGGCGCGCGGGGCTGGTGCTGTTCGTCCTGGCCTGGGCGGGACTGGGCGTGTGCGCCTGGGAAGCGCTGGCCGCCCGGCGGGCGCTCGTGCGGGCGCTCGGCGGGCTGCTCGGCGGGCCTCCCCCGGCGGCCGCGCGCCCAGCCCGGCTCGGCCTGGTGCTCCCCTGGCCCCTGCGCCCGCGCGAGGTGCGCCGGGTGGGTGACCTGGTCTACCGCGAGGTGGCCGGCCGGCGCGGGCGCCTCGACCTGTTCTACTCCCCGCGGGCCGGGCCCGGTCCGCGGCCGCTGCTGCTGCAGATCCACGGCGGCGGCTGGGTGCTGGGCGACAAGCGCCAGCAGGGCCTGCCGCTGATGCACCTGCTGGCGCGCCGCGGCTGGCTGTGCGCCGCGGCCGGCTACCGGCTGGCCCCCGGCGTGCGCTTGCCAGGGCAGGTCGAGGACCTGCAGCACGCCATGGCCTGGCTCCGCGCCCGGGCCGCGGAGCACGGTGGCGATCCATCCTTCCTGGTGCTGACCGGCGGGAGCGCCGGCGGGCACCTGTGCAGCCTGCTCGCCCTGGCCGGCGCCGATCCGGGGGCGGAGCGGCCAGCGGCGCTCCAGGGCGCGGACCTCTCGGCCCAGGGGTGCATCCCCTTCTACGGCATCTACGACCTGTGGGACGAGGGCTGGCAGTACCCGAACGGCGGGCTGCGCGTGCTCATGGAGCGGCACGTGATCGGCCGCCCGGCCGCGGAGGCCGAGGCGCTCTACAGGGCGCTGTCGCCCATCCACCGGATCACCCGGGACGCTCCGCCCTTCTTGCTCGTCCACGGGACGCGGGACAGCATGGCCCCGCTTGTGGTGGCCCGGCGCTTCCGAGAGCAGCTCGGCAAGGTGTCGCGCGCGCCGGCGGATCTCCTGGAGGTGGAGGGCGCCCAGCACGCCTTCGATGTGTTCCCCTCCGTGCGCTGCCTGGCCGCCATCGAGGCCGTGGCCGACTGGGCCGACGCCCTGTGGGCCAGGCACCGCCGCGGCTTGCCTGCCCCCTGAGATTGACGCACAATGCTCGGCCGGACGGGCGGGGTGCGCGCGGAGCGAGCCGGATGCCGGACAAGCTGTTCAAGAAGCTGCTCTCCTTCCTGGGCGACCATTCCAAGAAGACGGCCGAGGGGGCGGACGCCTTCCAGCGCAGCCCGGAGACCATCCGCCGCTGGCGCTGGCTGGCCGACTGGACCCACCTCTACTTCTCCCCCGAGGTGCTCGGTTTCGGACACGTGCCGCGCGCGGGGCCGATGCTCATCGTGGGCAACCACTCGGGCGGCGTGCTGATGGCGGACGCCTACGTGCTCATGTCCGCCTGGCTCACCCAGCGGCCGGACCAGCCGCTGTACTCGCTCGGGCACGACATGCTGTTCGTCATCCCGCTGTTCGCCGATCTCGCCCGGGCGGGCGGGGTGCTGCCCGCGCGCGCCGGGAACGCCGAGCGGGCCCTCGAGCTCGGGCACCCGGTGCTGGTCTACCCGGGAGGCGAGCGCGACATCTTCCGCCCCACCCTCGAGCGCAACCGCATCGACTTCGGCCGCCGTCGGGGCTTCGTGCGCCTGGCGCTCAGGCGCCAGGTGCCGCTGGTGCCGGTGGTCAGCTACGGCGGCCACGACACGAACCTCTTCCTCACGCGCGGGGAGGGGCTGGCGAAGGCCCTGGGGCTCCAGCGGGTGCGCGTGCGCGGCGTGCCCTTGATGATCGGCCTGCCCTGGGGGCTGACGCCGGGCTTCATGCCCACCATCCCCCTGCCGGTGAAGATCACCACCGAGTTCCTGCCCCCACTTTGCTGGCCGGAGCTCGGCCCCGGGGCGGCCGAGGACCCCGCCCTGGTCGAGCGCTGCTACCAGGAGGTGCTGGCGGTCATGCAGGCAGGCCTGAACCGCCTGGCCGCGGAGCGGCCGAACCCGTTCTCCCGCAGGCGGCACCCCCGGCGCTGATCAGCAGGCCTGGCGCTCCTGCCAGGTCCCGTCCAGGCGCGGGGTCGAATCCGCGGGCAGCTCGCCGGCCAGCAGGCGCGCCAGGCCCAGGTAGAACTCCCGGTGTCGGAAGTAGGCGTTGCGCGGGAGGGCGAAGGGCAGCCCGATCTGCTCGACGTGGTCGGCCCACACCACGCCCAGGAAGCGCCAGGCCCCGCGGCGGGCCGGGCCACAGTGCCCGCGCGGCAGCTCGGAGAGGTCGCGCACCGGCCACTTGGCCGAGGACAGGCTCACCAGGCCGTCGGAGTCCTCGGCCTCGAAGCGCGGGTCGAGGCTCAGCGCCTGGTAGAAGGAGCGCAGGAAGAAGGTGACCTGGGCCGGATCGGTGCGCCCGGCCACCGAGTAGAGCCGCACCCCCGGCGGGTCCGGGTGCCGGCGGTTGAACTCCAGCATGGCGTCCCGGCCGAACTCCCGGAGCGCGGCGCGCCCGTCGGTCGGCTCCCCGCTCAGCCAGGAGACCAGGCGGTTGAAGCCCGCGCCGGCCATGGTCTCCATCAGCCAGAGCTGGGCCGGGTTGCCCTCGGCGTAGCCCACGCCGTTGTGCGGGCCCGCCACCGTGCACAGCGCCGAGACGCAGTCGCGCACCCGGAGCCCGCGCAGCTCGGCCGGATGCTCGGTCGAGGCGAAGGGGCGCCACAGGCCGAGGCCGCTGGCGGACAGCAGGAACCGCGCGTCCAGGCAGCCCTGGCTGTGGGCGATGAGGTGCACCGGGCGCCGGGTGCGGAGCACGATCTCCGCGATGGGCGGTTGGCCCCGGGTGGCCGCGGGGCGGTAGCAGCGGGGCGCGCCCTCGAGCCCGTCCGGCAGCGGGGCGCGGCCGTAGAACCACTGGTACGCCCGGTGGGCCACCACCTGGAGCGGATTGACCGTGGGGGCGAACACCGTGAAGCCCGCCCGGGAGAGCGCCCGCTCGACGTCGGTGAAGTAGTGGAGTGGTAGCAGTCCGAGGCGACGGAAGCCGAGGAAGCCGTGCATCAGCACCAGGGGGTTCGCGTGACTCGGGCCCGGGGGGCCGAGCGCGGCCGCGGCGCCTCCCTCGACCAGCCGGAGCCGAAGCTCGCGGCGGGCATGCTCGAGTCGTTCGGCCGGCTCCACGGGTCGCCCTCCTCGGATGACCAGGGGGTGAGAGCAAGGCCCGTGCCGGCGCGCCGGCGCGCCGGCGATCCGGTCGAGGCCGCCCAGCGGATTGAATTCGTTGCGTGAAACCCGAGGACGCGGCGCGTCACCCGTCCCGGGGATGCGCGTGCGGTTCCGCACGGACGTTCGGAAGCGCGCACCGCGGGTGGCGGTTCAGCGCCTGATCAGAACGGCCTCGAGAGCGACCAGCGCCAGCGCCAGGAGGAGCAACAGCCAGGCCTGCGCGCGACCGCCCTCCTGCGCGCCGCCGCCCAGCTCCAGGCGGGTGGTCTCCCCGACCCCTGTGCGGAGCTGGTCGAGCGAGGCCAGGGTGAGGTCCGTCTCCGCGCGCGGCGGATGCACCAGGAGCGCCGCGGCGGCCCGGGCCCTGAGCGGGGCTCCGTCGCCGGGGGCGAGCTGCTCGAGCGCGTACACCCCCGGCAGGTCCGTCTCGCCGAACGCCACCTGGCCGGCTCCAGGCGCCGCCCGGAGCACCCGGAGCCCCCCGTCCGGACGCCGGACCCTGAGGCCGCCGGCCTCCGGGAGCAGCGGCAGGCTGGCCGTCTCCCCCACCTCGACCTCGATCTCCGGCAGCTCCTCGAGCCGCCCGGCCAGGTGGGCGGCTGCGCGTTGCAGGAAGGGCAGAAAGCTCGCCCGCGCGGGCCAGTGGGTCCAGTCGCGGTCGAGCGTGGTGGTCAACAGCAGCACCCGCCCGGCGCGCCGCCGGCCCTCCACCAGCGCCGGGGTGCCGTCGGCGTAGCGCATGAGGACGCGCACCTCGGGTCCGGCCCGGCCCGGCTCCAGGATCGCGGCGCGGAAGGTGCGCACCGCCTCGAGCGCCCGGCCGCCGTCCAGGCCGAGGGGCCTGAGCACCGGGTGGGACGCGTCCCACTCCCCGAAGCCCAGCCCCTGGCGGTGGACGCCGTCCGCGTCCGCGGGGCCGAGCGCGACCACGTCGCGCACCGGCCAGGGCACGAGCTCGCTTAGCCACTCGTCCGCGCGCTGGGGATCGAGCTGGTCACCGCAGGCGAGGAACAACCCGCCGCCTGCCTCGACGAAGGAGGCGAGCGCCTGGCGGGCCTCCGGCGCGAGGTCGCGCACGTTGGCCAAGAAGACCACCTGCACCCCGTCGAGGGTCTCCGGGCGCAGGCGATCCGGGGTCAGGCTGCGCAGCTGGATGCCGGCGCCGCTGTCCGGGGCGAGCGCCCGCTCCAGGTAGAACAGCTCGTCCTGGTGCAGTACCGCGCGCATGTCGCCGTTGACGAGCAGCGCGCGAAAGCCGCGCCGGCCGACGGCCAGGAAGGGCCGGGTGTCGTCCTCGGCCAGCCGGTCGGGCTGGAGCGCGACCTCGCCCTGGGACGGCCCGGGCGCCTCGCCGGCCGCGGGCGGCTGCAGGCTGAAGCGCTTGACCAGCGTCTGGCCCGGCTCCAGGCTGGCGAAGCCGCGCGTGGACGCGCCCGCCAGGCGGACCTCGAGCGCCTGGTCCGCGCTCGGCCGCGCGCCCGTGTGCTGGAGCCGGACGAGGAGGGAGAGCTGCTCCCCGCCGGGCTCGGCCTCGACGCCCACCACGGCGTGGTTGTCGCGGCCCTCGCCCGGAGCCACGTCGCGGATCTCCACCTCGGGCGGCGCCTCCCCGGGCCAGGCCACCGGGCCGGGGAAGGCGTGGGCGGCGGCGTCGGTCAATACCACGAGCCGCCGCCGACCGGCGGGCGCCGGGGGCAGCAGGCCCGCCGCCAGCGCCATGGCCGCGGACAGGTCGGACCGGCCGTGCTCCGGCTGCAGCGCGTCCAGCGCGTCGAGCAGCGCCGCGCGGGAGTCGGTGCACGGCTCGATGAGGACCCGGGGCGTCCGCCCGGCCAGCACCAGGCAGGCCCGATCCTGGGGCCCCAGGCCGCGCACGTGCTCCCGGGCCTGGTCGAGCGCGGCCGCGAAGCGGGTGCGCTCCCCGTCGCGCGCCCGCATGCTGAAGGAGGCGTCCAGCACCAGCGCCGAGGTGAGCGGCCCGAGGCCGGCCTGCGCGGCGGGCGGCTGCAGGCGCGGCCCGGCCGCCGCGAGCACCAGGCACACCACCAGCGCGGTGCGGATGAGGAGCAGGAGCAGCTGGCGGAGCAGGATGCGCCGGGCGGTGCGCCGCTGGACGCGCAGCAGGAAGTCGATGGCCGCGAACGGCCTGCGCCTGGCGCGGTGGCGGTGGATGAGGTGGATGATCACCGGCAGCGCCGCCAGGGGGAGCGCCCACAGGAGCTCCGGGCGCAGGAAGGTCAGCGCGCTCATGGGCGCTCGACCCGGCGCGCGGCAAGCCGCCTGAGCAGCGGCTGGTGGGGGGGCTCGTCCGTGCGGCACAGCTCGTAGCTCAGGCCGTGCTCGGCGAGCGCGCGGCGCGTGCCCTCGAGGAACCGGCCGAGCTCCTCCAGGTAGGCGGCGCGGATCTCGCGCGGGGAGACCAGCAGCCGGCGTTCGTCCTCCATGGACTCGAACAGGCTGGGTTCGTCGAAGGGCAGCTCGAGCTCGTCCGGGTCGAGCACCTGGAACACGAGCACCTCGTGGCCGCGCGCCGCCAGCAGCTGCAGGCCGGTCAGCACCTCGGGGTCCGGGTCGAAGAGATCCGAGAAAAGGGCCAGCATGCCGCGGCGGCGGGCGCGCTCGGCGTAGCGCGCGGCCGCCGCCCCGAGGCGGGTGGGCCCGTGCGGCCGGGCGGCCTCCAGCGCCGCGACCAGCTCGCCGAGGTGCTCGGGCCGGGCGGCCGGCGCGATCTCCGCGGGCTGGCTGCCGCCGAGCACGAGCAGCCCGACCCCGTCCCCCTGTCTGAGCAGCAGGCTGGCCAGCGAGGCGGCCAGCAGCGAGGCGTAGGCCGCCTTGCTGAAGCGGCCGGAGGCGTAGCCCATCGAGCCCGACAGGTCCACGGCCACCAGCGCCTCGAGCTCGGTCTCGTCCTCGTAGCGCTTGACCACCAGGCGATCGAGGCGCCCGAGCACGCGCCAGTCGAGGTGGCGCAGGTCGTCGCCCGGGGCGTACTCCTTGTGGTCGGCGAACTCGGTGCTGGCCCCGCGCCGGGCGGACCTGTGCAGTCCGCCGAGCACCCCGTCCACGACCCGCTGGACCTGGACCTGCAGGCCCTGGAGCCTGGCCAGCACGTCGGGATCGAGGGAGGCGGGCGCGGGCTGCATCGGGCCCCATGGTAGGGGCGTGCGCGCCGGGGAGTCAAACGCGGATTTCTTGCGGTCCCCCGGGGCGTCCGGGGTACACTCAGGCGCCGGGAGGCGTGCGCGTGGCCGAGATGTTCGGGAAGTTCGAGCTGGAGCGCAAGCTGGCCGTGGGCGGCATGGCGGAGATCTTCCTGGGCAGCGTCCAGGGCCCGGAGGGCTTCCGCAAGACGGTCGCCATCAAGCGCATCCTGCCGCACCTGACCGAGGACCAGGACTTCGTCACCATGTTCCTGGACGAGGCGCGCCTGGTGGCGCGCTTCAACCACCCGAACATCGTCCAGATCTTCGAGCTGGGCGAGGTGGACGGGCGCTACTTCCTGTCCATGGAGTTCGTCCATGGCGTCAGCATGTCCAAGGCCATCAAGGCCAGCCGCAAGCTCGCGCGGCCCTTGCCCCTCGAGTACGGGGCCAAGATCATCTCCTTCGCCTGCGAGGGGTTGGACTACGCGCACAACTTCGCCGACGCGGATGGCCGGCTGCTCAACCTGATCCACCGGGACATCAGCCCGCAGAACCTGATGCTGTCCTATGACGGCGTGGTCAAGGTGCTCGACTTCGGCATCGCCAAGGCGGTGGGCAACCTGTACCAGACCCGCTCGTCCTCCCTGAAGGGCAAGGCCGCCTACATGTCCCCCGAGCAGATCACCCAGAAGGCCGGGCTGGACCGGCGCTCGGACG
>Ga0116143_10004994_pt1 | contig 12273 bp, 7 predicted proteins | sample AD_UKC034_MetaG_FD_89745 | JGI IMG/M metagenome (GOLD analysis project Ga0116143, IMG submission 89745) | Active sludge microbial communities of municipal wastewater-treating anaerobic digesters from USA - AD_UKC034_MetaG | ecosystem: Engineered > Bioreactor > Anaerobic > Digestate | place: USA...
TAAATTTCGGGTGATCAGGCTGCCGCGGAGCTCGGTCTCAATCCGGACACTGTCTGCCAGTTCTTCATGTCCCGATACCCGGGTGCCCCAGAGGATGCGACCTCCCATGGAAATAAACTTTCGGACCAATCCGCGGATCAGCTTGAAAGGATCCAGAAGGGACTCGTGGTCTGTGCGGACCATCTGGGTCACATCCTTCAAGCCATGACGGGGCAGCTCCTCATCTGCAAAGCGAAAATAGTCAGGGATGTCCAGCACATGGCGAATCTGGTCGTTCAGAAATTCCAGATCTGCAGGACGTAGGGCCTCCCCGGGAAATTCCTGCGTGATGATTTCATATCCTCCGCAGGGGTCCAGGCCTATTTCGGTTCCTTCATTTCGCTTTAATAGCTCCTGTATACCCCTGTAGCGTCTTTTAAAAAGGGCAAACACTTCTTCCGGTGGATGAGACTTCAGATCGTCCAGCAATTCTCCCGGACTGCCAAAACAGGCAAAGCCCGCATTGCGGGTACTCGCTCCATCGGGCTGGACGCCCCGTTCGAGGATCAGCACCTCGGCATCCGGATTCAGCTCCAGATAACTGATGCCCGCATTGAGACCCACGATCCCGCAGCCTATGATGGTCAGGTCCGTTTCAAGCTGATCCCCTCTGCGTTCCCAATAACTGCGGTTCAGTGTACTCATTTTGGTTGGATCTTCATTTGCGCGGATAGTGACAGCACTCGTGAAGGGCCTTGTAAGTTTCATCGTTAGCCCTGAACCTGGGCGTATCATATCCGGCAGCCGCGATCCTCAGCTGGATCTGGTCCAGGCTGATGAGGGCCGGATTGAATTTTAAATCCAATATCTTGGTTTTTTGATTCCATTTGGCCTCTTTGACTCCGTCTACCCTGGCGGCTGTTTCAATTTTTTTCCTGCACATACCACAGTTGCCCGCCACCTCAATGGAGGCTTTTTCCAGGACGGGCTTCTGAGCGAATACCTGTCCTACCAGAAAAATCACGACAAAAAAGAAAGTTCCTTTTAACATCACCATGCAGAATTGAATGTAAAACAACTACCCGAGCAAATCGTTCCGAATTCCATGAAGCGTTTCTTCGCTTGCAGGAGACAATGAGAAACGGGAATATGGCATTCCCATCAGGAAAACACTTTCAGTTCATCCGCCTGGCCTAGCCGGGAACCGGAAATTTAGAAGCACTGGAAAAAGCTGCCTTTTGGATCATTGAATCTCCGGGGCCATCATCCGGAGGTCTGATATTTTCCAAAAGACTTATTTTTCGCCCTTAATTCAATTGTATGATTCAGAGAATTCAAACCATCTGGCTTTTACTGGCCTCCGCCCTGTTCGGTTTTGCCCTGGCGCCCGGAGTGTCCCTTTTGGATGCGGAGCCGGTGGATGCCACCATACTGGCGGATGGACAGATCCGGATCTGGGAGAGCCACATCCTGAGTGCGGGAGGCGTTATTTCCACGATCCTCAGCCTGGCGGCTATTTTTTTGTTTAAAAACCGGCCGAACCAAATCCTTTTGGCCAGCCTGGCGGCACTCTGTCAGATCCTGCTCGTGCTCCTTTCTTCGTTTTACATGAGTTACAGACTGGACCGGATGGACGAGATGAGACTGGACTGGGGTTCTTTCACGGGTTTTGCGGGTGTGGTCCTGATTTGGCTGGCTGCCCGGGCCATCCGCAAAGACGAGGAAAAGGTCAGATCGATGGACCGCCTGAGGTAAAAAAAATTATTTCGACTTAAGGGTTTTGAATTCAGTCCCTTGTATTATCTTTGCACTCCTTAAAATTAAAAGGTATGGCAAATCATAAATCTGCTTTAAAAAGAATCCGCCAAAACAAGGTGACCCGTATGGCCAACAGGTACTATAAAAAGTCCACCCGTACGGCAATCCAGAAGCTCAGGGGCATGACCAGCCCAGCGGATGCCCAGAAACTGTTGCCCAGAGTGATCAGCATGATCGACAGACTGGCTAAGAAAAACACCTGGCACAAGAACAAGGCAGCAAACCTCAAAAGCAGCCTTACCCGTCATATCGCCAAGATCGCCTGACCTTCCGGTCCGGTTGAATATCATACGAATCGTGCATAGGTGTGAACATCTTTGCACGATTTTTATTTATAGGACTTTATCTCATCTCTGAACATCAAACAGACCCAAAATGAGGATCTCGGTTTACAGAAAAGCACATTTCAACGCAGCGCACAGATTGTTCAATGCCCACTGGAGCGATGAAAAGAACCGCGAGATCTTTGGCATATGCAGCAGTCCGCATTTCCACGGACACAATTATGAAGTGGAACTCAAGGTGACCGGTGCCCTGGATCCCGAATCGGGCATCCTGATCGATCTGAAAAAGCTGAAGGACATTCTGCACGATAAAGTGGAACTCCGTTATGACCACAAAAACCTCAACGTAGAATGCCCGGAGTTTGAAAATAAAGTACCCTCAGCTGAAAACCTCTGTATTGAGATTTACAACCTCGTCAGGCCTGAGATCCCATCACATATGGACATCTCCGTCAGGCTGTACGAGACTCCCAGAAATTTTGTCGAATTTCCTGCTTAAAATCAGGGTCTGTCTGCCCTTTTGTGCAGCTTCAGGGTCTTGATGACCTGCTGATCGGTACCGATCAATCGGACCAGGTAGATCCCATCGTCGAGATGGCTGATGTCATAGCTTCTGCTGCCCTGAGCCTGAAAACCACTCACCTTTTTGCCCATCAGGTTGAATAATTCAATGCGGGAAACACCGTAGTTGTATTCCACATGGAAGGAATTCTGAGCCGGATTGGGGTACATGCGGATTACCTGATTCTTGCGCACTCCGTTTGTGCCCAGGGATTTGTTGAATAAATAATCGATTTTCAGCTTATTGAGGGAATCGGAAAGCTCAAAAACGTATACGATGATGTGCGCAGCACCTTCTTTACCCATGTCTGCCACATGCACGTCCATATTTACCGTGGAATCGGGATACAAATCGTTGTAATTTTCTTCCGGACAGCGGGTGATAAAGCTGGGGTAGCAGTTGAGGTTGTCGCAAACATAGGCTTCCCAGCCTTCTGTGATCTCAAAATCCACTCGCTCCCAAAGGATCTGTAACCTACGGGTGGATTTACTTTCAATTTTATTGTAGCAGACGTGTTCAAACACCTGCGGGTCCGTCACAAATTCGATCTTACAGGGACTTTCGCGGGCTTCAAATTTGTTGACCTGAGCCTGCATGGCCGTGGCGGTCAGAAATAAGGCTACAAAGAGTAAAATTGATTTCATAAGCGCAAATTGACAGAATCCAATTACAAAGATACGGCAATTTAACGAAATGTTGCACCCGGACGCTGCCTGAACCCGAAATCTTCGGGTCAGAAATCGATCAGTAAAAATAATAAATTGACAATTAATCAATTAAGCAAAAACTGTACGGTCAGTCCCCCATTGATGCGCACTGACGTAAAGGAACTTTGAACGTAGGGAATGGTCTTACTGTAGTCGACAAACAGCCTCAGGTTGAGGTTTTTGTTCAGATTGTAGCGGATCGACGGGGTAAAATTGAACTGCTTGGAACCCTGGGCAGGCTGACTGGGTATGTTTTCATCCAGACGGATCACCTTGGTGATGTTGTCCGTGATGCCAAAATCGACTGTGATCTGGAGATCCTGTCCTTTGGGTTTGGTGGCGGCCGCGGCGGCGGGATCTTCTTTCTTTTTCTTTTTCGATGATTTTTTGGTCTTCAGCTTGGGAGCCTTGGGTACGCCAGGCATCCAGGAGAAATAGACGTTTTTGATGATGTATCCAAACCTAAAGGTCAGGTTGCTGGCCGAACGATCTTCCAGCTGTCCGTCCAGAGCCATGCGCAAAGCCAGGTTGCGGCTCTTGTTATAATCAAATCCGATTTCGATGTTGTTTTTGGTTTTGATGTTGAGACCGATCAACGGGCTGAAGGTTTCGTTGGTGGTGACATCCGGAATTTCGTAAAAAGAAAAATAGGAAGTAGTGAAAGTGGTATCCTGTTTGCGCCGGGCTGGTGCTCCGTTCTCTTCCAGATAGTTGAGGTTGCGCTTGTAACTGCTCATGGTGAGCGTGTTTTTGTAGGAATGGCGGATGGAAAAGTCCTGGAATATCTCTTTCAGTCCCGGTAATCTGGCCAGTCCGTTGTAGTTGATCTGCCAGTTGGGCAGGGGCAGGGTTTTGAAAATGTCCAGATTGGACGAGCGGGGGTCTTTGTTGGAATAGGTGGCCAGGAATGCGGGCAATACGACGTCCTGATGGTCTCCCAAAAATCCGTCCACGTAATTGGGGTTGAGAACACTCCTCTGGGAGATACCGTACCGGGCGCCCACCCTCTGGGAGATGATCTCCCTGGTCTTTGAGAACTCGGAGAAGAGATCATCTATGTCTCTGAAAAACAGAGTTTGCAGGGATACATAGGATATGGAAAACTGGCCGGATTCAAATGGCGTAAAATGCTGAAAGGCCATGGTATTGGTCCCATACACCGAATCGAACTTAAAGATCTCATCGTAGTTGTTGGTATAGCTTCGGTCGATGTTGAGGTCAATGTTGAGGTTCTTGACCACTTCCATCCGTACCTTGATACCGGCCACCGTGCTGTGGCGCTTGATCATCTGGTTGTTAAAGTAGATGTTGTCCGTGATCCAGCCATTCTGGGCTGCCTGGTCCAGAAATCCACCCGGACTGAAATCAGGTGTGATACCTGCAATGTAGGACCATCCCGGAGCTGAGAAATTCTGATTCATGCCCAGGATCTCGGGCCTTTGTGTGAATCCGGGTATGACACTGCTGTTGTTTTCCGTATAATTGAACTGGATCCTCCTGACTGACATCAGGGGCCTGATCATGATCTTTTCTGCCAGACTGGGCACACGGGAAGCTCCTTTGTCTTTTTCTTTGTTTTTGTCTTTCTTTTTGGGATCGGCCTTGGCATCCTGCTTTTGCTGGGGCTTGCCTGGTGTGGGTTTTCCTCTTGTAGGGGCCCGGTCGCCATTGATCTGTCTCAGGTAGCCGGATTTGTTGTACAGGGTCTGCAGGTTTATTTCTCCTCCAAACACAAAGGCCTGGTCATTGGAGATCACGCTGCCCAGTGTGTCAATGGTGCGGAGGGAACCGGAAGCCCAGTTGAAGCCCGCGTTATACTGGATGCGTGCCTGCAGGAAATCCATAAAGGGAATCAACCGGGTAGGGAGGTTGTAACTCACTCCCAGGCTATGCTTGTAGTCGCGGGTCCGACCAAAATCGCTCAGGTTTCTTACCAGGAAGGGTGTCTTTTCTGCTCTTTCGACCAGCTGAGAGTTCACGGGATTGACATAACCCTGCCTGAGAGGGTTGAAAGTGATCTCGTCTACCGAGGCTTCATTCTGGGCTGCAAAGTTGACCTTGACCGAGCGGGTCAGATCCCAGTTTACGTTGTAATCCCTGAACCAGGCAAACTTCACACTCTCCCAGGTGGCGTACTTGGGAGCAGCAAAACGGTAAATGCGATTGGAATACCGGCGGTCCAGGTTGTTCCGGATCGCAATGGTATTGGGGATTGGATTGAAATTCAGTTCCGAAATGAACTTGAGATTCTTGTTGTTGACGATCTTTTTAAAGGGCTCGATATAGAGCGGTTTCATGGTGTAAGTATAGTCCAGACTTCCCTTGCGTGTTTCCTCCTTATCTTCAGCCACTATGGGGTTGGACCGGACCGTAGCGGACTGTCCATAGCTCAGTGAGAAATTCTCCACATTCCAGGGCATGGGGTTGCCGGATCCGGATCTGTTTTTGCGCATGTTGTTCACGGCAAAACCGGAGGTCTGGGAACGATCCACGGCTCTCTCCCGGATGCTGTCTCTCTGTTCTGCATTTCGGGCCTGGTTGAGCTTATCTGCCAGTTTGATGTCCAGGTCGTTGGGATCGTATTCCGGTGCCCGGACGGCATTGGAATACTGGGCGCTGAAAGGTACGACCACGTTCCATTTGGGGGGCAGGAATTTGCCCAGCTCCAGGGTCGTGGTGGCATCGATCTGGGTAATTTTTTCCAACGAACGATCCAGCAGTCTTTGATCCACGGAACCAAATCCGATGGAGGTGTAGGATCCCGCCAGGCTGAGATTGCCCAGGTCTGCCAGGGTGACCTCAGCCCGCGCCAGAGCAGCATATCCGGCCCGGTCCTCCAGTCCCGTGAGGCGCAGCTCGTTGGCCCAGATCTCGTAGGAGCTGATGGTCTGATTGGTGTTGTTCTTAATCCCGATCATGATGCCCCGTACCAGCGCGACGTTTGGATTTCCGAATACCTTGACCTTGTTTTCCGGTTTGTCCGGATCGGCCATTTCAAATAAGGTATTGTAAGAGATCCCATTTAGGTTCCTTTGGTTTTTCAGATCGGTGAGCAACTGGATCGGAAAGTCAAATTCGTTTTCAGCCAGCCAGATGCTGTCCTGACTTTGGATCAAGGCAGAGTCTCCCAAAGAAGGGGACTGTCTCAGAGGGATCTCATATTCGTAATAGTTCTGGGTGAAGTCCTTTCCAAACCTGAGAAAAACCGACACCGCTCCTTTGGGCAAGTCCTGGGGGCTCTCCGCATGGACAAACATTTTGAGCCTCTTGTAGCGTCTGAAATCGTTGTCTCCCAAACGAAAAACCGACTGCACGCATTGAGGCGGGAATGCTTCCTTGCGGATCAGCAAGCTGCTCTCGTTCTGGAACAGATCGGCAAACTGGTTGCTGAAAAATCTTTCGCGCTGAATGCCCTTGGGCAGTACATACCGGAAAGGACGTTTGGATGAGTTTTCTTCGATGTCCACCTTGTCGAGGATCAGGGTAGCCGGGTTGTCTCCGATGCAGCTATCCGCCAGATATCTCCTCCAGGTATTTCTGCCCAGCTGAAACTTGATCATCCGGAAGGTGATCTGCTCGTCGAATCCGGTGAACAGGATCCTCATGGATTGGATGGAACGGAAATCCTGGATCTGTCCCACTTTCAGATCAAATTGGGTGATCGGGATCCGGAAACGGTACCAGATCTCATTCCCTGTGGTCTTGCTGACGGTCACGGAATCGGTAACAAAGCGGGTCTTCACCCATTGGCCGTTGTTGTTGACAAAGGGAATGCGGTAGCTGTAAAAGGATTCCACTTCGTTGAGGGATTTGTCCAGGTTCAGGTCTTCCGCATCGGGATTGGCCGTATAGGCTGTGGAGATCTGGTTGCCCACCTGGATCTGGCTGTTTCCCTCCGGCATGGTGAAGCGCTTGTATTTTTCCAGTACGGTGGTATTGGGAGGTATCTGGTTGTCGCGGTAGGATAGAAAATCGTCGTTGGCCGGATCCTTGATAAATTCGGCAAATGCATCCGGATTGAGGTGATTGCGCATCTGATCCACATAATTGGAGAAATGAGCCACTTCCGGATTGGGGTGGGTGGGGATCAGACTGCTCAGACCGTCGATACCCAGATCCTGTGCCTCGCGTTGGGCTACGTCAAAACTGTTGGTGATCGGTGGTTTGCGGGCCACCTGACCAAACGAGCTGGGGTCAGTAGGCAGGTTCAGGTTGGAAGTGGGCAGGCCATGCTCAAATTGCTGCTTTCCATCCTTGAGGATATCTTCCGAAAAGGTTCCGATCTGGATGTACATGCTTCCGTTGCCGGAGATGGGAGACAGATCGTGTTTGGGCATGAAGGGGTTGAGCATCCAGAAGTCGATGTACTCGACGTTGGCGAATTCAAAATCGTTGGTATTGAGTCGACTCATGATACCCGCCCAGCGGGTCCAGGGTGCCTTGAGTGTATTATCGGGATTGAGACCGGCTGTACTGTCCGCTCCAAAGCGATAGCCATTGGGCAATTCAAAATTATAGGGTCCCTTTTGATTGGGATAATAGGCCAGGTCAAATGTGAGCTCTGTAGCAAAGCCCACAGGTCTCTGGCGGTTGGGGAAGATCTCGAGTTCATCCACCAGTCGGGAATAGGGCGAACTCCGGTCAGGAGCATCCACCCGTGCAAAATCGTCCACGCGGTACCAGGACAAAAGGGCCCTGTTGGCCGTGCTGGCAAAGTTATCGTACAGATCTCCACCCTTAAAATTGGGATCGAGCCCCTCGGCTTTGGGCGGTGTGGCGAGGATCCAGTTGGTGGGATTGAAATACAGTCCGATGCCCGTGGCACTTCCCTCAAAGTCATCTACATACACCACTCCTCCGTCGCTGCCGTCCTGATTGATGGCTCGGGAATATCCTGGTTTCAGGTAGGCTCCTTCTCCCTGCACGGCCCATTTGGAGGGTGCCTTGGTGCTGTACATGGGCAGCTTGTCCAATGCACGGGTCAGCCAGGGAGCCTGCCGGGTCATCCCGAAGTCCAGTCCAAAGATCTTATTGTTGATGGGATCTTCTCCGATGTTAACCTTTTGCGTAAAGGGCCTTTCAAAAAGCTGCATGTAGGTCGCACCCAGATAAATATCCTTGGTCTTGGCGTATTCCGCCCGGAATCCCAGCATGGTCCGGGTCTGGAAATTGAAGAGGTTGTTGTTTTCGTAATCGACGGAGATCGTGTTGTTGGACTGAAGCAGGGCTTCGTTGAGGATGATCACCTTGCCCTGGGCGCGGTCCACGGTGTAATCCACTCCTTCCACGAGGGTCAGGGAACCGGCACGAACCGTGATCCGGGCGTTGCGGTCCACGGTATTGAGCAGGATCTCATTGGACTTGGATGCCTTGTAGGATCCCCGCATGATGAACTGATTGGCCTGCAGGTTTTGTCTAGAGAAAGTGACAGACGTGTCGTAAATCTGGGGATAGGAATACTTAAGTGCGATCTGGTCTGCCAGGGTGGAATCCACAAACTCGAGTTTGGACAATAATTTCCGGAAGGAGCGGCCGAAGGGTTCGAGTACGGGGAATATGATGGATCCGGAAGAGGGAATGATCGTCTGTCCGCTGATCCAATCAAAGACTCCATCCGGTTGCGGGTCATTGGTCTTGTTGAGGTTGTCCAGCTGAAAAAGGTTGAGCAGGGGATAGCCGTCGATCTCCTCGATGAACCTCCTCTGCGCGCCATCCTGGGATTCGTAAAACAGATCAAAACGGAAATCCTCCTGGTTGACGTTGAATCCTCCGATGGGGTATACGTTTTTCATCATGAGCCGGAAAGAGGGCCTGCTGGTCACCTGATTGGTGGATTTCAGCATTTTGACGAACATGACCTTGAAGGAGCTGGAATCCGATTTTACCTCGGAAGCGAATTCACCCACTTTGTAGATCGCTCCAGACCTTGGATCTACATCGCGCCCGTTGAAAGTATACTGGTAAGCTACCGCTACAACCTGATTGGGTCGGGGCCGCACGCGCAGAGAGATGAAACCCAGGTCCGGGTGAAAGGTAAATTCATTGGGGTTAAGCCTTTTGGCGCGTATTTTTTCAAAATCCCTTCCCTGAGTGAGGTTGAGACCGTTGGGATCGGTCAGGATGCGCACGACCTCGTTGAGTTCGCGGTGTCCGCCCTGAGTGGTGATTTTTTCCAGAAGCCTGTTGCTTGAGTTGGTAGGCAGAAATCGCCTGCCGCTCAGGTCCACGGGCACCTGCCTGCCGGGGACGAAGTTGGGCACCTTGAAGTCTTCCATATCCCAGAGCTGACCTTCTGCCGTACCCAGGTCCGCCAGGGCGATGATGTCGCGAACGTTGATCTCGCGGGAGTTGGGGTTGTCTTCGGTGATCCAGACCTCGATATCCTTGATCTTGAACTGGCTGTTGATCTCGGGCAGGTTGCTCAGTGCTACTTCGTAGGTTTCAAAGTTGAAGGGGCTCAGGAAGAAGTGCCTGTTTTCGTCGTACTGGTCCGGACGGAGCTGGAATTCCTGTACGAGGCCGCCACCTCTGGTGCGGATGTTTTCCTGTCTGGCCCGTTGCTGTGAGATCAGACCGGTCAGTCGCAAATATCCAAACTGCCAGTCTGTCTTGATACCAAACAGGTTCTGGCTTCCCTTGATCAGGGTAGAACGCAGGGGCATGCTGACGTTTCCGGCTTCGATTTTTTTGATGATGTCGTCCTCTGTGAATTTCTCGGAGTCGTAATTCAGTTTGAGCTGGTTTTCAAAATCGAATGAGGACAGGGAGTTGTAGTTGGTTTTGAGTTTTAATTTGTCTCCGATGTTTCCCTCGACCTCCATCTGGATCTTCATGTCGAAGTCCGGGCCTGCCTGCCACTTCTGACGGGGAGTGAGCAAGGGGTTGTCGATGTAATTATAAAAACCTCCAACGGTCAGGTCGATGTTGCCTCGCGGGTTGATCTCAATGCCGAGTCCGCCAAAAAGGCGGTCGCTGAGGTTCCTCTTGAGGTCGAGTTTGTTGATAGGGTCCACGAGGCCGGCGAGATTTCTCTTGGCAGTGGAAGCTCCGGACAGGTTTTTCAGATATTCCCGGTCCTGCTGACGTGCTTTGAAGGCCATATATTCTTCAAAACTCATGAAGCTGGACGGCCGGATCGGGTCATTGCCCACCTTCTCGGTCATGATATACTGGCCCGTAACCGGGTCGTATTCGATGTTTTTATCTACAGCCTTGGGATCCTTCAGGTCGAAGGGGTTTTTGGCATCGGGATCCTTGTCGCCGGGTCTCTTGGTGACCGGGGTCGTATCCACGGCAATCCCCGTCACGCGGACCTGCGTAAACAGATCGGGCAGTTCTCTGCCTCCTGCTCCGAAAACGGAACTTGACAGGGCCACACTAACAAAAAGAATAAAAAGAATAAACCTCATAAAAGCTTCAAACCCAGCATCCTCCAGGGGATACGATCTTTATTAGACGGTATATAACGAAAAAAAAGTCATTGACGTATATGCAGAAGCGCTTCAGGCCAAATTTTTTAGTGCTTCCTTGATGATCTGCTCGAGATCCATGTTTTTCAGCTGATCCTGACTGATCTTCTGGATCGCTGACTCTACCTGGGGCCTTGCGAAACCCAGGGCCATCAGGGCAGCCTGTGCTTCTGTCCTCAGGTTGGGTTTGTAGGGATCCAGGGTCACCGGAGTAAAGCCCATGTCCTTGACCAGTTTGTCTTTCAGGTCGACGATGATGCGCTGTGCGGTCTTGGGGCCGATGCCCTTGACCCGTTTGAAAGAACCGTCATCTCCTGCTACGATGGCCTGCCTCACGGCAAGGGGCTCCATGGAGGACAGGATGATCCGCGCCGTATTCGGGCCTACGCCGCTGACCGAGATGAGGTGGATGAAGAGCTGGCGTTCCTCGTCCTGTGCAAAACCATACAGGCTTTGCCCATCTTCCCGCGTGATGACGTGGGTCAGCAGCTTAATTTCTTTTTGCCCGTTGATCCGGGCGTAGGTGTTGAGGCTGATGTGCGCCAGGTATCCTATTCCGCCTGCTTCCACGATGACGTGGGTGGGGAGGCATTCCGAGACCGGGCCTTTGATGTATGCGATCATATCAGCCGCAAAGGTATAAATATTATTGATTGTTGTAATGTGTTTAAGCTGAATCAGAATATATGCATCTCCGGATCAGGTCTATTTCAACTTCTGAAAATAATGCCTATTCAGTGTCCATAATTCAGGTCTGAATTTATATCCCACCATTATGTTTCAAATTAGCTCAACTTTGAAAATTGCTTAGCTAAAATTCATTCTTAATACTTTAACTCTTAGGTAGCAACCATCTGCTAAAATAATTTTTAAAAAGACATTTCCCACTTTTTGTCGCGCACGACTGAGCGATCCTCGCCTAAAGGCGAGGTCGAGTGCGACAGCACGAGAAGTGAAGGAGCGCGAGAGCGCTTGGATGCGGCCAAAATAATGAAAGGGTCAGCGGGTAGCTCCCTCCTTGCCAATCACAAGAGTGATTGGTTCCCTCCCTAAGGAGTGCCTTTTTGGCACTCCTTTCACGCCTGTGGCGCGACCGGTCGGTCAGGCCGCTGGACGAAAAGGCTCTTTATATTCTCCATAATTGTGAATTCAGTCCAATTATGAAAGCCGGTTTTCATGTATTTTAAATGCGGCCTAAGGCTCCGCAGCTCGGGACCCAACCAGCGAATGTCGCGGCCATGCTAAAAACTGTATGAGCCCAACTGAGGAGACTAAACGGATAACGGGTTGACGAAGTGGCAGTAGAAATGCCTAAAGGGAGAAGGTAGCGGCGAGTTTTTTTAGCATAGCGACAGAGCTGATGTTGGGTGAGTGAGGAGTCTAGCCGCGAGTTTTCTTTGGTTACTTTCTTTTGACGGTCAAAAGAAAGTAACAAAGTTTATTTTTAAACACAA
>Ga0116143_10004995_pt1 | contig 12271 bp, 12 predicted proteins | sample AD_UKC034_MetaG_FD_89745 | JGI IMG/M metagenome (GOLD analysis project Ga0116143, IMG submission 89745) | Active sludge microbial communities of municipal wastewater-treating anaerobic digesters from USA - AD_UKC034_MetaG | ecosystem: Engineered > Bioreactor > Anaerobic > Digestate | place: USA...
ATTCAAATTTACCGAAGAAGGTCTTTTTTTTCAACCCCTATGTTCGACTTTAAGAAAGACCTGCCTCATCCGGGCGGGAATCGGCGCACCCCAAAGCGGCGACACCGTGCTGGCGCTGGGCGCAACCGCCTGCACCCGGCTGGTATTTGCCGGGTCTGCGGGCAGCCTGAGGCTCAACGTGGGAATTGGTGATCTGGTGGTGCCCGCCTGTTCGCTGAGCGGCGACGGATTCACGCGCTATCTGGAGCCCACCCTGCCCCCCGGGGATACCTTTTTCCAACCCGCATATCCGAACCGCGCCCTGACTGCGGCCTTGCTGGCCATCAGCCAGGAACGCGGCCAACAGGCCGAAGTGAAGGTCCATGCAGGATTGGTGTTTTCCACCGACAGCATTGTGGGGCAGCTGCCCTTTGCCGCCGAGGCGGAACAGGAATATGATTGTATAGCGATCGAAATGGAGACCGCCGCCACGTTTGCCGCCGCCCGGCGGGTGGGCATTGCGGCAGCGGCCATCCTGGCGATTTCAGATTCACTGCCGGAGAAAAAGACCATCCTCAACCGCGACCCGGCAGCAACCCATCGCTACCGCCAGATGCGCGCCAGTGTGCTGGCCCCCATTGTGATTGATCTGCTGGCAAAAGGATAACCGAATGGAGTTGATAGAGAAAATCTACCGGATCAATTCCGGATTGGTCTGCCGCTTTCAGAAAGGCAACAGTCCTTTCGAAATCATGACGCGGCTGCTGGAGGAGGCCGGAGAGCTGGCCGAACAGGTCGGCATTTTTGAGGATACCGGGATCAAACGTGAAAAACACGGCGCGCCGGATCGGGGGCGCTGGCCAAGGAAATTCAAGACGTGCTGCGATCGGCGCTTCAGATTGCCCAATATTACGGGATTGAGGCAGAGGTGGCTGTATCGGTTGAAAAATCCTACCAAAGGCTGAAAAGCGAAGGCTGGTTATCCGATCAGGAATAGGCAGCGCCTGGCCAGGCCAGCTCAGGTCGGGCCGGGTGTAGCAGGTCAACTCGGGTCAGGCCATGTGCTGCAGGTCAGACCGGGCCAGGTCAGGCCGGGTGCGGCAGGCCAGCTCGGGTCAGGTCAGGTCAGGTCAGGCCGGGTGCGGCAGGCCAGCTCGGGTCAGGCCGGGTCAGTCCAGGTGAGGCGGGCCAGCTCGGGTCAGGCCGGGTCAGTCCAGGTGCGGCAGGCCAACTCGGGTCAGGCCGGGTCAGTCCAGGTGCTGGCGGACCGACTGCCAGATGGCATCAAACATGGTGGCGGTCAGGCGGCCGGTCTGGGTGTTCTGGCGGCTGGGGTGATATGAACCGATGAGCCAGGGCAGTCCCGGGCCCAGCGGATAAAAAACACCGTGCCCAAAGGCCAGGGGCGGGATGGGGTGGCCCAGCTGACGATAAGCCGCGAGAATGCCATTAAAACCGATGGCCCCCAGGGCTACAATCCCCTGCAGGCGGGTGAGCAATTGAACTTCAGCCCGGAGGAAGGGTTGGCAGGTTTGCATTTCAGCCGGGGTGGGTTTGTTGTCGGGCGGGGCGCAGCGGCAGACTGCGGTGATGAAGGCGTCGCGCAGTTCCAGGCCATCCCCCAACCGCGTGCTGTCGGACTGGCTGGCAAATCCAGCCCGGTGCAGGGCCGGATAGAGAAAATCCCCCGAGGCATCACCGGTGAACATGCGCCCGGTGCGGTTGGAGCCATGGGCCCCGGGGGCCAACCCCACGATGAGCAGGCGGGCCTGCGGGTCACCAAAACCGGGGACGGGACGCCCCCAGTAATCCCAATCGCGATAGGCTTTGCGTTTGAGGCGCGCCATTTCCTCCCGCCACACGGTGAGACGCGGGCAAAGGCGGCAGTCAGCCAGCGTAGAATTCAGCTCGGGCCAGGATTGAGGGCTGGACATGTTTCAAGCAATCAGCATGGCGTCGCCAAAGGAGTAAAAGCGGTATTCCAGGCGGACCGCTTCGTTGTAGGCCGCCAGCACCGCCTCGCGCCCGGCAAAGGCGCTGACCAGCATGAGCAGGGTCGAATGCGGTAAATGAAAATTGGTGATCATGGCATCGACCACCTTGAAGGTATATCCGGGCAAAATATACAGGTCGGTCGGACCGGAACACGGCGCCAATAATGCCCCCGGTGCGGCAGCGCGTCCGGCTGATTCCAGGGTGCGGACACTGGTGGTGCCCACGGCAATCACCCGCCCCCCGGCGGCACGGGAGGCAGCAATGGCTGCCGCGGCTTCCGGGGTCACCTCACACCATTCGGTGTGGATGACATGCTCCAGTGGGTCATCCTCAGTGACCGGGGCAAAGGTGTCCAAGCCGACGTGCAGGGTGACAGTGGCAAACTGGATGCCCAAGGTCTGCAATCGGTCCAGCAGGGCGGGCGTGAAGTGCAGCCCGGCCGTGGGGGCCGCGGCCGAACCGGGCTGGCGCGCATAAACCGTCTGGTAACGTTCCGGATCCGTCAGGCGCTCATGAATGTAGGGCGGCAGGGGCATCTGGCCGATCTGCGGCAGGTGGGGTTCGATGGGTTCGCTGAAGCGGACCAGGCGCCGGGATCCCGCCAGGGACTGAATCACCTCCGCCGCCGGACCGCCCTCAATTTGCAGTTTCCGGCCGGGCAGCAGTCGTTTGCCGCCAACCAGGGCCTCCCAGGTCAGCAGATCAATCCGCCGGATGAGCAGCAGTTCCACCCGGCCGCCGGTATCCTTATGGGCAAAGATCCGGGCCGGGATCACCCGGGTCTGATTGACCACGAGAATATCCCCGGGTTGCAGATACCGGTCAATCTCCGAGAAAACCGTGTGTTCAAGCACCCCGCCATGCCGGGGCAGCACCAACAGCCGGGAGGAATCGCGGGGTTCCACCGGCGTCTGGGCAATCCGCTCGACGGGCAGATGGTAATCGAAGTCGGCAGTCCGCACCTAGATCAACCTCGGCTGATTGGCAGGATCGGCAGGCTGGGGCAGTCCCAGATGTTCATAGGCGGAACGGGTGGCCACCCGCCCCTGTGGGGTCCGGTCCAGGAAGCCCAGCTGCAGCAGATAGGGCTCAACCACGTCCATGATGGTGTCGGGTTCTTCGCCGAGGGAGGCGGAAATGGTATTCAACCCCACCGGACCACCGTTGTATTTTTCAATGATGGTCCGCAGCACCCGCCGGTCAACATCATCCAGCCCCAGTGGATCCACGTTGAGGAGATTGAGTGCCTCCACGGCAACCGGTTGGGTGATGATGCCATTGGCACGCACCTGGCTGTAATCCCGCACCCGCCGCAACAGCCGCAGGGCCACCCGCGGGGTTCCCCGGGCCCGGCGCGCCACCTCGGCAATCCCATCCGGCTCGGCACTCACCCCCAGCATGGCCGCGGCCCGGGCGATGATCTGCTGCATGGCGGCCAGATCGTAATAATCCAGGCGGTAAACGGCGCCGAAACGCGCCCGCAACGGGGCACTGACCAGGGCCAGCCGGGTGGTGGCGCCAATCACGGTAAAGCGCGGCAGCTTCAGGCGGATGGAGCGGGCCGAAGGGCCCTTGCCGATGATGATGTCCAGGGCGTAATCTTCCATGGCCGGGTAAAGCACTTCCTCAATCGCCCGCCCCAGGCGGTGAATTTCATCTATAAACAGAATATCCCCGGCCCGCAGGTTGGTCAAAATCGCAGCCAGGTCACCGGCCCGCTCAACCGCCGGGCCGGAGGTGATTTTGATATTCACCCCCATCTCGTTGGCCAGCAGGTAGGCCAGGGTGGTTTTCCCCAACCCCGGGGGACCGTAAAAGAGCACATGATCCAACGGTTCGCCGCGATGCCGGGCGGCGGCGATTAAAATCGCCAGGTTTTCCTTGACCTGGGACTGGCCAATCAGATCATTCAGCTGGCGTGGGCGCAGGGCCTGGTCAATGCGGTCATCCGGACGCGGTTCCGGGTCAATGAGGCGTTGGTTGGCATCTGTCATACCCTGAATTATACCGCCTCTTGATGCTGTGGGATATAATAATGAGGATCCCAAAGTGAATTCCGGAGGCAACATGGCCAATTTATATGTTTCCACCCATCCCCTGGTCGCCCACAAACTGACCCGGCTGCGCGATGTGAAGACGGAGCCCAAGAAATTTCGTGAGCTGGTGCGGGAGATTGCCAACCTGCTGGCCTATGAGGCCACCGCTGATCTGGCAGTAACCCCTGTCACCGTGCAAACCCCGCTGGCTCTGGCCAACGGCTACGAACTGCAGCAGAAAATTGGCCTGGTGCCCATCCTGCGGGCCGGGCTGGGCATGGTTGAAGGGGTCTGGGACATGATGCCTTCCGCCGAGGTCTGGCATATCGGGTTGTACCGCGATGAACGCACCCTCAAACCGGTTGAATACTACAACAAACTGCCCACCGAACCGACCGTATCCGTCTGCCTGATATTGGATCCCATGCTGGCCACCGGTGGGTCGGCGGTGGCGACGGTGGACGTTCTCAAGCGCTGGGGGGCCAAGAAAATCAAGTTTGTCGGGCTGATCGGCGCCCCGGAAGGGGTGGCCCGGCTGCAGCAGGCCCATCCGGATGTGCCGATTCACCTGGCGGCGGTCGATGAGCGGCTGAATGAACACGGCTACATCCTGCCCGGCCTGGGCGATGCCGGGGACCGGCAGTTTGGCACGGCATAAAAAAAGGGACCGGGCGATATGATTGCCCGGTCCGCTTATTAGCAGAATACCAGCTCCGGCCTCAGCCGTAAAGCCGACTAGTCGGCGCCGCGCTTGCCCAGTTGATGATCCAGCTGGTACAATCCACCCGCGGAATCCCCGATCTTGGTGAGGATGTCCACGATCTGGGAGGCATTGGCTTCCTCTTCAACCTGTTCATTGACGAACCACTGCAGGAAAATCTGGGCCGCCACGTCATTTTGGGCCACAGCTTCCGCATAGATGGCCAGGATCAGGCTGGTGACCTTTTTCTCATGGGCCAGGGTCTGTTTGAAGACATCCAGGGGGGATGAAAATTCGACTTCCGGCTGCGGGATGGGCTGCAGCGCCACCTTGTTGCCCCGCTCCAGGATGTAGTCCATGAACTTCAGGCCGTGTTGCTGTTCCTCGCCAAACTGAACACGCATCCAGCTGGCAAAGCCGGGCAGATTTTCATGTTCAAAATAGGCGGCCATGGAAAGGTAGAGATAGGCGGAGGCCATCTCGTGAGTGATCTGGGCATTCATTTTGTCATATACGGGTTTGCTTAACATGAGGTTCTCCTTTAATTTGTGGTTGATTGGATTGGTGTTGATGAGATTGAAGTGTCCACGCCATTATTATACGCCTTAAGCCGGGGGCGGACACGATCTTCCTTTTTCCGGGTCACCCCGGTGCGCGGCACTGCGGGCAGATGCCAAAAAAATCCACCCGATGGCTGATGACCTGATACCCATATTTTTGGCCAATTTCCTGGGGCAGTTCATCAAAATGGGTCAGATCCGGATCCAGGATGCTGCCGCAGTGCACGCAGATTAGATGGGGATGCGGCAAAGGATTCCGGCCATCATAGCGGTTGGACCGCCCCCCCAGGCTCAACTCCAGGAGCTCCCCCTCCTCCTTGAGGAGGGTCACGGTCTTGTAAACGGTTGCCAGACTGGTGGTCGGAAAGTCCGCGTGCACCTGGGCGTAGATCTGCTCCACGGTCGGATGAGTGGTCGCGTCTGCCAAAATTTTGAGAATAGCCAGCCGCTGCGGGGTCAGGCGGTAGCCATGGCTTCTCAGTTTTTCCATCAGAATGGGCAGACGGGTCTCGATCACGGGTTCATCCTTATTGAAAATCATTATTATTTGATAATTATTATCTATATTATACAGATTCTGACCAAAAAGTCAAGAGAATTTTGGATAATTCCGCCCACTGAGCTGGAAGCATATGGTCATTCCCCCCAGGTCGCCGCCTGAACGCTCCAGCAGCCCCCGGCCGCCCTCGGCCACACCGCCAAAACCGGACACCTTTACCACACCCTGCCGCAGGCTGGTTTTGAGATAGAATCAGGAAATAAACCTGCCAGAAAGGAGTGCGCGGCCCGCCTGATGCGGTCCTGCCCGGGATCCGGCCAGGAGGTGCCGTGCCAGATTCAAATGAACATACAACTGTATCAAGTGGATGCCTTCACCAACACCGCGTTTGCCGGAAATCCGGCCGCGGTCTGCCTCCTGCCCGAACCAGCCGATGGGGGCTGGATGCAGCAAGTGGCGGCGGAGATGAACCTGTCCGAAACGGCCTTTCTGCTGCCGCAGGATCAAGGCTTCTTGCTGCGCTGGTTTACACCGGCAGTTGAAGTGGACCTGTGCGGCCATGCCACGCTCGCCAGCGCACATGTGCTCTGGGAAACCGGCCGGTTACCCCATCCCGCGGTCGCCCGGTTTTACACCCGCAGCGGGCCATTAACCGCCGCCTGGGAGGATGGTTTTATCAAATTGGATTTTCCCGCCCTGGCCTGGGAAGCTGCTGAAATTTCTCCGGAACTGTGCGCCGCCCTGGGTGTGTCGCCCCGGTATGTGGGCCGGTTTGGCGGCCGCTACCTGATCGAGGTGGAGAGCGAGGCCCATGTGCGCGCCCTGAAGCCGGACTTTTCCGCGCTGCGTCGACTGCCTGGCCGGGGCATTGCCGTGACAAGCCGGGCCGCTGATCCCGGCTTTGATTTTGTTTCCCGCTATTTCGCGCCCTGGGTGGGCGTCAACGAAGACCCGGTGACTGGATCCGCCCACTGCTGCCTGGGACCGTTCTGGGGGGAGCGATTGGGAAAGCAGAAACTCACCGCCTGCCAGGTCTCGGCCCGCGGTGGAGAGCTTCGAGTGGTCCTGGAGGGTGAGCGGGTGCAGCTGGGCGGCCAGGCCGTGACCGTGCTGAGCGGCCAGCTCCACACCCCGCCGCCGACCCATGTTTGAATGACCGCCGCACTTGCGACTGGCTGCGCCAGGGTTGCCTGCCTACCCCCCAATCTGGCGCATGCAGCGGCCCGCCGGGGAATGATTGAGTCCCAATTCATGGCCCGCGGGTTTTTGTTCCACCGCCTGCAGGATCAGTGGCAGCACCGGTTCCCCCTGGCGCAGCGCCGGGAGCAGCGGAATCTCCCGATCCGAAAGCAGGCAGGGGCGTAAATTGCCATCCGCGGTCAGCCGCAACCGGTTGCACTCCTGACAAAACGGTTCGCTTAACGGCGAAATGAAGCCCAAACGGCCCGGAGCACCGGGAATGCGGTACTGGTGGGCCGGACCCCGGCCGACATCCGTAAGAATGGGTTCCAAATTCAACGGCGCCAGTTGCGCCAGAATTTCGGCGATCGGGAAATAGGCCGCGTGGGGTGCGGGAAAGCCGTCGCCCCAGGCCGCCTGGTTCTGGATCGGCATGAGTTCAATAAACCGCACATGCCAGTCATGGTCGCGGGTCAGCCGGGCCATGTCCAGGATTTCATCCGTGTTGACACCCCGCATGGCCACCATGTTCAGCTTGATCGGCTTCAAGCCCGCCTCATCCGCCGCAGCCAGCCCCTGCCAGACCTGGGCCAGATCCGCCCCGCGGGTGATCCGGGCAAACCGGTCCGGCCGCAGAGTGTCCAGACTGACATTGACCCGCCGCAATCCGGCCTGGGCCAGTTCCTGGGCATATTTGCCCAGCAGCAGGCCGTTGGTGGTCAGACTGATATCCTCAATACCCGGGATGGCGGCAATCTGGCGCACCAGTTCCGCCAGATCAAGCCGGACCAGCGGCTCGCCCCCGGTCAGCCGCACTTCCCGGATTCCCTGCGAGGCGGCGGCTTGCACCACCGCAGTAATTTCCTCATAACGCAGCATGGCTGCGTGTGACTGAAGCGGGATGCCCTCGGGCGGCATGCAGTAGACACAGCGCATATTGCAGCGGTCTGTGACCGAGATTCGGAGATAGGTGATTTGTCGTCCGTAACCATCCTGCAGCATCGGGCACCTCTCAGGTCATTGTACACATTCGGATAAAATTTGTCAATTTATACCCATTCCGGGCTGCATCTGCCCCAGGCTGGATCTGCCCCAGGCTGGATCCGCCCCAGGCTGGATCCGCCCCAGGCTGGGATCCGCCCCAGGCTGGGATTCGTCCAGGTTGGGATTCGTCCCAGGCTAGGCCCGTCCCGGGCGAACCTGGAGGCCGGTAATCCGGCTGAGCAAAGCCCGCACGCCCCAGGCTGGCAGCAGCAGCGCCAGATGAACCACCAGGCTGATGCCGAACACCACCGCAGTGGCCCGCAGCCCCTGATTCAAGGGGCCGGAGAAATGAGCCAGCAACCAGGGTCCGGCTCCGGCCAGAACCGCCAGCAGCAGCAGGAGCAAAAGTGTGGCCAGCACCGGCAGCCAGGCCCGGCGGTCGGAGGCTGAAGGGAGCATGGTGCTGCTGATGGCCAGCAGCAGATAGAACCACAACCAGAAGTCGGCCCGTTCAGGCAGTGCAGCCAGGCCCTGCCAGAAGACGGGCCAGTCCTGGCTGCCCAAAGCTGCCGCAACCGGGCCCAGGCCCAAGCGGGACAGGCCCAACCAGGCAGTGAGCAGCCCGCCGGTGATCAACGGGGCCAGACCGATCAGGGCATCCCGGAAAAAATCCGTCGCCGCCGTCTCAATGAATCCCAATTGGAGCCGCCCATTGGGCAGCCGCTGCGGGGTCAGGGAAAACCGGCCGGTGCGCACGCCCAGAATGCGGGCGGTCAGGTAATGGCTCAGTTCATGCAGCAGCGTTCCCGGAAAAAACAGCATGGCAAACAAACCCTCGGAGAGGGTGGGACGACGGGTAAGCAGGAGAAAGATGGCCTGCAGTTCAAAATGCAGACGGCGCTGGACAAATATGAAAAGCAGCAATCCGCCGGTCAGCCAGAACAGGCCGTCCGTTGGGGGCAACCTCACCGCGCCGCGGCCTGCACAATCTGGATGAAGTCCGGCTTCAGACTGGCACCGCCCACCAGAGCCCCATCGATCTCGGCCTGGCCAAAAAACTCCGCCGCGTTGGCGCCGGTTACCGAGCCGCCGTAGAGCACCTGAATAGCCTGGGCGGTGGGATGATCAAACACCTGCTGGAGGGTGGGGCGGATGATGTCCGCCACAACCGCATTGGCACCCGCCCCGCTGGCGGCCCGCCCGGTGCCGATCGCCCAGACCGGCTCGTAGGCGATCACCAACTTGCCACCCTGTTCAATGGTCAGATCCTGCAGTCCATCCCGCAGCTGCCGTTGCAGCACGGCCGCGGTCTGGCTGGTTTCATTTTCAGCCAGCGTCTCCCCGATGCAGACAATCGGGATCAAACCAACCCCCAGGGCGGCCTTGATGCGGCGGTTAACGGTTTGATCGGTCTCGCCAAAATAGGTGCGCCGCTCGGAATGCCCAATGATGACATACTGACAAAACTCACCCACCATTTGGGGCGAGACCTCACCGGTGAATGCCCCGGATGCTTCCCAATGCAGATTCTGGGCGCCCAGTCCGATTCCGGTTCCAGCCAGCAGTTCAGCAACCGTCATCAACGCCGGGAACGGCGGGCATAAGACGCGTTGTACGGCGGCAATCGCCTGCAGGGCAGGCAGCTGCTCGGTGACCAGGCGGCGGGCTTCAGCCGCGGTTTTATTCATTTTCCAATTTCCAGCAACAAGGGGGGTTCTCATAATGCAATTCCTTTACGGTTTTCTGATTTGAGGCAAGCCATTTTTAATCATCAGGTCTGCTTCACTGCGCACCCATAGGGGCAGGATTTCGTTGACCACAATATTATTGAGGAGATTTTGCCCCTCGGGATCTCCCTCCAGGATGGAGAGTTCGGCTTCCAATAACTGGACCTCCGGAAAGTCGGTTCGAACGGCAGGTCGTTCCATAAACGCTGTAAATTGTTCTCTGGCTGCCGCCAGCTCACCGGAATACGCCAGATGCCGGATCTGGGCCAGTCTGAACAGGGGGATGTCTTTCTCCGCTTTCGTCTCAGCTGCAAAACCGGGATCCAAGGCAAAATTATATAAAATGCGGCGATGGGCGTCCGAATTTTCCTTTCTCAAGTCATACGGCAGTGGCTCAGGTGGATGGTAGGCCAATTGATAACCCAAGCGCCAGGCCCCCTGCTCGGCAATGACCTGATAGGCGTATTCATAAAAAGCCCGATCCTGACCGGCGGCAGCGACCATGTCACTCAAATGGGATTTCATCAACTGCCAATCGCGATCCCGCCAGGCTTCAATCGCCTTATCCAACAGCTTGCTGGCATTGAGAATGGCGGCCGGGGTGGATATCTGGCTGGGCATCGGGTTCACCGGGGGCGGCGTCATCCCGGGGGGATTTGGATTTGGCTGGGTCTCCATTAGAGCAGCCACCTGCGTTTGAGCCTCCGCCAGCATGGCTGTTCCCGTGGCCAGATTGCCGACTTCCTTGTTACGGTCAACCCGGTTTTTAAACCACCCCAAGCCAACAACCAGGACCAACATCAAAACAGCCAGGATCAGGCCCCCGATGAAGCATCCCCGCAGGCAGGTTGGACGTTGGCGGCGGTCCAGAGCGGCAGGCGGCGGCACAGATCCCGAAACAGACTCCGGTAAGGGGGGAGCGGGAGGTGCAGGCAGCGGGTGATCCGGGGGTGACATGTGGGCCAGTGAGGGTTCAACTGGATCCCCCGCCCCGGGTGGTGTGGTGGGTTCCAGAGTGGCTGCCATCCCATCCTGCAGAGCGGCGGCCGGGTTCCCGACTGCTGGCAGCTCCAGCCCGGACGCGGGGCCCTGGAGGTCTTGTTCCGCCATCCCGGCAGTGTCTTGCGTCGCTGGAGGCATAGTGGCCGCCGGGAGGGTGGCCCGCTCATCCGCCGGGACGACCGGGGATACAAGGTCAGGTTGTGGCGGGTTGTTATCCGTCGCAGGATTTACAGCTACACGAAATGCGCGGACAAATTCCATCGCCTCGCAGAAGCGCCCCGGGGGATCCTTGGCCAGAGCCTTCAGCAGCACCCGCTCCATCGCCAGCGATACCGCGGGATTAATGGTTCGGGGCGGCGGCAGCGGGGAATAAATATGATCATGGATGACGGCAAAGGGAGTATCCGCGCTGAAGGGCACCCGTCCGACGACCATCTCATAAACCATGACCCCCAGGGAATAGATGTCGGTGCGCGCATCGAGATCCGGTCGGGACATGGCCTGTTCCGGGGAAATGTACTGGGGGGTGCCCACCATGCGATCAGAGGTCAACGACAGCTCGCCGCTCTGGGCAATCCGGGCCAGACCAAAATCAGCCAGGTAAATTTGTCCATCCGCCGCCATGAGAACGTTGGATGGTTTAACATCCCGGTGCAGAATGCCGCGTTGATGGGCATAAGAAAGCGCCGAACCAACCGCCTCGACCACGCGCAAGATTTCTGCTGGTGGCAGGGCGCTGCGTTCCAGGCTGGCTTTGAGGGTTTCCCCTTCAATATATTTCATCACCAGATAGGGACGCCCCTCATGTTCGGCATAGTCAAAGATGGGAACAATATTGGGGTGTTCCAGTCGAGCGACCACCCGGGCTTCGCGCTGGAAGCGGGACAGGAAACTGGGATCATCCATGAATGCCGGATGCAGTGCCTTGATGGCCACATAACGATCCAGGGCGGCGTGATAGGCCTTATAAACCGTGGCCATGCCCCCCTGCCCCAGCTGCTGGATGATTTGATAAGGCCCGACTGTTTCACCAATCCCAAATGGCATAGACTGCCTCCTGCACAGGATGAGATTAATTATATCATTCGATTTGACGAAACAACTTGAAAGCGGTATGATGAAAATATCCCAGGTCGGTCGGGTGATCGCGGCTCCTCAATCCGAGGGGTCGAGGAAAGTCCGCACTCCAGAGAGCAGGCTGCCGGGCAACACCCGGGGCGGGGCAACCCGCGGGACAGGGCTACAGAGATAAACCGCTGATGCGGCACCCGCAAGGGAGGCCGCAAGCAAGGGTGAAACGGTGGTGTAAGAGACCACCGGCGTCCGCAGTAATGCGGCGGCCAGGCAACCCCCAGTCGGAGCAAGGCCAAGCAGGGACAATATCCCCTTCGGGGGATGGGAGGCGGCTCGTCTTCCTTGAGTTCCGGGTAGGCTGCATGAGCAGACAGGTAACTGCCTGCCGAGAGAGATGATCATCCTCTGAGAAGAGACAGAATGCGGCTTATAGACCGGCCTGGGGTAAACCCTTTCGATATTCGCTCGGGAATAAAAACGCAATAAAACAAGGGGATGAGACCAAAAGGAAGCGCACGCGAATTGGAAATCAGGCG
>Ga0116143_10004996_pt1 | contig 12269 bp, 14 predicted proteins | sample AD_UKC034_MetaG_FD_89745 | JGI IMG/M metagenome (GOLD analysis project Ga0116143, IMG submission 89745) | Active sludge microbial communities of municipal wastewater-treating anaerobic digesters from USA - AD_UKC034_MetaG | ecosystem: Engineered > Bioreactor > Anaerobic > Digestate | place: USA...
CGTTCTTTCCATAATGGCTCACCTGCATCATTAGTTTTACCGGCAAGGGGAGAGTAGGCAGTAGGTCTCTGAGGTAAACCAGCAAGAATGGCGGACTCAACCATGCTGAGCTCTTGGACCGGCTTGCCAAAGTAGTATTCAGCGGCTGCCCCAACACCATAGGCCGTTCCCCCATACGGAACTTCATTCAGATACATCTCAAGAATCTCATCTTTAGAAAAGCGTTGTTCTACCAACAATGACAACACAACTTGTTTAATTTTTCGAGGCAGGGTTCGTTCATCACTAAGTAGGGCTTTTTTTACTAACTGCTGAGTCAGTGTGGATCCTCCCACGATTCGACGCTCAGTGATGAGATAGTAAGGCATACGAACAAAGACAAACAGATCGATGCCTTGGTGTTGATAAAATTCTTTATCTTCAATTGCTATCGATGCATCACGAAGTGATTGGGGAATGGCAGAAAGTGGAACAAAGGTCCTGTTTTCATCCGAATAGACGTCGTCAAGTAATTTGCCATTACGATCAAAAATCTTAGTGCTGAATCCAGATCTTTGTATGACCTCACCAGATTTTGGTAAATCCTTGGCGTAGAAGGCCAGCATGCCAAGAAAAACCACGGTGCCTAATACCACCAAAACAAGTGATAGCAATGCTGCGTAACGGAACATTTTCATCCAAACTAACTGTCGCTTCATTTGTGATACTCGCATAAGGCTCCTGCGCGAACGAGCACCCAAACCAAGTTTGTGTTTTATGGCATGCCACCAACGAAGCAAGGTTTGTTTGTATTTTTCTAGAAACATTGCTCTATTGTATAGCATTCATGCTACAATTATTCAATGTCTACTCGAGAACTCATAACCGATCACAACCGCATAATTGAGGTGTTAACTCGAGGTGTTGAACAAGTGTTACCCTCACTAGATTCCCTCGCAAAAATTATGTCCGAAAAACGAATTCGTTTGTATCTTGGAATTGATCCTACTGGTAGCGAGTTGACGCTAGGGCATAGCGTAGTCCTGCGTAAATTGCAGCAATTCGCAGACCTAGGCCATGAGGTAATTTTACTCGTGGGCAACGGCACTGTCAGGATCGGTGATCCAACCGGCAGAGATTCCACTCGACCAGAGCTCACAGACGAACAAATTATGGTTAACTTTGCTGAGTGGCAACAGCAGGCAAGCAAAGTACTCAATTTTGACACCATTGAAATTAGAAAAAATGGCGATTGGCTGGATAAACTGAACTATATTGAAATGATCAAATTATTAGCCAATACAACTGTCCAACAATTGTTAGAGCGTGACATGTTCCAAAAACGGCTCAAGGCTGGCCTACCAATCTTTGGTCATGAAATAATCTATCCGTTGATTCAAGGCTATGACAGCGTGGTAATGGATGTAGATTTAGAGATTGGTGGTTCCGACCAGCTTTTCAACATGATGATGGGTAGGACGCTTCAAAAGAATCATCGTGGCAAAGATAAGTGGGTGCTCACAACACCGATTATCAACGGGACCGATGGCAGAAAGATGAGTAAGTCGTTTAATAACTACATTGCTCTTACAGAGCCAGCTGAAAGTATGTATGGCAAAACCATGAGTATCCTTGATGAACAAATAGTGCCGTATTTTACTGTTCTCACCAATACTCCACAGTCAGAAATTGATCAGATTTCACATGAGATACAGTCTGTCGAAAACCCTATGCAGTACAAAAAACGATTAGCTCTCGCAATCACTGAGTTGTACCACGGAACGGATGCTGCCCTTCAAGCTCAAGGTTATTTTGAGCGAGTCGTTCAACAACAAGATGTGCCAGAGGAAATTCCAACAATTCATGTTAAAAACCAAGCAGTAACATGGCTCGACTTAGTCGGAATTTGTTATCCTCAATTGAGTCGGAGTGATCGCCGAAGACTGATTGAGCAGGGCGGGGTAAAACTCAATGATCAAAAAATAACCGAGCCGCTCACAACAGCAAGCTATTCAAGTGGTGATATTTTAAAAATTGGTAAACGAGGATATTTTAAATTACAATAGAAAGTAACTATGACAAAAAAGAAGCGAGAAAGATTAATTCAAATTTTTGCAATCATCGCGATCATCGCTATGGTAGCTAGTTTGGTGGGTGGTAGTTTTCTGACGATGCTTTGAGCAACTTCATGATAGGATTGTGGTGTGTATACCCTCAACACTAATCTGAAGGAGGTACGTGGGATCGGCGCTGCACTCCAACAGCGGCTTATCCTCCGAAATCTTTTTACCGTCAAAGATTTATTGCTACAACTGCCACTTCGGTATGAAGATCGACGTCAAATACTTTCAATTACCGATGTGCACAAACTTGGGGCTGAAATTCTGAAACCAGTTACCATTATTGCTCAAGTTAAAAACACCTCGCAACAATGGAGAGGTAGAAAAAGTATACAGCGGGCAACCTTGTTTGATCAAACTGGTCAGATGAAAGTCACGTGGTTTAATTGTCCATTTATTATCCAGACATTAAAAAGTGAAGGCCAATTTTATTTTAGTGGAGTTTGGAATGAAAAATATCAAACACTCCAGCAACCGGTAGTTGAGCGTGTAACAAGACAAACTGCAATTCATACAGCCAGATTAGTTCCATTGTACTCATCTGTTACTGGTGTGTCTTCAGGCTGGATGCGTAGGATCTTTACCACTTTGTTTGATCATTTGGAAATTGAAGATCCACTCATCAAACAAGCACAAACAGAGGTTTCACTTCTTGACGCATTACGCCAATTACATTTTCCTGAAGAACCAGAAAACGTCATTGCCGCCAGACAAAGAATAGCGCTCGAAGAATTGCTGAGTTTAATGCAACAAGCTGATCAACAAAAAAAACAGTGGGCAAAAATTAAAGCTATCAAGATTCTTGAAAACTCATCGGGTGCTCATCAATCACAAACGCTGGTCGATCAATTGCCATTCCAACTAACTAATGGTCAACAACAATCACTGCAAGATATTTTGGCTGATCTAACCCAAACAAAACCGATGAATCGCTTACTTCAGGGGGATGTGGGGTCTGGTAAAACGGTCATCGCTCTTTTGGCGGCTCAACTGTGTGTCACGCAAGGAAGTACTGTCTGCTTGTTGGCTCCTACCAGGATTTTGGCCCAACAACACTTAACGACTACTCAAACTTTATTTCCCAATCTACCTTGTGAATTAATACTGGGGGGCACAAAGTCAAAACAAATAGGAGATGAGTCTGCTGCCAAACTCTATATAGGTACTCATGCTTTAGTCAGTCGAATTAGTGAATTACAACCTGCGCTCGTTATCTACGATGAGCAACAACGGTTTGGTGTGGTACAAAGAAGTAGTCAAACCGAATTAAAACTAAATGCAAAAAGTACAACGCCTCATGTGCTTACCATGACTGCCACACCCATTCCGCGCAGCCTGATGTTGACGGTATTTTCTCACCTCACGCTATCTGTAATTGGGGAAATGCCCAAAGAAAGAAAACCCACCATTACTTGGTACATCCCAGAATCAAAACGTCAGGGTGCATACCACTGGCTGGCTGAGTCGATTAAAGAACCAAATACATTAGCCATGGTAGTGTGCCCGTTCATCGATCCCTCAACCTCTGAATCTCTCGAAAACGTAGCAGCGGCTAAAGATATGTACGAAAAAATAGTTACTCAGCTTCCCAATAACACCAAGGTGGCTTTACTCCATGGCAAACAAAAGAAAGATGAGCAAAAAGCTGTAATCGAGGCAGCCTTTGCCGGAAAAATTGACGTAATTGTTAGCACACCAATTGTTGAGGTGGGCGTAGATTTGCCCCAGGCCTCAATTATGATTATTGAGGCGGCAGAACGGTTCGGCCTCTCTAGCTTACATCAGTTGAGGGGAAGAGTGGGGCGAAGAGGTCAACAGGGTTATTGTTTGGTTTTTTCTGGCTCTTCAGATGTCAAAGCCAAAGATCGACTAAAAATCTTTGCCAAAACTCTTGACGGCCAAAAAATTGCAGAACTAGATCTGGCCAATCGCGGCGCCGGCAATCTATTTGGTGTGGAACAACACGGATTTGATCAACTTCGGTTTGCCAGCTGGGCAGATACTCAGCTCATTGTCCAAGCTCAAAAAATCTATAAAAAACTCCCCAAGCACTGGCAAACCGAACTTTTTCCAGTACAAATATCGAGCTCGATAGCTGCTAATTAACTAAGAGTGTTTTATAGCCAGTTTCAACCCCTTGCGCATACTTGACAAGACAGGTACAATCAACAGCTTATGGGAGCATTACCTAAGAACAAAATCACCAGAGCCGAACGTGGCAAACGACGTAGAGGCAACACTCCAAAGTTGGTTAAGGATATTCATACATCCAAAACTCCGTTGCACAAACGGGGCTTACTGGCGAGTATAGTTCGACAATCAAATTTTACTAAATCCTAACTGCATGTCAGAACACCAAGGTAATCGCCGAGTTCAATTGTTACAGCGATTGTTTGCATTTACCTTTACACCGGCACAGCTTGAACGCGGATTATTAGAGTTTGAAGAATCAAGTTATTTTGGGTTATTACTCAGAAATATTGATCAACTTGACCAGCTCATCGCGGCCTCTGCCACTGAGCGCCCACTGAGTGAAGTCAATAAGGTGGATCTGGCAATCCTACGCCTACTTGTGTTTGAATCACAACAGAAACAAACACCACCAAAAGTGCTCATCAATGAGGGTGTAGAAATGGCCAAACAGTTTGGATCGGAAAGTTCGTCCAAGTTTGTTAATGGTGTTCTTGGTAAACTATTAGTAGTAGAATCTGAAACATAGACATGGCAAATACGTACCACACTCCACAACTAGCCGAGATTGTGATTGATTTAATCGCTCAGCACATTGGCAGTGATCCAATCTCAATTGAACTTATTGCCGATTTGGAAGAAGACCTTGGTTTGTTGGATCAAGACATAAGTCAAATACTAACTTTAATCAATCGACAATACGAAGAACTACACCTTACTTTGGGTGAACTTGAAACCAATGAGGTGCACACTGTTGGAGATTTAATTCAACTGATTGACGATGAACTAGCCTTCGCCTAACTCTTACCTATGCTACCGGTTTTCCAAAATCCTCAACTCCTGACCACCGCCCTCACGCACCGTAGCGCCCTCAACGAAAAGGGGAGCGCCAAAAAAATTCAATCATATGAACGTTTTGAGTATCTGGGTGATGCCGTGCTTGAATTAGCGGTAAGCGAATTTGTCTTTCATCAATTTCCCAAAGAGCCAGAGGGTGTGCTTACGAGCTACCGGAGCGCGCTGGTAAAAACAGAAACGCTGGCAAAAATCTCCGTTAATCTAGGTTTGGGTGAAAAATTATTTATGAGTCGCGGCGAGGTCCAAACCGGAGGCCGAGAAAACAAAGGTATTCTAGCTGATGTTTTCGAGGCAGTAGTTGGAGCGTTGTATTTAGACCAGGGTTTTCCTGCCGTCGTCGCTTTTCTGGAAGCAGTTCTCTTTCCAGAATTCCAAACCATCATGCAAACAAAAAGCTACCAAGATGCTAAAAGTGTTCTGCAAGAAAAAGTGCAGTCGCTTGGTTTTTCCGCCCCAACGTACCGATTGGTTGAAGCAGTGGGACCGGATCACTCAAAACAATTCACTATTGAGGTACTCATCAATGGTGTTTCTGCAGCAACTGGCATAGGGCAAAGTAAGCAACAGGCGCAACAACAGGCTGCCCAAACTGCGCTTGAGCAGTTTAACCAAGACTTGTATAATCCGTCCTCTAGTTAAATCAAAAGGAATCAGTATGTTAAAAATAAAACTCGCTCGATTTGGAAAAAAGGGGCAACCACATTATCGTATTGTAGTCAACGAAGCCAAAAGCAAACGTGATGGGGAATATGTAGCAAAACTTGGGGAGTATGCTCCAACTTTTAGTCCAAAAATTTTAAATCTTGATCTCACTGCATACGCCGAATGGTTAACCAAAGGCGCACAACCAACCGAGACCGTAGCCAATCTCGCCAAGCGAGCTGCAAGTAAAAATCCTTTTCCTGCCAAAAAAGCCAGAGTTTCAAAAAAAGCTCAAGCAAAAAAACTTGAAAAAATCAGTGAAAAGGCAGTCGAGCAAGCACCCAAAGTGACTCCAGTTGAAGCTCAACCAGAAATTCAACCTGAAACCCAACCAGAAGTGACAGAGGAAACCGTACAACCAGAATCAGAAACTAAGGAATAACTATGAAAAACTTAATTGAATTCATTTTAATTCACCTAGTAGATCACCCCGAAGACGTGGTAATTGATGAAACCAAAGGCGAACAAGAAACAACCTATCTTATTCACGTGCATGCCGAAGATGTTGGGAGAGTAATTGGTAAGGGCGGTAGTGTCATCCAGTCCATCCGCCAAATTGCTAGAGTGAGAGCCACAAAAGAAGGCGAGCGAGTTCGCATTGATGTGTTCACCGAAGATAAAGCTGAAAAAGCCGAATAATCTATAAACCTTCAATAGTTTTCACACCAAAGATATCCTCAGAACCGCCACCGGTAATTTCCCTTTGTTCCGGCAAGGGAATTGTCATAAATTCAGCTAGTTTTGCTAACACAACGGTGTTTTCTTGACTCAACTGTGGCAGCGAAGCAGCAACAGCCTGTTTCACGCTTGGATTGTAGAAAAAGGTCTTGGTTTCAATGGAAACTTGGATTACCTCTGGTTCATTAGAATTTTCTTCTACCACATCTGTACTACGAGAGCCAGCAATTTCAAATGAGGTAATTGTGGTAAACGGCGCAACTTTTTCCAATAAATCCATAAACTGACTGACTTGCTCAAAAGTACCCTTAACTGTAAATTTTAACGGCATACTCTCAGCAACCACTTTCTTGTTTGTACCAAGCTTGCCACTGCCAGTTGCCAAAAGCCCAGGATTAGTTTGTAAATCATACAGTTCAATTTCTGCAGCGCGTTTCACTTGATCCAAACTTGTTAATACTTCTAAAAGCGGTTTATTATTTGGTAAAGCTAGCTGCACAAGATCGTTGTTGGTAAAGTATTCAGTTTGAATAAGATCTTGACTTAATTGGGTGGCTTTTGCTTTTAAGAGTGCTACCTGTTTATTTTTTGCTGCCACCTTATCTTTGGTTGAAAAAATATGCGTCACTTGAGGGTACACCACAATCACTAGTAGGAGGATTGAGACAACAAAAATCAGCACGGAAGTACTAAATAGGTTTCTGCGTTTTACTTGATTGAGTAGTGAGTTTGGTGTTTGCGTTATCATAATTACTCCGAACTTTCACTTGATCCAATCTTTTCTGGAGTAGGTGTTGGCTTATTTACCTGCAAACCAACACTAACTCCCATTGTGTAGTTTCCACTATCCGCACGCGTCACCCCCCTTTTCACAACATCTTTGTAATCAACTCGTAACTGAGGCTCGTCTAGTTGCCCGATGACTCGTTCTAATACGAAAACTGAGCTCATTTTGAGTTGAAACTCCAGATCATTACTTTCTTCAGCATAATTTAACCCCGCAATCGAAACACCAGATCCAAACAGTGAACGAAATTTCTTCAACGCCTGTTGTTTCGCCTGCCTATTTTGAAATAATTCGGATAGTACGTTTACTTTTGAGACGTACCCAATATACGCCAGCTCCTGCGCTTTTAATGACTCAAGCTGAGCCATAATTTTCTTCTCTTCCTTCTCCGAAAGAGAGAGGGCAACATCAAAACTAACTCTGACAATCACACTAATGGTTGTAATTGCCGCAGCCACCACACCAACAATAATGGCTTTCTTGAACAGCAAACGATCCTTTGCTTGTTCTTTTGTGCGTTGTTTGGTGAGATGGTAGGCAAAGTTAATTGAAAATGACATTCGGCACTATTAATCCTCGTATTGCAGTAGTCCCATTGCTACCACAAAGCTGGGTGGATTTGAAACATTTTCTACTACTCCAGAAGGACCAAATGGGGCAGCTACGAGTACTTCTGTCCCGAGTTCAGCGCTCACTAAACCTGCAAAGTTTCGGAGCGAGGCCACTCCTCCCGAAAGAATTATTCTTTGAACAGAAGCTCCAGTGTGTTCGTTGGCATAATACTGCATGGCAATTCTCATCTCCCTCAGCCATTCTCTAGCCTGGGGTAACAAAATATCTCGCACTTTGCCTTCAAATTGTGTTTCATCCAACCCATACGCTCGAACGTATTGCTCTGTTTGACCAGCCTCCAAGTTCAATGTTGTTTGCAACACGCGAGTTAGTAACGTGCCTCCACCCATGTGTGATACCACAAAATCTAGCCTTCCAGCTGTAACCACTTGAAGAACTAATTCGCTTGCCCCAAGGTGGGCGATCAATGTAACAGGATCTGATTCAGCCACACCAACATTTCGATAGACAGAAACCGCTTGGGTTTCGACGAGAGTCGGTTCAACCCCTATGTCTTGAAATAATGACAAATAACGCTCCACCAATGGTTTTCTGGCACCTACTAAGAGAACTTGCATAGTAGCATCCTGTTTATTGGCGGGTCTGGCAATCACTTGATACTGAAGAGATAGTTCTTCTTTGGGAATCGGAATGTGTCGCTCTGCTTGCCAATGAATTGCCGAGGCTAATTCAGAATCAGAGAGTGGTGGAATAGAAATCACTTTGGTAGCAACCACCGATTCAGGTAACGACAACCGGAGTTGGGCTTTTGGTAATGAATAATCCTGCCATAAAGTAGTCATCATCTGACGCAGTTGTTCCGCTTGTGCGTCATCCCCAGGGTGAGCAATACCTGTAGGATTAATTACCTCAAAAGCCTTAGTAACTTGAGCAGATTTGCCAGGTTTACCAATCAGAACTTTTATACTATATGTTCCTAAATCTAGAGCGAGTGTGGGCATATGGGCAGTGTTGGTTTTTTACTACTATGGTTTATCGATTGTCGTACCACTATATACAGCGTAATCCAGAAATGGAGGTGGTTGCAAGTCACTGGTGGTTACTTGAATAACCCTGCTTTCCGCATCTTCACCCAAGAGGTTTTGTGCGTTCGCAGTAATGGCATACTGCTGGGCTCCTGCACCACTCACAAACAAGTTCGTGGAGTTATAAACAGGCATAATGCGTAAAAATTGGTCACCGGCTTGTTTGGTATACGTAAAAGCGTTTCTTCTTGGGGCAGTACCACCGGATGGTGCAGGAGCAAACCCGTCAGAGCCTGGTCCTGAGCACCCACTACCAATGGGGTAATAACCAAAATAATTCACTGATGTTACTCCGCCCGTGGTGTTATATCTAGAAATTAATAGAGATGCTTCGTTTATACAATTAGAGTTGGCATCGCCCCATTCAATCGTGACACTAGTAGTTGATGGGTCGATCAAGCTCACCTGATATGTCTCACCTTCATCCAATGGTTGAACAAACTCGCTGACCTCATCAATGGTTACTTCAACTTCAGAATCATTAGTGCCCACCACAGCTTGGGGACCAGTCAAAACTGCGTCGCCTCTTCTGAGTGCAATAAGTACTTGGGTTAAAACTTGTTCAGCTCCAGACTGCGCTGCAGAAAAAACTTTGGTGGTTTCTGCCTGTTTAGTTGTCAAAGCCACATCTTCTGTTGTTCGTTGGGCTAAAGAGACAGCAATGACCAAAGTAATACCCATGATTAAGAGAACAATTAAGGCAATCTGCCCAGATTGTCGTTGCAGTTTTTGTGACATGTCACCATAGTACCGCATTGAGTGGATACTCTGCAAGTTGTGGTTTTTATGGAAATGCAGGGTAATTACGCTGCGTATTCTTCGTTTTCTTCCATCTCTCGTTCAATGAGACGACGTAGGTACACGGAGCGAGGAATTTTCTTTTCTTTGGCTACCCAATCCAAATAGGTGCTAATAGTGGGAGTAATGAAGAAGTTAAAGCGGACATCGCTGGTTTCTTGGGCATACTCAAGCGCAATCACAAGCATTTCTTCAAGCACTTTTTCGTCATATGGTAGTAATTGCAATCGATCGCTATGAATTCCCTTAAGACTAAAAGGTTCATTTCCGTCTGTCTTGTGGTGCATCACAATTACTGGTTTTGACATGTTCATTGCTAGAGCGAGTTCGAAGCCCACATTTACATCCGAAATTGTAGCCTCAAAAATTACTACATCTGCTTGTTTGAGCCAATTTTGAACTTTTCTGGCATATAGTTCAGACTCAGCAACTGATTCCTGTTTAATTTCGCTGATTTTACGATGTAGATAATGATCTGTTACTAACGTATGCCCGTGACTTTGAATCACTTCAACAATTGCTTTATATCGTTCCTGATTACCAGTTACAGTTGCCATAAAATGAACTCGCATATTTATCTTTCCTAATCCTTACTTACTGTATATAATGATTCTACCATGACATATCAAGATAGCGCGTTTAATTTTAAAATACAAAAGCCTTTCTTTGTTTCTGATCCAAGTACTCATTCGATGGGAAATGCCCTAAAAAAATATGTTGAAATTAAAATGCATCACCTTACAAAAAATCAGCGTTGGAAAAAAATACATGTGATTGGCAAGCTTGATCGAGAGAATTCGATAATCTCAGATTGTGAAAAAGGTGGAAAAATCGAAAACTGGCAAAGACCATCAGCAACTTTCTCGAATCAAGAACTAACAATTTTGTGTTACCCAGGTCAGCATTATGTTCAATATTATGCTTCGTTAATAAGCACATATTTATCACTCACGGGCGGAGATCCTAATACTGTAACTTACCAGCAGCCTACTAAGGAGGAATGCTGGGAACCCATTCTCCGATCAAGCTTAAGATCTATACCTGTCTCAGATTGGCTAATAATTGGCGCAAGTCTTACGGATATAGGTTGTGAAGGTATTTGGCAAGAAACAGGAGATTTTACTTTTTCACAACAAATGTTGGGTACAGTCAAAGTAACCTACTTGCTCTGTCATCATACTTTTTGGGGAGATATATTGTCCAGAATCACGCGATACTTGGTTAGCCTTGGCCACAAAAGAGTATTGTTTACTGCAAAAGTGGCGGGTATTCGACCAGACTTAATTCCCAACTATCATCTGGCCACAGGCGATACCACCGTACTCGATAATCGTGTTTGGCAATGGAACAACATTTTTAAAGACATAAAGCATCCTCAGCTTGCATTTGGGACACACCTAAACTCCGCCAACACCATAATGGAAACTAAGGCGCTACACCGCTTCATTAAGCCCTACGACTTTCTGGATTCCGAAATTGGATTTTTTATTCAAGGTAGTGAGGAAGCAGAGGAGAGGAGTTATTTGCATTTTATTTCCAACAATTTGAGTAAGGAACATGACGAGAATTTGTCCAATGAAAGAAACCCCGAGATCATTAAAAAAAGAAATGACTTAGCCCCCATCATCCGCTCACTCATTCAACAAGCGATAAACCGATAGGCAATCCCTTCAGAACTAGCCAACATTCTAAAAATACGGTAGTATTGTGGTATGTCAAAATTCTCAGTTCGATCTATTCGCAAACAACTTGGATCGGTCAACCCTCGTGCACTGTACCTACTAACAGGCATTATTGGCGGTCTCATTGTTGTAGCGATTTTCAGCATGATAGTTACGAAAAGCAGAACCTCACAAACTGCCTCAAACCAACCAATTGAATCTGTAGGTCTAGATAAACTACCGTATTGGGAAGAATCAAACGAAAATGTTTTGTTTGAGTGGCAACCTGTTGATCAAGAAGTTGCAATTCAAATTTCCGGTACCCGAAGGGCGGGTAACAAAGCGTCAAGCCAGGAAACCAATCCTGGTTTTGAACTGGTGAACGAAGGATATCGTAGTGTTGAACTCAATCAAGGTAAGTTGAGTCCAATTAGTGGGATTTCTGGCTATCAAAAAGAGAGTGAAGTGTGCGTACTCAAAACGATCTTAAGTGCTGGTCACGAAGGTTTACTCCAAGATAATCCAGATGTAGATTACGAATTACTCTGTGGGACCTTGCCCCAATAGACACAAACGTGTAGTATATATATCAAATGTGTATTGAAATGATACAGTTTTCTTGTAGAATCACTACTATATAAGTTATAGGATTTATTATGGCGTCATTTTTAAACAGTGAGAGAATTAGAGATAAACGAGAAAGAGCGGCACTCTGGATTGGCGCTGTTACTACCGCTCTACTGGGAGCAGCATGCACAGCACCTCCCACCAATGAGGCCATAATAGCTGCCGCGAATAGCAAAATTGGCGCCGTCACAATTACTCATATACCTCCCTC
>Ga0116143_10004997_pt1 | contig 12268 bp, 10 predicted proteins | sample AD_UKC034_MetaG_FD_89745 | JGI IMG/M metagenome (GOLD analysis project Ga0116143, IMG submission 89745) | Active sludge microbial communities of municipal wastewater-treating anaerobic digesters from USA - AD_UKC034_MetaG | ecosystem: Engineered > Bioreactor > Anaerobic > Digestate | place: USA...
GCACTCCCATCCGCAAATACCAGGCCCCGACTCGCGCGCTCCCTGGCGTTGCCACTCTACATGTCTTCATACTGATACAGGATCGCGGTAACCGCTGCCAGAGCAGCCGTGTCTGCCCGCAGAATGCGTGGACCCAGGCTAACCGGAGCTATGCCGTAGCGTCTCGCCAGGTCGGCCTCTCGGCCGGCGAATCCCCCTTCCGGTCCGATAAAGATGCTGATCGAAAAGGGCCGTCGCAGAATCTCGGTCTTGCCGCGCGTCGAAATGGCCGTGTCGGCAGGTGTGTCCAGCATCGAGCGCAGGGTCCGCTTGGTTTCTTCTTCCCAGAATAGCAGTGCCAGGTCCGCCCGACGTGCCTTTTCGCAGGCCTGAGCGAACAGGACCGGCGGCTGCACTCTTGGCAGCCTGGCCCGCTCTGATTGCTCCGCCGCCTCCAGCACAATGCGCTGCCACCGCTCCACCTTGGCTTTGCTGACATCGTCCACGCTGCCCATCACGCAGCGGTCCGAAACCATCGGGTTGAACTCGACCACGCCCAGCTCGGTGCCCTTTTGCAGCACCCATTCGAACTTGTCGCCTTTCAACAGGCTCTGGTACAGGGCGATCTTGGTGCGCGGCTCGGTGCGTGACAGTGTCTTGCTCTGGACGACACCCGTCACCGAGTCGTGCTCCACCGCCGTCAGCCGGACCACGTACTCCCAGCCGGAGTCATCGAGCACAATGATGGTGTCACCGCTCGCCATTCGCAGCACGTCGCGCATCTGATGCACCACCGAACCCTGGATCCCGACCTGATCCTGCTGAATCCAGCCTGCAGGGATGAAGAAGCGGTGGGTCACCTCGCCCTCCCCTTGCCGGCCTTGCGGCCATAGAGTGCAACCCAGTCCTTTCGCTTGTGCCGTGCTGTCACTTGGAGCCCTGCCTCACGCAGCGCTTTGCGCGTAGGCTCTTCCTGCGATTCGATGATCCCTGACACAACAAAGCGTCCCTCGCTGTTCAAGCAGTCAACGATGGCTCTGGCGGAGCGGCGAATCACGTCCGCCAGGATGTTCATCAGCACCAGATCGAACGCGCCCTGCCATCTGCCAGAGGCGTCAAAGAGCTCTAGTTCACGGCCGCATCCGCTTGCCCTCTCGGGCAGCAACGACGCCAGGCGCACCTCAACGAGGCTCCGTACGCCGTTGCGCTCGATGTTCTGCCGCGCGACGTCCACCGCCAGTGGCTCAATGTCCAGCCCAACCACCTGACTCGCGCCGAGCCTGGCCGCCAGAATGGCCAGAATGCCCGAGCCGGTGCCGACATCCAACGCACGGTCTCCAGTGCGCATCATCTTTTCCGTGCCCAGCACGGCCAGTTGGGTCGATGGATGCAACCCCGTGCCAAAGGCCATGCCGGGGTCCAGCTCGATGAGCAGTTCATCCGGACCTGGCTGGTGTTCCAGCCAGGAGGGCTTGACCACGATGCGGCGGCCGATCCTGAGCGTCTTGTAGCCTGACTTCCAGGCATCGGCCCACTCATGCTCCTCCAGCCACCGGACTTCTGGCGAACCTATCGGGTAGAGCTGGCCCAAGTGCCATAGTGCCTCTTCGATGCGACCGAGCGCACAACCCTCATCAGGCGTCAGAAATGCCTTGATGCGCACAGTGGGAGCGCGGGCGAGTTCATTCCATACTTCTTCCAGCACTGCGCCGCCTTTGCCGTAGCGGTTGAACACCGCGCTGACGGCTTCGGCGGCTTCGCCATCGACCTGGACGGCTATCTGGATCAGCTTCATCCCATCAGCGCTCTGACGGCAGGCGGCACAGGCAGTCGCGTGGCGTTAAGTATCCTAGCCAAGCAGGGCCTCCCGCAAGCGGTCGAACCAGCCCTTTTCGCCCTGTGGGGTCACTTCTTTGCCCAGGCTCTTGGCCAGCTCTTGCAGCATCGTTTTCTGCGCCGCGGTCAGGTTGGTCGGTGTAGCCACAAAAACCGTTACCCGTTCGTCGCCACGCCCTTCATGGCGCAGGAACGGCACCCCCTTGCCTCTGAGGGTAAAAGTCTGGCCGGTCTGCGTGCCGGCGGGGATACTCAGCGGAACCTCACCGTCCAGCGTGGGCACCGTAATCTCGTCGCCCAGCGCCGCTTGAGCAACATTGATGGTGATGTTCAGGAAAATGTCATTGTCTTTGCGCCGGAAGTAGGAGTGGGGTTTGACCGTGAGAAAGACATACAGGTGACCGGCCGGGCCCCCGAGCACTCCGGCGTTTCCCTCTCCGGCGATGCGCACCCGGGTACCATCGTCAACCCCCGGCGGAATGGTCACCGTGAGGCGCTTCTTGGCGCGAACCCGTTGCTGGCCACGGCACTCTTTGCACGGATTGGCCACGACCTCACCCTGGCCTGAACAGCGCGGGCAGGTAGTCACGTTGACAAAGGACCCAAATAGCGACGACCTCACCCGGCGCACCTGGCCAGATCCGCCGCACTCGGGGCAGCGGGTCGGTTTGGAGCCAGCCTCGGCCCCTGTGCCGCCGCAGTTGGAGCAGGTGCCAAGGCGCTCAACATCGATCTCTTTCTCTACGCCAAAGACCGCTTCCTCGAAGGACAGGGTCAGGTTGGCACGCAGATCCTCACCTTGCTGAGGTCCCCTCTGAACACCGCTGCCAAAGCCGAAAAAGCTCTCAAAGATGTCCGAGATGTTGGTAAAATCACTAAAGCCGCCCGCTCCGCCGCTCAGGCCGGCATGGCCAAAGCGGTCATACATCTCCCGCTTCTGCTCGTCACACAGCACCTCATAGGCCTCGTTGATCTCTTTGATCCGCTCTTCGGCATCCCCGTTCTTGTTGACATCTGGGTGGTACTGCATGGCCAGCTTGCGATAGGCCTTGCGGATATCGTCGCTGCTTGCCTGCCTGCCTACACCGAGGATCTCGTAATAGTCTCGTTTGCTGCTCATACTCCGCTCTGTGACCCGGTTCTCAGTGAGCCGTCAGGGTCCAGGCCGTCTCATCCTTCGCCCGGCACCCATCTGGGATCGAATTTGCTAGTATACCCCATACCCTCTCCCCGACAAAAGAACGGGGGAGGGCCTTTCGGCTCTCCCCCGGTTGTGCATATCTGTAGTGGCTAGACCTCGCGGAACTCGCCCTCTACCGTTCCGTCTTCGGGCGGCTTTTGCTCGCCTCCACCGTTACCCGGTTGCTGCTGCTCCGGCCCGGGCTGCTGGTACATCGCCGAGCCAATGCGCTGCAGCGACTCGCTCAGTTCCTGCGCCGTGCTGCGCATTCTCTGCGTGTCCTTGCCCTGCAAGGCAGAGCGAACCGCAGCGACTTTGCCCTCGACCTCATTCTTGAGGTCAGCGGGGACCTTGTCGCCAAGGTCACGCAGCGTCTTTTCTGCCTGGTACGCCAGTGAGTCGGCGTTGTTGCGTACCTCTACCTCTTCCTTGCGCTGGCGGTCGTCATTGGCAAAGCGCTCGGCGTCGCGAACCATCCGGTCAACTTCGTCCTTGGCCAGGCCACTCGACGCGGTGATAGTGATCTTCTGCTCGCGTCCGGTAGCCTTGTCCTTGGCACTCACGTGCAGGATGCCATCGGCATCGATGTCAAAGGCAACCTCGACCTGCGGGATGCCTCGCGGAGCAGGCGGGATACCATCCAGGATGAAACGCCCCAGGGTCTTGTTGTCTGCTGCCATAGGACGCTCGCCCTGGACCACGTGGATCTCCACGCTGGTTTGCCCATCAGCCGCCGTAGAAAAGATCTGGCTCTTCTTGGTCGGGATAGTCGTATTGCGCTCGATGATCGGCGTGGCCACGGCGCCCAGGGTTTCGATGCCCAGGGTCAGAGGCGTCACGTCGAGCAGGAGCACATCCTTGACTTCGCCGCCCAGCACTGCGGCCTGGATGGCCGCGCCAATGCTCACTACCTCGTCAGGATTCACGCTCTTGTTGGGCTCTTTGCCAAAGAACTTGCGTACGACCTCTTGCACCAGCGGCATACGCGTCTGGCCGCCGACCAGCACGACCTCATTTACGTCAGACGGGTTGAGCTTGGCGTCCTTCAGGGCCTGCCCTACCGGCTCAGTAGTGCGTTCAACCAGATCGCCCACCAACTGCTCCAGCTTGGCTCTGGTCAGGGTCATTACCAGGTGCTTCGGGCCAGACTGATCAGCCGTGATAAAGGGCAGGTTGATCTCGGTCTGCATGACCGTGGAAAGCTCCTTCTTCGCCTTTTCGGCTGCTTCCTTCAGTCGCTGCAGGGCCATACGATCCTGCCGCAGGTCAACGCCATTCTCGCGCTTGAACTCGTCGGCGATCCAGTCAATGACCCGCAAGTCAAAGTCATCACCGCCAAGGAAGGTGTCTCCATTGGTCGAATTGACCTCGAATACGCCATCGCCGATGCTGAGGATCGAGATGTCGAACGTTCCACCGCCCAGGTCATAGACGGCGATCTGCTCGTCCTTCTTCTTGTCAAGGCCGTAGGCCAGAGACGAGGCCGTCGGCTCGTTGATGATGCGCAGGACTTCCAGGCCAGCGATGCGGCCGGCGTCTTTCGTAGCCTGGCGCTGCGAGTCGTTAAAGTAGGCCGGAACGGTGATCACTGCCTGCGTGACCTTTTCGCCAAGATAGGCCTCGGCATCGGTCTTGAGCTTTTGCAGGATCATGGCCGAGATCTCTGGCGGCGAGTATTGCTTGCCGCCCATCGACACCCAGGCATCGCCGTTGCTGGCCTCGGTGATCTTGTAGGGCAGACGCTTCATCGCCTTCTGCACCAGCGGATCATTGAACTTGCGTCCCATCAGACGCTTGATCGAGAAAACGGTATTCTCCGGATTGGTCACGGCCTGGCGCCGCGCTACCCACCCGACCATACGTTCGCCGGACTTGGGGTTGACCGCGACCACCGACGGACAGAGCCGCTCACCCTCAGAAGTTGGGATGACGACTGGCTCGCCTCCTTCCATAACCGCTACCACCGAGAACGTAGTACCAAGATCAATTCCGATTATCTTACCCATGTCACAATCCTCCCACGATGTTGCTTGTCACGTCTATTCGCCATAAAGGTGATGCAAAAGATCATTCATCAGCCCGGCCACATAGCGCACTGCGGAGACGGCCCGGCCGTAGGGCATACGCATCGGTCCGAGTACTCCTACCACTCCGTCGACGCCACCCGGAAACCCATAACCGGAGAGCACCAGGCTGCAATCCCGTATATCGTCGAACTTGTCTTCGCTGCCAATGATTACCTGCACGCCGTTGGCCAGGTGCACCCGGCCAAAGATCGCTTCCAGCGCGCTGTCTTGCTCCAGCACCTGTACGACCTGTCTGGCGCGTCCGATTTCTTCGAACTCGGGCTGTCGCAGAATGTGCACCAGCCCGTCGCGGTAGATCTCTCGGCTGCTCTGTGACTCGTAGCCGCGCATCAAGTCGACCATCCTGCGGCTGACGTCTCCGACCAGGGCCTCATCGTCTCCGCCGACGTCCTCCGCAGCTCTCGAGTGCGCCGCGGCTGTGCCCAGGTTTGCAAAGCGAGCATTCAGCCGGTTCGATACCTGGCTCAACTGCTCCTGGGACACCGGACCGCCGTACACCATCATCTGCTGGTGCACTGACCCATCCTGAAGAACCAGGATCATCAGCCCCGTCATCTCGCTAATCGAGATGAGCTCAACGTGGCGAAAGTGCGCCTGCCGCGACTGCGGAGCAGCGATCACCGATGCGCTTTGCGAGATCTTGGCCAGCACCGTGGCCGCCAGCCGCATCCACTGATCGAGATCCTGGCTCACCTGATGAAACTGGTGGCGGATCATCGTCTGTTCCGACACCGGCAGCTCGGACTGCTGCATCAGCCGTTCGACAAAGTAGCGATAGCCCTTGGCCGTCGGCACACGGCCAGCGGACGTATGCGGCTGGGACAAGTACCCCAGCTCAGCCAGCGCTGCCAGCTCGTTACGAATGGTAGCCGAACTAACCCCCAGTCCACAGGACTGGCAGATGGTATCGGAACCAACAGCTTTGGCGGTGGCGATGTACTCGCGCACCACAAAGCCCAGGGTATCCTGTTGTCTCTGGGTCAGCTCTTCCACAACCGGTCTCCTATCACGCGAACTCGGTTAGCACTCTCGCCAACCGAGTGCTAGCATCATAACACGATATGGCGCCAATGTCAATAGTCTTGAGTAGACTCATATAAAAGTCTAATGGCGCTGGCGGCCCGAAAGGCAGCCCGGCGACCGAGCTGGGCCAGGTCGAAAGGGGAGACTCACTACGGGGCTAGTAGGCGTTCTCGTCGCGGAACAGGCCAAAGGCCGTCTTGATGATGATCTTTATGTCCAGCCAGACGGACCAGTTCTCAATGTACCACAGGTCGTACTTGGTTCGCTCGATGATCGATGTGTCACCGCGCAGACCATTGACCTGCGCCCACCCGGTGAGGCCGGCCTTTTCTCTGTGGCGGTCCATGTAGCGCGGAACCACCTGCCGGAATTGCTCCACGAAAACCGGCCGCTCTGGCCGTGGACCCACCAGGCTCATGTCGCCGACCAACACATTGATGAACTGCGGCAGCTCGTCCAGCGAATGGCGTCGGATGAAATTGCCCAATCGGGTGACGCGCGGATCGTTCTTCTTGGCCCACACCGGGCCGGTGTCCTTTTCGGCATCGGCCCGCATGGAGCGGAACTTGAGTACCTGGAACGGCTTGGCGTCCAGTCCCATTCGTTCCTGCGCGTAGAATACCGGCCCCGGACTGTCCAGCTTGATCAAGAGGGCAATGAACATCATCATGGGCGAGATCACGACCAGCGTGAGCCCGCTCACCAGGAGGTCCATCCCTCTCTTGACGGCCATCCTCCAGCCGCGCAGGGCAACATCGCGCACGGTTAGCAGAGGCAGGCCATTCAGGTCATCGATGCTGATCTCGGAGGCGATGATCTGAAACACGTCCGGGAATACTCGTACGGTGGCCTTCTGTTGTTCCGCCTGAGAAATCAGGTCGAGCACTTGCTCATGGCTGGCCTCAGGCAGGCCGATGATGACCTCGGTGACATCGTGCTGCTCAATGAGGTGGCGCAATTGGTGGGTCTGCCCCAGCACGGGAAAGCCACTCACGTCCTTGCGCCCCGGGAGGTCATCGGCAAAGCCGACCATCTGGTAGCCAAGCTGAGGGGACTGGGTGATCTTTTGCATGATCATTCGTCCCACATCTCCCGCCCCAACGACGATCACCCGGGTCGGGTTGCTCCGACGGAAGCGCGAATGCAGCCAGCCAGTCAATAACCTTCCCACCATCACGAACAGGATCGAAAGCACCCAGGCGTAGATCACCATGGCCCGGGGATAGTCCAGCTCGTTCTTGTAGACAAAGGCCGTCAGGGCAATGGCCGCCACAGAGCCGAAGGAGATGGCAGCGACGATGGTGTACGAGCGGTCAATCCGCGACGAGCCGCGCCTAAAGTGGTAGACGCGGAAAAAGAAGAAGGTGACCAGCGTAGTTGCCGTATGAATGGCCAGCATGCCGGCATAGTAGGTGAAGGGATGCTCGTTCAATGGCCTTGGGTATTGGGTCACCCGCCGGAGATAGTAGGCAGCGAGGAACGCGGCCACGATCATCAGGCCATCCACAAATGCAGTAAAGAGGCTCAGCAGCCAGTTCGTCTTGCGTTGCATCCCGCATCTCCTGCTTTGATTGTAAGCCTAGCAGGCACTGAGCGTCAACTGCTCAGAAAGCGCCGCTGCCAACAGACTCTTTAGCTCCTGGAACCGGCTCTGGTAGCTGGCGGTCCCGACTGGAGCGGTGGTCATGATGAGCGCATCCTCGTGATTGTCAGAATAGTAGCCTTTGCGCAGCCCAACCGCCTCAAAACCGTATTTGCGGTAGAGCCGCTGCGCTACAAGGTTGGACGCCCGCACCTCCAGAGTAACCACCGCGGCGTTGAGAGCACAGGATCGCTCAATCAGAGTCACCAACAGCAGCTCACCCAGCCGGCGGCCGCGCCAGTCCGGATGCACTGCCAGGGTGCACACGTGCCCTTCGTCAACAATCAGCCACAGCCCGGCATAGCCCAGAATGGGCTGGTGAGGCAGCGGCTTTCTGCCTCCCCACCAGTGTCGGTACCGGCCGTCCTCGGACCGTGTCTCAGGCTTTTGCCTCGCCACAACAAAGTGAGCCATTGCGTTGTACCTGAGCTCGTACTCAAAGGCCCGCGCCGACCACGGCATCGTAAAGACCAGCTTTTCCAGGGCCGCCACTTCGGGCACGTCCTTCAGCGCCATGCGCTCCACCAGGAAGGATGATTGTTCGATGTTCATCAGTCGGTCATACACTCTGCAGATAGATAGGAGCCAGGCTGGCCGGGTCATCCCTTTCGCCACGTTCCAGTCTCCCCCAGGCCAGCTCGGCCAGGAAACCGGCCCTTCGGACGGCACTGGCCTCACTCGCCAGGATCGCCCTGTCGCCAGCCGACGCCTTGAGTGCCGCGCGCAGCTCTACACTCAGCTCGCCGCACACCAACGTGGGCCGCTCCAGCAGTCCCGCCAGATGCCCGGCATCGGCCAGCACATAGTCACCCCGGCGGTTCCACCTGCCCCCGACCGTGTCGTAAAAGCCCACGCACCACCTCGACCTGCCGGCCGACACCAGCGCACATACGGGAAGCGGGTCCCGCCGATGCGCATAGGCCGTTGCATCCAGCGACGATACTCCCAGAACCGGGATACGCAGAGCCAGGGCAATGCCCTTGGCCACGCTCAGGCCTACCCTCACCCCGGTAAAGGACCCCGGGCCAAGCGCTGCCGCTACTGCCTGCAGGCCGGCCGGTACTAGCCCCTGGGCCTCACAGGCGCGCGCAATGTAGGGCACCAGCTCCACGGTGTGGTTGTCGCCCGTCTCCCACAGTTGTTCCATCCTCAGCCCGCCGGCGTCATAGAGAGCGATGCCAGAAAAGCGCGTCGTAGTGTCAATGGCTAGGAGCATCTCGACGCCTCACTGCCGACACCACGGGTCGCCAGCATTCTGGCCATCACCGGTTGAAAGCGCTCAAGCAGTTCAATCGACCTGGGGCCACAGGCTTCAAACGCCATCCTCCTGGACGATGGGCTGCAATGCTCTAGATGCACCCAGAGCCGGTCGGCGGGCAAGAGCGCCCTGACGCGCTCGGCCCACTCAATGACGCAAATATCGCTCCCCGACCAGTACTCATCCAAACCGGTAGCCCTGGCTTCGGCGAGGCTCTCCACACGATACAGGTCGATGTGGTACAGCTTGAACCGTCTTTCGGCGAGTGAATACTCGTTCACGATAATGAAAGTAGGGCTCGTTACGCGTTCGGTCACTCCCAGCCCGGCGGCAATGCCTTTGGTCAAGTGCGTCTTGCCCGAACCCAGTTCCCCTTGCAGGCACACCAGGTCACCCTCATGCAGAACCTGACCCAGACCAACCCCAAGGGCGTGGGTCATTTTCTCACTTGAGCTCAAGAGTTCAACTCGCTTCGCCACCCGCGACTGACTCCCTCCAGGATCCTCGGACTCGCCATTATACACGCCAGAGGGCCGCACCCTAAGTCGCCTCAGCCGCTCCTGCTCTTTCTACCACACCCAGCGTCCCGTCAACCAGAACCGGCTCGCCGTCTCTGAGGATGGACGCGACGCCCTCGATGCCCGCAACGGCAGGCAGACCGTACTCCCGCGCGATGACCGCCGCGTGCGAGAGCTGGCCGCCGTGCTCGAGGACGAGCCCATTGAGCAGGCCAAATACGGGCGTCCAGGCCGAGTCGACCCCCGGCGCCACGAGCACGTCGCCCGCTTTTACCCGGCCCAGTTCGGCAGCCGAGTGCAGGATCAGCACACGGCCCCGCCCGCGGCCAGGGCTCACCCCATGCCCCTGGAGCACAGTGCCGGCTGCACCCGGGATCCCCTCTACCAGCGGTCGATTGCCCCTCAGGAACGGAGGGTAGGACCTCTGCGGAGCAGCCCGATGCTCCGCTGTGAGGCGTTGGAACTCGTGCTCGCGGCCAGCAGCAACGCGGGCGAATTCCTGATGACCACCGTCTTTCACCCAGACAGCTACCTCTGACTTGGTCAAGAAGAACACCTGCTCCGAATTCTCCAGCGCTCCTGCGCGCACCATCCGCGCGCCGATGGCCAGAAAGAGCTCCCTTTGCAGGGCCAGGACCTTCTGCCACGCGTACCTCTGGTTTTCGCGCAGGGGCATGTACTCTCGGGTCAGAGACAGCAGATGCCGCAGTGTCCACCACTTCAGGCGGCCTGACCACCCCTGCTGGATCGAGCCCCTCAGCAGCTCCATTTGTTCTGCAAGAGCCGAGCCAGGCACCGGGGCCCTCGTGCTCTCGGCACGGACCTTGCTCACCCACTCTCTGACCTGCTCCGGACGGGCGGACAACGGGGGGTGATAGATATCGAGATAAAGGGACCTGTGCCCGTAGGACTGGAAGAAGGCATCCATCTCCACCTTAAAGGCCGCGCTGTTCTCGTCCAGCGCCGCCAGGTGATGCACGGCGCGGTCCATCTCGGCGGAGCGGTTCGGGAGACCAGTGACCAGGGCTATGCTTGCCTCCAGGGCGCCAACGTCCTTCGCCCAGGACCGTACCAATCGCCTTTGCAGGCTGTAGACCAGATCGGTGCAGGTGAGGGTCCAGCGGTGCAGAGCTAGCAGCTCCTGATTCAGCTCTTGCAGGCGGCCAATCACCTCCCACAACTCGCCCGCTGTCGCGTCGCTTGCGATGAGGTTCGTGGTCTCCTCTGCCAGGGCGGTATGGCGTCGCGCGTGTTCCTCGGCGAACCGGCCCCAGCGGCGATAGTTGTGCCAGGGAGACCAGCTCGTCGGGTCCGCCACCAGGTGACGCAGCATCGACCACAGAAAACGGGGGTCCACCAGCGACCGCGGATAGCGCACATCGTGCCGTAGCTCCGTTCGGCCTTGAGGAAAGTAGCGGTAGGCATCCTCCGGTAGCAGCCGGTCGGGAAATACCTTGTAGAGCGTCTGGAAGACGAACAAGTTCACGTACGGATGGCCGTGATACAGCCTGGTGATGGTCAGCTTCTCCGCCCCGGCAAGACCGAGGTAGCGCAGCGGCTCGCGGAACGCCAGCCGCTCCAGCAGCTCGTTGATCAGAGTCCATCCCAGAGGGGACACAGGCACCGGGAAACGTTCATTCAGGAAACCCGATGTCCAGACCTGGTCGTCCTCTGGCAGAGGGGTATTGAAGAAGGAATCTTCCCGGGCTGTGATGGGGCGCGATTGCAGCACGTAGAGGCGGTCACCTGCCCAGGCCCACTCCATGTCCTGAGCCTGACCAAAGTGCACTTCTAGTTTCATCACTGCCCGAGCAATGCCGCGGACCTGTTCAGCCGATAACACACGTTGCCCGCGCTCTGCTTCTGCTACGTCCACGGCAGCCAGACCGCCTGCATCCGACAGCACCGCCCTCGTGCATTGCCTGCCCGGCACCGGAGGGGCAGCCTCGTCGCCCGTCTCCCTGGATGCCGTGTAGCGGTCTGGCTGGACCTGCCCGCTGACCAGGGTCTCGCCCAGCCCGCGCACCGCCTCGATAACTACATCGTGTGCACCGCTTCCAGGCCCACGGGAGAAGGCCACCCCCGCTGCCTCCGCTGGCACCATCTCTTGCACCAGAACGGCCATCGCAGCAGATGAAGGTAGACCCTGTCTCCGGCGATAGGCCGCTGCCTGCGGTGACCAGAGCGAAGTCCAGCACTCGATGACCGCGGTCTCGAGCTGCTCCAGACCACGTACATTGAGCAGCGTGACGTACTGTCCGGCCGACGAGGCTTCAACCAGGTCCTCGGCAGTGGCGGAGGAGCGCACCGCCACTCTCGCTTCGCCCTCCTGGCCTCGACCGAGTTCACGGTAGGCATCAGCTAGCTCGCGGCGCGCCTTCGCCGGCAGGCGGCCCTGGCGAAAAGCACTCTGCAGGGGCTCGGCCTGCTCAGCACTGCCTCCCTGTTGCCGAGCTCTCTCAACTGCCTCTGCAAGTTGGTTCTCACGCACAAAGAGCTCGTAGGCCTCCGTGGTCAGGCAAAAGGCGGCCGGCACCTCCAGGCCCGACGAAGAGACCAGCGCCAGATTGGCCGCTTTGGCGCCAACCCTGGTGCGGTTCGACTCAGCTATGTCAGCAAGCCAGACGACTAAAGGCATTGACTCACAACTGTGCTAGAATCGGCCATGGTCAAGCCACAAACCACTGAAAGGCTGGCCGGCCTACTCGATTTCTCCCGGCACAGTCTACCTCAACCCTACGGCCA
>Ga0116143_10004998_pt1 | contig 12268 bp, 10 predicted proteins | sample AD_UKC034_MetaG_FD_89745 | JGI IMG/M metagenome (GOLD analysis project Ga0116143, IMG submission 89745) | Active sludge microbial communities of municipal wastewater-treating anaerobic digesters from USA - AD_UKC034_MetaG | ecosystem: Engineered > Bioreactor > Anaerobic > Digestate | place: USA...
CCGTGACACGGCGAGCAGCGGCAGCGATGTCGATGTGCTGGTGGCCTTTGACGGCCCGGCTACCTCCAAACGTTATTTCGGCGTGCAGTTCTACCTGGAGGACCTGCTCGGCTGCCCGGTCGACCTGGTCACCGAAAAAGCCCTGCGGCCGGAGCTGCGCCCCTATATCGAACAGGAGCAGGTCAATGTCTGATGCCAGCAAGCGCGAATGGCGCTTCTACCTCGACGACATGATCGAATTCGCCGGAAAGGTGCTCGCCTACACCGACGGCCTCGACCAGGCCCGTTTCGTGGCGAGCGGAATTACCTATGACGCCACCCTGCGCAACCTGGAACTGATCGGCGAAGCCGCCACCCATATCCCGGAAGAAGTCCGTGCCGCTCGCCCCGAGATTCCCTGGCGGATGATCATCGCCACCCGAAACCGACTCATACACGGCTATCTCGGCGTCGATGACGACACCCTGTGGAGCATCATCCAGGATGATGTGCCCGAACTGCTGCCGCTGCTCAAGGCGCTGAAAAACGAGGAGTAGCAATGAAACCCGGCAGCGTCAAGATCGTCGACCGCGTCTCCGCCATGGAGGCGATAAAGCGGTTGAGTGAAGATGATCTGCTCTTTCTAAACCGGCTGATCATCGAGCGGCTCAAGCTCATATCCCAGGCCCGCGCCACCACGCTGATGACCAGCTTCACCAAGGGGGACCGGGTCGGTTTCCAGACCCCGGACGGCCGGACGCTGGAAGGCATGGTGCTTCGCCTCAACAAGAAGACCATCATTGTCGCCACCGACGACGGCCACCAGTGGAACGTCGCACCCGGCCTGCTGCGCCTCGTCCAATCAGCGGGAGATGTCCAATGGCCATGATCCGTCAACCCGAGAACTTCCCGGAAACGGTCAAGGAGGTGCGGCGGCAGCTGGCGCTTTCCCAGGAAGAGCTGGCCCACGCCCTCGGGGTGAGTTTCGCCACGGTCAACCGCTGGGAGAACGGCAAGACAATGCCGTCAAAGCTGGCGCAGCGGCAGTTCGCTCTGTTCTGTGAAAAGAAGGGGATCGACTCGGGCCTGGAGGTGGATAGGCCATGAGCTACAACGAGCAGGAAACCCGGTTCTTTTTGATCGACCCAGTATTGCGGGACAAGGGATACAACGATCACCAATGGATCAAGATGGAAACTCCCGCCCCGGTTGAACCGACCGGCCCTAAAGGCCGCCGTCGTAAGGGGGCAGGCCGCACTGACTATCTACTCTGCGTGCAGGTGGGCGATATGCCAAAAGCTCTGCCCGTGGGCGTGCTCGAAGCCAAGAAAGAGACGGAAGATCCTCTCAAGGGCATGCAGCAGGCCAAGGGATATGCCGATTGCCAGCGCTTCGAGGTGAAATATGTCTTCGCCACCAACGGCCATCTCTACGGCGAGTTTGATTTATTCACCCACCTGCAGGACGGCCCGTTCCCCTTTGCCGATTTTCCGCCACACCCGGATCTGACTACCCGTTACGCCAAGGACACCGGCATCGACATCACCCGGCCCGAGGCGGCCATGCTGTTTCAGGCCGACAGCCCGGCCTGGTCACTGACCCGCTACTATCAGGACGCCGCCATCCGCGCGGCCTTCGAGAAGATCATCCGTTGCCGCCAGCAGGGTGAACCGGCCCGGGTGCTGCTGACGCTCGCCACCGGCTCGGGCAAAACCATCATCGCCACCAACCTGCTCTGGCGATTGGGGCAAGCCGGGCAACTGCCCAAACCGGCGCTCTTCCTTTGCGATCGCGACGAGCTGCGGGAGCAGGCCTACGACAAACTCTCAGCCGCCTTTGGCGGCAACGCCCGTATCGTCAAGACCGAAAAAGGAGCCAATGCCGCCGCCAACGCCCGCATCCATATCGCCACCTATCAGACCCTCGGGCTGGACGACGAGGACGAAGGCTTTGCAAGCTTTCTGTCCGAACATTACGGTGAGGATGCCTTCAGCGTCATCATCATCGACGAATGCCACCGCTCCGCCTGGGGCAAGTGGTCCGAGGTGCTCAAGCGCAACCCGAACGCCATCCACATCGGCCTCACCGCCACGCCGCGCAAATTGCAGAAATCGAAGCACGCCACCGCCGAGGATCAGGAGATTACCGCCAACAACCACAAGTATTTTGGCGAACCGGTCTATGAATACACCCTCATTCAGGCCCAGGAGGACGGCTATCTGGCCGCTTGCGAGATCGTCAAGCGCAAGGCCGACATCGACAAGCGTGTGTTCACCAAAGAGGAGATCCTCAAGGCGGGGGTGAAGGATATCCGTACCGGCAGGCCGCTCATCGGGGCCGACCTGACCAAGGATAAATACACCGGCAAGGATTTCGACGACGAGCTGTTCATCGAACTGCGCACGCCCTCTATGTGCGAAGACCTGTTCCGGCTGCTCTGCGCCAACGGCGGCCCGGAACAGAAGGTGATCATCTTCTGCAACCGCGAGATCCACGCCGACCGGGTGGCCATGCAAATGAACAACCTCTATGTCCGCTGGTGCAAGGAGAACAGTCAGACACCCAAGGATCACTATGCCTTCAAGTGCATGGGCGGGCCAAACAATGGCGCGGACATGATCGAACCCATGCGCGGCTCCGGCGAGCGCGCCTTTATCGCCTGCACCGTGGACCTGCTAGAGTCGGGCGTCGATATCGAGCGTCTCAATGCCGTGGTCTTCTTCCGCTATTTGCAGTCGCCCATCAAGTTCTACCAGATGGTTGGGCGCGGCACCCGCATCCACGAAGAGACTCAGAAATACAAGTTCTGGCTTTACGACTACACTGACGTCACCAACCTCTTCGGCACCGACTTCATCACCAAACCGTCGCGTCCCCGAGGTGGTGGAGGTGATGAAGGTGGCGGCGGGATCATTGTGGACCCGCCATGGCCGCCGCCCGAACCGCCCAGCGTAGCCGAGATTGGCGGGCATTGGGTGACGGTCACACCCCAGGGACGCTTTATCCTCACCAGCCGTGACGGCCGCGACACGCCGATTCCGGTCGACGAGTACCGCCGCGAGGTGATCCAGCGCGTCCTTTCCGAGGCCCACAACCTCGGCGAATTCAGGCAACTTTGGATCGAGACCCAGAAGCGCCGCGGCCTGATCAACCACTTGCTGAGCGACAACTTCAGCCCCGAGGTGATCCGCGAGATCGACCGGATGACCGACTTCGATCTCTACGACTTCTTCAGCCACCACGGCTACCACGCCCGCGCCCTCAAGCGCACCGAGCGCGGCGACCTCTACATCTCCGGCAATGCGGGCTGGTTCGGCGGGATGGATGCCAAGGCTGCCATCGTGCTCAAGGGGCTGGGCCACCAGTTCAGCCAGGGTGGCACCGAGGCCCTGGAAACACCGGCCCTGTGGGAGGTGCCGGAGATCAAGATGGCCGGAGGATTGGCGACGCTGAAAAAGATCGGCAAGCCGGTGGAGGTGATGCACGAGGCCAAGGGGAGGTTGTTTGGGGTATGAGCTGGATTGAAAAAAGCCTTGGCGATCTTGCAATCGAAGATCGCCAAATCATTTCGCCAGAATCGATGGAGGTTGCAAGACGGCCATATCTTGGACTTGAGCAGATCGAAGCTGGCTCAGGAAGAATATTATGCTATGACCAAAACTCGGCTGAGGGGAAAAGCACAACTTTTGCATTTGACGAGAGACACATTTTGTATGGAAAGCTGAGGCCTTACCTGAATAAGGTTGCTACACCTGAGCGCAAAGGTCGTTGCTCAACAGAGATCATTCCACTTCTGCCCCATGATGTAGATCGAGATTTTTTAGCTTTATTGTTGCGTACAAATCGTGTTGTCACAGCAGCAATGGCAGACAAGACAGGCTCCAGGATGCCTAGAGCAGATTTGGACGCACTACTCTCTTTAAGGGTTATTGTTCCGGAATCTTTGGAAAAACAACGCCAAATCGCCGCCCGCCTGAAGGCCCAACTGGCCGAGGTGGACAAGGCCCGCCAGGCGGCGGAGACGCAGTTGCGGGATGCCGATGTTCTTGGGCAGCGAATATTCAGTAAAATTTGGACTGAGCTTGATTCGGTGCCAAGAAAACCGCTGGGAGATTATGCTCAGACCACCAGCGGCTCAACCCCTGCACGTGGCAATAAACAATACTGGCAACCGGCAGAGATTGCGTGGGTGAAAACGGCGGAGGTCGCGTTTGCGCCAATCACCAAAACTGAAGAAGCCATTTCACAAAAGGCTTTGATAGAATGCTCGCTGACTCTTTTGCCGCCAAAAACAGTTCTGATTGCCATGTACGGTCAAGGCAAAACCCGTGGTCAGTCGGCAATTCTTGAAATCCCTGCGACAACCAATCAAGCCTGTTTTGCCATTCTTCCCAATGACGCTTGGATGCCTGAATTTCTGCTCCATTGGTTGAAATTCTCATACCAAGATTTGCGTACATTGTCTGAAGGCCGTGGCGGGAATCAAGCCAACTTGAACGGTGGATTATTGAAAGCATTGCAGATCCCCATGCCGGACAAGCCAACTCAAAAGGGGATCATCGCAAGAATTGAAAATGCGCTTACCGAAATAGAAGCAGTCAAAAACGGAAGCAAGGCAATGCTCAACGATATTAACCTCCTGCCCCAGAAAATCCTGGCGCAGGCCTTCGAGATGTAACCATGGCACGAAAAACAACCAAGAAAAAACAAGCCAAGGCCATCGCCTCCACCCAGTCGCTCTCAATCTTTGTCAAATCGATCTGCGACATCATGCGCCGCTCAAACTGCGCCAGCGCCTTGCAATATGTGCCGGAGCTGACCTGGATACTCTTTCTGCGCATCCTCGATGCCCAGGAGGAGAAGGCCCGTGACGAGGCGGAGGCTGTCGGGGCAACCTTCACCCCGGCGCTTGCCAGCCCCTACCGCTGGCAGGACTGGGCCGCTCCCCATTCCGAAAAAGAGGATCATCCCAGGACCAGCGACGGCAAGCCCTATGGCTGGAAGCGGCAGGAACTGTTCGCCGCAGGCGACGGCAGACTGTTCGACTTCATCAACAAGGAACTGCTGCCGCATCTGCACGGGCTGGACATCGACGCCCGCACCGGCCTGCCCAATCCCTCGGCCTCGCGCAAGCAGCGCATCATCGGCCGCATCATGACGGCGGTGGAGAGGGTGCGGGTGGATAGCGAGACCAACCTGCGCGACATCCTCGACAAGGTTCACGAGATCAATATTAATCATGTGGACGATACCCACTTTTTCACCCTCTCGCAGATCTATGAAGACCTGCTCCTGAAAATGGGCGAGAAGAACTCCGACGGCGGCCAGTTCTTCACCCCCCGTGAGGTGATCCGCGCCATGGTGCACACAGTCGACCCCGTGCCGGGCAAGACCATCTACGACCCCGGCTGCGGCACCGGCGGATTCCTGGCCATTGCCTACGAGCACATCGCCCGCAAGCTGGGACCGAGCGCCACCAGCACCGATATCGACACCCTGAAGCACGACACTTTTTTCGGCCGGGAAAAGGAAAACCTGGTCTTTCCCATCGCCCTGGCCAATCTGGTTTTGCACGGCATCGACCAGCCCAACCTCTGGCACGGCAATACCCTGACCGGCCGCGCCACCTATGCCGCGCTGTTCGAGCAGGCCCCGAAATTCTTCGATTACATCCTCACCAATCCGCCCTTCGGCGGCAAGGAAGGCAAGGACGCCCAGAAGCATTTCGCCTTCGAGACCAGTTCCACCCAGGTGCTGTTCGTGCAGGATATTCTGAGTGAACTGGCCCCGGATGGCACCTGCGCCATCGTCCTCGACGAGGGACTCTTGTTCCGAACCAACGAGAGCGCCTTTGTCGAAACCAAGCGCAAGTTGGTGGACGAGTGCGACCTGTGGGCCATCGTCAGCCTTCCCGGCGGGGTCTTCTCCACCGCTGGGGCCGGAGTGAAAACCAACCTGCTGTTTTTCACCAAGGGGCGGAAGACCGAAAAAATCTGGTATTACGACCTGTCCAACGTCAAGGTGGGTAAGAAAACGCCGCTGAACCTGGCCCATTTCGGTTTCGATAAGGATGGTTCGGTGCTGGCCGAGGCCCAGCTCCCGGCCACCCTCATTGCCGACTGGAAAGAGGAAAAGGCAAGCGCGGGTAAGCCCTTCCCGAGTTACGCCAGCCTGTTGCAAAGACGCGGCACGCCGCAAGGTGAAAGCCGCTACTCATGGTCCGTCGATTTTGCCGCCCGCCGCGTCAAGGCGCGGGAAGAGATGCAACCCCTGCTGGATGAAGCGGCCGCAATCAAGGCGGAGGTGGTGGACTTGAAGGAACAGCTCAGGCGGTTGAAGAAAGAGAAGGCCGACAAAAAAGAGCTGAAAGTGGTGGACGGGCAGATTCGCAAAAAGGAAAAGGCCGACAGGGACCTGGAGACCAAAGCCGCCGACATTGATGCCGCCGTGTTCGACCTGAAGGCGGTCAACCCCAATGCCGTCGCCAAGGTTGATGAACGCACGCCGCAGGAGATCATCAACTGCATCGGGCAGCAAGGCCGGATCGTCTCCGAGGCGCTGGCTAGACTTGCAACATTGTTGGCGGCAGAGTGAGGCGGCTATGAACGTATTTTTGACCAAAGGCGTTATCGATAACTGCATGAGTGCCGGGCACCGTGGACGGTATGGCAATAAAGACAGGAGAGGAGAATTATGCTGAAACAATTACGAATACAAAACTTCAAGGGCTGGAAGGATACCGGCACCATTCGCATGGCTCCAATCTCCCTGTTCTTTGGCGCCAACAGCTCGGGTAAGTCCAGCATCGGCCAGTTCCTGATGATGTTGAAGCAGACCGTGGAGTCACCGGACAGAAAGGCGGTTTTCTATCCGGGTGGCAAGAACTCCGCTGTCCAGCTTGGCTCCTATCAGGAGATGGTCTTTCACCACAATCCGGAAAACAAAATCGCCTTCTACTATCGTTGGTCGTTACCGGAAATTTTGAAGTTCAAAGACCCAGTGTCTGGTCAGGCATTTTCTGGCGACAACATCTCTTTCCATGCCAATGTGGGCTTGGGGGATAAGGATCAGCATACCTTGGTACTTGACCAACTGAAATATGAGTTGCTGGAGGAAGATGAATCCAGGCTGTCCATAGGCATGAAGCGTAAATCAGACACCAAGTCCGATTACAAGGTCGATGCGATCAATTATACGCTAAAACGCAAGCAGGGTCGAGTCTGGTATCCTGGTGCTCCGGTTCGGTTTTACGGCTTTCCTGATGAGGTGGTTGCCTATCACCAGAACGCGGATTTCGTTCAGGAGCTGAACCTGCGTCATGAAAAGCTGTTTCGATCCCTCTGTTATCTTGGGCCGCTGCGCACCAAGGCGGAGCGCTTGTATTCATGGACCGGCATCGAGCCTGAAAGTGTTGGCTATGCGGGAGAAAATACCGTTACGGCGATTCTTGCGGCGCAAAGCCGGAAAATCAGCTTGGGCTTCAAGCGGCCAGTCAAACCTTTTGAGGAAATCATTGCCCTCAAGCTCAAGGAAATGGGTCTGATTGAAGAATTCAAGGTCAATCCCATATCCGAGCAGCGGCAGGAATACGAGGTCAAGGTCCGCACCAAGGGTTCTAAGGATTGGGTCGATCTCCCCGACGTTGGTTTTGGCATATCACAGGTGCTTCCGGTTCTGGTGCAGTGTTTCTACGCGCCGGCAGGGTCGATCATTCTCATGGAACAGCCGGAGATTCACCTACACCCGAAAGCGCAATCGGCGCTGGCCGACGTGATGATCGATGTCATTAACTCCCGAGAAAACGGTAAAGACAGGGACATCCAATTGGTTATCGAAACCCATTCGGAACATTTCCTGCGCCGCCTGCAGCGCCGCATCGCCGAAGATGCAGTCCCTCAGGAAAAAGTATCGGCCTATTTCGCCAATATCGCCAGGACACCCGCGACCCTGGAGCCGTTGCAAATCGATATTTTCGGCAACATCCAGAACTGGCCGGAGAACTTCTTCGGCGATGAGATGGGCGACATCACCGAGCAGGCCAAGGCCGCCATGAAGAAGCGGATGCAGAAAACCGAAAAACCGGAGACCTCCGCATGAGCCTGCCCAAGAAATGCCTGTTGGATACCAATGTACCCAAGACGGCCAATCTCGCCACCCAGCCGGACCTGGACTCTGACGTATCCGATGCCTGTGTGCTGGCCTGCGTCGAAGCGGTTGAGCATGTCATAAAAAAGCGCGGCCTGATCATCGATGCGGGAGACGAAATTTTCGATGAATACCGGCAGCAGCTCTCCATGAAGGGACAACCCGGCGTCGGTGACCGTTTCATGAAGTGGGTTCACGATAATCGCTGGAGCCTGCCTGACGCCCACCGAGTGACCATCACCAGAAATGGCGATTCATACGAAGAATTTCCCACGCATGACGATCTGAACGATTTCGATAGATCGGACCGCAAGTTTGTTGCAGCATCCAACGCCCACGTGGAGAAGCCGCCGATATTGCAGGCCACCGACAGCAAGTGGTGGGGATGGAAGGATGCCCTGGCTGAGGTTGGGATTACCGTTCAGTTCCTTTGCCCGGAATACGTCGAAGCCAAATATGCCGAGAAGATGGGGACGTGAAAGAAGATTTCTTCAAATTTCCTTCAACCCCTCATCTGGCGACCATGCCGGGGGTTGACATCAGGGGTGATAAGGTTCTGACAGAAACAGAACGTGCTGAATTCCTGCGGCATGAGCTGACTGTAGAAGAAAAAGTGGACGGGGCAAACCTGGGCATCTCGTTTGATGCTGAGGGAAATATCTGCGCCCAAAACAGGGGCGCTTATTTGAACTTGCCCGGCTCGGGGCAATGGAAAAAACTCGGCGAATGGTTGGTGCTCCGCACCGATGTTCTTTTCGAGCATCTCTCTGACCAGTATATCCTTTTTGGTGAGTGGTGTTATGCCCAGCATTCGATTTTTTATGACCGTCTGCCCGATTGGTTTCTTGCCTTTGATATTTATGACCGAGAGGCAGGACGCTTTCTGGCCACGGCGCGCCGGGATCGGGTATTAGGTGAGATGCATATCTCCAAGGTTCCAGCCATTGCACGCGGGCGGTTTACCTATCCCGAGATTCAAGAACTCTTATCGCAATCAAAGCTGACCAATCAGCCTGCTGAAGGGATTTATCTGCGAATTGATCACGGTGACTGGCTTGAACAACGGGCCAAACTTGTTCGTCCCGCATTTATTCAGGCGGTCGAGCAGCACTGGTCGCGTTCCGCCATCAGGCCAAACCGTCTAAATACCGGGATCGAGGATGAAGGAAGGTAATCGGTTGTTCAAGTGAAATGTGGCGCAACTATTCGATTTGCTCGAATAGTTGCTGGAGTCTATCTCAATACAGCAGGCATGCCAATCCATGTTGAAATGCGACCGACTTGAGGGGTGACTTGGGGCCTTGTGGTTGTGAACTTGCGTTTGAGCCAAACCATCAGGAAGCCTTTGTTGAACGCCTTGAACGTGTCCGACACGAAGGTCACAACTGGGGCTGGGGTGTTGGCGACAACATGGACGATTTGATGGCGGAGTATGGATTTGCCGAAGAATGACCATGGGCTGAATGAACAAGACGAACTGCTGCGACTAAGCGAGGAGAACGCCCGTCTTAAGGAACTGCTGACCCGTCACGGCATTTCTTGGGAAGAACCAGCCATCCCTAAGCCTGTTCCAGAGCCTCCAGAATCCGCTACAGTATCAACCCATTTCACCACCGACAACAAGATTTCCCTGTTCCGCCGTATGTTTCGGGGCCGAGAGGATGTCTATCCTCATCGCTGGGAGTCGGCCAAAGGCACGTCCGGTTATTCACCGGCCTGCGGCAATGAGTGGAAGCCCGGCGTCTGCCACAAGCCCCGGGTGAAATGCGGCGACTGCAACCTGCGCCAGTTGCTGCCCGTGACCGATCAGGTGATCTATGACCATTTGGCCGGAAAGCAGACCATCGGCGTCTATCCGCTCCTGAGTGATGACAGTTGCTACTTTCTGGCGGCCGATTTTGATGAGGCCGACTGGCGGGAGGATGCCCAGGCTTTCATACAATCCTGCCGGGAGCTTGGCATTCCGGCGGCGCTGGAGATTTCCCGCTCCGGCAACGGGGCTCACGCCTGGATTTTTTTCTCCGAGCCGGTTCCGGCCCGCGAGGCCCGGCAGCTTGGGGCCGCGCTGATCAGCCACACCTGTGGCCGCACCCGGCAATTGTCCCTGGCCAGCTACGACCGTCTGTTTCCCAATCAGGACACCATGCCCAAGGGCGGCTTCGGCAACCTGATCGCGCTGCCCCTGCAGAAACAGCCGAGGGAATCAGGGCGTAGCGTTTACGTCGATGAACACCTGCAACCTTATCCCGATCAATGGGCCTTTCTGGCAGCTGTCAGGCCGATGACCCGGAGAGACCTGGAAGACGCCATTTTGCAGGCCAGCGGCGGCCGTCATCCCCTGGATGTAGCCTTTGCGACCGAAGAAGACCGCAAACCCTGGCAACGTCCTTCACCTGTGCCCGCAAGAATTACCGGTCCGCTGCCGGAATCGCTGACCCTGGTGCTGGCCAACCAGATTTTCATCGTCAAGGCCGATCTGCCGCAACCACTGGCCAACCGCCTGATCCGTCTCGCCGCCTTCCAGAATCCTGAGTTCCACAAGGCCCAGGCCATGCGCCTGCCGGTGTGGAACAAGCCGCGCATCATCGGCTGCACCGAGAACTACCCCCAGCATATCGGCCTGCCGCGAGGCTGCCTCAATTCGGTGCTCGACCTGTTACAGGAGAATGACATCCGTCCGGAACTGCAGGACGAACGCTTGGCCGGACGGAAGGTGACTGCCAAATTCACCGGCACCTTGCGGAAGGACCAGAAGGCAGCGGTGCGGGAGATGCTTAAACATGAGATCGGCGTACTCTGCGCCCCGACAGCTTTCGGCAAGACCGTCACAGCCGCCTCCCTGATAGCCCGGCGCAAGGTGAGCACGCTGGTGCTTGTGCACCGCACCCAACTGCTGCGCCAGTGGCAAGAGCGCTTGACCGGATTTCTTGATTTCGCAAAAGGAAGTTTGGGTATCATCGGCGGCGGTAAGAATATACCGTCCGGCAAGATCGACATCGCCGTCATGCAGTCGCTTTCGCGTCGGGAAGACTTGGGGGAACTGCTCGATCAGTACGGGCAGATCATCATCGACGAATGCCATCACCTGTCGGCATTTTCCTTCGAGGCGATCCTCAAACAAGCCAAGGCGAGATTCGTGGTGGGCCTGACCGCCACACCAATACGCCGCGACGGGCATCAGCCGATCATCTTCATGCAATGCGGGCCGATCCGCCACAGCGCCGCCAGACCTGAAACCGCTCCGGCGCAACTGGAGGTTTGGCCGAAGGTGCTACCCGCGCCGGAGATCCAGCCGGATTCACCGATTCAGGGTGTATTCCGAATCCTCGCCAACGATGAGACACGCAACCGGCGTATTGCACAGGACATTCTGGACGCATATCAGGAAGGCCGGAAGATATTAGTTCTGACAGAACGAACCGAACATCTTGGATTGTTGCGCGCGGTCCTTGGTGATGACATTGAAAACTGCTTTGTACTCCACGGTCGTTTGTCGAAAAAGCAGCGCACTGGCATCCTCTCCGAGCTTTTCGATCTGGATGATTCCACTCCCCGCATACTTCTTGCTACCGGTAGATTGATTGGCGAGGGTTTTGACCATCCACCTCTCAACACCTTGGTTTTGGCTATGCCGATCTCGTGGAAGGGAACACTTCAGCAATATGCTGGTCGCCTGCACCGTGAACATGCCGAAAAGCAGGATGTGCGCATCTATGACTATGTCGAAAGCGAACAGCTGCAGCTTTCCCGGATGTGGAACAAACGCCAGTGCGGCTACCGTGCAATGGGTTATCAGATCAGACCGACGGATGCGCTTATTTCAAGAGAAGTCACGAATCCAAAATGACACGACACCGCATATGGAGCAAACCCTCTGAACGGGAAGCCTTCAAGGGAAGGCCCTCGTCTGCTCATTGAAATAGATTACACTCCCTCTGGACATGACGGCCTTCTTTCCGTCCCGTTTCTTTAGCCGACCAGCCCGTTCTGCACGGCGTAAAAGGTGATCTCGGCGTTGTTCTTCATCCGCATCTTTTCGAGAATGTGGGTGCGATAGGTGCTGATCGTCTTGACGCTCAAGCACAGCTCGTCGGCGATGGCGGAAACCGTCTTGCCCGAGGCGATCATGAGCATGACCTGATAC
>Ga0116143_10004999_pt1 | contig 12267 bp, 11 predicted proteins | sample AD_UKC034_MetaG_FD_89745 | JGI IMG/M metagenome (GOLD analysis project Ga0116143, IMG submission 89745) | Active sludge microbial communities of municipal wastewater-treating anaerobic digesters from USA - AD_UKC034_MetaG | ecosystem: Engineered > Bioreactor > Anaerobic > Digestate | place: USA...
GACAAGTTCTTTTGCCCGGGTTATTTTAAACAAGGGGCCAGAATTGCCAAATGCTGGAAGACAGAAGGCCACGGGCGCTTGGACCTGTACGAGGGGCTTGTGCAGTCGTGCAACGTCGTTTTCTATCAGGTGGGCCTCAAGGCGGGTCCGGATATCCTGGCGGAGTTTGCTGCAAAATTCGGGCTGGGCCAGATAACTGGAGTGGACCTTCCGTCCGAGTCGGCAGGGCTCGTCCCTTCAAGTTCCTGGAAGAAAAAAGTTTTCAAAGAGAACTGGTATCCCGGGGATTCCCTCAATTACGCCATAGGGCAGGGCTTCCTTTGGGTTACGCCGCTTCAAATGACGAATTTATATGCCTCGATCGGCAACGGCAGCGAAAGGTTTGAGCCTCATCTTATCCTTGACATAAGCGACAGGGACGGGGCAGATCTGTTCACTTACAAGCCCAAAGTCATCGGGTCGGTCCCGGGGTCCAAGGATAACCTCAAAGTGATAAGGTCCGCGCTGCATGATGTCGTCTCGCGCGGGACAGGGATAGCCGCAAAAGTCCCTTCTTTTGAAGCCGCCGGCAAGACAGGTACCGCGGAAAATCCCAGAAAGCCGGCCCACGCGTGGTTCATGTGCTACGCTCCTTTTGATGATCCCAAGATAGCCGTGGGCGCTTTTGTGGAGCACGGCCAGCACGGCAACCGCGTGACCGCGCAGATAGCCCATAAGGTGCTCGACTGGTATCATAAGAACAGGGTCGCTCCGGCGCCTGCCTCTCAGGAGGCTCAGGCCGGGCCCGTGATAGAATTGGAGATGTAATTAATATGCTTTCAAAAAGGATAATTCCCTGCCTCGATGTTATGGGCGGACGCGTCGTCAAAGGTGTCAACTTTGTCAATCTGTCGGACGCCGGAGATCCTGTCGAGCTGGCCAAGGTCTATGACAGGGAAGGGGCGGATGAGCTTGTGTTTTTGGACATCACTGCCTCGCACGAAAAACGGGACATAATGCTTGACGTGGTCAAAAGGGTCGCTGAGGAGGTCTTTATTCCTTTTACTGTCGGCGGGGGGATTTATGACGTAGATGCCGTCCGGCAGATACTTTCTTCGGGAGCGGACAAGGTTTCTGTGAATACGGCGGCTGTCAACAGGCCCGAATTCATCAGGGAAGCCGCTGAACAATTTGGGAGCCAGTGCATCGTCGTGGCCATAGATGCAAAAAGAACAAATCCTAATCTCCAATCTCTAAATCCAAAATGGGAAGTTTATACGCACGGGGGGCGCACGCCGACGGGAATGGATGCGGTTGAATGGGCGAAAAAGGCAGAAGCTCTCGGGGCCGGCGAGATACTTTTGACAAGCATGGACAGGGACGGTACCAAGATAGGATATGATATCGGCCTTACAAAAGCTGTTTCTCGTGCAGTAAGCATTCCCGTCATTGCTTCCGGCGGGGCAGGGACGCTTGAGCATATCTATGATGCCCTGTCCGATGCTTCGGCGGACGCGGCACTTCTTGCTTCGCTTGTGCATTTCGGGGAATTGAGGATAGTCCAGATCAAGGATTATCTTTCGGACCGGGGGATCGCGATCAGAAAGGGTATATAAGAATATGGACCTGTCAGCGTATATTGCACAGACAAAAGAACTGGTCGATGCGGCTATCGACAGAGCGCTTCCTTCCGACGGGAGCGTGTTGTCCGAAGCGATGAGGTACAGCGCTCTTGCCCCGGGCAAGCGGATCAGGGCGATGCTTGTCATGGAAGCTGCACGGGTCTGCAGCGGGGACCCTTCGGCGGTCATGCCATTTTCCTGCGCGGTAGAGCTGCTCCATACTTTTTCTCTCATACATGACGACCTGCCTTCCATGGACAACGATGATCTGCGTCGCGGGCTTCCGACCTCCCACAAAAAGTTCGGAGAAGCTATCGCCATACTCGCGGCCGACGGCCTTTTTGCGCTGTCGTATCAGATCATGTCGGACAAAAGCACCAGGGAAAAAATAGCCAATAACGGAGCCGTTCTGGACGCTATCGAAAGGATAAGCCTGGCTATTGGTCCTTCGGGGATGTGCCTGGGGCAGTCTCTCGACATGCTCAGCGAGGGCAAAACCGTTACTCTTGACGACCTGAGAAGCATCCACGCCAAAAAGACCGGAGCCCTGATATCCTCCTGCGTTTTTGCGGGCGCCCGGCTTTCCGGAGCCGGCATGAAACAGATAGAAAATCTTGAAAAATACGCTTCTCACATAGGTTTAGCCTTCCAAATAAAAGATGATATACTTGACTTGAAGGGGACTAGCCGAGAGCTCGGCAAAACACCGGGTTCAGACGAAAAAAAAGGCAAAGCCACTTTTCCCGCCCTGGTAGGGATGGAAAAGGCCGAAGCCATGCTTGAGGCGGAGAGGGCTTCCGCTGTTTCGGCGCTTGAGCAGTTCGGGGACAGGGCCGGGGTGCTTAAGGCCCTGGCGGATTATATAGCGCAGAGAAAGCGCTGATGAAAGGCGGACGATGAAGATAATATTTGAGCTTCTCAGGAACTTCCCCCTTATAGCCGCTCTGATCGCCATGCTCATTGGCCAGGCTTCGAAAATAATCTATTACTACGTGGTAGACAAAAAGATCGACTTCATGCATTTTTTTGAGTCCGGAGGCATGCCTTCCGCCCATTCAGCGATGGTGTCCGCGCTCGTTGTTGCCATCGGGATCTCATACGGATGGGGATCGGCGCATCTGGCAATTTCTTTTGCGTTCGCTTGCATCGTCGTATATGATGCCGTGGGCGTCAGGAGGGCCACGGGTTACCAGTCGGCGATACTCAACAGGATCGTAGACGATCTTTACAAGTCCGGAAGGATCTCGGCTGACAAGCTCCACGAGTTCATGGGGCATACGCCGCTGGAAGTCGCGGTAGGCCTTGCCCTCGGGGTCGCGATAGCTCTGACTTTATATTTCGGGGTGTACGTCTTTGTTGCTTGAAAAACTCGATCTTCCTTGCTCGCTGAAAAAGCTGTCCTGCGAAGAACTGGAGCAGCTGGCCGGCGAGATAAGGGACAGGATAATCAAGGTCGTTTCCGAGAACGGAGGGCATCTGTCCTCCAATCTTGGTTCCGTGGAACTGTCTTTAGCTCTCCACACTGTCTATGACTCGCCTTCTGACAAGATAATCTGGGACGTAGGGCACCAGTCCTATGCCCACAAGATACTGACAGGCCGAAACCGGGAGCTCGATTCGCTCAGGAAGTATGAAGGCATAAGCGGCTATCCGAACCCGGAAGAAAGCCCTCACGACATTTTCATGACAGGACATGCGGGGACCTCAATATCTTCGGCCCTGGGGCTTGCCAAATCCCGGGACATATTTGGGCAGGATCATAAGGTCGTGGCAGTGATCGGCGACGGGTCGCTGTCCGGGGGCGTGTCGCTCGAAGCGGTCAACAATGCCATGCACCTGAACAGCAATCTTGTGGTCGTGCTCAATGACAATGAGATGTCGATCTCAAAGAATGTCGGCGGCTTGTCCGAATACTTTACCGGCGTCAGGATGAACCCAATCTATACCGGAACAAAAGAACGCGTCGAAAAAATGGTGAAAAGGATACCCAAGATAGGGGTCCCGCTTTTCCACCTGGCCGAAAAGATCAAGAACAGGTTCAAGAATTTTATCATCGATTTTCAGGCCGAGGTGATCGTCGAGGAGCTCGGGTTTGAGTACCTGGGGCCTATAGACGGCCACAACACCATGCTCCTGATGAGCGCGCTCTCGTTCGCAAAGGACGCAAAAAAGCCGATCCTCCTGCATGTGATCACAAAAAAAGGCAAGGGCTATGCCCCGGCTGAGAAAGACCCCACCAAATACCACGGAGCCACGCCTTTTGATATCAGGACAGGAGAATTCCTGAATCCTCCCGCCAGAACATATTCGGATGTTTTCGGAAGCTCCCTGGTAGAGCTGGCCGAAAGGGACCCGGCGGTCGTGGCAGTTACCGCCGCGATGGTTGACGGGACTGGGCTTGACGAATTTGCGAACAAATTCCCTTCAAGGTTCTTTGATGTGGGTATCGCGGAAGAGCACGCGGTGGTATTTTCGGGCGGCCTGGCAAAAGGCGGCATGAAACCCGTAGTGGCAATATACTCGACATTCCTTCAAAGAGGCTACGACGAGATATTCCACGATGTATGCCTTCAGAACCTGCCGGTGGCGTTTTGCCTGGACAGGGCCGGCATAGTAGGCGACGACGGCCCCACGCACAACGGTGTTTTTGACATGGCGTATCTGAGGCACCTGCCCAATATGGTGCTGATGGCGCCCAAGGATGAGAACGAACTGCGGCATATGATCTTTACCGCTCTGACGCACAAGGGCCCGGCCGCGATAAGATATCCCAGGTCAAAGGTCGCGGGAGTGAGGATGGACGAAAAGGCAAAGAGCCTTGAGATCGGCAGGGGAGAGGTTGTGTTTAAATCCCAAGTCCAAAATCCTAAATCCCAAGGAGATCACAAATCACAGATAACAAATTCAAAACGGATCTTGCTAATTGCCATAGGCTCTATGGTTCATCCGTCCGTTGAGGCAGCAAAGCAACTAGAAACTCAGGGATCTTTCACGACTGTGATAAATGCCCGTTTTGTGAAGCCGCTTGATAAGGGCCTTATAGTTTCCGAGGCAGGGAAATCAGACCTGGTAGTGACCGTTGAAGAAGGGTGCCTGCAGGGCGGGTTCGGCAGTGCCGTGCTCGAGCTGTTTGAAGAAGAAGGGGTATCTGTTCCGGTCAAGCGGATCGGCCTGCCGGACAAATTCATCGAGGCCGGGAAAAGGGATTTTATCCTGGACAAGTACGGGCTTTCTGCCAAAAAGATCGAGGCAAAAATATCGGGGACCGCGCAATGATATCAGACCTGGAGATAGTCAGGGCAGTAAAGCCCCAAGCCATCGAAAGTATCGCGCGTTCTGCAGGGCTTAGTTTGGATGAGATCGATCTTTACGGAAAACATATTGCCAAGGTCAAGCTGTCCGCGTATGAAAAAAGAAAAGACAAAAGGGACGGGAAGCTCATTCTTGTCACCACTATGACCCCCACATCTCTGGGCGAAGGAAAGACCACTGTTACTATCGGCCTTGCCCAGGCGCTCAAAAAGATCGGCAAGAAGACCATGGTCTGCGTAAGGGAGCCGTCTCTCGGGCCTACGCTCGGGCTCAAGGGCGGCGCCGCAGGAGGCGGCTATTCCCAGGTGATCCCGATGGAAGACATCAATCTGCATTTTACCGGCGATATGCATATGATAAGCGCCGCGCACAATTATCTCGCTGCGATGATCGACAATCATATTTTCTTCGGCAACAAGCTCGGGCTGGACATAAACAATATAACCTGGAACCGGGTTGTCGATATGAACGACAGGGCTCTGCGCGATATCACCGTAAGGTACAAAGATACCTCCAGGAACACATCTTTTGATATTGCCGCGGCATCCGAAGCAATGGCCGTCATGTGCCTTTCGATGGATGTGCATGAGCTCAGGAAAAAACTCGGGTCTATCATTGTGGGCTTTACGCCGGAAGGGCGTCCTGTCACATCCGCCGACCTCAAGGCGGACGGCGCGATGGCGCTGCTCCTGAAAGAAGCCATCAAGCCAAATCTCGTCCAGACGATAGAGGGCGTGCCGGCTTTTGTGCACGGCGGCCCTTTTGCCAATATCGCCCACGGATGCAACAGCCTTATTGCCACCAGGCTTGCCTTAAAGCTTTCCGATTATGTGGTCACCGAAGCCGGATTCGGGTCGGATCTCGGCGCGGAAAAGTTCTTCGATATAAAATGCCGCCTTGGCGGGCTTGTGCCGGATGCCATAGTGCTTGTCGTGACCACCAAGGCGCTAAAGTGGCAGGGAGGATCAAGCAAAGATAAGTGCGGGGAAAAAAATGAAGTGGCCTTGATAAAAGGCCTGGAGAACCTGCGGCTTCACATGCAAGGACTAAAAAACTACGCGCTGCCGGTGGTCGTGGCGGTCAACCGGTTCCATTTTGACGACAACTCGGAGCTTAAGCTGATCTCCGATTTCTGTGAAAAAGAGGGAGCGGAGGTCGCGGTCTGCGACGTCCGCGACAAGGGCGGGCAGGGCGGCAAAATACTGGCCGAAAAAGTAGCGGAAGAGGTCAGGGACCGCATATCCCGCTTCAAAAATCTTTACGAGGACAGCCTTTCCACCGAGGAAAAGCTCGGCATCATCGCCAAAAAGATATATCACGCGGACGGCGTCGAATTCTCCAGCCGGGCCGCCAAGGACCTTGAGACGATCCGGCAGCTGGGTCTTTCGTGTCTTCCGGTATGCGTTGCCAAGACCCAGTTCTCCTTTTCGGACGACCATACGAAGCGCGGCGCGCCGTCGGGCTTCCGGATCAATATTAAAAAACTCAAAATATGTTCGGGTGCGGGATTCGTGGTGGCATACGCCGGTGATATAATGACTATGCCCGGCCTTCCTGAACATCCGGCTTCGGAGAGCATGTTCATAGATGATTCCGGCGCGATACACGGGATATTTTAAACATGATAGACCAGAAAAAAATTAAAAAAGCAGTAAAAGAAATATTGTCGGCTATCGGAGAGGATCCGGACAGAGAGGGCCTTGCAGATACTCCGGCCAGGGTCGCCAGAATGTACGCGGAGATATTCTCCGGAGTGGGGAGGGACCCTTCCAAAGAGATCAATATCTTCCACAACGAAGACAACGAAGAAATGATAATGGTCAAGGATATCCCGTTCTATTCGATGTGCGAGCACCATCTTGTGCCTTTTTTCGGCAAAGCTCATATTGTCTATATACCCAAAAAAGGCAGGATAACAGGTCTTTCAAAGCTCATAAGGGTACTTGAAGCTTTTGCCAAAAGGCCGCAGGTCCAGGAAAGGCTTACCTCCCAGATAGCAGATGCCCTGATGAAAAAGATACAGCCGCACGGCGTACTTGTGATAGTGGAGGCAGAGCATCTTTGCATGTCTATGAGAGGCGTCAAAAAACCCGGCTCTGTCACCACCACATCAGCCGTCCGCGGGGTCCTGAGAAAAAACCCGGCTACCAGGGCCGAGGCTCTGGCGCTCCTCAAGAAATGAAGCCTCAACTGTTAAGACGCCTGATCTTATCTCTTCTTATCCTTTGTATTTGGTGGGTTAATTGCTCATACGGCGAAGTGAGAGCAATGTGGATAACCAGATTTCAGATGGATTCAAAGCAAAAGATCGATAATTTCATCGAAACCGCGAAAAAGCACAGTATTGATACGCTTTTTGTCCAGGTTATGGGCAGGGGACAGGCATATTACCGCTCGGATCTTGTTTTGAACATGGACCTTGATTTTGATCCTCTGGAGTACACTGTCGAAAAATCCCACAGTTCCGGCCTCAAGGTACATGCCTGGCTGAACGCCTATTATGTGTGGTCGTCGCCTGAAGCGCCGTCCGATCCGGGCCATGTCATTAACCTCCATCCCGACTGGATAGTGCCGTCCTCATCCAATATGAAATATTTGGACCCTGCAAAAAAGGAAGTTAAAAAGTATCTGCGCGATATGTATTTGGAAGTTGCCGACAAATACGATGTTGACGGAATACACATGGACTACATAAGATATGACGGCGCGTACGACGGGCTTGACATGGAAAGCAGGAGGGCTTTCAGCGATGTCCACTGGCTGGACCCTTTCTTCATAGTGCATTATCCGCAGTCGGTCAGGGACTACTACGGCGACCAGGGTTACGAAAAGCTTCGCCGGCACTGGATAGATCACAAATGCCGCCAGGTGAGCGAGCTTGTCAGGGATATCAGTTCCGGGGTTAGAAAAAGAAAACCCGGTATTGCGCTGTCGGCGGCCGTCTTTCAGGAGCTGGATTCCGCTATCGGCCGCAAAGGCCAGAACTGGCCTTTATGGATAAATGAAGGCTGGATAGACCTGGCTGTTCCGATGATATATTCCAGGGACGCGGAGCTGGTCAGGCGCCGTATAAGGCAGTCGGCCTCAGCCGCGGGGGCCGGGAACATACTTGTAGGCTTGGGCCCTTATCTTGTTTCCCCCAAAGACTTCGGGGAACAGTTCGTCATATACAGGAAAATGAAGCGCGAGTATCCGTCGATACTGGGGTTCAGCCTTTTCTCGTATGATGCTATATCCAGCGAAGCCGCGTATTTTGACAAAACAAAAAAATGACCGGTGATATCGATATCTGGCTGGCGCTTCAGTCTGTGCCCGGTCTGGGACCCTCTAAGCTCAAGTCTCTCTGCGAAACATTTAAGCCGGTTTCCAAACTTAAGGAGCTTCGTTGCGAAGATATCTGCGCGATGGACGGCGTGGGAGAGGGTTTGGTGCGCTCGATAAAGGAAAAACTGAAAAGTCTTGAAGATACGGCCTTCCCTTTGGATATTCCTGATGGCGTGGGTTATATTACTATCTCTGAAAGCGGATACCCCAAGAGCCTATTCAATATATATGATCCGCCGACAGTGCTCTATCACAAGGGGAACATTATAAAAGAGGACGAATCCGCTGTAGCCGTTGTAGGGACCAGGAATCCTTCGCGTTACGGTCTGCTGGCGGCAGAGCGCATAACTAAGGACCTTGTCGAAGCGGGATTCACCATAGTGTCCGGCCTGGCCGCGGGAATAGATTCCTGTGCTCATGAAACCGCGCTGCGGTGCGGGGGCAGGACTATCGCCGTGCTTGCTTCAGGGTTGGAGGATATTTATCCCAGTTTTAATAAAGGTCTTTCCGAGGACATCATTAACCGGGGCGCTTTGGTATCCGAGGTGTGCCGCGCGCCGGTTAAGTATGAGAAGTGGGCTTTCCCAAAAAGGAACAGGATAATATCCGGACTTTCTCTTGGGACAGTTGTAATTGAGGGAGCGCTGAGCAGCGGCTCCCTGATAACCGCCGGTTTTGCAGTAGAGCAGAACAGGGAGGTCTTTGCAGTCCCGGGGGAGATATTTTCCAGACAAAGCGCCGGCCCCAACAGCCTGATCAGGAGCGGCGCAAAGCTCGTGCATACGGTCGAAGATATTCTGGAAGAGCTCCCGGGAGGCCCCCGCAGGAAAATAGGCGCTTTGTCTTTAGAGCATTTGAGCGAAGAAGAGAAGAAGGTGATCGGCCTGCTTTCCTCGGGCCCCAGGGGCATCGACCTGATCTGCGAAGACACCGGCATCCCTTTGCCCAGGCTTTCCTCTGTCCTTCTTTCGATGCAGCTTGCGGGCTCTGTCAGGGAACTGCCCGGCAGGACATTCGGCGCTCTTTAAATGCATCATGATATAATACTCACATGGTTTATTTCAGCGACATGTATGCTTCGCAGATCCTCGGACAGCTTGTCGTGGACAGGACCGAGGCCAAGATCGGAAGGGTAAAAGACATCGTCCTTGATGCTTCGGAGCAGTTCCCCAAAGTGGTAGGCCTTTTGCTTGATATGGACGGCTCCGACAAGGAAAAGATCATCCTGACCTCGGAGCTGAACCTTATCAGCAGGCGGGTCATATCGTCTTCCGGCATCAAAGAGAACACTGCTTTTGCGTCGCTTCGCAGCGGAGAAGTCCTTGTCCGCAAAGATCTGCTCGACAAGCAGATCGTGGATATACACGGGTCCAAAGTCGTCAGGGTCAACGATATCAAGTTCGCAAAAGCGGGAGAAGAGGTCAGGCTGATAGCGGCCGATGTGGGAATGCGTGGCATCCTGAGGAGGTTCAGGATAGAAGAGCCGGTCTATTCATTTTTCTCGGTTTTCGGGATCACGCTCAAGGACGATCTCATCGGCTGGAATTTTGTCGAACCACTCAAGACGGATATCGCGGGGCTCAAGCTTGTGGTGCCTTATGAAGGCATGTCCAAGCTGCATCCTGCCGACATTGCCAATATCATCAGCCAGGTGCACACGGAGGAAAAGACCGCAATATTTGAGTCGCTGGCCACCGAGACGGCTGCCGAGGCGCTCCACGAGCTGGAGCCCAGGATACAGGCTTTTCTTATCGGGACGCTCGACACCAAAAAAGCCCTCTCTATAATCGAAAAGATGCCGCCCGATGAGGCTGCGGACGTGCTGGGCGATCTGCAGGAGGAAAAAGCGTCCGAGCTGCTGCGGCTTATGAAGCACAAAAGGGCGCAGGAGATCCAGGAGCTGCTAAAGCACGGGGAGGAGACCGCAGGCGGGCTCATGACCACCGAATTTGTGACTATTCCCGGAACGTTCACCGCATCTCAGACCATTGAAAGGCTCAGGGAGCTGGCTCCTTCAGCCGAAACGATCTATTATCTTTATGTCACTGACGATGAGGGCCACCTGACCGGGGTCCTTTCTCTCAGGAACCTGATAGTCGCGGACCAGAACGCCCCGGTGTCAGAAATAAGTTCTGCCAAGATGATCACGGTAAAGCCTGAAGCAAGCCAGAGGCAGGTGGCGGACCTGATCTCAAAATACAATCTTTTGGCCGTGCCGGTGGTGGATACTCTCAACAGGATAATCGGGATAGTCACGGTTGACGACGTGGTCGACTTCATAATCCCCCCGCTTGCACGCAGAAAAAGGATGTCGGTAGGTTAGGACAGGGCACAAAAAAAACCTCTCCGATCCTAGCCGAAGAGGTTTTTATTTCCGAAAAAACTGATCAGGCAACTTTCTTCATAAGCTTTTTCTTCTTGATTATGCTCCAGATGATCTTGGTCATGGAAGTAACCGGGATCGCTTTCTTTCCGAATACATCTTCCAATGTCGCTGTCTGGCCTTTAAAATCCACTCTCATTTTTGATAATCCGCCTCTTGCCATCTATCTCACCCCCTTTGTCTTTGGAACTTTTTCAGAGCTAAAAACTCTGTTCTTGCTCTTTTATGTTATAATTATAGAGCATATTTCAGTGATGTCAACAGGTTTTTAGAGCAAAAGGCAAAAATGCACAGAGCTAAAAATGTTCAATAAAGTGCTCATAGCCAACCGCGGCGAAATAGCGGTCCGGATAATACGTGCCTGCAGGGAGCTGGACATAAAGACCGTGGCCATATTCTCCGAGGCCGACAAGGACTGTCTTCATGTCAGGCTCGCGGACGAAGCATACTGCATCGGGCCTGCAGTCCCCGCGAAAAGCTATCTCAATATCCCTGCCATCATATCCACCGCGGAAGTGTCCGGTGCCCAGGCAATACACCCGGGTTACGGGTTCCTTGCTGAGAACGCGAAGTTCGCGGAGATATGCGCGGCCCACAACCTTGTGTTTATCGGGCCTTCCCCCGATTCGATAGAACAGATGGGCGACAAGGCCACGGCGATACAGTGCGCCGTGCGCGCCGGAGTTCCCACGCCGCCCGGGTCCGGAGGGATCGTCAATGATGAAGGCGAGGCTCTCAGGATCGCCAGAAAAATAGGCTTTCCCGTACTTATAAAAGCTACCGCCGGAGGCGGAGGCAAGGGGATGCGCATCGCCCAGAGGGAGGAAGAATTCCCGTCCCTGATGAAGATGGCCAAGGCCGAAGCCCAGGCGGCTTTCGGCAATCCCGATGTATATATAGAAAAATTCATTGTAAAACCGAAGCATGTCGAGATCCAGATACTTGCGGATAATTTCGGCAACACTGTCTATCTTGGCGAGAGGGATTGTTCTGTGCAGAGAAGGAACCAGAAGCTTATCGAAGAGGCTCCATGCGCTGCGCTTGATGAAAAGACCAGGAGAAAGATGGGCGAGTCCGCCGTCAAGCTGGCAAAAGCGGTCAATTACCGCGGAGCGGGGACAATAGAGTTCCTGCTTGACATTCATGGCCGTTTTTATTTTATGGAGATGAACACGCGCGTCCAGGTCGAGCACCCTATAACAGAGATGGTGACGGGCGTGGATATCCTCAAAAAGCAGATCGCAGTGGCTTCCGGCGAAAAACTGGGGCTGAACCAGAAAGACATCAGGCTCACCGGCCATTCAATAGAGTTCAGGATAAACGCGGAAGATCCGGATAAGAATTTTATGCCGTCGCCGGGCAAGATCGGCCTGTATCTGCCGCCCGGAGGTTCCGGTGTCAGGGTCGACGGCTTCGTCTACAGCGGGTACAGGGTCCTTCCAAATTATGATTCCCTCATCGCAAAGCTGATCGTCTGCGGCGCTGACCGCGCCGAGGCGATAGCCAAGGGGAAAAGGGCCCTCGCCGAGTTTGTCGTAGAAGGGGTCAAGACCACGATCCCTTTCCATCAAAAGGTGCTTGATATCCCGTCGTTCCAAAAAGGGGAGGTCTATACAGACTTTATCCCTTCACATATGGGAAGCTGAC
>Ga0116143_10005000_pt1 | contig 12267 bp, 6 predicted proteins | sample AD_UKC034_MetaG_FD_89745 | JGI IMG/M metagenome (GOLD analysis project Ga0116143, IMG submission 89745) | Active sludge microbial communities of municipal wastewater-treating anaerobic digesters from USA - AD_UKC034_MetaG | ecosystem: Engineered > Bioreactor > Anaerobic > Digestate | place: USA...
CGATTTATTCAGGAAGCGCAAGTACAACATTTTCTGTATCAGGCATTTCTGTTGCAGGTGTTTATCAATACAGATGTAGTATAACTCAAACAGGATTAGATTGCGGAAGCCTTATTTCTAATACAGTAACACTTGAAGTTAAACCTGCTCCTGCTATTACTGCATATGGTGATATTACCATTTGTGATGGCGGGAATGCAACAATATTTTCCACAACAACCATTGAAGGTGCGGGTATTTTAAGTTATCAATGGCAAAGTGGACCATCCGGGACAGGTCCTTGGTCTAATATTGGTGGAGCAACAACTCAGTCTTATCATACTCCAGAATTACATAGTACAATATATTATCATGTATTATTATCTTCTACGGGCTCTGGATGTGGATCCGCAACATCTAATGCTGTTCAAATAACATTCCAACCAGATCCTTCAATAACTGACAATCCAGATAATGGCACAATTTGTCCAGGAGGATCTCACCAAATGTTTGCTGATGCAACCGGAGGTGTAGGTAGTTATCATTATGTTTGGCAATATTATAATGGAAGTACATGGATTGATGCTCAGGATTCAAGCATAAATCATTATACTGCTTCTCCCGGAAGTTCTACTAATTATCGTGTGATTGTAATGTCAGACGGATCTGGCTGTGATGTTGCTACTAGTGGCACTGCAACCGTAACCGTTGTAGCTGAACCTATTGCTCCCACTGCCACAAAGTCTCCAAATGTTGCTACAGTTTGTAGTGGAACAACTTTGACCTTAACCGGAGTTACAGATAATGGAGGAGGTACGGGCTCATGTAATTTTGAATACTGTTACTCTACAAATGGCGGATCATCATACTCTGCATGGAGTACATCCCTTCCTTCTTTTGCTGCTACAGGAACTAATAATAGAATTAAGTTAAGAAAAAACTGTAATGGAAGTGGTTGTGATATAAGTCCTGAAACTACATATACATGGGCTGTTGATGCTGCCTCTGTTGGCGGAACTGCAAGTGCAAATCCCTCAACTGCTATTTGTGCTGGCGAAACTGCAGATTTATCGGTTTCAGGTTATACCGGGAGTATTCAATGGCAAACTAATGCAAGCGGTTCTTGGGCAAATATTCCGGGAGCTACATCAAATACTTATACTACACCCCAACTACCAGTTACTACTTCATACCAAGCTGTGGTTACAAATGGTGTCTGTTCAAGTTCTGCTAATTCAAATATTATTACTGTTACAGTTATTACACCAATTACCACAGGTCTTTCCGGAAATGACTATATTTGGACAGGAGCAACTTCTCAAACATGGAATGGTGCCACGACAACTAACTGGTTAAAATTTATTAGTGCTTCAGTTTTTGAAATTCCAGCACAAGTACCTGATATTACAGATAATGTTTTCATAAGATCCAATGGGTCATGCTTTGGTACAATACCAGTAGTAACAACAACCAATGTGGCAGAATGTAACAACTTAACTATAGACCCGGGATGTGGTCTTAATATTAGTGCAACCGGTAATTTGAAAATATATGGAAATCTTACAAATAACGGAACCTTATCAGTATTTTCAACAGCACCAATAGAAATCAAGGGAAATTGGAATAACTCAGGAGATTTTAATGCCGGTTCAGGAAATGTTTTATTCTCAGGATCCAATATTCAATCAATCAAGTCAAATAATGACAGTTTCTATGGTATTGAATTTAACAACTCACATGCTGGGAATTATGATTTAACACTAACTGATAATTTAACTGTTACATACAATGCAAAATTTGTAAATGGAATTGTAAATACAGGCTCTAACAAATTTATTTTTACTGCACCTGCAACAACAACAGTTGGTACTACAACAAGTTTTGTTGATGGTTTAGTCGAAAAACTAGGTTGCGTAAAATTTACTTTCCCAACTGGAAATGTTAATCCTGCCAGAGATATTAGTGCTGGACCACAATATTATAGAATTTGGGCACCTTTAACTGCTACAGTTTTTTCACCTCCTGCAACTGTTAATGTTAAATATTTGTTCACGAATGAAAATCTTAACCCATGGTGGTATCATGTATGGACTCACGAAGCTCCGCTCACTCATACAAGTGATAGAGAATACTGGTTAGTAAATTCACCATCTAATCTCGAAGTAGAATTGTTCTGGAATAATAATAACCCCTGCAGTATTCATGATTTTTGTGCTCCGGGCCCAACAGACTTCTTACAAGATGAACTTACTGTAGCTTATTGGAATGGAATCTGGAAAGACGCCGGTGGTAGTCCAACCGGAACTTATAATACAGGTGACATTACATCAACAATATATATTCCATTTGGTGCTAAAGGTGAAAGACAAATTACTTTCGGAGCAAAAGATACAGAATTACCTTTACCTGTAGATTTAATTAAATTTTATGCAGAATGTGACAATAATTCAGCTATTATTTCCTGGGAAACAGCTTCTGAAACAAATAATGACTATTTTATCCTTGAGAAATCAAATGATATGATAAGTTTCTTCGAGCTTGCAAGAATAGAGGGTGCAGGAAACTCAAACACTCTTCTATCCTACTCAAATGTTGATAATGAGCTTTTTAGCGGAAACAACTACTATCGCCTAAAACAGGTTGACTATGACGGTCGTACAAGAACCTACAACACTATTTCTATAAATTGTGATAAATCAAGTTCAGAATTACCAAGTTTAATAGCCTATCCTAACCCATTTACTAATGAATTAAATGTTGTTATCGATAACATACAAGAAAGCGATTTTGTTCTAGAATTGTACGACAACATTGGAAAACTTATTTTTAGCCAAGAATATACTACAGAAGAAACAAGTTTCCATACCGTACTTGATTTAACAAATCTACTTCCGGCTGTATATAATTTAAGAAGTCGTTCTGAAGGTTGTGTAATGAATGTGAAGGTCGTGAAGAAGTAAGTAGTAAGTAGTAAGTAGTAAGTAGTAAGTAGTAAAAAAATGTATAGCACCGATTACCGATTACTTCAACACCGATTATCCCGTTAAAATAGAAATTGCATGTAGTATTATATAAAAATGCAATTTGTAGTTTTAACAGATTTTTGACTGAAATTACTGAGCAATTTCTTTTTTTTTTATACCTATTAATTAATAGAGACTCGCAAATAAACCGTAATTCTGATAATATAAAATAATGATATTTTAAGATATTTTTCCAAATTTTGACGTTTCTTCAATTACAAGAACCTCTGAAGGCATTGATTTTACACATTTTTTAAAGATTATTAATAAAAACACACGCAATTCTGTTAAATCTTATCAACGAAAATGTTAAAAAACTAGCAATATCAACACTTTTAAGCCTTAGTTTATTAACAAAACCTATGAGATATCAACAATTCAGAAGATTTTTTATTTTAAGTATTGCTACAGCCCTTATTATATCTATATTTGTAACGATAAGTTAATTTAATTACTAACCTAAAAAATTTAGAAATGAACAAAGCACAATTAATTGACGCAATTGCAAAGAAAGCAAATTTAACTAAAGCTGACGCTAAAAGAGCATTAGACGCTTTTGTAGAAACAACAACCAAAACATTAAAAGGTGGTGACAAAATCGCTTTAGTAGGTTTTGGAACTTTTGGTGTAACTAAAAGAGCTGCTAGAAAAGGCCGTAACCCACAGAAACCAACTCAGGTAATCAATATCCCTGCTAAGAAAGTTGTTAAATTCTCTGTTGGTAGCGAATTGAAAAAAGCTGTAAAGTAATTTCGTCAATGAAATTATTGAAAAAGGGAGCATGAGTTCCCTTTTTCTATTTTACAAAAAAATGTATCGTTGTGATATGAAACATTCAGAAATTATAAGAGTATTATCAGATATGGTTTTGGAACAAAGACTCTCAACATTTCACAGAGTTTTACAAAATCGAACCAGATACATTACAGTTGTCCTCGAAGACTTGTTTCAATCACATAATGCATCCGCAGTTATTCGTTCGTGTGACTGCTCAGGAATTCAGGATGTTCACCTGATTGAAAACAATTTTGAGTTTGCAGAAAATCCAGACGTAGCATTAGGGGCTTCTCAATGGGTTAATCTTATCAAATATAACAAGGAAGCAAATAACACTCTTAATGCAATAAATAATTTAAAAAAACATGGGTATAGAATTGTTGCAACTACTCCACATACAAATGAGACTAAAATTCAAGATTTAGACCTATCACAAGGTAAAATTGCATTGCTTTTCGGATCTGAATTACCCGGTCTTTCAGACATTGCCCTCCAAAACTCAGATGAATTTGTTAAAATACCTATGTTCGGTTTTACTGAAAGTTATAATATATCTGTTTCTGCAGCAATTTGTCTATATGAACTTGTTTCCAGATTGCATATGTCAGACATAAATTGGCAATTAAGCAACATTGAAAAGGAAATAATCCTATCAGACTGGCTAATGAAAAGTGTAAAAGACTCAGAAAATATTATTAAAACATTAAAGAAAAGAACTAATCAAGTTTGATAAACTTACTATAATAAATATTGTTCTCTCCAATTAGTTTAATAAAATACATCCCCGATTTATAGTTTTCAATATTAATTAAACTTTGTCCATGAAAACTATCACAATAAACCTTTTCTCCTAGTTCGTTTAATATTTCTATACTAGACGGCTTGCCTGATTCAACTTCAGATGTAATAATAATCATTTCAGTAGCCGGATTCGGGAATATTCTGATATTGGATAGATTTTCACTTTCAATAAGTTGAGGATGCAAAATTTGGTTGTATATATCAAGACAATTATTTAAGGCAATATTAATATTATAAATACTTTCACAGGCAATAAGGGCAAACCCAATTGTTACAGTATCTTTGCTTGCAATGTCAACAGGCCCTGCTCCTGTAAATATAACAATATCCGTTGAATTCTCCGTAAAACCATCATTTGAATTGCTAATCATATAAAATTTCTCAATATCCGGAAATCCATCAGTAATATCTATTGTTCCATCTCCTCCACTAACTTGAGGAAGTGCATAATTATTTACATCATGATTATTCAAAAGTTTAATACCGGCATACATAGTTTGGGCATTGTCACTTTTGCAATACATAAATTTATTATTTTCATCAAGTATAGCAGAATTTATTCCGGATTCGACCAAATCCCAGTCGGTAAACAAGCCAAAATAAAAATCTTCAATATCATAAATGCTCTCATTAATAATCTGATAATCAACTATTATAAAATCCTTATTACTAGCACCGAGCCATGAATATACATCTTCAATAATTCTCAATCCATACACTTGATAATCATTAGAATCAGTAAATTCCGTCTTAATATGGTAATCTGAAATTTCGGAACCTTCAACAAAATATGGATACACTGTTGTTTTAAAATCGGAAACCTGTCTAACAGAGCTATACAACTTGGTTGCTGATAGTCCTGAAATTATGCCACAATCATAAAACAACGAAAACACTTCTCCCAATACAAAACCATCTCCTACTCTACTATTTAAATCAGAGTAACCAAATCGTCCGGAAGGGGCCACAGACAATTCAAGATTATCTGTATTAATATTCTTATAACCCGGATTTACATATACTTCAATAATCTGTTGAGCCTGATACAAATCTGCATTATAAATGAGTTTTAAAACTAATTTATAATCATAAGGCATATTTGAATTACGAATGATTACAATATCTCCATCAGAATTGTAGGTTTCTAAAGTTTGTAGCGAACCGGTATAGACAATATCATCATCTAAAACTGCATAACTTGATAATAATACAGCAGAAATAGTAAGATTTTCTGCATCAGACAAATAATTAGTAAAGTTTCCGTTAATGTAAATCATATTTTCTGATTGAGAAACTTCAATATTACTAAAAACAATTGCTGGTGGCGGCTCTATTGTAAGAGCTTTGAATAAGTTTACTCTGCCTCCTCCTAATTTACCGGTATAAGGCACATTATATGGTATTGTATCAATAAGATCGGCACTAGCTTTTAACAATTCTGCAATTTGATTTGCATTATAATCAGGATAATAGGATCTTAAAATTCCTGCACAACCCGCCACAATTGGTGATGCAAATGATGTTCCTCCCCACATAAGTGTATATCCATCTCCCGTTCCAGTTGATCTAAAATTTGTTGCAGGAGCACAAACATCCACATAATATGAATAGGATGAACCCTGACTTGAAATAGAATTATCGGGAGACCATTTCTGATCATCCATTTGCGTTCCTGCTACAGAAACAACATTCTCATAAGATGCAGGATAGTATTTTGTATCTGAATTGGTATTACCTGCAGCCGAAACAACTAATACATCATTGTTAATTACAGCATAATTTACAACATCCTGACCCATTTTTTGATAATATGATCCTCCCCAACTGCAATTAACAACATCACAACCACGATCAGCAGCATATACTATTGACTGATAACCATTAACAAGAATTCCTTCAGCATTCATTATTTTTAACGGAAGAATTTTACATTTAAAACCGGCACCTGACACTCCAATACCATTATCTGTATGAGCTCCGGCAATACCTCCTACCCACGCCCCATGATAATTAACATTAGCTTGTACAATATTATTATCATCCCCAAAATTCCATCCCCGAAAATTATCTATAAAACCATCCAAATCATTGTCAACACCATCAGGCATATCATTATAGTTATACTTAATATTATAAATCAAGTCGGGATGAGACAGTTCGATACCCGTATCAGATATTCCAATAACTATATTTGTATCTCCCTGATGAATATCCCAAGCATCAAAAGCTCTTATAGAATTTAGCCAATATTGATCAGTCTGATTCATTGGATCGTCAGGTACATACAATAGCTCTATTTTATATAATGGTTCAACATACTCAAAATATCCGGTTTTTTCAAGAATAGAAATCAGATATGAAACATCCTCAACCTCATCAAAAGTTAAACGATAAATTACAGATAAATCAACTAATTCCGCTCCATATTCATTATACTTTTCCATAGGTCTTATACTGAATGGAAACTCTTGTTTAAATTCAATACTGCCTTTAATGTCAGATTTCTCCTTTAAAATGTAGAATATTTTATTTTTATAAGCATCTATATCCTCTATCTCCTTTTTGAATTTCACAATAATAACTCCATCAAGATAAGAATTAGCATTTTTTTCTTGTGAGAAAACGGGAGAAACACAAATCATTAGGAAAATTATTATCGATATCCGACCAATTACTTTATATAAATCGAATAGCCTAAAATGTCCGTAATTTGTGTTACAAAATTTATTATTAAGATATTTATTAATCATTATCAAAATTTGTTTCTAAATAATAATGCAATATAATAAAAAAAATGGTCGGATATTTCCGACCATCATTATAAATTTATAATTTAACTAATTATTTACTTCTTCAACATTTCCAATAATTTTTAAAACCACACTTGATTGTGAAGGATCGTTAGTAATTACAGTAATAGTTTTATTCTGACTGCCTCTTTTTCCGGCTGAATTAAATGTAGCTGTAATGTAACTTGATTCCCCGGGTTTAATAATCATTTTTTCAGGATTTGTAGCAGTACAACCGCAAGAAGCTTTAATCTTTCTTATTACTAAATCACTCTTACCTGTATTTTTAAAAACAAAATTAAAACTAGATTTTTCACCAGATTTAATTGTTCCAAATTCAAAATCGGTACTTTCAAATTCAATCTTTGGAGCATTTGCTAATTCATCAGGTGTAAGATGTGAAAAATCCTCTTCAATTGTAGCACTAATTGACAATCTATTTTGAGTATTTTTCTCTCCGTTAATTACAAAATCAACCCTATCCATAATGAAGCCCCAATCGTTCTTCTTTTTACCATCATAAGTAACTGTAATAATGCCCATTTCACCATTTTTTTCGTTTGGTTTTTTACCTGCAAGTTTTTCAGGCTTTACAGAAATAGTTATATGAGAAGGCACATTCTCGAAAGTAATAGTCACAGGGTCTGCTCCCATATTTACGATTCCAATTGTATCTGTAACTGTTTGATTATTGTAAACTTTTGTAAAGGCAAGGTGTGATGTTCTTAATCTTACATCACCAAAAGCTTTAGGATAATAATCTTCTATTCCCTTTTCACGTGGTGTAACATCGCCTTCAATTCTTAACATCGTTGTAGGATTTTCAGTATTTGCCGTAACAGTTATAGATTTATTAAATTTTCCCGGTCTGTTTCTCGGGTCATAAGTAGCTTTTACAAATCCTTTACCTCCGGGTTGAACAGGTTCTTTTGTATATTCAGTTGCAGTACAACCACAAGATGCCTTTACATTTGTTATGTACAATGGCATACTACCAGTATTTGTAAAAGTAAAAGTTGCCGTTTGAGTACCGGCCTCTTCTTTAAATGATCCAAAATTGTGAGTTGTTTTATCCCACGATATAGCAGGTTGTTGAGTTTGTGCCACCATTACTATTGAAAATACTAATGATAATGCACTAAGTAAAAATGTTCTTTTCATAATTTAACGATTTTAATTTTATATTTTTCTAAACATTACTCCTGCACAGCTTTTGGTGTAACATCCCCAGTAATCCTTAAAACAGACGTAGGCTGGAATTCGTTGGTAGTAACAGTTATAGATTTATTAAATTTACCGGGTCTGTTTGCAGGATTATAAGCAGCAATAACATAACCTTTTCCACCGGGTTGAACAGGCTCCTTTGAATATTCAGTAGCAGTACAACCACAAGATGCTTTAACATTAGTAATATACAATGGTTCATTACCGGTATTAACGAATTCGAATTTTGCTTTCTGTAATCCGTCTTCTTCCTTAAATGTACCAAAATCGTGAACTGTGTTTTCCCAAGAAATAGCTGGTCCCGATTGTTGTGCGAAAATTGCTGTTGAAAATGCAATTGTAAAAACTAAAAAAATTAACCTTTTCATAATAATATAATTTAAAACATTAAATAATTTCTAAAACCATCCCTTTTTTACAAATTTCAGACCAAAGTAGCACATTAATTTTCAATTCAGACAAAATTAAATAAAATTTTTATAAAACTATTCTTGCTTGTGGAGAAATATCCAAACTGTCTGTTTTTCCATCCAAATAGTAATAATATCCAATCAAAGCTACCATCGCTGCGTTATCAGTCGTGAACCTCTTTTCAGGCAAATAAATATTCCAATCGTTTGCTTCTCCGATTTCAGACAGTTTGCTTCTTAAACAGGAATTTGCTGATACACCACCTGAAACTGAGATTTCTGTAATTCCTGTCATTTTTACAGCTTTAATAAGTTTATCAATTAATATTTCGATTATTTCTGATTGTAAAGACGCACAAAGATCAGAAAGGTTGTCTTGCACAAAATCTTTATTTTGCCTTATATGATCGCGTAAAAAGTAAAGAAATGATGTTTTTATTCCGCTAAAACTATAATCCAATCCGGCAATTTTTGGTTTACCGAATTTAAATCTGTCACTGTTTCCATCTTTTGACAAATTGTCAATATCCACCCCACCCGGATAACCTAAACCCAAGACTTTGGCACATTTATCAAAAGCCTCTCCTGCAGCATCATCTATTGTTGTTCCAATTACCTCAAAATCTGTATAATTATTTACTCTAATAATTTGCGTATGACCTCCAGAAACAAGCAGACATAAGAAAGGGAATTTCGCCTCAAACTCCAGTTCGTTCTGATTTCTTAAAAAATGTGTAAAAATATGACCATGTAAATGATTAACTCCAATCAAAGGTTTTGAAATTGCAACCGACAAAGCCTTAGCAAATGAGGATCCAACAAGTAACGAACCTAACAATCCGGGACCTTTTGTAAACGATATAGCCGAAATATCTGACAATTTTTTATTTGCTTTAGACAAAGCTTCTGCAACAACAGGAATTATATTTTGTTGGTGAGCTCTACTCGCTAGTTCAGGAACGACTCCTCCATATTTTGAATGAATTATTTGAGTATTAATAACATTGGATAGCACTATTCCATCGCACAAAATTGATGCTGAAGTGTCATCACATGAAGATTCTATTCCTAAAATACAAATACTCATCAATTTCTTAACAAATCAAAGTTTACAAAAGTATATTTTCTTGACAGCAAATCAGCTTTTTTTTTTTAATATTTGCATTTATGACTAATTTAGAATAATTGTGTCCCGAATTAAGTTTAAAAGAATATTAGCCATTTTAACTTGTCTGATAATCAGAGACTTTATTATTTTGGTCATTTTTCTAAACTCATCATTTCTACAAAGCTATCTGACAAAACAAATTATTATCTTCTTTTCTGATGCTTATGATATTAATCTTTCCGTTGAAAATGTTTACATAAAACTTCCTAATACTATAGCATTATCAGGTGTTTATGTCAAAGATTCTATCGGCGATACTTTGGTCTATTCCGAAGAAATAAATTTAAAAATTTCTGCTGTAAAATTTTTTGACAAAAAATTATATATTGATCAAATTTCATTGAATAAACCTTTTATAAATATAATTATTGATACAGCCGGTAATTCAAATTATCAATACATATTAAACAAATTTATATCAGAAGATAAGGACACTTCTAAGACTCAAAGTTTTGACATATTTTGCAATAAATTTGAAATTCTAAACGCAAGATTTAATTATAAAGATTTAAGATACCCCGAAAATCAGGATGGATTTAATCCATCGGATATAAGTATATCAGGATTTAGCATCACACTACAAGACATCCAGTATTTTAACGATTCCATTGCTGTGAAAATAAATAATTTTAAAGTTGACGAAAAATCCGGACTCAACATTAAAGAATTTTCGACCGAAATACTATATTGCAATAGTGGAGTATTCTTAAAGGATTTTGTTATTAAAACAAAAAATTCTGAATTTATTAGTTCTGAAATTAGCATAGAAGGTATTGAAGAAGATTACTTATCTGACCCGCTGAACAAAATGAAAGTTAAAATTGTCATTGACACTTTGGTATTTGATGTGGCAGATTTAGGACCCTTTATGCCCGAATACCGTTACTTGCATGAGAAAATATACCTGTCTGGTGATTTTTCGGGCAAATTGTCAAAATTTAAGTTTAAAAACTTTAATATAGCGTATGGCAACGATACAAGACTGATAACAAATCTTTCGGTAGATGGATTGCCCGATTATGATATGACTTTTATTTTTGGCGATGTTTCCAAACTAACAACATCGAGTGCAGATGTAAGAAAAATGATGAGAATCTTCTCTCCCAAAGATCAGATTATATTACCTACTATGGTGGAAGATTTGGGCTATTTATCATTTACAGGAAACATTACAGGTTTATTTAATGATCTTGTTGCATACGGCGAGTTTAACACAGGTCTGGGATCTATCAGAACAGACATGGCTATAATAACCGATTTTGATAGTTTTGATATTTCATATCATGGGAAACTTCAGGCAAACAAAATAAATCTTGGAACAATCACAGGTTATCCTGACACATTTGGTATGCTTAGTTTAAATTCAACATTGCATGGAACTCTAGATTCTGTTGGTAATTTCCAGACACAAATAGATTGTAATATCAGTGAATTAGGAATTTTAAATTATAATTACTCAGGCATTAGAATTATCGGAGATGTTTCTAATAGTTTCTTTAATGGAGAATTGTATATTAATGACCCAAATTTGAAAGTTGAGTTTATAGGGAAATATGATTACGGTACAGATAACCAAGAAATTGATTTTTCAACAGACATTTACGCAAATCTTAATAATCTTCAGATTACTAACGACACACTTCCATCTGAAATAAAACTCGTGGTAGCAGCAGATTTAAAAGGAGACTTACTCAATACACCTGAAGGTAATGTATTTATTAGTAATCTAGCTTATACCTCCAACGGTCAAACTTTAAAACTAAACCAGCTCAGTTTAAACAGCTACAGAGACGAATTCGAACAACAATTTTTGACTATCAGATCAGATTATGCAGACATTAATTTATATGGTATTTTTGAGTATGGTGAACTAGGTTATACTGTTTACAATATGCTTGCAGGGTACACTCCAACATTTATAAATAAAATTGAAGTAGAAGAATCAACTAGTGATAATATTGCCAATTTTGACATCAGATTAAAAGCTCTTGAAAATTTAACTAACGTTTTCATACCAAATTTAAGCATTGAAGGAGAAATATTTGCCGAGGGTAAAATATCAGGGCGAAATCATGAATTAGATGCAATCTTCAGTA
>Ga0116143_10005003_pt1 | contig 12260 bp, 10 predicted proteins | sample AD_UKC034_MetaG_FD_89745 | JGI IMG/M metagenome (GOLD analysis project Ga0116143, IMG submission 89745) | Active sludge microbial communities of municipal wastewater-treating anaerobic digesters from USA - AD_UKC034_MetaG | ecosystem: Engineered > Bioreactor > Anaerobic > Digestate | place: USA...
ATGCGGCGCAGCACGTCGTCGCCCGCCGCGAAGCCGAACAGGTCGTTCGTGACGTGCAGCTGGTCGAGATCTGCATAGACCACGCAGGCGTGCGAACCGCTCCGCGCGAGCGCTGCACGCAGTTTGTCCTCGAAGACGTGGCGCGCGGGCAGGCCGGTCAGCGGGTCGTGCTCCATCTCGGTGGCCGCGAGCACGCGCGGAATGATGTGTTCGAGGCGTCGCGAGTCGCGCGTCGACAGGCGCCGTGCGTCGCGCCGGGCGAACGCCATGATCAGGCCCCGGGGCGCATCGCCATGAGGCACGGGAGCCGCGATCACGGTCCAGGGCAGCAGGTCCGCATCCGGCGTCTCGCGCAACTTGGCGACGATCGTGGTGCGTTTGCGGGTCCTGACTTCGCTCATCAGCGAGCCGCGCGCGAGGCGCCGCAGCGTCTCGAGTTCCCCGGGTGGCAACGGACGGCGCAGCGCATGGCGCTCGAGTTGCCGGTCCTCGAGCCACAGCATCACGCCGTCGCAGCCGAGGTGGGTGGCGCAGGCATCGAGCGTGGCCTCGAGCCGGTCGGCGCCGTTGTTGCGCCCGGCCTGGCTCGCGGTCGCGAGCAGCCAGCGAAGCTCCGCCGTCTGCTCGGCCGCCTGCAGGCTGGCGTAGCGCTGCCTGCGCAGCAGCGCTGCGGCCGCCACGTCACGGGCGAGGAGCGTCAATACCGGGCGCAGCGATTGCGCGATGGCCGTGGCATCGGGGTCGGCAGCCGCGCGCGTCTCGGGGCCGATGATGCCGAGCCAGGCCAGGGGCGCGGGGCCATCGTTGCGGATCGGCAGCAGCAGTCCGGTGGACAGTTCGGCGGTGGCGGCATGCCGCAGCGCCGCGTCGAGATCACGCTGGCGCATCAGTGCGATGACCTGCTCGAGCAGCGTGCGCAGGTCGAGCGCATCGGCGCCGTCCTCGCTCCACCACAGGCGCCCGTCGGGCCCGTAGAGCATCACGCGCCGCGTGCGCGCAAACAGCGAGCGCACGATCTGTGCATACGGTGCGGCATCAAACGCAGGCGTCGACACCCCAGACTCCCATGCCGGGCGAATTATGACAAAGCTATTGTCGGCCAACCGCCGGACGGGCGGCGAGACAGCCGTCACGGATCGATGCCGCGGAATGTGCGTGGGCTAGCGCTTGCGGGCGAATTCCCGGATCCGGCGGGCCGCCTCGACGCAGGTGGCGGCATCCGGCACCAGCGAAATGCGCACCCGGCCGGCGCCGGGGTTCTCGCCGTGGGCGTCGCGGGCGAGGTAACTGCCCGGCAGGATGGTGACATTCTGCGTGGCGAACAACTCGCGCACGAAGCGGACATCGTCGCCGCGCACGTCCGGCCACAGGTAGAAGCCGCCCGCTGGCACCGTGAGGTCGAGCACGGGCGCGAGGATCGGTACGGTGAGCTCGAACTTCTCGCGGTACAGGGCGCGGTTCGCCGCGGCGTGCGCGTCGTCGTTCCAGGCCGCGATGCTCGCATGCTGGGTCGGCACCGGCATCGCGCAACCGTGATAGGTGCGGTATTGCAGGAAGGCCTGCATCAGCCGCGGGTCGCCCGCGACGAAACCGGAACGCAGCCCGGGCACGCTCGAGCGCTTCGAGAGGCTGTGGAACACGACGCAACGCTCGTAGCGGTCGCGACCCGCGGCGAGTGCAGCGCCGAGCAGGGACGGTGGCGGCTGCGCCTCGTCGAACCACAGGTCGGCATAGCATTCGTCGGCCGCAATCACGAAATCATGGCGCTCCGCGAGCACGAGCGCGCGGGCGAGGTAGTCGGCCGACATCACCGCGCCGGTCGGATTCCCGGGCGAGCAGAGCACGAGCAGCTGCACGTCGTCCCACACACTCGCCGGTACGGCGTCGAGATCGGGCAGGTAGCCGGTGGCCGCAGTGGTGTTCAGAAACCAGGGCGAGGCGCCGGCCAGCAGCGTCGCACCCTCGTAGATCTGGTAGAAGGGATTCGGCATCGCGACCAGTGCCGGCCGCCGGCTATCGATGCAGGCCTGCACGAAGGAGAACAGTGCCTCGCGCGTGCCGTTCACCGGCAGCACCATCGTCTCCGCGTCGACCTTGTCGCGCCCGAGCGCGAAGCGGCGCTCGAGCCAGCGCGCCGCGGCTGCGCGCAGTGCCGGTTGGCCGATCGTCGACGGATACGTGCCGAGTTCGCCGAGGTGGGCGCGCAAGGCATCGAGCACCAATGCGGGTGGGGCATGTTGCGGCTCGCCGATCGACATCGCGATATGGGCGAGGCCGGCCGGCGGTACCACGCCCGCCTTCAGCGCCGCCAGCTTCTGGAACGGGTAGGCGTGGAGCGCGCCGATGCGCGGGTTCATGCCGCGCGCCGCCGCTCGAGCACTTCGGTGAGGCGCTGCTGCAGCCGGTCCGCGGATGCTGAATCGAGTGGCCGGTTGTGCGAGTCGGTGATGTAGAAGACGTCCTCGGCGCGCTCACCCACGGTCATGATCCGGGCGTTGTGCAGGTGCAGACGCTCCTCCATCAGCACCTTGCCGACATCGCACAGCAGGCCGGGACGGTCGGCGGCCGTGAGTTCGAGCACCGAGCGCCCGTGGTGTTCGTCGGTGCTGAGCAGGATGTGGGTCGGTGTGCTGAACATGCGTGACTGGCGCGGCGCACGGCGGGACACCGCGAGCGGGTGCTCTTCGGGCGAGTGCAGCGAGTGCCACAGCGCTCGCTCGATCTCGAGCAGGCGCTCCTTGTCGGTGATCGGCGCACCGTCGTCTTCGAGCACGTGGTACAGGTCGAGGCTGTAGCCGTCCTCGGTCGGCGTGATGCGCGCGCCGACGATCGTGAGCCCGAGCTGGTCGAGCACCGCGGTGGTGCGCGCGAAGCCGTGGCGACGCAGCGGCGCAAACGCGAAGATCGCGGTCGTGCCACGCAGGCTCTGCGCATCGAGCGCCACCACCGGATCTTCGGCGCGCGGATCGCGATCCGCGAGCAGCCGGGTATGCCAGGTGACTTCCTCGGGAGTGCTCCTCAGGAAATAACCGTCGCTGAGGCGCGACCAGACCGCGTCGACCTGCGCATCCGTGATGCCGGCCGCGCGCAGCGCCGCGCGCGCGGCCTCCTGCGTTTCGCGGATCAGCTCGTCCTGGTCGATCGGGCTCTCGAGCCCGCGGCGCAGCGCACGCCGCGTGCGTTCGTAAAACTCGTGGAACAGCGTGGCCTTCCAGGAGTTCCACAATTTCGGGTCGGTGCCGCGCACATCGGCGCAGGTCAGCACGTAGAGATAATTGAGGTGGGTTTCGTCACCGACCCGCCGCGCGAACGCGTTGATCACCTCCGGTTCGGAGATGTCCTGCTTCTGGGCCGTGACCGACAGGATCAGGTGGTTGCGCACCAGCCAGGCGACGAGTCGCGCGTCGTAGCGTGACAGGCCCTGCTCGAGGCAGAAGGCTTCGGCGTCCACGGAGCCGAGCTCCGAGTGATCGCCGCCGCGCCCCTTGGCGATGTCGTGGAACAGGGCGGCAAGATAGGCGAGCTCCGGCTTCGGCAGCTCGGCAAACACCTGTGACACCTGCGGCAGTTCGTGGTTGTAGCGCTCGATCGCGAGGCGTCGCAGGTTGCTGACGACGAACAGCGTGTGCGCATCGACCGTGTAGGCGTGGAACAGATCGTACTGCATGCGCCCGACGATGCGGCCGAATGCCGGGATATAGCGGCCGAGCACGCCGTAATTGTTCATGCGGCGCAGTTCGTGCGTGACGCCGACCGGCGCGCGCAGGATCTCGAGGAACAGGCGGTGGTGGCGCGGGTTCTGGCGGAATTCCTCGTCGATCAGCCACAGCGAACGGCCGATCGCGCGGATCGTTTCGGCGCGCACGCCGCGGATCTGCGGGTGCTGCTGCAGCAGCACGAACAGTTCGAGCAGCGCCGACGGCGTGCGGGCGAACAGGTCGTCGCTGATCGCCTCGAGGTAGTCGTTGCGCACCTGGAAGCGCGGATTGAGCGGTTGCGGCGGCGTGCCCGCGGTCAGGATGGCCTCGCGGAACAGCTGCAGCAGCAGCTCGTTCAGCAGGCTCACATCCATCACGGTGCGGTAGTAACGCTGCATGAACTGCTCGACCGCGAGCGTGTAGGAGGCATCCTCGTAGCCGAAGCTCTGCGCGAGCCTGACCTGGTGATCGAACAGCAGGCGATCCTCGCGGCGCCCGGCAATCAGGTGCAGGGCACAGCGCACGCGCCACAGGAAGGCCCGGGCCTGCTTGAGCTTGCGCAGCTCCGACGGCGCGAGGAAGCCGTGAGTGACGAGTTCGTCCAGCGTCGCGGTGTCGAAGTGGCGCCTGGCCACCCACGCGATCGTCTGGATGTCGCGCAGTCCGCCCGGGCCGGTCTTGACGTTCGGTTCCAGGTTGTAAGCGGTATCGTTGGCCTTCGCGTGCCGCGCGGCCTGTTCGCGCACTTTCGCCTCGAAGAATTCGCGCACCGGCCACACGTTCTGCGGCTCGAGCGCTTCGCGCATCGCGGCGAGGAGCGCGCCGTCGCCCGCGAGCAGGCGCGCTTCGATCAACGTGGTCATTACCGACACGTCGGTGGCGCTTTCGCTCGCGCACTCCGCGACGGTGCGCACGCTGTGTCCGATCTCGAGCCCGATGTCCCACAGGAAAGCGAGCAGCCGCTCCAGCGGGCCGCGCTCCTCCCGGGTCAGGCCTTCCGGCACGAGGATCAGCACGTCGACGTCCGAGTACGGGTGCAGTTCGCTGCGGCCGTAGCCGCCCACGGCCACCAGCGACCAGCGCTGTGCCGTGTCGCCGAGGTGGGCATTCCAGGCGGCACGCAGCACCACATCGATCAGGTCCGCGCGCGCGCGCACGATCGATTCGACCGGCTCCTCGGCGTGGAAGCGGGCGGCGAGCGCCTGCTGCGCCTCGCGCAGCACGTCGCGAAACAGCGGCGCGGACAGCGGGTCCGCGGCCAGGCGCTGCGGCAGGCGATCGAGGAACGGCCAGTTCAGCCGTTGCGTCGCAGTGGGAACACTCTCGTCTTCGGTCGCGGCCACGTGCGGTTCGCTGCGGCCGGCGTCAGTGCCGATCCGCGGCGCCGAGGGTCATCACCTCGACGCCATCGTCGGTCACGAGCACCGTGTGCTCCCATTGTGCCGACAGTGAATGGTCCTTCGTCACGACGGTCCAGCCGTCCTTGAGCACGGCGACATGGCGCTTGCCGGCGTTGACCATCGGCTCGATCGTAAAGGTCATGCCGGGGCGCAGCTCGATGCCGGTGCCCGGCTCGCCGTAGTGCAGCACCTGGGGATCCTCGTGGTAGACCCGGCCGATGCCGTGGCCGCAATACTCGCGCACCACCGAGAAGTTGCGTTCCTCGACATAGCGCTGGATCGCATGCCCGATGTCGCCGAGGCGCTGGCCGGGCCGTACCTGGCGGATGCCTTCCCACATCGCCTCGAAGCAGGTCTGGGTGAGGCGTTGCGCCTGGATGCCCGGCTTGCCGACGAAATACATGCGGCTCGTGTCGCCGTGGAATCCGTCCCGGATCACGGTGACGTCGATGTTGACGATGTCGCCCGATTTCAGGCGCTTCTCGTTCGGTATGCCGTGGCACACCACGTGGTTGACCGAGGTGCAGATCGTCTTCGGGAAGCCGCGGTAGTTGAGATTGGCCGGTACGGACTGCTGCACGCCGACGATGTATTCGTGGCACAGCCGGTCCAGTTCCTCGGTAGTCGTGCCGGGCTGGACGTGTGCGGTGATCATGTCGAGGACATCGGCCGCCAGGCGGCCGGCCACACGCATCTTCTCCTGTTCGTCCAGGGTCTTAATCGTTACTTGCATCAGGGGCGGGCGGGAGGCGTAAGGCGTTGTTTTCGCGGGGGGCACATGGTATAAAGCGCGGCCTTTTTTGGCAACGCAATCCACACGCGTCACCAGTTCACTTCCGGTTGGGTGTTTCCGCTCACGGCTTGGGCCAGGCGGGGATGGCCGGAAGGGCGGCGCGGAGGCTCAACCCGACAGGAGTTTTTATGTCCAGCGTGTCCATGAGACAGATGCTGGAAGCGGGCGTCCATTTCGGACACCAGACCCGCTTCTGGAACCCGAAGATGGCGCCGTTCATTTTCGGTGAACGCAACCGCATCCACATCATCAACCTCGAGAAGACGCAGCCGCTCTACCAGGAGGCCGCGGGCTTCATCAAGAACGTCGTCGCGGACGGCGGCACGGTGCTGTTCGTCGGCACCAAGCGTTCCGCGCGCGAGGCCGTGCAGGCCGAGGCCGTGCGTTGCGGCATGCCCTACGTCAACCAGCGTTGGCTCGGCGGCATGCTCACGAATTTCAAGACCATCCGCCAGTCGATCAAGCGGCTCGCCGACCTCACCGAGATGCGCGAGAGCGGTGTGCTCGACAAGCGCGGCAAGAAGGAAGCGACCCAGTTGCGCCGCGAAATGGAAAAGCTCGAGCGCAGCCTGGGCGGCATCAAGGACATGGAGTCGCTGCCTGATGCACTGTTCGTGATCGACGTCGGCCACGAGAACATCGCGATCCACGAGGCGAAGAAGCTCGGCATCCCGGTCGTCGCGATCGTCGACACCAATTGCTCGCCGGACGGCATCGATTTCGTCGTCCCGGGCAATGATGACGCGATGCGCGCCATCCTGCTGTACGCGAGCGGGGTCGCCGAAGCCGTGCTCGAGGGCAAGGCATCGGTGCCGCAGGTGGCGGTGGGCGAGGACGAGTTCGTTGAACTCGATGCGGAAGGCAATCCCAAGAAGAGACCGGGCCGTGGGCGCCGCCCGTCGGCCGCTCCGGTGCGCAGCCGCAAGGCGGCCCCGGTGCGCCGTCGTCCGGCCGCCGCGCCGACCGCCGCCAAGGCTGACGAGACACCGGTGGAGGGTGCGCCCGACGCTGCCGCGACCGAGGCTGCCGCGGTGCCGGCCGCCGATCCCGCGATCGATGCGGCGATCGCCGAGGCCGATGCGCTCGAGGACGTGGTCGTGACCGACGACGACGGCGAACGCAGTGTCAGCGGGTCGGCGACGCGCCGTCGTGCGCCGACTGGCGGAGCGCGCCGTCCCGGCGCGAAGGGCTGAGCCATGGCCACGATCATCACTGCAGATTCCGTCAAGCAACTGCGCGAGCGCACGGGCGCCGGCATGATGGAGTGCAAGCGCGCGCTCGTGGAAACCGGCGGCGACCTCGACGCTGCCGCCGAACTGATGCGCAAGCAGGGTCTTGCGAAGGCCGACAAGAAGGCGACCCGCATCGCCGCCGAAGGCGTGATCGCCATGGCGAGCGCGGCCGACGGCCTCGCTGCCGCCATGGTCGAAGTGAACTGCGAGACCGACTTCGTCGCGCGTGAGCAGGACTTCCGCGGTTTCGCGGATGAGGTGGCGGCCGTCGCGATCGCATCGCAGGCCGGCTCGCTCGAGGCATTGCTCGCGGCGAAACTGCCGTCCGGTGCGACGGTCGAGGAGCGGCGCCGCGCGCTGATCGCGAAGATCGGCGAGAACATCACGGTGCGCCGGTTCACGATCGTCAGGGCACCGGCCCAGCTCGGTAGCTATCTGCACGGCACGCGTATCGGAGCGCTGGTCGCGCTCGAGGGCGGGGATGAGACCCTCGCCCGGGATCTCGCGATGCACGTTGCAGCCAGCAATCCGCAGTACCTCGCGGCCGCGGACGTGCCCGCCGACATCATCGCCAGGGAGCGCGACATCCTCGCGGAGCAGGCGAAAGGCGATCCGAAGAACCAGGGCAAGCCTGACAACATCCTCGCGCAGATCGTCGAGGGCAAGGTCCGCAAGGCCCTGGCGGAGATCACGCTGCTCGGGCAGCCGTTCGTGCGCGACGACAAGCAGAGCGTAGAGAAGCTGCTGGCGGGCGCGAAGGCGAAAGTCGTCGCGTTCGAGCGCTTCGAGGTCGGCGCCGGCATCGAGAAGAAACAGGAAGACTTCGCTGCCGAGGTCATGGCCCAGGTAAAGGGCGCGGCAGGCGGGGCGCACTGAACAGGAACGGCAAAGTCAGGGAAACCCCGCCGCAAGCGGGGTTTCTTTCATGAGGGCATAGGCACGTGACGAAACCCGGCGACTCACCGCGCTACAGGCGCATCCTGGTCAAGCTCTCGGGCGAAGCTTTGCTGGGGGCCGCGGACTACGGCATCGATCCCGTGATGCTGAAGCGCATCGCGGCCGAGATCCGCGACATCGCCGCGCTCGGTGTCGAGGTGGCCGTGGTGATCGGCGGAGGCAACATCTTCCGCGGCGCGGGTCTTGCGCGTGCCGGCATGGATCGCGTGACGGCCGACCAGATGGGCATGCTGGCCACCGTGATGAACGCGCTCGCGATGCAGGACGCCCTCGAGGGGCTCGGGATCTATGCGCGCGTGATGAGCGCGATCCGCATCAACGAGGTGTGCGAGGACTACATCCGCCGCCGCGCCGTGCGCCACCTCGAGAAAGGGCGCATCGTGATCTTCGCGGCCGGCACCGGCAATCCGTTCTTCACGACCGACACCGCCGCATCGCTGCGCGCGATCGAGATCGAGGCTGACCTGCTGCTGAAGGCCACCAAGGTCGGCGGCATCTATTCCGACGATCCGGTGAAGAATCCGGCGGCAAAGCATCATGCGCGCCTGACCTACGACCAGGTACTCGACGGGCGTCTGAACGTCATGGACCAGACCGCGATCGTGATGTGCCGCGACAACGACTTGCCTTTGCGGGTGTTCAATCTCAACAATGCGGGGGACCTGCTGCGCATCGTGCAGGGCGAGGACGTCGGCACGATCGTGGTGAAGGACTGATACGGGGATCGCAGACATGCTCGAGGACATCAAGAAAGACGCCGCGGCCCGCATGGCCAAGTGCGTGCAGACCTTCCAGGGCGACCTGCGCAAGCTGCGCACCGGGCGCGCGCACCCGAGCCTGGTCGAGCACCTGAAGGTCGACTACTACGGCTCCGACGTGCCGCTCTCGCAGGTCGCGAACATCACGATCGAGGACGCACGCACGATCACGATTACCCCGTGGGAGAAGACCATGGTTCAGGTGATCGAGAAGGCGATCCACAAGTCCGACCTCGGGCTCACGCCGATGAGCGCGGGCGCGGTGATCCGCGTGCCGCTGCCGCCTCTGACCGAGGAGCGCCGCCGTGACATCACCAAGGTCGTGCGGCAGGATGCCGAGAATGCACGCGTCGCGGTGCGCAACGTGCGTCGCGACGTGATGAACGACACCCGGGAGCTGCAGAAGGAAAAGATGATCACGCAGGACGACGAGAAGCGCGCCGAGGCCGAGATCCAGAAGCTCACCGACAAGTACATCGCCGAGATCGACCAGCAGCTCGCCGCCAAGGAAAAGGAGATCATGCAGGTCTAGACCTCATGGTCATCGGCATATGGGCGCGACCGACACACAAATTCCCGCCGGTGCGGTCCTGCCGCGGCACGTGGCGATCATCATGGACGGCAACGGACGCTGGGCCGAGCAGCGCGGCCTCGCGCGCCATGCCGGCCACAAGCACGGCATACCGGTCGTGCGCATGTGCGTCGAGGAGTGCGTGAGGCGCGGCATCGGCGCGCTGACACTGTTCGCGTTCAGCAGCGAGAACTGGCGCCGCCCCGAATCCGAGGTGACGCAGCTGATGAGCCTGTTCGTCGAGTCGATCGAGCGCGAGCTGCCCGATCTGCATGCCAATGGCGTGCGTCTGCGCGTGATCGGCGATCGCCACACGCTCGGCGTTCGCCTGCAGTCGCGCGTCGCCGAGGCGGAGCACCACACACGCGCCAATACGCGCCTCGCGCTGCAGGTGGCGCTGAGCTATGGCGGGCGCTGGGATATCGTGCAGGCCGCGCGCTCGGTGGCGCAGGCGGTGGCCGCCGGTGCGCTGCGGACCGCCGACATCGACGAGGCGCGGTTTGCCGCCGGCCTCGCGCTCGCCGACCTGCCCGATCCGGACCTGTTCATCCGCACGGGCGGCGAGCACCGCATCAGCAATTTCCTGCTCTGGAACCTCGCTTACACGGAGCTGTGGTTCACCGAGACTCTATGGCCCGACTTCGACGTCGGCGCGTTCGACCGGGCTCTCGCCTGTTTTGCCGCGCGCGACCGGCGCTTCGGGCTCACGCGCGCGCAGCGGGAGGCCGCCGTCCGTGCTTAAGGAACGGATACGCACGGCGCTGATCCTCGGCGCGCTGCTGATCGTCGTACTGTTCGCGCTGCCTGTATGGGCAGCGGTCGCCGTGATCACGCTGGCACTGCTCGCCGGGGCATGGGAATGGTCGGCGTTGATCGGCAGGTCCGGCCAGGTGGGCATTGCCTCGCGCCTGCTGTTCGTGGTCGCGATCGCCGCGGGCATGGCCGCGTTGGCCTTGCCCGAGCCCGCGCTCCTGCCCGAGTCGACCGTGCTCGCCATTGCAGTCCTGTGGTGGCTCGCCGGATTCACCTGGGTGGTCCTCGCACCCGGCAAGGCCCCGCCTCCCACGGGCGCGATCGCAGGTGTGCTGACCCTGGTGCCGGCCTGGTATGCGTTGCTGCACCTGCGGCTCGATTTCACCCTGGGTGCCGAGTGGCTGCTGTACATCCTGGTGCTCGTGACCGCCGCCGATTCGGGTGCCTACTTCGTCGGGCGCCGCTTCGGGCGCGTGAAACTCGCGCCGCGCGTCTCCCCCGGCAAGACCTGGGAGGGCGTGTTCGGCGGCCTCGCTGCCGGTTGCGCGGCGGCATGGGCCGGCGCGCTGTGGTTCGGCCTGCCGGCATTGCCCTTCCTCGCGCTCGCCCTGGCCGTGATCGTCTTCGGCATCGTCGGCGATCTCGTCGAGAGCCAGCTGAAGCGCGCCGCCGGCGTGAAGGACAGCGGCACGCTGTTCCCGGGGCATGGCGGAATGCTCGACCGGATCGACAGCCTGACCGCGGCGGCGCCCGTGCTGCTCGCCGGCCTGCACCTGCTGGGCGTGTCATGAAGGGCGTGGCGATCCTCGGATCCACGGGTTCGGTGGGGGAGAGCACCCTCGACGTCGTGGCGCGCCACCCCGACCGCTATCGTGTGGTGGCGCTCGGCGCGCGGCGCAACGGCGCGCGCCTGCTCGAGCAGATATTGGAATTCAGGCCTGCGCTCGCCGCACTCGCCGATCACGATGCGGCGCGCGAACTCGAGTCCGAACTCCCGCGTCGCGGCGCCGCGACCCGCGTGATAGCGGGCGCGGATGCGATGGCGACCCTCGCGACACTCGCCGAGGTCGATACGGTGATGGCGGCGATTGTCGGCGCGGCGGGCCTGCCCTCGACGCTGGCTGCGGCGCGTTCCGGCAAGCGCGTGCTGCTCGCCAACAAGGAATCTCTCGTCATGGCCGGGCCGCTGCTGATGCGCACGGTGGCCGAGTCGGGAGCGGAACTGATCCCGATCGACAGCGAGCACAACGCGATCTTCCAGTGCATGCCGCATAATCCCGCGGGGCGCGCCGGCGTGCGTCGCGTCGTGCTCACCGCCTCGGGCGGCCCGTTTCGCAATCTGCCGCGCGAGGCGCTCGCCCGCGTGACGCCGAACGAGGCCTGCGCGCACCCGGTGTGGGTGATGGGACGCAAGATCTCGGTCGATTCGGCCACGCTGATGAACAAGGGGCTGGAGTTCATCGAGGCGTGCCTGCTGTTCGACCTGTCGCCGCGGCAGGTCGAGGTCGTGCTGCATCCGCAGAGCGTGGTGCATTCGCTGGTCGAGTACGCCGACGGCTCGATGCTCGCGCAGCTCGGCACCCCCGACATGCGCACGCCGATCGCCTGTGCGCTGGCGTGGCCGGAACGCATCGCCTCGGGTGTAGAATCACTGGATCTCGCGCGGGTGGCGCGGCTCGATTTCGCGCCGCCGGACCTCGAGCGATTTCCCTGCCTCGCGCTCGGGCAGGCGGCGGCGCACGCCGGCGGGCTGATGCCGACCGTCGTGAACGCCGCGAACGAGGTGGCCGTGGCAGGTTTCCTCGCCGGCCAACTGAACTTTACGGGCATTCCCGAGGTCATTGAATCGGTAATGACAAAGGCGACAGCGGGAGCGATCGGCTCCATTGATGACGTGCTCCGCGCCGATGGCGAAGCGCGCGCCCGTGCCCGCGAGGCGATGGCGTGAGCGCCCTGTGGTACGAGAAGCTGCTCTGGTTCATCGTCGCGGTGAGCCTGCTCGTGACCGTGCACGAATACGGACACTACTGGGTGGCCCGCCGCCTCGGGTTCAAGGTGCTCAGATTCTCGGTGGGTTTCGGCCGTCCGTTGCTGAAGC
>Ga0116143_10005007_pt1 | contig 12251 bp, 9 predicted proteins | sample AD_UKC034_MetaG_FD_89745 | JGI IMG/M metagenome (GOLD analysis project Ga0116143, IMG submission 89745) | Active sludge microbial communities of municipal wastewater-treating anaerobic digesters from USA - AD_UKC034_MetaG | ecosystem: Engineered > Bioreactor > Anaerobic > Digestate | place: USA...
ACGGATTTTCAGTCCGTTGCTCTACCAACTGAGCTAAGGTACCAGCCTGTTTACCTGTGCGCGTGTCGCATAGGGGCTGCAAATATATGGGTTTTTGAAAAATGGCTGAGCTTTTTTCCGTTTTTTTCATTTCGGCCTTAGCAGACAACCAGATTCTAGTTTAAATTATTGATAATCTGTATTTTATAATATATATCCGTCCTTCTAAAAATGGATCTGTGCCTCAGCCGGATTTTCGCTTTATCTTTACAAGCCATAGCCATACGTTCTACATACAGGTAAATTCCTGCATTATGCCACATCGTTTTATTCTTTTGCCCCTGCTGGTCATCACGGGTATCTACTTTTGGATCAGCTACGAAAAAGAAGGTCCGGATCCCTACCTATTGACGGCTCTGGTGATTGCTGCAGTGGGAATTTTTGTTTTCAAATACCAGATAGATGACTTTTTTTACAAAAGCTTTACCCCTCGTCTGGAAGAAAGAGAAAAGAACTGGCTGCTGATCCATTTGCCCTATCTGGCCAGCCTTTCGGTAGAAGAGAGAGAAACATTCTTTACAGCACTTTCCAGGCTTTCACTGACGCATGAATTCATCCCCATGAACATCCCTACCGTCTATGAAGAAATGAAATGGATGGTCCTGGCTCCGGCCATCAGACTGGGGCTTTCAGAAAATGCAGGGTTGATGAAACTCTATCAAAGAACTGCCATTTATCCACATCCTTTCATAACGCCCTTACAGGATTACGTGCATGTCTGCGAACACAACCGCGAAGATGGTATACTGGTCTTTTCGGCTGAACAAGTGAACGCTGCGCATCTCCAACACGAACGATACCTGAACCCTGCTTTATACGAGTGGTGTTTGATTTACCGCGAAGAGATCTTGCATCATGTTCAGGATCCCGGAGCAGATCCAACCTCCGAAATCTGCGAGAAAGTACTCGGAAAGAAATTGGAAGAAATCGCAAACTGGCTGGGACAGTCGAAACTTTCCTTTGCAGCCTTGACCCTTTACGCCTGCATCTGCAAACCTTCTGTGATGCAATCCGAGTATCCGGATTTGTTTGAGCAATTTCATGTACCCTATTCTGTCACCCCAAATAAAAAATCCTGATTTGTCAGAATCCAGATGGGCATTGATACTGGGCACACACGATGATTCATCCAATCCGGTGACCCTGTCTGCAGAAGAGAAAAAACTCGAGGATCTGCTGAGTGCCTTATACGGTTCAGGAGGTGAAAAAGGCAGTCTTGCAAAAAGGCCACAAAAGATCCGAAAATGGCTGGAAGGGGTGCGAATGCAATTCAAGCCCGAGATCATCCGACTCATGCAGCAGGATGCACTCGAAAGGCAGGAACTAAATCAAATGCTGCTGGAGCCAGAACTCCTGGAACAAATTGAGCCTGATATCGAAATGGTCTCTGCCATTCTTGCACTCAAGGAATTATTACCCGATAAGACCCGGCACAGTGCCCGGATGTTTGTCAATAAATTGGTGGCCAGAACAGAAAAGAAACTCAAACCCAAACTCATTGTCTGTACCCGGTCTTCTTATCTGGGTCGTACCAAAAGAATCCACCCTGCATCAGGTCGCATCAACTGGAAAAGGACTATTCAACAGAACCTTAAGAACTATCAGGTCGATCTCAAAACCATCATTCCGGAAACCTGGTACGGAACCCGTCACGGAAACAGGCAAAACGAAATCGTCTTGCTGGTAGACAAAAGTGAATCCATGATCCGCTCTGCGATCTATGCTTCCATCATAGGAGCCATTCTGGCTTCCATCCACTCCATAAAAACCCATCTCATTTTTTTTGATACGGCTGTGACCGACATGACAGATCAATTCAAAGATCCTGTGGATATTCTTTTCAGTGTACCCATGGGAGGCGGCACCGACATTGGTCTTGCTCTGCAATACGTGCAACAGAAAATTCACAATCCGTCGCGTACCGTACTGTTTCTGATCAGTGACCTGGACGAAGGCGGACCAGTCCGCGAGATGATTGCCACCAGTACCCTTTTGATTTCAAAGGGTATGCACATGCACTGCATACTGGCTATGGACGACAGCGGGCAACCTGAATATCACGAAGTCAATGGTCAGAAAATGGCAGACCTTGGAATTCCTGTTTTTGCCTGTGCGCCGGAGCTTTTTCCGGAAGTACTGGCAGATGCCCTGAATAAGATATCGTGATTGAAAACTAATTTTCAATCTTCCAGGGGATTCGTTTCGATCCAATTTTCTGTTTGCTTGCGCGAACGCTCCACTTTTTCCAGTATTTTATTGAAGAAAAGGCTTTTGTCCCTTGTGTTTCCACCTGAAATTTTAATGGAATTATCAATAATCCGGTTCAGCCATTTTTCTGTATAATCGCACAGGCGTGGATTAGAGGAGTTAAGAAAATTTGGATTGTCAAAGGTCGTGTAGACAGCTCTTATGGAATCGCTGTGTACGTATATCAGATTGCCGGTGAAGGCAATTTCATTGTTGTATAACTGCAATCCTCCGGGGTATTTGGAGCCGCGGATAAAGGGTTCTTTGTTTTGAGACAAACAGGCATCCTGAAGTTTCAGGATCAGCTGTCTGACCTCGTCGTGCAGTGTGATGGCTTCGTTGGGATCTTTCATCAATCCTGATTCCAGAAAATACCGGATCTGATTGAGGGTATTGTCAAACACGGTCACATTCCATACCTCCACACTGTCCATCCTCATATAGGCTGATGAGATCACTTTTAATTTTTCAAGATAGAGTGCATCGGTCTCGTACTCCTTATAATCATAGGCACTCATTTTGAAGCGGTCATCGCGCCAGTTGATGTTGTAAAAAACATGAAATTTAAATGCAGAAAGTCTCGGAGAGGTGTAGTAATAAAAAATTGGGATCTCCCTGGAGGTGTAATAAATCACCGGTTGGATGCGCTCTACCCGTTTGATGTCCTGCTCAATAGGAGTAAGATAATCTATGACGTTGCGGACTACTCCGTTGAGCGCCGGAAAATCAAAATAGATCCTGTCGAGTTGGATTCCCAGCAGATCGTCAATGCTGAACTGATAGTGCTTGCCCAAGAGTGCGATCTCATCGGGACTGAGGGAGGATTCTCCCCTTATTTTTTTGTAGGCCGATGACTTTTGAATAAACAGGATGGAAGCAATATCATCGACCATATTCTTTTTCTCTGCATACCTCGTTCGCTCAATATAGGAAAAGATTTCGGCTGTAAGTTTATCAGGCATAGACTTGCTATTAAGTGGGCTAAATATACATCGTTATTTGAATTACTTTTGCCGGATCAAGGCATGGAAAAGCGATCGAAAACAGATTACCGGGCTCTTCAGGAACAACTCCTTGGCGAAATCCACTGGGATTCACTTTATCAGGGAATTTATGCGACAGATGCCAGCAATTATCAAATCAAGCCATTGGCTGTAGTGTACCCAAAGTCTGAAGAGGATGTAGTGGCTACCCTGCAGTTTGCAAACCATCACAGGATCCCCCTGCTCGCCAGAGGGGGTGGCACCAGTCTGGTAGGACAGACCGTGGGTGAGGCCATTGTGCTGGACTTCACAAAATATATGAACAAAATCCTGGACTACGATCCGGAAGGTCGTTGGGCCTGGGTTCAGCCCGGCCTGGTCAGAGACGAAATGAATACCTTTTTTAAAACCTATGGACTTCATTTTGCACCTGATCCCGCAACTACCTCCAGGGCCACTGTGGGGGGTATGATCGCCAATAACTCTTCCGGGACGCGCTCGATTCTGTATGGAAAAACACTGGACCATACCCTGGAACTCAGGGTTCTTCTATCCGATGGGAATGTATTCCACTTTCGGGACCTGACCGCAGCGCAACTAGAAGAAATGTTGTCCGGCAACAACCGGGAAAGTCAGCTTTACAAAGGACTCTTCGAAATCGTCAGCAACAACCGCGGTGAGATCCTGGATAGATTTCCCAAAGTAATGCGCCGGGTGGGTGGATACAATCTGGATGAATTTCTGGGCGACCACTGGAACCTGAGCCGAATCATCACAGGAAGCGAAAGTACCCTTGGCATCATCCTTTCGGCCAAAGTAAAACTGGTCCCGAATCCTGCTCACCAATCCGTCTGTGTGGTACATTTTGATTCCTTTTACGAATCCATAGCCCATGTTTCCGAAATGGTCCGGTTTGGTCCGGCTGCTATAGAGCTTCTGGATGAAATGCTGATTCAGAAAAGCAGGGAAAATATCGAGACCAGAAGATATTGCGGTTTCATTCAGGGAGAACCCAAAGGAGCCCTTGTGGTTGAATTTTATGGAGAAAACAAAGAAGACTCGAGAAACAAGGCCTTGAAAATGGCCGTGCATCTGAAATCAAAGGGCATAGGTTACTCCTATCCTGTTTTCAGCGAGGCTGAAGAGATCCGCCAGATTTTTACCGTGAGGCAAAAAGGTCTTGGTCTGCTCATGGGGGTCAAGGGAAACCGCAAACCCATTGCATTCATAGAAGATGCAGCTGTCCCGCTCGAACATCTGGCTGATTATATCATGGAAGTCTATGAAGTATGCCGCGAGGAGAATACGCCTGTAGTAGCCTATGCACATGCCAGTGTCGGACTGCTGCACGTTAAACCCATGCTGGACCTTCGGGATCCCGAGGATATTCTTCGGATGAAAAATATTTCTCTGAAAACACTGGCCCTCGTTCAAAAATACAAGGGTTCATGGAGTGGAGAACACGGAGACGGTTTGGCCAGGGGACCCTACAACGAACTTTTTTTTGGCAAAAAACTATATCAGGCTTTCCGTCAGGTAAAAGAGCTCTTTGACCCCTTACACCTGATGAATCCCGGAAAGATCGTGGATTCTCCACCCCCTGATCAAAACCTTCGTTATGGTCCTTATTACAGGGACCAGGATTTCAAATCCATGTATCATTACCGGGCTGAAGGGAGTTTCCACGAAGCCACCCATCTGTGCAACGGGGTCGGCGAATGCCGCAAGACTTCCGGTGGAACCATGTGTCCCAGCTTTCGTGCCACCCTGGACGAAAAAGACAGCACTAGGGCTCGGGCCAATGCCCTGAGACTCGCACTCAGCGGTCAGCTGGATGTGAAGGGGCTGTATTCTGAAAGTTTGCAGGAAGTACTCGATCTGTGCCTTTCGTGCAAAGCCTGCAAATCCGAATGTCCCAGCAATGTGGACATGTCCAAATTGAAATCTGAAATCATCCACCTGCAAAAATCGAAAAAGGGATTCAATACAACAGATCTCCTGGTCAGGTACCAGGGTGTTCTCTCAGGCATTGCGTCCGGCAGGCTGTCCTTTCTTTTTAATGCGGTTTTAAGATCGACCTGGTTTCGAAAGCTTTTGGAACATACTGCCGGCATCGACCAAAGAAGAATCCTGCCCATGTTTGACTCCAGGCCTTTTAAGGGACAAAAGAAAAATGAGATCGGCAGCATGGGAAAAGAGGTGGTTCTTTTCGCAGACTGCTATACCAGACACCATGATTCCACAATCGGAAAAAACTCCTTGCGCCTGCTTGAAAAATTGGGATACCGGGTCAATGTGATGGAACAGCATTGCTGCCAAAGACCAGCCCTGTCGAGAGGTATGCTGGATATCGCCCGAAACAGAGGCCTGTCCACCTTCCAGGCTCTCGAACCTTACCTCAAAAAAGGAATCCCCATCTTGCTCACCGAACCCAGTTGTGCCAGCTCCTTTTCAGACGATCTGGCCGACCTGATGACGGATGATATTTGGTTTGCGTACCGCGAACAATTTATGCTGCTGGAGGACTTTCTAGTGAAGGAAAAAGAAAGTGGCCAGCTGAAGAATTTTCCAGGATTTAAGAAAGGTTCGTATCTCCTGCATGGCCATTGTCATCAGAAAGCGCTGAATACGACACAGTCTGTCCACAAGTTATTTGAAACATCAGAAGATGTGCGACTTTCAGAAATACCTTCCGGATGCTGCGGAATGGCGGGTATGTTTGGCTACGAGAAAAAGCACTACGACATTTCCGAAAAGATTGCTGAGTTATCCTTGCTTCCTGCCATAAGGAGTGCCGGTCAGGATGTGACTGTTCTGGCGCAGGGATTCAGTTGCAGACACCAGATTGACCATTTTGGCGAAAGGAAGGCCATCCATTGGGTGGAGGCGCTACAGCTAGATTAAAACATATTTTCATTCACTCCACAAATCATACCACAGTTTTGAAATACACCGATGCCCTTAAATATATATTCGATCACCTGCCTATGTTTCAGCGGGAGGGCAAGTCGGCATTTAAGAAAGACCTGACCAATATTCTGGCACTATGCCAGGCTCTGGGTCATCCCGAAAGAAACCTTCCTTGCATCCATATAGCCGGCACAAACGGAAAGGGTTCGGTCACACATCTGATCGCAGCCATGCTGCAAGCCCATGGAAAAAGGACAGGCTTGTATACTTCTCCGCATTACCGCGATTTCAGGGAAAGGATCAAGGTAAACGGAAAGATGGTGGACAAGCTTTACCTCAGTCGCTTTATCGAGAAAAACATGTCTGCATTAGATTCGATCAAACCTTCCTTTTTTGAAATGGGATTTGCATTGGCTCTGGATTGGTTCAGACATGAAAAAGTGGACCTGGCCGCCATAGAAACCGGTCTGGGTGGCAGATTGGATTCCACCAATATTGTTTCTCCGGTGCTGAGTGTCATCACCAACATCAGTTGGGATCATACCGATATGCTGGGCGACAGTTTGGAGAAAATAGCCACAGAAAAAGCGGGAATCATCAAAAAGAATGCAGCGGTTTTGATAGGAAGGAGACAGGATGAAACTGCTGAAGTTTTTAGCCAGAAATCGCGAGAAACAGGATCTGCCCTTTACTATACCGATGAGATCTCAGAAACAAATCAATTTTTTGATCCGTATGGTAAGCCACTTTTCCAACCTGCACTCCAGGGTCCCTATCAGTTGGAAAATTACCGGACCGCCCTGGCTGCGTTTTTTCTTTACTGTCGGATCACCGGAATGAATCCGGACAGGGACAGGATCCGGTATGCACTGGAACATACCGCCTCTCTTACCGGCATCCTGGGAAGATGGCATTTTACCAAAGGTGTCTACGATCTCCTGCTGGATTCCGCACATAACGAGGACGGAATCCGATTTTTAACCAACTGGATCAATGAGCAGAAATACCTTCGCATCCATTTTATTTGTGGATTTGTCAAGGACAAGTCACTGGCTAAGATCCTGAACCTATTGCCGCGAAATGCCATTTACTATTTTACACAGGCTTCCATTCCACGGGCTTTGGACAGTGGGGAACTTCAGAAACAAGGCCGCCAAGCCGGCCTGGAGGGAAAAGCTTATAAGAAAGTCCGGAACGCCCTGGCTGCTGCAAAGAAGCAAGCAGCAAAAGGCGATCTGGTGGTGGTGGCAGGAAGCATTTTCGTCGTGGCAGAAGTAATTTAATGCAGATCAAGGTATGAAAATAGCAATCGGGATTTCGGGTTCCAGTGGTGCAGCTTATGCACGCGTGTTACTGGACAGCCTCCAAAAAATGGAGGATCTGGAAATTGGTCTGGTGGTCAGTGAACAGGCCAAGGTTAACTGGAAAATGGAAAACCCGGAAAAATCCTGGGATTCCTATCCCTTTCGGTATTACGACACCCATGATTTTCATGCCCCCTTTGCATCGGGTTCGGCAGGTTGGGATGCCCTGATCGTTTGTCCTTGTTCCGCAGGTTATCTGGCCAAAGCGGCCCATGGACTGGCCGATGACCTCATGAGCCGGGCTGCCCAGGTGATGCTTAAAGAGCGCAAAAAACTCATCCTGGTACTCCGGGAGACTCCTTTTAGCCTGATCCATATTGAGAACATGCGTATGATCACCCTGGCTGGAGGAATCATCTGTCCCGCTATCCCATCTTTCTACTCCGGACCTACCCGGCTTGACGATGTCCTGGCCACGGTGACCAACCGGGTCATCGACTTATGCGGATTGGACAGCAAATCTTACCGCTGGGGTGCTTAGTTGGAATGAAATTTGTACTATATTTGCGGCGAACTATTCAAATTATTAAAAAATCAATATTTAGAAAAATGAAAACCAAATTCTTTGTTTTATTGATGGCAGGACTTTTGGGAACTTTCTCTTGCGTTTCCTCCAAGAAGTACAAGGCCCTTCAGTCTGAAAACGAAAACCTCCAGAAAATGCTGGAATCGCAAAAGTCAAAGCTGACCGGTTGCGAAAATGATAAAATGGGTCTGGAAAAACAGGTTTCCAAGCTGAATTCTGACCTGAGTGCTGCCAATGGCGAAATGAACAAATACAAAATGCAGGTGACTGACCTGGAAAAAATGGCCAAGGCAAAAGATGATGAAATTCAAAGAATCAAATCTGAGATTCGCAAGGCGTTCTCTGCCCTCGAAGGTACAGATCTGACGGTTCGTCAGGAAGGCGACAAGCTCTATGTTTCTTTGCCAAACCGCGTGATTTATTCAAAAGGATCACCAAACCTGAATAAGAATGGTCAGAAGATTGTCATGGGTCTGGCTGATATCTTCAAGAAGAGCCCGGCTATTCATGTATTGGTTGAAGGTCACGCAGACAAATCCGGTGTAAAGACTGATGCTCCTTACAAGGACAATCTCGAGCTTTCTACACTGAGAGCGACCAACGTGGTAAGATACCTCCTGAACCAGAAGGTGGAAGCAGCCCAACTGACTGCTGCCGGAAGATCAAACTTTGAGCCTACTGGACAGGGTGCCAACATGGACAGAAGGATCGAATTTGTGATCACTCCGGATGTGGCCAAACTGTACGAACTCTCCAAAAAGAAATAGTAGCAGGTAAAATATCGAATTCAAAAAGCCCTGTGTTTATTAACACGGGGCTTTTTATTTAAACTATTGAGCATTCTTTCATTCCATTTTTTTTCATTGATCTTCCTTACTGACCAAGCTATAAATTTCTGCTAAGGTGAATATGGGCTGGAAACAGTTCGCTCCGGAAGCCCAATACCTTTTCAGCAAGATGCGAATGAGTTGAATACATTTTCATTCACTTCCTTAAAATACGGAATTAGTGCTCGTTTAAAACTAGATGAAAACCTTAAGGCTCATGAGTTGAAACATCCATCCAGGAAGAATGGGTTCCATAATAAGTTTTTTAAGTTGTAAAATACGAATAACAGGTTTTGCCTACCTGGAAAATCATCATATTCCCAATTCCACCTGGAAGGCCAACTGCCAGTTGTTTGATTTGTTTTGAGGAGCAGCGTCCACCTTCTGAATCGTCGTCTGGTAAATCAGATTGGATTGGATTTTGAGCCTGTGGTGCGCCAGATATTTGGTTACGCCCAGGGTATAATTGCTGGTAGCGGGATGAACAAATTGTACGCGATCTGAAGGAGTGACAAATGCGTAGCGGCCTGCAATTTCGACATTGTTCTTAAATATATAACTCAGTTGAGACATGGCACCTTCTCCTTCATAGATCACCCGTTTTGCTCCCGTGGCATTGACGGTAAAAGGATCGTTGGTCATTCTTTTCATGTATTCGGCACTCAGCGCCAAACCGCGGTATTTGAAAAGCACATCTGCTTCATAGTATTCCATATTCCTGGACTGGTACAGATCATTACCCAATTGGCCTGCAAGTCGCTGCGCTCCCTCATTGTGTGAAACCGTGGCACAGATTGACAATTTTGGAGTTGGCTCCCTCTCCAGATCACCTTCAAAATAATCCCCGCCATTGGTGAAATGGCCCAATGGCAATAATTCTATTCTTCCGGTATAGGCCAGTCCACCTCCTCTTGAGAGGTTGGAATTCCTTCCCTCTCCTGAAGTAATGGCTCCCTTTAGGACATAGTCCAGGCCGATGATGCGGTTTCGGTAGTTAAAAAATGCACCGAAGTCCCTGTCAATATTAAAAGTTGCATTGACTACAGTCCGGTCCATAAACTGTTGTGCCCCCGATGAAACGACTCGCTGCCGGTTACCGGGCAGTTTGGTTTGACCAAACGATACTTGCAGATTTTTTGTAAACTGGTAATTTAGGACCGCGTCACGCACCACATTGGGGCTGTTGTTGATACTGGAGTTATCCGTTCCGTTCCAATCCATGTCTCCCCTGGAAAACGAAAGCTGGATCTTGTAAGTAAGCTTTCTGGTATAAACATGCCCATCCAGGGTCAAGCGCAATCTTCTGACGCGTGCCTCGATGTCCTTTGCCGTGAAGTCATCCTCACTTACGGATGTGTATAATGCCCGGTTTTGCATCCGGAATCGGAGATTAAGAGAATACATGGAATCAACCGAAAAGACCTTTATGCCTCTGTCCGGCCATCTGAAGCTACTTTGAGAAAAGATTGGCAGGTTGGCCAGGGAAATCCAAATAAGTGATAAAATGATTCTGTTGGTTTTCATTTTAGATTGAGCTTGATTTTGAAAGGCCCAAAGCTATCAGATTTTACTTATATGTTAAATAATTATTAAATTTTTAAGTCGCCTTGATTCCCAATTCCGGAAAACCAATCCTCAGGATGAATAGACTTAAAGTGGGAAGGGATGATTCCACTCGCCGGAATGCCCAAAAGCAGCCTATATTTGCATTTTAGAAAACTGCCAAGAAGCCCAAATGGAGAAAATCAAAATCGGAATCACCTGTGGTGATATTAACAGTATCAGCCTGGAGGTGATCCTCAAGTCCCTTTCCAAGGAAATGATCCTGGATCACATCATACCCGTCCTGTATGGAAACATCAAGATCGTCTCCTATCACAAGAACATAGTCAATCTGGAAAACCTGTCCCTGTACGTCTTAAACCCAGGTGAAAAACCCAAGGCCGGAAGGATCAATGTGGTCAATGTGTGGCAGGATCAGGTCACCCTGAATCTGGGCAAACCTTCTGTGGAGGGAGGCAAGTATGCCCTTATGGCCCTGGATGCAGCTCTGGAGGACTTCAAGAACCAACAGATCGATGCCCTGGTGACAGGCCCGATCCATAAATACAGCATGAAGCTGGCCGGGTTCGAATACAAGGGCCATACGGATTACCTCAGTGCCAAAATGGGATCCAAAAATCAGCTGATGATGATGGTCAGCGATAAGCTCAAAATGGGACTGGTATGCGATCACGTGCCCCTCAAAGAGGTATCGGGTCTCATCACCAAAGAACGCGTCCTCAAGTGCATCCAGATCATGGAGCAATCCCTTATTAAAGATTTTGGATATGAAAAGCCGGCTATTGCTGTGCTGGGACTGAACCCCCATGCGGGAGAAGAGGGAATTCTGGGTAGCGAAGAAGAGGACTTCATACGACCAGCGATTATTGAATCCAAAAAGAATGGCGTTTTTGTTTCAGGACCTTACGCAGCCGATGGATTTTTCGGAAGCGGCCATTTTTCAAAATTCCATGGAATTTTGGCCATGTACCACGACCAGGGGCTGATCCCCTTTAAAACCCTGAATTTTTCAGAAGGGGTTAATTACACGGCTGGCCTTCCAATTATCAGAACCTCTCCCGATCACGGGACGGCATTTGATCTGGCAGGTAAAAATGAATCGGATTTCAGATCGATGTTTCACGCAATCCTGATGGCTAGGAACATCGTCGCTACCCGCAAGGGCTATCATGAAATGAGGCAGAATCCTTTAAAAAAGAAGCCAAAGCTGTCAGAGGAATCGAGCGAGTAGGTTATTCACTCCATTATCATTCGTCTTAGGTTTGAGATTGGTTTATTGACTCCGACAACCTTGGCACTGCAAAGATAACGAGTCTGAGACATATTTGTTTTTTATTTATATAACTTTTTTCTCTTTCCCTTTCCTTTCTTCCTGGAAGTTTGATTGCTCTCCTGTTTTACTTTCACAGGAATGCCGGGTTTTACGACAGGCCTTTGGATGAGTTGGGGTGATTTGACAGCCATCGGCTGTGTGGGCTGATGGACTCTTTTCTCAGCCTCCAGCTTAAGCAAATCAAGGCTTAGATCCGATGGAGTCTCCACTTTTGTTTCGGGTTTGGATGGAGCCTTCAAATCTGCCAGTTGGGCCGCCATCACTTCCTGATCCAGAACATAAAGGTTATATTTTTCAATGGTCTGGATAAGTTTGGTAGCATAATTGGGATCCGTAGCATAGCCTGCTCTCTTCAAACCATTCGCCCAGCCCTGGTAATCATGTGCAGGGAGACTGAACAAGGACTTATAGCGCGAGCGGTTCTTTAAAAATTCAGAGTGATCGTAATAGGAATCTTCA
>Ga0116143_10005008_pt1 | contig 12249 bp, 3 predicted proteins | sample AD_UKC034_MetaG_FD_89745 | JGI IMG/M metagenome (GOLD analysis project Ga0116143, IMG submission 89745) | Active sludge microbial communities of municipal wastewater-treating anaerobic digesters from USA - AD_UKC034_MetaG | ecosystem: Engineered > Bioreactor > Anaerobic > Digestate | place: USA...
ACGGTGAAGCTCTTCGAGAGCCTGGAGCGGCGCGGCACCACGGCGCACTTCCGGGCCGAGCCCGCCGTCAGCGTTCGCGGAGACGGCCACCCGGTGCGGCTGCGAATCGGCCGCCAGGCGCTGGCCTCGCGGCAGCGGCTGGTGGCCGCGCCCGAGCAGAGCCTGAACGCCGCCCGCACCCTGGTGATGACCAACGCCGCGGGCCAGCCGCTCCTGCCCGGCCGGGTGGCGCTCTACCAGGACGGCGCCTTCCTGGGCATGACCGACCTCGAGTTCATCGCCAAGGGGGAGGAGTTCGCGCTGTTCCTCAGCGTGGCCGACGAGCTCAAGCTCACCCGCGAGCTCGACAGGAAGCAGAGCCGCCTGGTGAGGAAGACCCGCAGCCAGATGCAGGTCGCCTTCGTGGTCACGGTGGAGAACCTGGGCGCCGAGGAGGCCCGCCTCACGCTCGCCGACCGCATCCCGGTGTCCGAGAACAAGGACATCAAGATCGACCGGGTGGCCATCAGCCCGGGGGCCCGGCCCGACTCGAAGGGGCTGGTCCACTGGGAGCTCGCGCTGAGACCCGGGGAGAAGAAGGAGCTGCGCATCAGCTACCAGCTCGAGTACCCGGCCGAGCTGATGATCGAGACCAGCCGCAGGCGGGCGGCCAAGGCCGCGGCCCCCGCGCGGCCGGCGAGGCGGGTGCCGGCGGGGGGCGCCACGCGGTACGAGTTCGACGAGCGGATGGTCTCCCCGTCTCCGGCACCGGCCGTGGAGGACCAGATCCTGGACCTCGAGGAGCAGTTCTAGGAGGCTGCATGGGACCAGAAGGCCAAGGGGGACCAAGACGGGGCTGGATTTGAACACCCTCCGCACCCTGACGGGTGCTTCGGGTGCTGCTCCGCTTCGCTCCGCGGCCAGCACGCGGAGACTCGGCTCGAGACCCAATCAGGCAGAGGGTAGCTTGGGGGGGGGCTGGATTTGAACACCCTCCGCACCCTGACGGGTGCTTCGGGTGCTGCTCCGCTTCGCTCCGCGGCCAGCACGCGGAGACTCGAAATCTAGACCCCTATCAAGCAAAAGGCCCCACCCTGGAAGGGTGAGGCCTTTTGCTTGATATAGCGGGGGCTGGATTTGAACCAGCGACCTTCGGGTTATGAGCCCGACGAGCTACCAGCTGCTCCACCCCGCAGCGACGGGCGCCATCTTACGCAGGCGGGCTGGGGTGTCAAGCATTCTTTTCGGGAGGGGCGCCCGGGCCGAACAGCACCTCGACGGTGTGCTCACGCTGGTCGTTGACGAGCGGCAGGTGGTCCGCCTGCAGCGCCTCGCCGTCGAGCGTCAGGCGGATCGCGCCCTGGGCGGCCGGCGCCTGCGTGAACACCAGGTGGTAGAAGGTCTGGTAGTAGCGGTAGTGCAGCTTGAAGCGGGTCCACGAGGCCGGGACCCGCGGCCGAAAACGCAGCGTGTCCGCCCGGCGCTCGAGCCCGAAGACGACCTCGTGCAGCAGCCGGTAGAGCCAGGCCGCCGAGCCGGTGTACCAGCTCCAGCCGCCGCGGCCGGCGTGCGGGGGCTGGCTGTAGACGTCCGCCGCGAGCACGTACGGCTCGAGCCTGTAGCGCTCGCACGCCTGCGGGTCGAGCGCGTGGTTGATGGGGTTCAGCATGGACACGAGCTGCGCGCTCTGCTCGACCCGCCCGGCCATCGCCAGCGCCTGGGCCGCCCACACCGCCGCGTGGGTGTACTGCCCGGCGTTCTCCCGCACGCCGGGCGGGTAGCCCTTGATGTAGCCGGGCTCGAGGGCGGAGCGGTCGAAGGGCGGGGCGAGGAGCTGGATGAGCTGGAGCTCCGGGCGCACCAGCCGGTGCCACATGGCGTCGAGCGCCTGCAGGCGGCGCGCGGGGTCCCCGACGCCGGCGATCGTGGCCCAGCTCTGCGGCAGGGAGTCGAGCTGGCACTCGGCGTTCTCGGCCGAGCCCAGGGGCTGGCCGTCGTCGAAGAAGGCGCGGCGGTACCAGCGGCCGTCCCAGGCGTGCGCCTCGAGCTGGGTCGCGAGCGCGCCGGCGGCCACCCGGCAGCGCCCGGCGAAGGCCTCGTCCCCGCGCTGCCCGGCCAGGGCGGCGAAGCGCGACAGCACCTCGTGCAGGAAGAAGCCGAGCCAGACGCTCTCGCCCCGCCCGAGGTGGCCGACCCGGTTCATGCCGTCGTTCCAGTCCCCGCTGCCCATGAGCGGCAGGCCGTGCGCCCCGCGCGTCAGGCCGTGGAGGATGGCCCGGGTGCAGTGCTCGTACAGGCTCCCGGCCTGCTCGGAGCGGCCTGGCAGGTCGTAGTAGCTCTCCTCGTGCTCGTTGAGCAGCCGGCCCGTGAGGTAGGGCAGGCGCTCGTCGAGCACGCCGGTGTCGCCGGTGAAGGCCACGTAGCGGCAGACGGCGTAGGGCAGCCACAGGAAGTCGTCCGAGCAGCGCGTGCGCACGCCGCGCCCTCCGGGCGGGTGCCACCAGTGCTGCACGTCACCCTCGACGAACTGCCGCTCGGCCGAGCGCAGGAGGTGCTGCCGGGCCAGGTCGGGCGCCTCGTGCAGCAGGGCGACGCAGTCCTGGAGCTGATCGCGGAACCCGTAGGCCCCGCCCGACTGGTAGAAGCCGCTGCGGCCCCACAGGCGGCTCGAGAGCACCTGGTAGGGCAGCCAGCCGTTCACCAGCACGTCCATGGCGGCGTCCGGCGTCTCGGCGTAGAGCACGCCCAGCTTGTCGTTCCAGAACTGCCAGACCTCCTCCAGCGCGACCCGCGCGGCCCCGACCCCCCGGTGGCGCTGGACCAGCTCGATGGCCTCCGCGCTGCTGCTCCCCGCCCCGAGGACGAAGACGATCTCCCGCTCGGCCCCGGCGGCCAGCTCGACCCGCGCCTGCATCGCGGCGCAGGGATCGAGGCCGGGGCCCAGGCGCCCGGACAGGCGCCGCAGGCGCAGCGCCGCCGGGTTCGACGGATCGCCGTTGCGACCCAGGAGCTCGGCGCGGTCGCCGCTGACGCTGCGCTTCGGCTCGCTGCAGTCCAGGAAGGCCACGGCCTCGGCCAGCTCGCCGTTGTAGCTGTTGCGGGCGAGGATCGCGCCCGTCAGCGGCTCGAGCTCGGTCACCACGTGCATGGCCTGCCGGGAGCGCAGGTCGCCGAGCACCAGATCGAACGCGGCGAACACGCTGACGGCGCGGCTGCGGGGGCCGGGGTTCCGGAGCTTCAGCGCCAGGAACTTCACCGGGGCGTCGACCGCCACGTACGTCGTCAGCTCCGACTCCAGCCCGTCCTCGGCGTGCTCGAAGACGCTGTAGCCGAAGCCGTGCCGGCAGGTGTACCTGGAGTCGCTGGCGCGCGGCCAGGGCATCGGGCTGAAGGACCGCCCGCTCGCCTCGTCGCGGATGTGGAGGACCTCCCCGCTCGGATCGCCGACGGGATCGTTGTGCCAGGGCGTCAGCCGGCAGAGCTGGGCGTTGCCGTACCAGGTGTAGGCGCTGCCGCGCTCGCTGACCACGGTGCCGAGCCTCGGGTTGGCGATGACGTTCACCCAGGGCGCCGGGGTGTGCCGGCCCGGCGGCAGGTCGATGATGTACTCCCGGCCGTCCTGCGTGAACCCGCCGATGCCGTTGGCGAAGATCAGGTCGTCGCGCGGGAACATCGGCGCGGTGTCCTGCGCGGGCGGCGGCGCCTGGCGCGTGGGGGCCAGCATCGCGGCCCGCGCCGGCGGCGTGGCCAGCCGCAGGCGCTCGAGCTGCTGCTCGAGCGGGCCATCGACGTCGCGCAGGACGATCCGCGCCACCGCCTGCAGCAGCACGCGATCCTCCTCGGGGAAGCTGTCGATGTGCCGCACGAACACGCCGCCCGGCTTGTCCACGAGCTGGGCCTCGGTGCCGGCGGCGATGAGGCCGAGGATCTGGTCGTTGAGCACGCGCCGGTAGCCCGAGGCGTCCTCGTTCCAGATCACCAGGTCGGTCAGCAGGCCGCGCATCCGCCAGTAGGCGTGCGCGCGGAGCATGTCGCGCACCAGGTGCAGGTTCTCCGTGTCGCTCGCGCGGAGCAGCACGATCGGCAGGTCGCCCGAGATGGCGTAGGCCCACAGGCCGGGCTGGCTCTTGCGGTTGCGCCGCAGGATGCTGTGGGACGCGCGGCAGCCGCCGGCGGGGAAGATCACGGCGGAGGCGAGCTGCCCGTAGTGCTGGGCCTCCGCCTCGCTGGCCCCCAGGTGGCCCAGCACGGCGCGGCTGTGGGTCGCCGCGACCTCGAACACGCGGTCGGCCATGCGGTGATCCTGGTACTTCGACACCAGCGCCAGGGCGGCCTCGCGCGTCGGCGCCGCGCCGAGGACGAGATCGAGCTGCGCGCTGCGGTCGGCCCCCAGCTCCACCCTGCGCCGGAGCGCCATGCAGGGATCCAGCACCGGCCCGGCCGTCCCGGACAGCGGGCCCCAGTCCTCCAGCGCGGCCGGCTGGCGCACGCTGCGGCCCCGGCCGATGAAGCGCGCCCGGTCCGTCTCGAAGCTGCACGCGCCCACCGCCTCGCCGGCCGCGAGCAGCATGCAGAACATCCACGCGGGCTGCTCCTCCGCCATGCGCGGGCGGCGGGTCATCAGGATGGCGCCGTGCTCGGGCACCAGCTCCGCCTGCACGAACAGGTTGCTGAACACCCGGTGCAGCTCGTCGGTCACGCCCGGCGCCAGCACGACCTCCGTGTAGGCGGTGACCAGCAGCGATCGGGCGCCCTCGGACCAGTCGGTCAGCCGGATGCGGCGGATCTCGAGATCGTCCTCCGTCGCGACCGCGATCTCGGTGTGCGTCTCCAGCTGATCGTCCTGGCGGCGGAACTCCGCGCGCCCCGAGGAGAACACCGCCTCGTGGTGCCGGCCGGCCCGCAGCGTCGGCTGGAACGAGCTCGACCAGCCGCGGCGGGTCGCGAGGTCCCCGACGTAGCAGAAGACCCCGGACGACTCCTGGGTGGGATCCTCCCGCCAGCGGGTGAGCGCCAGCTCGTTCCAGCGGCTGTACCCGCCGCCGGCGGCCGAGACCATCACGTGGTAGCGGCCGTTGGACAGCAGCTGCACCTCCGGGCTCGGCGTGTTCGGGCTGGTGAACACGCGCATGACCGGCTCCGCCGCCCGGCCCTGGACCCGGCGGGAGGCCTGGGCCTCCCGCGAGAACGCGTGCACCAGGGCGGTCGCCTTGGGGATCCGCTCCTGCAGCAGCAGGCTGGCCGCCCGGAGGTCGGGGTTGCGGAGGAAGCGCGCCTGCATGCGCGGGCCGAGCACCGCCTGCCCCAGCGCGAGCAGGCTCATCCCGTGGTGGTGGGCCATGAAGACCGGGACCACCGCCCCGCGCTCCCCATCCTCCGCGCGGGCGGGCGTGAAGTCGATGGCCTCGTAGAAGCCGTAGGGGCCCAGGTAGTCCGCCGCGGCCATGCGCCGCAGGTTCGCGCAGGCGCGCTGCGGATCGACCAGCAGGGCGAGGAGCGAGGCGTACGGCGCGACGACCAGCTCGTCGGCGAGCCCGCGCTGCAGGCCCAGCCCCGGCACCCCGAAGGCGCGGTACTGGTAGGTGCCCTCGGCGTCCGTCAGGTTGTAGCAGGACTCGGAGATGCCCCAGGGGACCCCGCGCTGCCGGCCGTGCTCCACCTGGTGGGCGACGGCCGCGTGGCAGGTCTGGGACAGCAGCGTGCCCTCGTAGTCGGGCATGACCAGGAGCGGCATCAGGTACTCGAACATCGAGCCGCTCCAGCTGACCAGCGCCTGCCTGCCGCGCGAGATCGTCAGCCGCCGGCCGAGGGCGAACCAGTGGTCGAAGGGGAGCTGGCCCGCGCCGATGGCCAGGTAGCTCGCCAGCCGCGCCTCCGAGGCCAGCAGGTCGTAGAAGCTGTTGTCCAGGCGGCGCTCCGCGACCCAGTAGCCGATCGCCAGGAGCTTGCGCCGCGGGTCGTACAGGAACGAGAACTCCGCGTCCGTCAGGCCCGCGCAGCGCTCTGCCAGGGCGTCGATCTGGCGGAGCCGCGCCCAGGCGCGCTCCGCGCCGAGCCTGAGGGCCGCCGCCAGGCGGCCCTCGCCGTCCGCCGCGGGGGTCGCCTCCAGCGCCTCGGCGGCCCGCCGCGCGAGCTCGGCCAGCTCCTCCAGGCTGCCGGCCCGGTCGAGGTCGGCCAGCGGGGGCGGGGCCCCGCCCGCGGGCGACCCGTCGGCGCACGCCAGCCAGGGCGCCAGCTCGGCGAGCTCGGCCACGAGGGCGCGCACCTGCCGATCGAAGGCGCTCGCCCACCAGGCGGCCTCGGGGGGCCGCGGCGGGTCGGCCGGGCCGGCCAGGCGCGCGGCCGCGGCGCCGAGCGCGCCCAGCCAGGCGTGGCTGGCCGAGAGGGAGCCGGCCCGGTCAGGCCGCAGGAGCCGGCGGACCTCCGCCAGGGCCTGCTCGTCCGGATCGACCTGCGCGGCCAGGAGCTCCAGCGTGTCCCGCAGCCCCTCCAGGGCCCCCGCCGGCAGCAGCGGGCCGGCGGCCAGCTCCAGCAACCCGGTGCGCAGCACCCGCACGTGCCCCACCAGGTTGCCGCTGTCGACGGTGGAGACGTACAGGGGCCGCAGCGCCCTGCGGGTGGTGGTGTCGTACCAGTTGAGGAAGTGGCCCCGGTGGCGCTCGAGCTGCTCCATCGAGTCCAGCGCGCGGGCGGTGCGCTCGAGGAGCTGCCCCCCGGTCAGGTAGCCCAGATCGTGCGCGGTCAGGCTGGACAGCAGCGCCAGGCCCATGTCGGTCGGGCTGGTGCGGTGGGCCACGCGGTGATCGGGCCGCTCCTGGAAGTTGTCGGGGGGCAGCCAGCTCTCCTGCGGCCCGACGAACACCTCGAAGTAGCGCCAGGTGAGCCGGGCGACGCGACGCAGGAAGCGCGCGTCGCCGTCGCCGAGCAGCGTCGCGGCGCGCCGCCGCGGACGGCTGATCCACCACGCCACCCCCGGCGACAGCAGCCACAGCAGCAGGACCGGGGCCGCCACCAGCCAGGCGCCGCGCTGCGCGCCCAGCGCGCCCAGCCCCGCCGCCACCGCCAGCGCCGAGCCCGGGCCCACCCACATCCTGCGCAGCACATGCCCCAGGCCCGTGGCCGCCGAGCGCTCGACCGCCGCGGCCGTCTGCCACTCGAGCAGGCGTCGCCGGCTGAAGTGCATCCGCCACAGGGAGCGCCCGGCGGCGTCGAGGGCGACCGCCGCCTCGAACGGCAGGAACGCGACCCACAGCAGCGTCTTGGCCAGCCGCCGCGCGGTCGCGCGGCCGACGGCGGAGAGGTGCAGCCAGCCCGACAGCTTCGGCGGGCGGCGCCAGAGCTCGGCCAGGCCGGGCAGCAGGTCGGGGAGGAGCAGCAGCGCGAGCACCGCCAGCGTCCACGCGAGCGGCGAGGGCAGCACGAGCCAGCCGAGCGCCAGGAGCAGCGTGTAGGCGGGCGCCACGAAGGCGCGGCGCAGGTTGTCGAAGATCTTCCACTTGCCCAGGGCCGTGATCGAGGGATGGACCCGCTGGCCCGCCCCGTCGCGGACCCTCGGACCCAGCCACGGGGCGATCTGCCAGTCCCCGCGCATCCAGCGGTGGCGGCGGCTCACGTCCGCCAGGTAGCCCGAGGGCGAGTCCTCGAGCAGCTCCACGTCGCTCAGCTGGCCGGAGCGCGCGTAGCACGACTCCAGCAGGTCGTGGCTCAGCACCGCGTTGTCGGGGAAGCGCCCGTCCAGGAGCCGGCGGAAGGCGCCCACGTCGTAGATGCCCTTGCCGATGAAGGAGCTCTCCGCGAACAGATCCTGGTACACGTCCGAGACCACGCGGGTGTACGGATCGATGCCCACCTCGCCGGCCAGCAGCCGGGAGTAGGCGCTCTGCACGGCGCTGCGCAGCGAGATGCTGACGCGCGGCTGGAGGATGGCGTAGCCGCGCTCCAGGCGCCGGCCGTCCGCGGCCAGGATCGGGCGGTTCAGCGGGTGGGCGGCGGCGCCCACCAGGCGCCAGCCGGCCCCCCACGGCAGGTCGGTGTCGGTGTCCAGCGTGATGACGTAGCGGATCGAGGTGAGCGCGGCCGCGTCGCCCACGATCCGGCTGAAGCTGGACCGATCGTCGCCGCACAGGAGCGCGTTGAAGTCCTCGAGCTTGCCGCGCTTGCGCTCGCGGCCCATCCAGCAGCCCTCCGCGGGGTTGTGCAGCCGGGGCCGGTGGAACAGGAAGAAGCGCCCGGGCGCGTCGAGGCCGTACTTCGCGTTCAGCGCCTCGACGCCGTCGGCCGCCAGCGCCACCAGGGCCTCGTCGCCCGCGACGTGCTCCTGCGCGGCGTCGGTGAAGTCGGTCAGCAGCCCGAACCACAGGTTCGGATCGCGGTTGGCCAGGTAGCGGAGCTCGAGGCCCTCCAGGAGCCCGGCGATGCGCCCGGGTCCCGAGAGCAGGGTGGGCACCACGACCATCGTGCGGCACCCGGCGGGGATGCCGCGCTCGAAGTCCAGGCGCGGCAGGGCCCGCGGCCTGCGCACCAGCGAGGCGAACCAGTTCGCCGCGCCGAGGGCGCACTGCGAGGCCGCCAGCGCCGCGCACAGGACGAGCAGCGGCCAGGCGAGCTCGGGCGCCTGGCGCGCCTGCAGGCCGAGCCAGGCGACGCCCGCCGTCGAGAGCACGGCCACCGGCCCGAGGTAGGCGAGCAGCTTCGCGCCGCGCAGGAGCCGCCGGGGGAGCGGCCGCGCCGCGCGCTTGCCGCGCAGGGCCTGCTCGAGCTGGCGCCTGCCGTCGTCGACGAGCAGGTAGCCCACGTGGGCCGCCACGCCATCGCCCTCTGCGGCCTGTCGGGCGGCGGCCAGCTCCACCGCGGTCCGGGCCACCGCCTCCTCGTCGAGCCGCAGCCGCCGCGCCGTGGCCTCCACCACGTGCCGGTACGTGTCGCGGGTCGCGAAGTCCATCTGCGCATACACGCCCGCCGGGTCGCCCCGCAGGATCTCCTCGGTCGCGCTGTGCGCCTCGACGAACCTGTGCCACTGCGTGGCGTTGACGAGCCGCAGGCTGGCGATGCTGTTGGCCATCGAGGCCTGGTTGGCCGCCTGGCTCTGGCTCTCCGCGCGGACGACCTCCTCGATCGTCTGGCCCTGCTCGGCCAGCCGCTGCTCCAGCCACGCCAGCACGAAGGCCGTGGTCGCCCCGCGACCCTGGAGGGCCTGGGTGAACTGGGCGACGAACGCCGTCGACAGCGGGGGGTTCTCCCGGACCATGTCCGCCAGGACCATGAGGGCGTTCTCGTGCCGGTCCGAGGGCGCGTCGATCCGCTGCGCCCAGGCCAGGGCGCCGTCGCGGTGCAGGCGCTGCCAGCTGATGTCCACCGAGACGCGCCGCAGGTTCTCGATCAGGGCCAGGCGCAGCATGATGGCCACCGACCACAGCTCGCCCAGGGTCAGGTGGGTGACGGACTGGTAGGCGGCCACGTAGCGGGCCAGGGCCTCGTCGTCCACGCGGCCGTCGACGTGCGCGATGAACTCCTGGATGAGGTCGTAGACCCGGGGCAGGCCGGCCTGCTCGCCGGCCGCCAGGCGGGGGAGCTGCCGGCTGTAGCCCCGCGGGAGGTGCTTGCGCGCCAGGTAGACCTGCTCCTCGACGAGGTAGTGGTTGTCGAGCAGCCACTCGGCGGCCGGCGTCAGGCGCCGCCCGGCCCCGTGCGCCCGGGACATCAGCTCGTGGCAGCGGGCGATGGCCTGCTCGGAGTCGGCCAGCCGCGCGAGGAGCCGGTCGCCGGACCGCCGGTGGCCGAGCGCGTGGCCCTCGGCCAGCGCCCTGGCGTGCATCTCGAGCTGCTCGATGGCGAAGACCGCCCCGCGCAGCGGCGGCTCGGCGGCGCTGGAGCGGTACTGGGCCTCGGCCCAGCGGGTGAGCGCGGCCTCGTCGAGCACGCCCTGGCGCGCGCCGAGGTCAGGGAAGATCCTGCGCGGTCGGTGGGTCAGCGCATGCCTCCAGCCTGCCCCCGGGGCGCTTCCGTGGTCCGGACCGATGCCGAGAGGTGGGTCGACGCAATCCGTTGACGATCGCTTCTCCCACACCTTGCCCACGATCCCGGGGTGGGGTCAAGCGTCCGGTCTCCCGGAGACCGCCACCGCGGGCTGCCGGGGAGAGGGCAGGAGCGCGGGGTCGTCCTCGGGTTTCAGGGCGGCGGCATGGGGCGCTCGAAGACCGCGGTGAGCGCGCTGATGGCGACCAGGGTGGTGTGCAGCCGGAAGGCCTGGTCTGCGTACTCCCAGGGCGGCTTCGCCTCGCGGGCGCGCCGGTCCCAGGAGCCCTCCGGGCGCTGGGTGGCCAGCAGGTAGGCGACGCCCTCGAGGTAGGCCGGCGAGTCCTGCATGCGGAGGTAGTGGAGGCACTCGAGCAGCTCGCCGGCGATGTCCGGATCGCCCGCAACCTGGTAGCGGCGCATCAGCGCCTCGATCGCCGGGCGCAGGTAGGCCTTGTCGGCCTCGTCGAACGGGTCGATGTCGCGCCGCTCCCCGTACTCGTAGAGCGCGTACACCTCGTGGGTGAGCGCGTAGGCGTCACCGTCCTTCATCTTCGTGGGCTCGAGCCTCCGGGCGATGACCCCGTCCCGCAGGGAGCCTTCGAGCGGGAACGGCTCGGCCAGACCGAAGTGCTTGTAGTACCAGTGGAAGACCCGCCGCTGGTGGGGGCCGCGCGTCTTCATGTGGCCGTCGAGCCTGGCGTGGATCCTGCGGATCTCCTCCCGGTAGCGGGTGGTGTCGAGGCCGAGCCGCTCCATGAGCAGCGCCGCCCGGAGGTAGGAGGTGGAGTCCTGCTTGAACCAGCGATCGCCGAGGCTGGCCATGTCGTGGTAGCGGTCCTCGTAGGTGATCGCCACGACCTGGCGGATCCTCTCGAGGAGGGCAGGCCTGTCCGCCGCGGGCGCCACCTCCCAGAGGCGGTAGTAGGCGTCGAGCTGCTCGACGAACTTCTTCTTGCCCTTGACCCGCACGGCGCGCAGCTCGAACGGGTCGACCCGCAGGCCGTCCAGCCAGGCGCGCGCCCGGGCCATGGCCGCGCGGTAGCCGGGCTCGAGGGCGGCGAGGGGCGCCTCGCCTTCGCCGGAGCACGAGCGCCCGGAGCACCCGGCCAGCGCGGCGAGCGCCGCGCACACCCAAACGCAACCCACTGCGCGCTGTCTCCCGGCGCGGACCTGCATGGCACGCCTCCTGGTCGTGGCTGGCCAACCGCCGGCAGCCCCGGGGTGTTCCCCCGTCGCGCGCGGGCTTGGCAGGCGCATGCGGATCGGGGTACAAGACCCCCATGAGCCGCACCCTCGCACGGCCTGCATCGCTGGCGCTCGGCGCCGCGCTCCTCGCGGTCGCCTGCACGCCCTCCAGGGACTGCCGCTACGCGCAGTGGGCCTGCGCGCCGGGGTTCCAGTGCGTCCAGGAGGAGGGCGGGGCCTGGGAGTGCAGGCCCAACGCGTCGCTCAGCCCTCCGGGGCAGCCCCTGCCCGCGCCGCCCTCTCTCGCGGCGCTGGAGGGGAAGGTGCCCCCGCCGCCCGGCCCCGGAGCGCCGGCTGCGCCTGTCGTCCCGGTCAACTGCACCGGCCAGCCCGTCTGCGACAAGGACGCGCTCGAGTGTCGGTGCGACGCCCAGAACCGGCTCCTCAGCGCGGTGTTCGATCTGAACCACGACGGCATGATGGACGAGTGCGCGCGCTACCGCTATCCGGCTCCGAACAAGATCATCGTCGAGGTCGAGGTGGGCTGTGGCCAGGGAGTGGACCTGATCCACACCCACGAGCTCGACGCGGCTGGCCACAAGACCTTCTGGTCGACCGAGTACCTGGAGCACCCGGAGAAGAACCTCTACAGGCGCTTCCGCTACGAGTCCGGCAAGCTGGTGGCCACCGAGACCGCTCTGGGCAAGCCCGAGAACCTCATCCAGCGCTGCGACTACCAGCCGCCCTGCCCGCCGCCCATCCCCAACCCGCAGTGCAAGCCCGTGTGCGAGAATCTGGATAAGAAACTGCCGGGGCAGTGAGCCCCGTGGAACCGATCCAGGAGAAGGCCAGGACCCAGGATTTCTTGAAGGGACAGGAGAAGAACCATGCGGCGGATCTCGATGGCGCTCGTCCTCGTGGCCTCGTGGGTGTGTGCCTCGTCCTCGCTGGCGGCGGCGCCGGTGTTCGTGCCGGTGCAGGGCTACCTGACCGACGCGGACGGGAACCCGGTGGACGCCGAGGTGAGCCTGACGCTGAAGCTGTGGAGCGACATGGCGGCCGGGGCCG
>Ga0116143_10005011_pt1 | contig 12246 bp, 13 predicted proteins | sample AD_UKC034_MetaG_FD_89745 | JGI IMG/M metagenome (GOLD analysis project Ga0116143, IMG submission 89745) | Active sludge microbial communities of municipal wastewater-treating anaerobic digesters from USA - AD_UKC034_MetaG | ecosystem: Engineered > Bioreactor > Anaerobic > Digestate | place: USA...
CGATATCGGTCCTCATGTAGCCAAATCCATCTGGGGAACGGAGAAAATAATTAAGGAAAGAGGTTTAGGCTGGGAGGAAATTGAAAAATGGTCTTTGCCGGAAAAGGCCCATCTTTTGGGAGAAGGTTATGTCCGGGGGGTAAGGGATTATGAAGATCCGGGATTCGCCAAGGAAATTGATAAATTGAACAGCCAACTATATAAAAAAGATTCCGTGGTTATGCCGGTTTACGAAAGAACCAGAAGATGGAGTTTGGACTATTACGATACCTTTTATTCTAGATTTTATACCAAGTTTGACCGGCTCTTTTTTGAAAGTGAAGTTTTTGAGTCGGCTAAAAAGATAGTGGAGGAAAATGTAGGCAAGGTTTTTGAGCAAAGCGAGGGAGCCATCATTTTTGACGGGGAAAAATACGGATTGCACAAAAGAGTTTTTATCACCAAAGACGGCAACCCGACTTATGAAGGAAAAGATATGGCTTTGGCCCCCCTTCAATATAAGGCTTTCCCTTTTGATTTGAATGTCCACGTAGTAGCCAATGAGCAAGCGGGTTATTTCCAAGTCATCATCAAGGCCTTGGAATTGCTTGATCCCAAATTTAAAGACAAAGAGTTCCATCTTTCAATGGGAATGGTGCAAATGGTGGGCAAAAAAATGTCCTCACGGACAGGCGTCATTATTAAAGTTGACGATTTATTGGCGGAAATTAAAGAAATGCTTCAGCCTCTTTTGGCTAAAGGGGAATTAACGGAGCCGGAAAAAGAGAAAATCGGCGAGGCGTTGACGATTGCCAGCATTAAATATTCAATGCTGCGCGTTGGTCCGAAACAGGACGTAATTTTTGATTTGCAAAAGACGGTCAGTTTGGACGGCGATAGCGGACCATACCTAGAGTACACTTATGCTCGAACGCAAAGCGTCTTAAGTAAGGTTAAAAGTCAAAAGTTAAAAGTCAAAAGCGAATTTGGCAGTGGAGTGATGGAACAATTGAACGCTGAAGAAGCAGTTTTATTGCGGACGATTTATAAATATCCGGAAATGGTGGCTAATGCGGCGAGGGAGATGGCGCCGAATCTGGTTTGTAGTTTTCTTTATGATTTGTGCCAAAAATACAATTCTTTTTATGATAAGCACAGAATATTAAAACAGAGGATAGAGGACAGAGGACAGGGGACAGAAAATTTGGAAGAAGAACGGAGTGGTTTTAGGATTTTATTAACGCAGGCAGTGGGGGAAGTGATTAAAAAGGGTTTAAATTTGTTGGGAATTGAAAGTTTGGAGAAAATGTAAAAATGAATAGTCCGGAGAATTTATCCAATAAAAAATTGATTGGACTATTAAAGGAATTAGCTGAGCCGGTTCCGTTGCCGGATCCGAAGAGAATGGAGCAAGGAAGGCAGAGATTGCTGGAGGAAGCAAAAACGTTAAAAAAAGCCGGGTTGCCAAGCACGGGAGAAGAGAAGCCTAGTCAATAATAACTACTTCATTTAAGCAAGTGTCTTCTTCTTCATCCTCAATAAAGTTTTGGTAAGAAAGTTGAGGATTTGTCTTAGAGAAGAAGCTTAAAATTTCTTCCGGTTTTAACCAGTCGGTGCTTCTTTTTTCCAAATAATCTTGATAAGACGACGGTTGATTCTGATAGCTTCGCAAGGCCTCCCCTTGCGAAGCTAAAGCTTGTCGGTGGAGATAGCGGGAGAGGCTTAATAATTGTTCATCGCTATTAACAATAACTGCCTTATAGACTCCTTGGTACAAAGAACCGACTCTTTTATATTTCTGATTAAAATAAAGAGTATACCTAGTGGCCAGCGAGTTCATAAAACTATCAATAGTATTTGCTTCCCTTTGTTTTATTAAAAAATGGAAGTGGTTTGGCATTAAACAGTAGGCTAATAGGGTAATTTTCCCGAAGAAATTATTCATTCTTAGCGATTTATTGGCCTTATCTTTTTCTCTCCAGGAAGAACCTGGGTCAGAAATGATGTTATATAACTCATCAGCGTTTTTGGGAAGTAAATATTCTTTAAGATAAGAAAGAAAAACCGAATAATCTTGATCATCAAGAAAAATCTGGCGTTTTTCCACCCCGCGGTTATAAATGTGATAAAAACCGTTTTCTAAATATTCCTTGATGGAGTTTTTTGCGGGCATATTTTAAAATATAAAAATTTTTTCTTGTAATGTCAAACGTGCTAATGTACCGGCGATGTACTAGCTTTACAAGGCCTCCCCTTGCGAAGCTGGCCAAAAAAAAGAGGAGGAAGGCCAAAAAAATGGCGAAAATCTTCCTCCTCAACAATAGAGTTTGGACGGTTGGGTTATCGATCAACAACCCTTGTAGGCCTATGGATAATGATTGGTCCTTTGGATTCGGGTTTCCGGGCCGTCGGCTCGGGAACGAGAGAACCTTCGGTTACTCCCAGGGCCCTGGCGATTTCTTCGATAAGCTTGAATAGATCAAAAGCATGTCTCATTAACTCTCCATCCAGCTCGGGCGAATAAAGCAATTCATGAAGGGTTTGCGGATCAAAACTGATAGATCTCACTAGTTCGTCTTCTGAGGTTTTACTGACTGCCATGGCGACTAGGACCTTTTGGATGAAATCAGAGAGCTTGACGTTCATGGAAATCCGGACTTCTCCGAATTCAAGATCTTGGCCGACAATCTGGACGGTTTTCATTCCTTGTCTCCTTTTCTTTTGGTTTTTCCAAAGGAACCTTGATCCGGTTGAGCTTAAGAAGGGGCGTTTCCCTTCTTCTCTTTTCGTGATTGGTTGTTCCCTCTTTGTCAACGTTTCCCCAACAGCCAACCGTAACATCAATGAACTCTCGCGGATCTTCTCCTTCCACAACTTGCACAACTTCATTCGGATTGTCGCCTGTGCCATCAACCAATTCCATTTTCCCTCCTTTAATTTTGATTTTTGTTAAAGAGCTGACCGGATTATAAGGCGGACAAATCAAGATTGCAAATTCCTGGCTTTTGGGTGTTAAATATGGTTATGGCAAGAAAAATTCACCCCTTTTTTCTTCTTTTTTTCTTTTTTATTTCATTTTGGCTGGAGATTTCTCCGGTTAAGGCGAAGGATTACACCATTGACGCGGTTAATTTTAAAATTCAAATAAACAAGGACGGCTCGGCCAATTTTGAAGAAAACAGAACCTATAATTTTGACGGCAATTTTAGTTGGGCGGACAAGGGATTCGGGCTTATTGCCAATTGCGCCGCCAATAAAATTTCCTGCGAAAATTATGTAATTTCCGATTTTCAAATTTGGGAAAATAACCAAAAATATCTTCAATCTGGGACAGGAGAGCCAAAGACGTATTCTACGACCGTAACAACGGAAAGATTTTATGTTAAGTGGTATCACCGGTCCAATTACGAGAGTAAAACATTTACTCTAAAATACCGGATTGACAACATTATTAATTTGCAAAAAGATATTGCCGAATTTTATTGGCAACTGATAGATAGCCAATGGACCAAAGGGGTAACCAAAGTTTCGGCGACTGTTTTTTTACCCGGAAATGCGCCGGATGACCAAATTTGGGGCTTTGGTCACGGGCCGATAAATGGGCAAATCAAAATACCCGATAATAAATCAATTGTTTTTTCGGTTGACAATCTTCCGGCGGAAAAATTTTTTGAAATCCGGGTTCTGTTTCCCAAAGATTTGGTTTTAAAGGGCCGGACCGGGGAAATGACTTTGACTGAAATTCTGGCGGAAGAGAAAAATTTCGGCGAAAAGACCGCCAGATCAATGAGACGCCAGCAAATCGGCCTTGTTTTCTTTGGCGGGTTCAATTTATTGGCCATTTTCTTCTTCCTTTACCAAATAATTTTCTGGCTGAAAAAGTGGCAGCAAATCGGGAAAGACAAGCCCTTGCCCGACGTTAATTTGGCCGGCAAACTTCACGAACCTCCTTCTGATTTGCCGCCGGCAATGGTGGAAGCTTTAACAAAGTGGAATTTAAAAGTTGATACCAACGCCATGCTTTCCACAATCTTGGATTTAATCAGGAGAAAGGTGATTAAGCTGGAAACGGAAAAGAAAAAATCTTTCTTTATGGGTATCTTCCGGGAAAAAGATGAATATTACTTGGTTGATCAACAAACAGGCAAAGAGGATTTACTGCCTTTTGAAAAGAAACTTCTGGATTATATTTTTAATTTTACCAGTCATCACTCCAGTTTATTAACAGTGACCGTTAACGGGAGCATGGTAGCTCAAAAAAGAGAAGGGGAACCGGCCAGGGTTAGCTTTTCCGAAATTAAAGATCGTTTTACTAAATATCCGGAAAATTCCTATAACTTTTGGCAGCTTTTTGTTGGGAAGGTTAAAGATGCCTGTCTTGAATCGGATTTATTTGAACAAGAAAGCCACAGGGAAGGTTATAAACTGGACGAATGGATAATCAAGTCGGTTTTGGTTTTAATCGGGGTATCTCTTCTTAACTTTATTTTGGCGCCGGCTTTTTTGGGTCAGTATTATGTAATTTTGATCGCGGCTTATTTTTCTATAGTGATGCCTTTGGGGATCGGCGCGGCCGTTGTTTTGGGCTTGTTAACAACCTATATGGAAAAAAGGACGGATGAGGGTAATTTGGAGTTGGCTTCCTGGCTGGCTTTTAAGAAGTATCTGAAAGACTATTCGGTTACCGACAACGATCCGATTGACTCAATTGTCATTTGGGAAAAATATTTGGTTTATGGCGTGGCTTTGGGAATTTCGCTTAAGGCTTTAAGTCAGCTTCCGGTTAAGTTTTCCGACCAACAGCTCCAATCTTCTGGAATCGGCCGTTTAACCTTTTCCCATGACGGGACGGGCAATTTTCAATCGTCTTTCGGTAGTTTTGCCAAGTCATTTAATTCTTCATTTTCTTCCTCTTCTTATTCTTCCCATTCCGGGGCTCACGGAGTTGGCTCTTCCGGCGGCTTTTCCGGCGGCGGAGGCGGCGGCGGTGGGGGAGGCGGCGGAGGCGGCGGAGCGGGATAAATTGATATTTGAGATTGGATATTAGATATTCAAAAAATAAAAAAAGGATTTTTATAGTAAAAAAAAGATTTTTTTAATGAAAAAAAAGATTTTCTTGTTGTTTTTAATTTTACTCGGCGGGCTTTTTTGGTTTAAATACAAGCCGCTGGTTGATATTACCAAAGTCGGTTTTACCGAAGAGCCGACAGCGACACCCGTTGTCAAAAAGGCGGTTTTACAGTTCGCGGTGGTGGGTGATCCGGAGTCGGATTTGGTAAACCTCAGTAAAATTATTAATCGGGTCAAAGAAAAACAGGGAACTTTTTTGATTTTTGCCGGCGATTTAACCCAGGTCGGTTCGCCGGGCCAATTAGCCGAGTTCAAAAAAGTTATGGACGAAAGCGGCTTGGAATATTACATTGTCCCCGGCAATCACGATTTGTATACTTCCCGGAAGCAAACCAAAGACGCCAAGAAATATTTTCGGGATGTTTTTGGCACTCCCTATTATCAAGTGATAAAAAATGCCGGTAAATTTAAAGTAAAATTTTTGTTTTTGGATAACAGCGACGAGTATTCAAAGATGGAAACGGACCAAATTAATTTTCTAAATAATAATCTAAAAAAGGCCTCCAATAAGTTGAATTTTGTCTTTTTTCATTTGCCGCTTTTTCATCCATCTTCGGATTATATAATGGGATATCAGGAGGAGATTATTAGCAAGCAGAAAGATGAACTGCTAAGTATTTTCCTAAAGGCAAATGAAGCGTCCCGGGCAAAATTTGCTTTTTTTGCCGGTCACCTTCACCATACTTCTTCTTATGAGTGGTCGGGGATGAAAATGTATGTCGCCGGCTCGGCCAATTCTTTGCGCAATTGGCAAACGCCCCGCTATCTGGAAGTAAAAGTTTTTAGCGACGCCGAATTTGAAGTTAAAGAAGTGGAGTTATAAAAAAGAAGAAGGCAGACAATCTGGTTAAAAAGAAAGTCTGCCTTCCGGGTCTCAAATGACATACTTTTGGAAAAGAGGTTGCCTGTTTGGCATCAATAAATCAAGTTCCACCAAGTAACCCAAAATACTTTCTTCCACTGACTTTGTCTCCAGGAATTGGCAGGCAATATATCTGCCGTTGGAGACAACGATCAAGTAATGGGTGTTGGGTTCAAGGGGAATGCTAAGGAAATATCTGTTCGGTTTAGAGTAAACGATTGCTTCTTTGTAACTTGTTCCCTTTGGACCAATGACGGATACAAGAACCCTGCTTTGATAATCGAGAGCTCCATTAACGATACCGGTAAGCTGAGGTTCTTGAGCTTCAACAGCTTCGCACTTCACGACGGCGAGAACGAAGACAATCATTAGCAGCAACCACATCTTCCCCCTGCACATTTTCAACCTCCTTTCAAAGAGCAAAAACGATTTTTCCGGAAGCAATTTTTCGGAAATCTGACTTGATTATATTCTTATTTGTCAACAGAAAGCCTTCTTTTTGGGCCGGAAATGAAGCTTTAAAATAAAGAAATTCTGGAATATAATCATTCCATGACTAAAGTGAATCAATTCCGCCTCAAAAATAACCTACCGGTTATTTTTATTCATCTGTCCCAAGTTCCTTCGGCGGCAATCGGTTTTATGACCAAAGTCGGTGAGCGGGATGGCGGAATGGCAAAAGCCGGAATTTCCCATCTTTTGGAGCACTTGCTTTTTGACGGAACGGAAAAATTTCCCGACCGGACCGATTTATCAATCGCCTTGGATGAAATCGGGGCGGAATTTAACGGCGAAACTTCGGAAGAAAATACCTATTATTATCTGAAATGCGAGCCGGGTAGTTTTTCCAGAGGCATGTTTATTTTGGGTCAGATGGTAACCCGATCTTTGTTGAAAGAAGAAGAATTGGCGAAGGAAAAATTGGTGATTACCCAGGAATTGAATATGCGGGAAGACGATCCGATGATTAAGACTTTGGATTATCTTCAGGAAACGATTTTTCCCGATCATCCTCTGGGCTGTAGCCGGGAAGCGGCCTTAAAAGCGATTAACGGCTTTACCCGGAAGGATTTACTTGATCACTGGGAAAACAATTATCGCAGCCAAAGCTCGGTTTTGGTTATTTGCGGCGACAAAAAGAAATTGGGAAAAATTAAGGATCTGGCCGAGGAAAATTTCGGCTCCTTAAAGTCGGGCGTCCGGGAAAAATTAATGCCGGTCAGCCGGGAAACGGCCGGAAGAGTAAAGATTATTGAGCGGAAAATGAGCCAGGCAAATATCGGCCTAGGGGGCCGGAGTTTTCCTTTAACCGATTCGCGGGTCTATGCCGGAAGGTTATTGGATATTATTTTCGGTCATTCTTTTTCTTCACGGCTTTTTATGGAAATTAGGGAAAGAAGGAAATTGGCTTACGCGGTTTTTTCCGGCATTGATTTTTATCAGGATTCCGGCGTTTATTCCGTTTATGCGGGCGTTGACCGGAAAAGATTGCCCGAAGCCTTAACGGCAATTTTGGCGGAGATGAAAAAAGTCGGCGGAAAAACGGCTGACGGAATTTCCGATCGTGAATTGGCCAAGGCCAAAAGTTATTTGCGCGGAAAAACTTTGGTTCAAATGGACGATCCATCGGCTCAGGCCGCATTTTTTGCGAAAAGGTTTTTATTTGACAATGAAGTAGTTGGCCCGGAGGAGATACTAAAAAGATATGCGTCGGTAACTAAAGACCAAGTGGTGGAAATCGGCCGTGATTTGTTTAAAAAAGAAAAATTGAATGTGGTGGTTATGGGCGAGGGGATAAAAGAAAAAGAAGTTATTTAGCCTGGATAATTTGGCTTGAGATTGCTTGATTTTTATTTTAAAATTAAACTCAATATTTTAAAGCAAGACAATGGAATTTCCGGTTTTTAAAACTAAAATCCCCGGTAAAGAAAAAAAATTTGATTTAAACGATCCGGCCGAGGTTCAAAAGTATTTTGATTACAAAGCCGGCGAGGAAATCGCCAAAATCAAAAAGTATTTGGAAAAAAATACTTTTGTTGCTTATCTTCTCGGGAAAAAATCGGCCGGCAAGGGCACTTATTCCAAAATTTTTACCACAATCTTTGGGGCAGACAAAGTCGGTCATATTTCCGTGGGGGATGTGGTTCGGGCTGTTGATGAAGAAATGGCCGATCCCCAAAAGAAAAAAGAGTTGATTGAATATTTAAAGAAAAACTATCGCGGATATTATTCGGTTGAGGAAATTATCAAGTCCCAGGAAGATAGGGGAACCGGCAAGCCTTTATTGCCGACGGAATATATTCTGGCGCTTTTAAAAAGAGAGATAGCCAAAATGCCCAGGAAAGCTTTGTTTCTTGATGGTCTTCCCCGGACCTTGGACCAGGTTTCCTATTCCTTATTTTTTAGGGAGTTAATTGGTTTCAGGGACGACCCGGATATGTTTATTTTGCTTCAGGTGCCGGAAGTAATTATTGACGAAAGAATTAAAACCCGGGTTATTTGCCCCAAATGCCATACTCCCCGGAATTTGAAATTGTTGGTAACGAAAACCGCCGGTTATGACGAAAAAGAAAAGAAATTTTATCTTCAATGTGATAATCCGGAATGCAATTTGGCCAGAATGGTGACCAAAGAAGGGGACGAATTGGGGATAGAGCCGATTCGCGAGAGGTTGACCAATGATGGTAAATTGATTGAGCAGGCTTTTTCTTTGTACGGAATCCCTAAGGTTTTATTAAGGAATTCGGTTCCGGTTAAGGACAAGGATTCGGTTGACGATTACGAATTGACTCCGGAATTTGTTTTGGAAAATTTGGGAAACGGCAAGGTCAAGATCGGCCAAAGGCCCTGGATTATAAAAGACGATGAAGGCGTTGATTCCTTTAGTTTGATGCCTCAACCGGTAGCGGTTTCCATGATTAAGCAGATAGCGGAAATCTTGGGATAGAGTAAAAGAGGTTTTTTTCAAAAAAAAAGCCCCTTGCCTTTTCTTCGGAAAGGGATCCGAAAAAAGACAAGGGGCCAGCAGGCTAAGCTTCAGCTAGGGCAGCCGCAATGGCTACATTTTGGATCTGGCGGCGGGTGCCGCCACAACCCTTGTGGCCGTTGCCGTTACCGCCAAGGCGCGGCTCTTCGAAGTCGGGTTTTTGCTCCTGAGGACAAGGTCTTTTTCCTTCAAGGGTTTCCTTTCCAGGGTCGGCGGTTAGATCAAGAGCTGCAGGTGCTACTGCCTTCGCCTCGGGTTGTTCGGCGGACAATTCCTCGGGTTCTGGTTCGGGCCCAGCTGCGGCGACTACCTTGCCGATGCTACCGGTACTATCAGGTGATGATCCTTGAAGAAGATATGGTTGAACTTCTTCAGGCGTTTCTTCCTCCAAAATCCTGTCTGATAGGATAACCATGAACTTCGGACCATCCTTGGTTGGCATTTCCACAATTGCCGGTTCCGAGTCTGTTCCTATCACGAAGACATGGAATAGACCTCTCGTCGTCGTCGTGTTCCCGTTGGCCCCGTGTCGGATGATCGTCTCTTCCGTATGAAACCATCTGAATTGACCGGGATGTCCTCTCCGGTGAACGAACCAGCGATTGCCGGAGGAATATGGCCCGCTGACAAAAAAGATCTGTGCCTCAGGGACATTTCCCCGAGGTGGATTGAACGTCAGCCATGGAGGAGAGGTTGCCTCTCCTTGGTTGTTCAGGTAGCCGGTGATGGTCACGGCAGCGTTCGAGAAGAAGGCTCTCTCAAATTGAGCCCTGAGATTTTGGAGCCTTTCTTCCAAGGTGCTTCGGACTTTGTCTACCAGTAGACCTTCTTGTTGAAGCTTTTCAACGATACTGGAAGCTTCTTCCAGTATTGCTCCTGCCGTAATGGTCTCCCGCCGCCAGTCGTTTATGACATGGCAACGGTCGTTGCCGGGGACAGGGACTTCGGCCACAAGGTGGCCGTTGTAGAGCCTGATGTTTTTCAGGCTCACCGGATGAATCCGAGCGCATCCAAGCTCGCAGATTCTTGGCACCCTGTTAAACTCAGACATCAAAAATCCTCCTTGCCCGTTTAGGGCTTGATATGCTTGCTCCTAAACTAGGACTTCTCTGCCTAGGGAGCAGCACTTTGGCCTCAAATATTAAAACCAAGGTGCTGCTCCCTTATTAGCCTGCTTTTTAAAAGAGCTAAGGCGTTAATTTAACGCTTAAGTTAAATTTGCCCAAACGACCTGTAGTATACTACTAAAAGTCAAAAGAATCAAAAAAATGATATTACTTTAGGAAGAAATCAAATTTTTACTAAGGTCGGCGGATTTGCCGTGGCCGGGGTAGATTTTGGTTTCTCTTGGTAATTGAGCGAGTTTTTTTAAAGAATTTTGCAGATCGTTTGGGGAAGAATATGATAAGTCGGTTCTGCCGACGCCATCAGCAAACAAAGTATCACCGCTAAAAAGAATTTTTTCTTTGGGAAAATAAAAACAAACACTGCCGGGAGTATGGCCGGGGGTGGGGATTACTTCAAATTTGATATTTGATATTTGATATTTGATATTTGAAGAAAAAAAAGAGATCTTGTCCGGGGATTTTTCAACGATTGTTCTCTTGGTCCAAAAGGAGGCGTTCTTTTGGAGATTTTTAACCAGAAACAAATCTTTTTCGTTTATATAAAAGGGGAGTCCCTCCTTCGCTGAAGCTTCGGCGGGCGAAGCAAAAGCCATTTGCAATTCGTCGGCTGCAAGTATGTGGTCAAAGTGACCGTGGGTGGCAAGGATGGCCACGGGTTTTAAATTTTGGCGCAAAATCTGTTCGGAAATAAAATTCGCGTTATCAGCAGGGTCAATTATGAGACATTGCTGAGTATTTTGATCTATAACGAGATAGCAATTTGTTTGGAGTTCGCCCAAAATAAAAGTTTGGATTTTGATCATCTATATCTCTATCTTACCAAAAACCCCCGAATAAACGGGGGTTTTTGGTATTCCTAATTAAGAATCAAAATTGATTAACCTTGTCTATGTTTAGGATAACATTCATTGCAATAGACCGGTCGATCTCCTTTAGGTTCAAAAGGAACTTCACACTCTTTTCCGCAATCAGCACAGGTAGTTTTAAACATTTGCCTGTTTGATCTTAAAGCGGCCTTTTTTGCCTTGCGGCAATCCGGGCATCTTTGCGGAGCGTTTTGAAAGCCTTTTTGCTGATAGAATTCTTGTTCGTCAGCGGTCCAAACGAAATCTTTACCGCAGTCTTTGCATTTGATGGTTTGGTCTTGAAATGCCATTAATTATTTCACCTCCTCTCAGGGTCCTAGGACCAAATTTTCCAGGTGCTCTAGGTTACCCTGAGACGGTGAAACTTGGGGAACTAGGAATCAATGTTGTTATTATACCACAAATGAAGATTTCAAGTATTAAAAAAGAAAATTGTTGGAAATTCTTAATTTTTTTGCAAAAAAAAGGCACCAGGTGAGTAGGGAAGCTGGATAGCTTTCCTAATTCCTTAGTGCCTTGGAAGGATTATCTCCTTCTATTGTTGGAATAGAGAGGGTAAACGATGCCGGCGGCAAGAAAAAGAATGGCGGTTATGGCGTCGAGTTTTGCGATCTTGCCGGTTAGGAAATGTGTAGTACTCAGGATGGTCCCAATCGCAGCACCGAAAAAGGTAGCTGAGGGGATTCTCTCCACCATCACGATTATAAGTACAACACCACAAGAACCTATCATTGTCAAAAAATCCCACAAACTTGGCGGTTGGGGAAGAATCACGGTGGTCAAAACAAGCCATACAGATATTAATCCCGCCAAAAACTTGGAAAGCAAATAGGTTTCTTCGATCCGCATTGTGCTTGTATTCTCCTTCTTTTCTTGCATTTTACCCCCTTTTTTTAAAGTGCTTTGGCTTACCTTGTTGAAAGAATACCATAAAATTGAAGGAAAATCAACTATAGGACTTATTTTTTGAGACTTTAGGTGAGAAATTAATATTGGTATTCTATATTATTGTCGGTTGGTGCAAGAAAGAGGAAACCAGAGACAGAACAATAGAAAAAAATAACTCCCAACCAAGACTTTCAACTGTCGGAGCGCAGGGAATTGAACCCTGTGCCTCAGCGTCCCGAACGCTGCGTGCTACCGGTGCACCACGCTCCGTTATATTTGATATTTATTCGCCCAATTAATGTTTTTATCCTGTTTTTTTGAGGGTTTTTTTACTCTCAACCAGATTTCTTCTCTTGGTAATATATCACTTAACGGTATTAAATAACAATTTTGGTTTTCTGAATCATA
>Ga0116143_10005013_pt1 | contig 12243 bp, 12 predicted proteins | sample AD_UKC034_MetaG_FD_89745 | JGI IMG/M metagenome (GOLD analysis project Ga0116143, IMG submission 89745) | Active sludge microbial communities of municipal wastewater-treating anaerobic digesters from USA - AD_UKC034_MetaG | ecosystem: Engineered > Bioreactor > Anaerobic > Digestate | place: USA...
AGGAGTAGTAAATGCTGTCCCTGTTGATAATAGGGTGCCGCTTGCGGCAGCATCATACCAGTTATATATAAATCCTGTTTGAGGATTTTGTAACTGCAAAACACCAGTTGTACCGGTACAAATTGTAATATTATTTACCACAGGTGCAGCTGGCACAGCGTTTACTGTTACTGTCACTTGTGCAGAAGCTGTACAACCAATAGTATTTGTAGCAGTTACAGTATAAGTAGTTGTAGCATTTGGAGAAACAGTAACTGAAGCTCCTGATAAATTACCGGGATTCCATGAGAAGGAAGTTAATATCCCGGTGGTTACATTTGCATTTAACTGCGCAGAATTACCGGGACAAAGAGCTACAGGATTTGCACTAGCTGTCATTGCAGCATTGTTATTTAACGGAACTACCCCATTATAAGTATTGATACACCCATTTGCGTCGGTAATAGTGCAGGTATAGTTCCCTGGCGCAAGACCAGTAGCTGTAGCATTGGTTTGAACCGGTGTGGTATTCCATGAATAAGTATAAGGAGATGAACTTCCTGTTACAGTTAATGCAATACTTCCATTTGGCCCGTTACAATCAGACGGTGTGATAACCGGAGCAATATTTTGTGAATAAGCGAGCCCGGATATTGCAAGAATCACAGCATTGGGAAAAGGAGCATTAGAGCCAGCCGTGGTTACATTCGCAAATGTTACCGAGGCGATAGGCTTTGAGATATCGGCACAACTAAGGGGAATATCTATGTGATACATCCGGGGATTGGTAGGAAAGCCATCTGCATTGTAAACCGGCCCTACAGATCTGTCACATCTTCCAAAGCCTTGCAGAACAACATTTGTTGTACCATTAAACCAGTCACTCAAAGAAATATTGGGAAATAAAGCAGTGCTATTATCAGAAAATGTTATCGTAATATTTAACAGACTTGTACCTTCTGTACTAAAAGCAAGAAAACGCAATCTTGAAAAAGCAGCAGGTGTTCCGAGGCTCAGGCTGAAAGTCTCATTTCGCTTTACATAAAGCGCATTATTAGCTGTATAAGAAGCCAGTTGGTAAGGAGCCCCTCCACCTGTTATTACTCCATTATCAGGCAACCCACCTCCAAAAATTCCTGCAAATGTCCTGAATGCGTTAGTATACATTACTTTATTAGAAGATGCTCCGTCTATTTGTAATGTAGTAGTAACAAGGCTATTTGGACCACCCTCGGCAACGGCATCATGATTAAATCCGGTGACAGTAACCGGGACAAATTGTGCCGAAAGTTTAGCTCCCTGCACCAGAAAAAAAAATACTCCGAATAGAAAAAACCTTAATTGCATGCAGCCAGTTATTTTGGTTCAAAAATTAATGCAGGCAAACGTTGGAAAGAATTTCAGTATGGATAAGAAGGATAATAAAAAAGGGTCGCAGATAAGCGACCCTCTAAATTAAGTAATTTATAGATTACACTTTCTGCATCCAGCTATGTTTATCTTCTGCCCTTCCTTCGCGGATATCAGTAAGCCATTTTTTAATTGTAGGGGCTGTTTTCCAGCTATCCACATCAAACTTCATAGAAAAGTCTTTGTATCCCAGTTCTTTGATCGGAGAAATAGTCGCGGCTGTACCAGTACCGAATACTTCTTTCAATTCCCCGGCCTTGTAAGCAGCTGTTATCTCATCAATACTTAACTGTCTTTCCTCCACTTTTAGACCCATCTCCTGCAATAATGTTATTACACTTTGTCTTGTTACTCCCCCAAGAATAGTTCCTTGCTCCAGGCCGGGAGTAATAGCCGTGTTGCCTATGATAAAAAAGACATTCATAGTACCGCACTCCTGCACATATTTGTGTTCAAAAGCATCCATCCATAATACCTGGTCATACCCTTTCTTTTTAGCCTCGGCTGTCGCATACATAGCCGCACCATAGTTACCTGCTGCTTTTGCGTAGCCCACTCCTCCAGGTACAGCCCTTACATATTGTTCCTCTACATAAATACGCATAGGTGCACTGTAGTAGGGTCCCGATGGGCTCAAAATAATCATGAATTTGTAATTATCTGAAGGACGTACACCAATCAGTTCATCAGATGAAAACATGAAAGGGCGAATATATAAGGAATGATCCTCTTTGGAAGGTATCCAGTTCCTGTCAAGTGCTACTAACTGAAACATTCCTTCCATAAATAATTCTTCCGGAACAACCGGCATCTGCATTCGTTCAGCTGAAATATTGAACCGCATAAAATTATCACGCGGTCGGAAGATAAAAGCATTGCCTTCCCTGTCTTTATAAGCCTTTATTCCTTCAAAAATTGCCTGCCCATAATGCAAAGCTGCTGTAGAAGGGCTAAGCAACAAAGGCTGATATGGTTTGATCTCAATATTTTTCCACTCTCCATTTTCAAAATCTGCTTCTAGCATGTGATCAGTAAAATATTTTCCAAAAGGCAGGTTATCAAGATTCAAATCCTGTAATTTGCTTCTTTCAATCTTTGTCATTGAAATATCCATTGCTGCAATCATAAAACTTTATTTTTGAAAGAACAAAGAAACGAAAAAAAACTAACACTCATTAGTATAATCGTCAACTAGCTTATGGATCTGAATCATGTAGAATTGTCTCCGTCCATGCTTGCCAGCCTGTATAAATCCTCACTTATTGAAAGTGAAATTATACCTGGTACAAAAAAGGCTGGCCAAATCAACGATATAGCTGAAAAATCAGCAAAACCGATACCAGCAGAAACAGCCTCCTGGAAGTGGTTGGGCAATAATTTGAAGCATATTATTATTGTTGTAAACAACCGGGAAGTTGTTTATTTACCTGACAATGAGCTGACATTCCTTACGGGTATTTTGACTGCCTGTAAACTCACAATCGCAGATGTGGCAATTATCAACCTTAATAACTATCCGCAGGTATCTTATAAGGAATTGACCTCTTTCTTTAAAAGCAGGATTGTACTGCTTTTCGACATTAAGCCAACTTCATTTGGGCTGCCAATTGATTTTCCTAAATACCAATTACAATCGTTTGCAGGTAATACTTTTTTATACTCTCCTTCTTTAAATGATCTCGAAAATGATAAATTAGAAAAAAGCAAGCTTTGGGTTTCTTTAAAAAGGTTGTTTAACCTGTAAATTGAAATTTTATTACTTTTCCCGTATGCCAATCAATTAAAAACCGCACATTGAAACTGATCTTTGCCACAAACAATCAGCATAAAGTAGACGAGATTCGTTCTGTGATTGACAAAAATCTTGAGCTTATAACACTACAGGAGGCAGGCATTGATATTGATATTCCTGAGCCATATAATACGTTGAAAGAAAACGCATCGGGAAAATCAAAGGTCATTTTTGACATGACGGGCATAAACTGTTTCAGCGAAGACACCGGGCTAGAGGTAGACAGCCTGGGTGGCGAACCCGGTGTAAAAAGTGCCCGGTATGCCGGTGATGACCGTTCCTTTAATGCTAATATTGAAAAACTACTGAGCAAATTGGTGGGCAAACCTGACCGTAGTGCCCGTTTCAAAACTGTTATCTCCCTGTTAATAGATGGCAGAGAAACCTTGTTTGAGGGTATTTGTGAAGGCAGGATAATTACAGAAAGAAGAGGTGAACAGGGTTTTGGTTACGATCCGGTCTTTATTCCCGCCGGTGCTGTTAAAACCTTTGCAGAAATGACCATGCAGGAAAAGAACAAGTTTAGCCATAGAAAGAAGGCTGTGGAAAAACTGGTAGCATTTTTGAATAGCTTATAAACAAACCACTGATTTTGACACCAGGAAGCAACCAAAATATCACCGAAAGCGACCTTATAAATGGATGCATGGAAGGCGACAGGCGAATGCAGGAAGAATTGTACCGCCGCTTCTCCCCAAGGATGTATGCTGTTTGCCTTCGTTATGCAGGTAACGCAGAAGAGGCTGAGGATATCTTGCAGGAAGGATTTATCAAGGTCTTTAAAAAACTGGATAGTTTTCGCAGCGAGGGCTCTTTCGAAGGATGGGTACGACGCATCTTTGTTAATACCGCCATCGAACATTTTCGCCGCAAACGCTACCTGATGCCAGTGACAGAAAAGGAAGAAAATACTATTGAAGGTAAATTTACCTCTGTATTGGATGAACTGGGTGCAAAAGACATAATGGCCCTGGTTCAGGAACTATCTCCAGGCTATCGTACGGTTTTTAATATGTATGTCGTGGAGGGTTACACTCATAAAGAGATAGCTGATATGCTTGGTATTAGTGAAGGCACAAGTAAATCACAACTATCAAGAGCTAAAGTGATACTGCAGGACATGGTGAGAACATATATTGATAAGCAAAGAGGAGTTAGTACAAAAAAATGAACAACAGTTTCCGCGATAAAATTTACAATAATGAGGTAACTCCCCCCGTGAGAGTCTGGGACCGTATTGCTGCAGAACTGGATGAAACCGCCAGTACAAAGATTTTATCCACTAAATTGTTCCTTGCTGAAGTCTCCCCCCCCGCTACAACGTGGTCAAAAATTGCTACAGAACTGGAAGAGTCAGCTATTGCTGACAAACTCTATAATATTGAAGTCACACCACCAGCAACTGCCTGGCCTAAAGTACAATCGGCTTTTAACAACGAAGCGGCAGCAACTAAGCCAAAAAAAATTATTCCTTTCCTTCGTTATGCAGCAGCGGCCGTTCTGATAGGTTTCCTTTCATTTGCAACAATAAAAATTTTGCAGGATAAAAGAGAAGAGGCGGATATTTCAATTAAAGAAACTGTTTCTCCACCACATGATAACTCGTCAGCCACTTTAACAAATGAAAAATTAAATGAGCTGCTTGACAATATAGTTGCAGCAACCGAAGATGCAAGAAATGATGCTGCCCTGGAAGCGAGTAAAAAGACATATGCCAGACTGGATATTCCGGCAAGGAATATATCCAGAGAAATTTCTAATTTTTACTTCGCTTCTGATAATAACCCGACAGGCACAACAAGAGGTTTCAACATAGATGCAACAGCCCCGGCAGAAAAATCACTGGCTGATCGGTATATCACACTAATAACCCCTGAAGGAAATATCATCCGCATGTCTAAAAAGCTGAGTGATATGGTCTGTTGTATATCCGGAGAGACAGATGACCAGCAATGTAAAGATCAATTAAGGAAATGGAGAGAAAAAATAGTTGCTTCTTCTTTAGGCCATTCCTCTGAGAGCTTCATGGACATTCTTCATCTTGTAAATTCATTACAGGATAACAAACACCAGTAGTACTTGTTTTCTTAATTTTATAGAAAAGTAATTGCATGGCAAGAATAAAAATTGAATTGCCGGAAATATTCTCGTTCTCATGTGAAATACCCGTACGCATTACAGATATCAACTATGGCGGTCATGTTGGCAATGACACTATACTATCTATTATTCATGAAGCAAGGGTACGCTTCCTGAAAAATCTGGGGTACAGTGAAATGGATTTTGACGGCAAAGGAATGATCATGGCCGATGCAGCTATTGAATTTAAGAGCGAATTGTTTTATGGCGATGCAGTGCTTGCATCGGTGACCACCGGGGAAATTTCTAAAATCGGATTTGAACTGTATTATAAACTCGAAAAAGAAACTGAAGGTAAAAGGAAGTTGATCGCTACTGCTAAAACCGGTATGATCTGCTATGATTATGAGAAGAAAAAAATAATACACATACCAGAGAAAGCCAAAGAAAGCCTACTTCGTTAAGTTCTTATTCCATATCTTCCAGCTTTCCTCTGCCTGTATCAAAAGCATTTCCTGGCCATTTTTTATTGTTGCCCCCCTTTCCTCTCCCTTCTGAAGAAATAATGTTTTAGCAGGATTATAAGTAAGATCAAATAATAAATGCCGGCTGGAAATATGATTATAAGGAATATCCGGACAAACATTAGTGGCAGGATACATGCCCAGGGGAGTAGTATTGATAATTAATTTATGTTGATTTATAATATCTTCATTAAGCTCCTCATAGATGAATGCAGAACCAGTCTTCATTTCCCGGCTTACTACACTATATTTTATTTTCAGCCTCCTCAATACATATGCTATTGCCTCTGTTGCCCCGCCACTCCCCAGTATCAGCGCATCTGTGTGATATGGCCTAAGATAAGGTAACAGGCTTTTTTCAAAACCAATTGCATCAGTATTGTAGCCTGTCAGGTTCCCGTTTTTTATGCCTATGCAATTACAGGCCTCCAAACCCGAAGGAATCTCAGATGAGTTTAAAAAACGAAGTACCTGTTTCTTATATGGTATAGTTACATTTAGCCCCTCAAGCCCGGGGTTATCTCTAAGTAACAGAGGTAATTCATTTATTGATTTAATAGGAAATAGCTCATACCTGCAATCCACCAATCCATCTTTCTCAAACTTTTCAGAAAAATACTTTTTAGAGAAAGAGTGTGACAGTGGGTAACCAATGAGTCCAAAAAGCCTCATCAGACGGTCTCTTTTTTATCGAGATACAGGTTGAATGTATCGCCCCGAAGCCCTATTCGCATTGCTTCGAGTGGTATTACTTCTGTTGGTGCAATATTGCCGAGATTAGCATTACAACCAACCAATTCGATAAAGTATAACTGTTGTGCTTTTTGCGGAGCCTCCCATATGATCTTTTCTGCCGGTATCTGGGTCAGAATTTCCTGTACCAGTCCTTCCCTTACTTCTCCGCTGCCACGATAGATACCAACATTTCCTGCTTCCCTTGCTTCCGCAATTACATAACTGGAACCTGCTTCTAATTCTGCTTTCATCAACTCAATCCATTTATATGGGGGAATAATATGTGCTGCATCCTTACTGCCCACTTCGCTAAGCACCGTGCCGTGCTTGGTCAGTTTTTCTATGTATCCACATTTCTCTGCATGCGGAATAGTTACAGATCCATCACTTACTTCCATATATGTAATACCGTAATCTTTACATACGTTTATATAATCTTCAAATTGGTTTCGGATGAGAAACGCTTCAAATAATGTTCCTCCAAAATAAACAGGAATATCATATGCACGGTACACTTCCAGTTTTTCTCTCAGGTTTGGCGTAACGAAAGAGGTGCCAAATCCAAGTTTTACAATATCTACATGCGGATGCGAAACACTCAGAAAGTTTTTTGCTTCTTCTATACTCAGGCCCTTATCCATTACCATGGTAAGGCCAGACTGTCTTGGTTTTTGCTTTCTGTCAGGGATCTGAGATAAATTAAAATTCATACTTATACTATTTGAATGTAATCGCTAATTGTGATGGCGGCAAAAATAGGGAAGAATGACCAGAGAAATAATGATTCCAAATACCTTAAATCCCATCAAATGGATTTATTTCTTTTAAATCTTGCCAGCAGATCAACCACCTGCTGATTTTGAAGAATAGCCGGGTTCAGCTCAACAAACTTCTTTAATAACTTTGGAGCTTTCTCCATCGCCAATTCAAGTTGAATTATAGCTTCCTTTGCTTTCACTGTTGCAAATAGAACTGCAGCTTTATAAAAAATAAACAGTGGTTTGTTGTTAGTTGCATACAGCGCAGCCTGTGTTTGTTCCAATGCCTCTTCATAAAACCCTGCTTTGTACAAACAACGTATTAATGCCTCCCATCCCCCGGCATTTTTTGGGCGAAGCCGCACTGCATTTGTAAAATACTGTATGGCATCCCGGAACAACCCCAATTGTATTTTACACTCCCCTGCCAGCAGGTTATACTCCGGTTGAAGGCGATGAAGCTTTAAGGCTGTTTCCAGTTGTTTGATACATGCTGTCCAATTTCCTTCGTTATAATAAGTACAGGCAATTTTGTAAAATAGCTTACTGTCATCCTGTCTCAGGTGCGATGCTTTGCGATAATAGAACCTTGCCTGTGCATGATTCTTCATTCTTTCGTAGCAATAACCAATAGCCTCAAAAATCACATCTTCCGGCTTTGCCAGCTCATTTACTTTTTCCAACGCTTCTATTGCTTCTTTGTATTTCCTTAACCGGATATAAGCATCTCCCATATTCCGGTAGGCATAATCAAATTTCTCTTCTATTGTGATAGCATACTTGTATGCATCGATAGCCTTCTCATATAATTTCAACCCCTGGTATGCAGCTGCCAGGTTAAACCAGGCTAATTCATTATAAGGATACTCATCAATTATGATTTGATGCAATCTTATTCCTTCTTCATTGCGGCCAGTAAAGTCAGTCCAGAAGCATATTTTATATAATGCCTCTTCATTATTAGGGTCATCCTCAAGAATAAGCTTAAGACAATCAAATACTTTATCAAAATCTTCATAATCATCATACACATCTGCCAATTCAAACAAAAGCTCAATTCTTTCCTCTCCTTCAAAAAATGAAAGTGCTTCTTCCAGAAGTATAACTGCTTTTTCCTGCTGATCCAATGCCAGGTATGCATCGGTTTTAAGGATATAAAGGTTAATATCAGTACTGTCTAGCAGTGATGCCTGCTCTAAGACATCCAGGGCTTCTTTGTAGCGGCGATAAGCCAATAAAATATCCGCCTTTTTTATGAGCAAAAGTGATGAATATGGGAATTGTTCGCTGCCAATTTCAGCAGCTTCCATGGCCCTGACGAGGTCTTCCCTTTCCTGATAATGATCTATGATCTTTTCGAAAGCATCTTCCTCTATAAATGAATGGCTGTGGCCATTTTTCAGATTCTCGTATTGTCTGAGCAGTTCCCGTATCAGTTCCCTGTCTTCCCGGTAAGGATTTTCTTGCATGAGTTCCGGTCATTTAGTGAGCAAACCTTTTTAAAGAGCCTGTCAGACAGCAAAATCCCTTTGCCCCCTGAATTCAATTATTTCCAACAAGTTAAGCTAAAAAAACTGGCTAAAAAAGAGAGTAGTTTTCCCCATATGTGCAAAATACCGGGTTTTTCGTGGACCTGGATGTAACATTTTGCAATCTTCTGCGTTAATAAAGTACTAAAGTTCTGGACGAACGGTTTTTTTTATATTCCTTTTTGTCTTTATTTTTGTAAACAATGAACCATCCCATACTGACCATATTATGGAGGAATAGTGCAAAGTTGTTTGCAGCAATTATTTTGCTTGCTTGCAGTTTCGCAGGTGCTTTTGCTACCCTGGGTGATGGTAATAAGAAATCAGACCTGCCAAAGAAATCTTTGCTTTCTAATAAAACTGCCACTAAACCTGGTTCGTTCTCTCTTCGCTCAGGCTACAATTACCGGGGCAATAATGTCATCAATACAGAGAACGAAAGAAAGTATATACGCCTCAACACGGTTGTTACTGTTCAAAAAGGTAAAACAACTTTTATCGTCCCTCTTAAGAAAAAAGTTATTCTTAATAATGTTAAGATAGATATCGGCAATCGCCAGCTTAAGAGAAACTAATTTCTCCCTCCTTTACTTTCTTCATAAGTCATTACCCTGTACCCGGATTTGGGCAGATCAAATTTTGCTTGCTGTACCGGATTGAAATTGATATTTGAAACAGTATATGTAACCAGCATGGTACCGAGCGATGCTTCATACTGCATAGCAAGACCAGGAAGGTTTTTATTCAGGTACTGAAAATCCTTATTTACCGGAACCAGGTCTTTGGTAAAATAAACATTGAAAGTGCTTCCATCAGTAAGCGTTCCAACAGCTTTCTGGCAATTATACCCTGCAATTGTTTTGTATTCTTCTACATACGAGAATGTTATTCCTTCATACTTTTTGTTTGATTCCTTCCAGTTATCCCGGGTCATTTGAATCATATACTTTTGCTCCCCGTACTCCTTGAGCACTGTTACATCTCCTGTTTTGCCATCCACTATAGTTGCTTGCGTCCCTAATGAACTTATCATATCAGAACGGCTGGATCCCCCTTTGAGGTAGATCACACTGGTAGCACCATCCAGCAGGTCGGCAGCCTGGGGTGTTTTGTTACTGGTATTAATAACAATATCATACGAGATAGTAGCTTCTGTCAATCGCCTTTGTGCCTGCAGTTCAAAAGAAACCATCAGTAAGAAAAAAACAGCGAATATGTTATATAACTTTTTCATTGTGTTAGTACAGTTAGTATTCATTGTGTTAGTACAGTTAGTATATAGTAAAAGACGTGCCAATTTAGCTAATAAGTTGCTTAAATAAAAAAACCGGGTCATCAAAGCCAAGACCCGGTTCTTCTTATGAGTATTTTAACTAAAATCAGCGTTTATTCTTCTGCTGCGTTTCTTTCAATCTTTTTTGCTGCTCCTGCATTTGTTCCATTCTTTCCTGCCACTTAGACTTCGTTTTTGGCTTTTTCCGGTTCTCCTCGATTTTAGCCAGGATTTTATCATGATCAATAATATAGTTCTGAATCACAAACTGTAAGGCCAGTGTAACCAGGTTTGAAACTGTATAATACCAGGTCAATGCTGATGGAAGCCTGTTAAAGAAGAATAACAGGAATACCGGGAAAATATATGGCAAGTACTTCATAACCGGGTTGCTCTGATCCGGTGTCATACTCATGCTATACCAAGAAATAAGGAAACTCGTAGCAGCAGCGGTAATGTTGAATAAACTCAGGTGACTGCCAAGTAAAGGGATATTGAATCCAAATTTGATGGGATCATCATAAGCTGCCAGGTCATTCGCCCAGAGAAATTCTGCACCACGCAGACTAACTTCAGAATTAAAGAAACTGAATAGAGCAAAAAAGATAGGAATCTGTAATAAAGCAGGTATACAACCACCAAGCGGATTAACACCAGCTTCCCGGAAGAGCTTCATTTGTTCCATGCTCATAGCCTGCTGATCTCCACCAAGCCTTTCCCTCAGTTTTGCGATTTCAGGGCGCAATGCCTTCATTTTTGCACCACTTAAATAACTAGAATAAGTAAGAGGAGAAATCAAAAGGCGAATAAATAAAGTAAGCAGCGCAATGGCAAGACCCAAACTACTGCCGCTTAAACTCCTCATAAAATCGAAAATAGGGAGTATGACAAATTTGTTCAGCGGCCTGACGAATGCATACATACCTTGGCCCAGGTTCACCAGCTTCTCAAACTTAAGATCATAACGTTTCAAAATGTGATAATCGGACGGGCCATAATAAATGCTAAAGTCGGCATTAGAAGTTGTGGCAACAGGCAACTGCACTTTCATATTGGCAGTAGAGCGGACTAATGTTTTGGCAGAATCAGGCGGTATCGTCCATTCCATTTTACCAGATGAAAAATTATTTTTTGCAAGAAGTATGGTAAAAAAGAAACGTTGCCTTACTCCAATCCAGTTTACGGGTTCATCAAAGTCCTTACTGCTTTTACGTCCTATAGTATGATAATCAAAACTGCCATCTTCTACATATCCTACCTGGGTATTTTGCTTTTCAAAATCAATGTCTGATTCCTGCTGTGCTGCTGCATACTGCCAGGATAAGTTCATATTTCCCTGTGTCAGCAATTTATCAGCACCAACAAGCTCTACATTAAAATCAACCATGTAATCTTTTGGCTTAATAGTAAACTTGTGTGTGATGGCAGAAGAAGCTGTACTATCTGAAGATTTTAATGTAAACCAAATGCTCTTACTGCCATCCGCATTTTTGGAAGAATCAATCTTTGAGAAATACAGATCAGCTGTTTGTGCACTTTGATTCGCTGCAGTATTTATAGGATAACTGATTTTGTCGAAATCTGATGCTGCTAATCGCAGTAAATTACTATCAAGGCCTTTAAACTCCTTTAGTTCCACTTTTTTAACCTGGCCCCCTTTGCTGGTGAAAGTGATTTTCATTAACTCATTTTCGGCATATACCAGTTGCTCAGAACCATTTGCTGCATCTTTGAAACCACCTGCATTGGCTAATTTCCGGATTGTATCAGCCCGGGCTGAATCAATTTTTTGCGCCAGTGTATCCACTGGGGGTTTACTAGCTTTAGCAATTGAATCTTTAACAAACTCTTCCTTTGCCTTTTGTTTACGGAAAGCAGCCTGTTCCTGGTTAGTGTAATAAAAATAGCCAAAGAAAAGGGCGGCTAATACCACAAAACCGATGACGGTATTACGATCAAACTTCATTCTCAGAAAAAATTTAAAGAGGGCAAAGATAGGGTAAACAGACCGGAGCTCTCCTGCTGAAATTCAGTGTACCGCTTTCCGGGTACTATCCGACGGCATTTATATCATTTCGCTTTGCAAAAGAGGGTTTTTAACCTCTATTTTCTTTTCAGCGTAAGCCTTTGCTGCTTTCACAAAATGTACAAAAATTGGTTGCGG
>Ga0116143_10005019_pt1 | contig 12228 bp, 10 predicted proteins | sample AD_UKC034_MetaG_FD_89745 | JGI IMG/M metagenome (GOLD analysis project Ga0116143, IMG submission 89745) | Active sludge microbial communities of municipal wastewater-treating anaerobic digesters from USA - AD_UKC034_MetaG | ecosystem: Engineered > Bioreactor > Anaerobic > Digestate | place: USA...
AGCTGCAAGCCTCCGGCAACGGCTCCTTCGCCTGGACCGGGCCGAACGGATTCACCAGCAATGAGCAGAACCCCACCGTGAGCGCGGCAGGCACCTACGACCTGACCGTGACCGGTGTGAACGGCTGCACCAGCATGGCGAGCACTGAAGTGGGTTCGGATGTCGATGTTCCCTTTGTCAGCGCGAACGGAGGTGTGATCACGTGCACGAACTTGAGCGTGATCTTGAACGCGAAAGGCAATGGCACATTCACCTGGACCGGTCCGAACGGCTTCACCAGCACCTCACAGTACCCCCAAGTGAGCGTGCCAGGCATATACATGGTCACGATAACGGCGGCCAATGGTTGTACCAACAGCGCATCCACCACGGTGACGAGCGATGTGGCGATACCTGAATTAAGCGCAGCAGGTGGCATGCTCCCTTGCGAGGGTGGTTCCGTCACTCTGACGGCCTTCACGGATGGAACCGGCCCGAGCTATGCCTGGAGCGGACCTGACGGCTTCACCAGCAACGAGCAGGATCCGCAAGTGACCGCGGTAGGCAGCTACATCGTGACGGTGACGACCTCCAACGGCTGCTCCAATAGCATGACCGTTTTGGTGACGCGTGACGACTGCGGTGATAAGGAATGTCCTGACCTGATCACGGATTGTCCGGCTGATCTCGTGGTCGATTGTTCGGCCGACCTCAGCCCCGAAGCACTGGGCAGCATGCCTACGTTCCGCGATGTGGAAGGTGAGGGTGACGGCGAGAAGAAGTGCGCACCATTGAAGAACCACGGGTACTGGGATGAGACCATCAGCACCTGTCCGTTCGTCGTGCGTCGCACGTTCTGGGCAGTGGACATGGATGGTGAAGCGGCCTATTGTGAACAGTTCATCACCTTGATCGACGAGACCGGACCGGTGATGATGGGCCTCAATGGCGATGGCATGAACCTCGGTTGCGAGGAGGATCCTGACAACATCATGCCTCCTACGGTCTGGGCTTTCGACGAATGCACCAAGTCGGTGGCCACCGTTGACCATGCCATATCCTACGAAGGCGAGCCGGGCAATGGTGAACCCTACAGCATCATCCACACCTGGACCGCTGTGGATGCCTGTGGGAACAGTACCATGGCGACGTGGACGCTCTACGTGGACTGCAAGAAGGAGGATGTGAAGAAGTCCCTGGTGTTGGCCGGACCGAACCCCTTCCGTCAACGATGCGAGATCACCCTGGTGCCTGTGCGTGATGGCAAGGCCGTGGTGACGATCTCCGACCTGCAAGGTCGACGGATCGAGGAAGCCTTCAACGCTGAGGTGCATGCCGATGAACCCGTCCGCGTCCAGTTCGAGCCACGGAAGGTCGGCACCGGGACCTTCATCTATCACGTCCGGATGGATGGCCAGGAATTCCATGGCCGGATCGTGCACCAGCCCTGATCGTCATAGGAATGACAGAAGGGAAGCCCCCGCCAATTGGCGGGGGCTTCTGCTTTCCGACATGGTACCTTCGCGCGAGCAACGTGGAAGTATCCGGACCATTGGCCGAACGCATGCGCCCGAACACCTTGGAGGAGGTGGTGGGCCAGGAGCATCTCGTGGGTACCCAAGGTGTACTTCGCAAGGCGCTCTCCGGAGGCATGCTACCGAGCATGATCCTCTGGGGGCCACCCGGTGTAGGCAAGACGACCCTCGCCCGCCTCATCGCCCAGGACCTGAAGCGCCCGTTCCATGCGCTCAGTGCCATCAACAGCGGCGTGAAGGATGTCCGTGAGGTCATCGAACAAGCCAGCGGCACCGGCCTCTTCGCACGGAGCGCCGTTCTCTTCATCGACGAGATCCACCGCTTCAGCAAGGCCCAACAGGACAGTCTGCTCGGTGCGGTGGAGAAGGGCACCATCACGCTGATCGGCGCCACCACGGAGAATCCGAGCTTCGAGGTGATCCCCGCACTCCTCTCCCGCTGCCAGGTGTACGTATTGAAGGCATTGACGGAGGAGCAGCTCCTGGGGCTGTTGGATAGAGCCATGGTCACGGATCCACGACTCACGGAACGGAGCATCGACCTCCGCGAGACGGATGCGCTGATGCGCGCCAGTGGTGGTGATGCGCGCCGCCTGTTGAACACCTTCGAACTGTGCGTCCTCTCGGCAGAGCGTTCTGCGAACGGAGGGATCGTGATCGACAACGCCCTGGTGAAGGAAGTGGTGCAGAACAATGCGGCTCGATATGATAAGCAGGGCGAGCAGCACTACGACATCATCAGTGCCTTCATCAAGAGCATGCGCGGCAGCGACCCCAACGCGGCGGTCTATTGGCTGGCGCGCATGGTGGAAGGTGGTGAGGACCCCTTGTTCATCGCGCGACGCATGGTGATCCTGGCCAGCGAGGACATCGGCAATTCCAACCCGAACGCGCTGTTGATGGCCACCACGACCATGCAGGCGGTGCAGATGATCGGCTGGCCGGAAGGGCGGATCATCCTCAGCCAGTGTGCGATCTACCTGGCCTGTTCACCCAAGAGCAATGCGAGTTACATGGCGATAGGTGAGGCACAGGCGGCGGTGCGCACCCACGGCGACCTCCCCGTACCACTCGCATTGCGCAACGCCCCCACGCGTTTGATGAAGGAGCTGGACTATGGGAAGGAGTATAAGTACAGCCACGACGGTGAGGGCAACTTCATCGATCAGGAATTCCTTCCGGAAGCGCTGAGCGGAACGGCGTTCTACAAACCCGGAGATCAGGCGAAGGAGCAGGAACATCGCGCCCTCATCGCCAGGCTGTGGAAGGGCAAATATGCGACCGGCTGATCAGGCGCGTTCGGACTCGATGTAGCGCTTGTGCATGTCGTAGATGATCCCAAGGCTGACCATGAGGCCACCCACCCCCTGCTCCACCATCTGCCAGATCACATCCGCCACCACGTGCACCATGCCGCCCTTCGTGAAGGACATCCCCAACACGAAGATCACCAGATAGACGAAGAATCCGAAGGCTGCACCCAGGAGCATCGAGGTGAACGGGAAGGCCCGTTTCAGCGAGATCCATTCGTGCATGACGGCCGTGTGAACGGCGAAGGTCATCCCGAAACCGAGCACCAGGTATACAAGACCGGCCAGGCCGAAGTAGAGGCCGATCGGAATGCGGATCTCCTCCAGATCGGTCAGCGCCACCCCGTGCCACAGCCACGAGATCAGGAACATGACCATCGCTGCAAGCAGCGCAGGGACGAGGATACTGCGTCTCAACAACACGATTCGCGTTCGGAGGGTGGAAAAGTACTGACCGGGTCGAATTCGAGCACCCCCGAACGTCAACACCGATGTACTTTGCCCCCTGTATGCAATACGCACGGTCCATTGGGACGGTTGCCTTCGCCGGGATCTTATTATCAACCGTGCAAGGCTGTAGGAAGGACGCCGGACCGGCCCGTTGGGACATTGATGTGGCCGCGCCCTTGCTGACCACGCGGCTCACCGTCGGGGACCTCGTTCCGGACTCCCTGCTCTCCGTCGGGCCGGATGGAATGGTGAGCCTGGTCTATACCTCGGAGCTCTTCGCTGTTGACCTGGATACGCTGCTGGGCCTGCCCGATACAAGCTTCGTATACGCCTATGCGTTCCCGTTACCGGGCAACGACCAGTTCAACCTGCCGGCGGGTTTCCCGGTGATCAGCCAGAACAACGTGTTACGCTTCGACCTGCCGGAGGTACAGTTGACCCGTTTGGACATCCGCTCCGGGGAACTGCAAGTGGACATGCGCAACAAGATCAACAGCCGGGTACTTGGTCATTTCGAGCTACCAAGCGGGCAGTTCCCGGATGGGGTGAACACCCTGGACATGGCCGTGGATCCAGGCTCGCCGGGCGCACCAGCGATGTCCACTTTGACACGTGACCTATCGGGGACGCGATTCGACCTTCGCGGGCCGACCTACGACCAAGTGAACACGCTCACGACGAACGTGGCGGCGACCCTTGATCCTGATGGCAGCGGGGCCACCGTAACGAACCAGGACAGCGTGGTGGTGCAGGTGGGCTATAACGAGCTCATCACCGCCTATGCGAAGGGCTACTTCGGGACGAACACCATTGCACAGGAGGATGAGGAGAGCCGACTGACCCTTTTCGACCGCTTCGTGGGTGGTTCGTTGGACCTGGACCAGGTGACCATGCGCCTGCATGTGGAGAACGGCGTCGGGATGGACATCCAGGTGCGCCTGAACGCTTTCGAGGCCATCAACAGCCGCACCGGTGTCACGGTCGATCTGCAGAATGCCATTCTGCAGGGGCCGATCAACCTGAACAGGGCCACGGACAATGGGGACGGCTTCACGCCAAGCCATTACCAGCGCACGCTGGATAACACGACCAGCAACATCGACGCCTTCGTGGAGAACCTGCCCGACCGCGTGCGGTACGATGTGGAGATCCAACTGAATCCGCTCGGTGACATCAGCAACGGCAATGACTTCCTCTACTACGAAAGTGAGTTGAAGGCTGACATCGAGTTGGAGGTCCCCTTGTCGATCATCGCCTCCGGACTCACGCTCGAGAACTTCTCGAGGCCGGACCTTCCCGGTGATGCGGAGAATCCCACATTGCAACATGGCACCCTGCATCTCTTCGCCTCCAACGGCTTCCCGTTCGATGCCCGCCTTCTTCTCGACCTGGTGGATGACGAGAACAACGTGCTCAGCTCGATCCCGGTGGATGGCATGGTGCTCGCCGGGAACATCGGGCCGAACGGCATCGTGAGCTCAGCGACCCGATCCGAACTTCATGCGCCACTGAACAGCGAGCAGGTGGACCTGCTGTACGCGGGTGCCCGGCTGCGGACGCGCGTTGTATTCGACACGGATGCCGACCTCGGACATGTGCGTGTGCTCGACAGATACGCACTGGACCTGCAGGTGACGGTGGATGGCAACTACATGGTGAACGGGCGATGAGGTACGGGCTGTTCGTGGTTTGTGCCATCCTGTCGATCACCGCGTTGCATGGCCAGGTCGTGCTCCCCGCTGACCCGAGCATCGACCTGAACGCGGGCTACCGGAGCACCATTTCCGTGACCGGCCTGTTCGACCACAACGCGAACAGTGTGTACAACGAACTCCCGCTGGCGATCCTCCGCGGCGAGTACCTCGATCGCGACCTGCGCCAACGATCTTCGGATGCGCTGCGCACCAGGAGCAATAGTGTTGGGGAGGTGATCCAGGCACGGCTTCAATGGACCGGTGCGGCTTGTTGGGGCAGGTATTCCAACTGGCGGCCGGTGCTGAGCATCGCCCATCACGACCAGCTCGGCCTATCGTTCACGGCCGATCAGTTCGACCTGGCCTTCTTCGGGAACGCGGCGTTCGAAGGGCGTACCGCAGCGCTCTCCCCATCAGGCTATGAGCAGGTCCGCTACCAGACAGTGGGTGTGGGCCTGCGGCATGCGGCCAATGGATCCTACCTGCGGCTTGACCTGGTGCGCGGCCTGGCGATGGCGGCGGTGAATGTGGACTACGCCAGCCTGTATACCGGCGAGGACGGCCAGGTGCTGCGCAGTGCACTGCTCGGCGATCACGTGGCCAGCGACACGGCGGGTTACGACCTCGGACGGACGAACGGGCTGGGAGCAGCCTTCTCCGGTCGCTGGTCCTTCACCACACGACCGGCGGCGAAGATCCGCTTCAGCATCGGGGTCGAGGATCTGGGCTTCGTGGCCTGGAACGACCGTAGCGTGGCGATCCGGAAGGACACCTTAATCAGGTATGAAGGCCTTCGCGTGTACGACTTGTTCGCTTTGGATGCTGTGATCGTGAACGAGTCGACCGTGCTCGACACCTTCGGCCTGCGCTATGAGCATGGCCCGGTCACCCGGCTCCTGCCCTTCCGCGTCTTCGCCGATGTGATGATCCCGCTGAACGAGCAGTGGCGCCTGACCGTTCTGGCCGAACATCGCCACCTACCCGGCTATCTGCCCCAACTCACCGCACAGGCAAGCCGGGTCCTTGGGAGAAGGACGATGGTCGGTGCCGCGCTCGGCTACGGTGGCTTCGGTGGCCTGCGGGCCGGACTCTCCATGAAGCGCCGGATCGGCGAACATCTCCTGATCACGCTGTCCACACCGCAGGTCCCGGCCTTCTTCTCCGGTCGCGCACGGGGTGCCGGCCTCTTCCTCGGGATCGACTACGGATTCTGATGCAGAAGCACCAATACCTCATCGCGGCTCTGGGCCTGGTCATGGTACTGGCCTCCCTGTCATTCCTTTCGAAGGATGAACGCATCGCCAGCAGGATCGTGGATCCGGATCAGGAGGCGATCACACTGCATTGGAAGGATGCCACGGGCCGCATCTTCGGCAACCTCGGGGAGTTGCGTTCGGAACTGGCTGCTCAAGGGCGCGAGATGGTGCTGGGCATGAACGGCGGGATGTTCACCACCGACCACGGACCGGTAGGGCTGTACATCGAGGATGGCCGCATGCACCACCGGATCGATCGGCGAACCGGCGGCAACGACAACTTCCACATGCAACCGAACGGTGTCTTCGGTATCCGTGAGGATGGAAGTGCGTTCGTGATGACCACCGCCGACATGCAGGACATGCTTGGGGTACGCTACGCCACCCAGAGCGGACCGATGCTCGTCACCGACGGGAGCATCAATACCCACTTCACCCCGGGATCGAAGAACCTGCACATCCGCAACGGCGTGGGCGTGCGTGCGGACGGTCAGGTCGTCTTCGCCATATCCCGGGAGCCTATCAACTTCCACGACTTCGCCACCTGGTTCCAAGAGCAGGGTTGCAACAACGCGCTGTACCCGGATGGCGCGGTGAGCAAGGCCTACATCCCCGAAGCGGGGATGCGGGACATGGATGGTAGGCTCGGCGTGCTGATCGCGGTGAGCAGGCCGAAGTGAGCGGCTACCTTCGGCCCATGGCATGGGTGCTGCTCGTGATCGCGGGCCTCTTCGAGGTGGGCTTCGCCACCTGCCTGGGCAAGGCGAAGGAAGCCAGCGGGAACGCGGTCACCATCTGGTTGGTGGGATTCCTGGTCTGTCTGTCCATCAGCATGTACCTGCTCTTCCGCGCCACGCGCACCCTGCCGATCGGCACGGCCTACGCGGTGTGGACGGGCATCGGCGCCGTGGGGACCGTGCTGGTGGGGATCCTGGTCTTCCGTGAACCCGTGGCCTTCTGGCGACTCTTCTTCCTCACCACGCTGGTGGCGAGCATCGTCGGGTTGAAGATGGTTACCCACTGAGCACGGTTCAAGAACCGCGACATGCAACAGGTCCATGGAGCGTTGATGGCTCGACCTTCGCGTGCATGAAGATCGCGATCGTCGGTTGTGGGAACATGGGCCAGGCCTATGCACGCAGCTTCCGCAGGTACGGCTTGGTCAAACAGGAGGACCTGCACCTGATCGTCCGGCGCGAACAGGTGGACCCGGAACTGAACCGCTTCGGCAGCGTATCCCACGTCATCGATGCTTCGATCGGCGCCTGTGATGTCGTGATCATCGCGGTGAAGCCCCAGGACCACGCGACCGTTGCACCTGCGCTGGCCTCGGCATTGAAGCCGGATCAGGTGGTCCTATCGATCATGGCGGGCATCACCATCGCACGCCTGCAACATGACCTCGGGCACCGCACGGTGGTCCGCGCCATGCCGAATGCACCGGCGCAGATCGGGCTTGGCATCACCGCCTACGCCACTGGAACGGAACTGAACATGCGCCAGACCCTGATGGTGGAGCAACTGCTGAACAGCACGGGTCGCGCGGTGCACCTGGAGCATGAGGGACACCTGGACCCCGTGACGGCCTTGAGCGGAAGCGGGCCGGCCTATTTCTTCCACATCGTGCGCACGATGATCGAAGCGGGGCTTGGGCTCGGGCTCGAACCCCATGTGGCCAGCGCCCTGGTGAAACAGACCATGCTGGGCAGCTATCATCTGATGGAGCATGCCGACCGGACACCCGACGAGCTCATCAAAGCCGTGATGAGCAAGGGCGGCACCACCGAGGCGGCCTTCAATGTGTTGGATGACGGCCATCTGGCTGAGACATTGAAGCTGGCGATCGAAGCGGCCACCGCCAGGGCCATGGAGCTCTCTGGCTCCTAAAGCACCGTTACCTCCGTTCTCCGGTTCAGTGCTCTACCCTCTTCCGTATCGTTGGTGGCCACGGGCCTGGTCTCGCCATAGCCCTTCGCAGTGATACGCGCGGCATCGATCCCTTTGGAGACCACGAAGTCGCGCACGGCGTTCGCCCGCTGATCGCTCAAGGTGAGGTTGGCCGCGTCGGCACCCACGTTATCCGTGTGACCGCCGAGTTCGATGCGCAACGACGGATTGGCCTGCAGGAGCTTCACCAGCTTCTCCAGTTCGGCATTGGAGGTGGGCAGCAGCTCGAAGCTCGCAGTGTTGAAGAAGATGTTGCGCAGGGCGATCGTGCTCCCGGTGGTCAACGGACTCAATGGTACTTCCAAGGTGACGGGTTCGATGACCGTGGTGGCCGCCACGTCGTAGTTCTTGGAGAAGAACAGGTAGCCCTCCGCAATTGCGTTCAGCGCGTACTCGCCACTGGGCAGGCACACCAGGAATTCACCGGTCTTCGGATCACTGTATGCGCCCGTCGTCAACTGGCCGGTCTTCAGGTCGTACAACTGCACATCCGCTTCCACCGGAGCTTTGGTGCCCCTATCGAACACCTGTCCTTTGATGTAGGTGATGGGCAGCGGCCGCGCTTCAGGGTAGAGTTCGAAGCTGTACAGATCAAGGTCGCCGAGGCCACCGATACGATCGCTGGCGAAGTAGGCGATCCTTCCATCAGCGCTCACGAGCAGGCTGTTCTCATCCGCGCCCGAGTTGATCGGATAACCCAGGTTGAGCGCAGGGCCCCAGCTGCCATCAACCTGCTTGCGGCTCATGAAGATGTCCAGACCGCCGAAGCCCGGGTGCCCGTTGCTGCTGAAGTAGAGCGTACGACCATCCGGGTGGATCTGCACGCTCTCCTCCTGGTAGGGCGTGTTCACGTTGTCGCCGAGCTTCACCGGCTTGCTCCATGCACCATCCTCACCCATGGTGGTGGTCCAGATGTCCATGCTCTTGATCCCATCGCGCGCCACCGCACCGCGGATGTAGTACAGGGTGCGCCCATCGCTCGCCAGGCTGGGCTGCGTTTCCCAATGGCTCGAGTTCACCGGGGTACCCAGGTTCTGTGGCACACCCCAGCGATCACCGATGCGGCGGCTGATGAAGAGGTCACAGCTCCCTTCACCTGACAAAGATCCACCATAGGTACCATCTTCGAGCGCGCACTTCGTGAATATCAGGAAGCGGCCATCGGGCGAGAGCGTACCAGCTCCTTCGTTGAAGGCACGCGTGTTCACCACCGGTAGGGGTATGCTCGGCTTCCAGTTGCCCTCCAGATCGCGGCGGCTCACGTAGAAGTCCTCCTGCATGCCGTAGATCGGGATCTCCGGTGCCTTGACGCGGCGGGTGAACATCAGCGTGGCATCGTCCGCGGTGATGCACGGGTAGTATTCAGGGTCGGCGGAGTTGACGTTCGGCCCCAAGTTCTTCGGCTCGAATGGAACGGGTTGGTTGACGGCCCTGGCCGCGAACTCGCAGTTGCGCAGGCCCAGCTTCGCGCGTGCCTTGCGCTGAGGCTCTTCCTCCTGCTTCATGTACGCGCTGTAGTTCTTCTCCGCCGCAGCGTAGTCCCCCGCGCGGAACTCGAGGTCGGCAAGGTGCAACTGTGCGACAGGGAAGAACGCGGGGTTGATGGCCATCACCTCGCGGTATCGGGTCATGGCCGTGGCGGTCTCCCCTTTCTGCTCGGCGATCTCGGCCAGCATGATCCGCGGTTCGATGAAGCGCGCATCGGCATCCGCGGCCTTGGTGAACTCGGACTCCGCGCAATCCCAACGGCGCTGGCCCATGCAATCCCGGCCGCTCTCGTACCGCTTGATGGCGCCCTTGTCCGTGGTGCTGTAGGTGCCGGGCTGCGCGGATGCCGTCAGGAGCAGGCCGCATGAACAGGCGGCGAATGCCAGTCGCGTGCACAGCACGGCCGGGGTGTTCAAGACCGATCTCCAGGTACCATGCGGGCGAGTGGACCGTGCGCTGTTCATCAAGGAATGTTCAGGTACTTGTGGGTTTGCAGGGAGACGCGCCAGCGCGGATGGTCCTTCACGAAGTCCACGATCAAGGGCATCATGGCCTCGCGTTTGGACCACTCCGGTTGGAGCAGGAGCGCGCAATCCGGTGCAGTCTGTTCGGCATGCGCAAGGGCCCATTCCAGATCATGCTTGTTGAACACGATCACCTTCAACTCGTTGGCCGTGGCATAGATGGCGGGCAAGGGGTTCTTGAATTTCTTCGGACTGAAGCAGATATGGTGCCAGGTCCCGCTCAACGGGTGGGTACCGCTGGTCTCGATGTGCGTGCGGAAGCCGGCGGAACGGAGCGCGGAGGTGAGTGGTCCGAGGTCGTGCATCGCGGGTTCTCCACCGGTGATCACCGCGATCCGCGCTGGATGTCGGATCGCCTCCGCCACGATCGCCTGCACCGTCAACAGCGGATGGGCGGCCGCATCCCAGCTTTCCTTCACATCGCACCAGGTGCAACCGACGTCGCAGCCGCCGAGCCGGATGAAGTAGGCCGCCTGTCCGGCATAGACCCCTTCCCCTTGCAGGGTGTAGAAAGCTTCCATGACGGGCAACTCCGCAGTCATGGCGCAAAGATGGCTACCACGCAGCGAGCACGGTGTTCATCAGGTTGGACGACCATGAAAAAGAAAAGCCCACACAGGGCCGGTTCATAGAACCCATGAAGATCACATGGGCGGGATCGCGATGATGGCTTCCGTAATCCTCTTGTTCCCGAAGGAAGACACCCGAAGGTGCCTGAGGCCCGCCGTACACCACCGAGGATGCGATCCCTGATGGAAATTGTTGGTTCCGATGAACACTGGCCTGTGTGGGCTTCACGTTGACGACCGGTATGCACCGATCGGGTGGATGCTCCTACAGGTGGATGGAAAGAACGTTGACGGTACGAATGTACCCACCATCAGAAGCGGATGCAAGGAATGGTGGAAAACTCGTGGGTAGGAACAAGGAACGGTCGGTTCAATCGCCCTTTTGCCCGATGAAGTGATCCTCTTTGTCCTCGAACAGGATATTGAAGGTGGTGAGCGAACCATAGCATCGGGTGATGTACTGCTGCAATTCGACCTTATCCTGCTCGCTCAACTTGTCGTTCGCGTTGATCTTCTGCTCAAGGACCCGGAAGCGGTCGCGGATCATCACGATCTTGTGGAAGAACTCCTCGATGGGCACTTCCTTGCTCTTCAATGACGGGTCGCGCGGCTTGATCTCGAGCACCCCGCCCTCGTAGCGTGGTGCCATGTTCACCGGACGCTGCGGTGCCTGCATCTCTTCCAGCACCTCGCGCAGGGCATCGCGCACGTGGTCCAGATCCAGGGGTTCCTGACCGATCTCGACACCGGGCGCGATGGTCACCAAGCCCTCGAAGCTCCGACTGATCGGCTGTTCACCATGCTCGCGGAAGAACACGTGCACGGTCCGTGGGTCCATGTCGTAGACCACGCCCACGCCCATGGTGGGGTGCTTCACCCGGGCTCCGATGCTGATATCGTATAGTTCCATCCTGCGAACATAGCGCCTGCGGTAATTACCGGTTCACTGGATGACGCGCCTTACTGGATAGCGCAGGTAACCAGGCTCCATGTGCGGTGAATGGCGATACACGAAGAGCAACTGGGCCCAGGCATCCTTCGCAAAGGCCGGATCACGCTGCCTCAAGGCCTCCAGTTCCGCAGCGAGCCCCGGATCATCCTCCACCACGCGGGCGGCGATGTCCTCGAACACATAATCGCTGAACCACTCCTTCTGTTGCAACACCGCATCGAAGAAGCCCCAGGCGAAGAAGCTATCCGACGCGCGCGGTTCAAGCAGTTCCATCACCAGCGGATCCGTGGCATGTCCCATGGGGACCAGCACATCGCCCGACCGCGCCATCACGGTATCAACGGTGGTCGACGTAACGATGTCATGATGCAGGTAGTGGCCCTCGTAGGGTCGGTCCACGGTGCGATGGTCGGTGATCCGCTGCAGCTCCACCACGTACCGATGGCCTGTAGCGGCAGGGGTCATCGGTACACCATCGAGTTGCAACCGCTCGATCAGCTCGTGCCATGCCCGCGGGATGAGAT
>Ga0116143_10005020_pt1 | contig 12227 bp, 16 predicted proteins | sample AD_UKC034_MetaG_FD_89745 | JGI IMG/M metagenome (GOLD analysis project Ga0116143, IMG submission 89745) | Active sludge microbial communities of municipal wastewater-treating anaerobic digesters from USA - AD_UKC034_MetaG | ecosystem: Engineered > Bioreactor > Anaerobic > Digestate | place: USA...
AATATTAAAGACCCTGTAGGAAGAATAGCAATAAAACCCCTATATCATGAATTTTCTAATACGATTTATTTATACCCAGAAAGACCTTATGGGTTGCCATTAAAACAATTTACAACCTCTGTTCAAAAGTGGCTGGATAAAAACCAAAAAGACCATCCGGCAGGGACTTATAGGGTTCCTGAGGATGTATATACAACCTCTGCTCCTAATACTTTTGAGGTAGAAAGAACCCATCAAAGAGAGTACCTGACAGCAAATCTTAAATACTTTTACTTACAGATAGGGGACAATGATTATCAGGATTCGGCTATTGATGGTTTAATAACTTTTTTAGAGTCAGAACCCGATACAGTAGCAACTAAGGCTCTTCAAATATTCCTTAGAAGATTTTTAGGAGGAGGGAATGAATTTGAAGGTATTGGTCTCTATGTGATAATTGAACACGATGCTCATTGTAAGGTGATTATACAATATGGAACTTTAAAAAATGGTAGATATGAGAATCAGTCTTCCAGGCATGTGGCTGTAACTCTTAGGGATGTAAATATAATAATGGAAAAGGGTTGGTGTAAAAATTTTGACATTATAGATTGCAATATTAAAAATCCTAATGAGAATGAATTATATAATCAACCTAAAATAATAGATTGTACATTGTCAGGTTGTGTTATAGAAGCAGGTGATTATGAGTTTTGCACAATAATTAACGGGTCAGAAATAAAGAAGGGAATGTTTCAACCTACTTCTGAAGTCCATGATAGTAAATTTTATGATGGTCAGTTTTATGGAAGATGGTACAGTGGAGAATGGCTTAGTCCTCAGCATGGGTATAATGATTATGGAACGGTTATGGCTAAAGAGACAGAATCAAAATTTGCAACCATACCATTATCTTTTATTAACTGTGGAGAGCCTGTATTGCCTCTTGACGAGGTTCAGAAGAAGTTTGCTGTATTACCAACAGAGGATGGTGAAAGTCTTGAAAGGGTGATTAAAAAAAATGGAAGTGGTTCTAAATATTCTTTTTTATTGTTAAAACAATCTGAGTTTGAAAAGGCTGAATTATATGTGGAAGATATTTCTCTTTCGCCCACCCTGAAAGCGTCTGCGTATGGGCCTGAATGGTATAATGGAGTCTGGAAAAACGGGGTTTTTGGGAGAAATAAAACTGGTTTTTACTATCTTTCCAAAAAACAATTAAATTATCCTGCTTATCTGTTTTACATTTTTAGAAGTTATGTAAAAAATCAGGAGTTTTTAAACTATTTAAACAAGTTTGAAGAGAATGATTTTAGTGTCCTTAAAAAAGAGTCTGAGTATTCGTGGACTTATCAGGTTCCTTCGTCAACATTTGAATCACTCACAAGAAATGATATAAATTATTTGGCTTTGAGATATTATGTGGATTATGTATCTCAAAGAAACACTCCTATATGGGCTGGTGGAACATTTAAAAACGGGGTATTTAGTCATTCTCTTTGGGTTGATGGTAAATGGGAGGGTGGTACATGGGATACCAGTGCTTATTTTAGATATGATGATGGGTTTTTAGTTATGAATATAACAGATGAGGCTCCAACTATTCAAGAATCTTTACATATAAAAGATACTATTAAAAGGTTGTTATGGAAATAGACTATATTCAATATTTATTAGAAGCAGATGAAACCAGAGAGGCTGAAATAAGGGCTAAAGCCAAAGAAATAGTTGATAAGGTTGTTATTCCGACTTCTGAAAAGATGATAAAGGATATAGGAAAAGACCTTAAAGATAAATATCTTTCTTCAGATGACATGGTGCATTGGTTGGTATCAAGAATGTTAAATAAAAATTTGGTTTTTAAGGAGATTCCTGAATTAGGTTTTGATATAATGTTACATAAAAAAGACTCAAAAACATTCTCAGCAATGCCTAAAGGTGGAAAGGATACAGTAGCCCCTTCAATTAAATCTTTTGGTGGTAAAGAGATAAAATATACAAATCATACTATAATACTTCCTGTTTTAAAATTTGAAAGGGATGTGGATAAATCATGGTTTTTTGATTTATATGGGACTATCTACTTTTTAAACTCTGTAAAAGATACGTCTATTTTTCATGAGGTTATTCATATTTTGGACTTTCTATCGTGGAAGAAAAATCCTTATGACATTAGAACCGGAAGGATTGCTAAAAAAGAACCTTACCTCTATGACCCAGGGGAATTAAATGCCTGGTTAAGAACAGGAATACAGGGAATAGATTTACTAAAACAAGGAAAAATGTTAATAGGGAAGACATGGGAAGAATTTTTTGATTTGGTTATAGAATCTTCATTTGAACACCTCTCTATGTGTGAAATTAAAAGAAGAGTTGGAGAGGTTAATTGGAAAAAATTAGTAAAAAGAATTTATGACACTTATCTTCAATGGAAGAAGGAAGGATACATTTAAAGGAGATAAAATGGAAGACAAAATTAAACCATTATTAGAAAACATGTTAAGAATGAAGATGGTAGAGCAGGAAGAAGTAGAAGAACTTCCTGATGTTGAGCCGGAAGAGGTTGAGGAGGAGCCAAAAGACCCTACTACTGAATTTACTACAGAAGAGGTAGAAGATGTTGCTGTGAATAAATTGTCTGTAGATTTAAACGAAATAAGCCTTGACCAGTTGGTTAGGGGGGCTAACCATGAGTTAGAGCATTTGGATGTAACTGGGGGCGAAATAGAGGCTACTGTGAGGATTGCTTTAGCACATATCCAGGAAATTCCAGATTATTATGACAGATTGGAAAGAATGGAAGAAGAATATGAGGCTGAGGTTGCTGAAGGAAGCGAAGAAGAAATAGCAGATGAGTCTTAACTTCTTATTAGAAAGAGATATGAAATGAAACAAATGACAAAGAAACAAATACAAGCCAAAATAAAATCTTTGAAATGGGGAGATATAGTTGAAGTTATTTGGCTGGATTCTGGGGCTGTTTATCTGGAACGACAAGAAAATGAAGTTCTTTTTTATGGAGTTACTTTAGGGTATTTTGAAAAATATATTACAGAAAATAAGAAAAATACTCTGGCTATAGTTTCAGGTTACAAACAACAAATTAACAATGCAACTGTAAGAGATACAAACGATAGTACGATTCATTTGATATTGGAAGACTGTATTTTATATTTAAGGAAGTTGAAATAATGGGTATCAAAAATAATGTATATAGTCTGTTAGAAGAAAAAAAAGGGTCTTCTGTAAGTTTAGAGCATTTAAAAGACATTTATTATGTCCTTCATTTTGGAAAACTAAGCATGTTCTTTGTTAAAGACAGTGCTCTTATTCAAGTGTTTGGTTTTAAATATGGTAATAATTGTTATACACATTTAAATCCTAATGAAGAGATTCAAAAAGAAGAAAAAGAGGTGCTTAAAAAATTTATTAAAATAGAACCAAAAGAAATCGGCTCTTACAAGGTTTTCATAAATTTTTTAAGAGAATATCTTCCTTCTAAACTAAAAACAGATGAACAGCATTTTATAAAAGGACAATTTTCTTATGGTTTGACTATGGGCTCTGACGCTAAAACTATATTTTGTTTTGCAATAGGAGACCTTGTATTTATTTTTCTTATGGAACCTATTGAATTCGTAGGGTTTGCATTCTTAAAATCAAACAAAATCTATACCTGGAATAAAGGGTTTTCAGAAATAAAAATCAGATATGATGTAAGTAGAGAGACATATTTAATACCTAAAACCTTGTTTGATGGAACTATAAAGAATTTTCTTCCTTAAATATGTATAATAAAGAGAGGAATTTAAAGAATCTGTGGAGATAAAAATGGAAAAATATGTAACAAAATTATTGAATGAGGCTTTACCTCTTAAAATAGCAAAGGAATATACAGCAAAATGGACACCTGCAATGAGGGAGAGATATAAAGAAGTTTTTGGAGACAAGTATAGGATTTATTTTCCTTTTACCAGACCTTCTGACCCAAAAAAAGTAAGAATACCTCCTGAAATTAAAAAAGCGGTTGAGGATGCCGGATATGAGATAGTAGATTATTTGAAAGGACATGCCAAGAGAACGGGTGTTGATACAAAAAATTTAACAAAGATTTCAGGGATTCTTGGAAAAATAGACAATGAATTAAAGAAAAAATTTGATGCTGACCCTGAACGGGCTGGGGCTGGTAAAGAAAAAGCAGAATACTATATTGTTATCTCCAGACATCCTTATGATATTGTAGGGATGAGTTCTGACAGGGGTTGGAGTAGTTGTATGACTCTTGGAAGTTTTGAGGGGGATGAATGGGTTTGGGATGAGGGTAGTCAATGTGGAAATATGATAAAGGATATTAAATATGGGTCTCTTATTGCATATTTAGTGGATTTTGATGATAAGAATATAAAAAGACCTACAGCAAGGATTTTGATAAAACCTTATTTTAAAGGAAAGAATGCAATTTTAAAAGTTGGGAGTGTATATGGTGCTAATATTCCAGGGTTTAAAAAGTTTGTAGAGTCTTGGGTAGATAAGAAATTTAATGCTAAGGCTATTCCAGGTAGGTATGAGGCTCCTCCAGGATATTATACAGACACATTGCCAAGAACTTATACCATAGATAAACCATTAACTGTGGATGAGGTGAAATCACGAATAGTTTCAGTTTCCGGTTGTGAGGCTATAGAGGTTCACAATGTAGAGCAATTAACTGAATATCTGTTAATAAACAAAGTTCAAAAAGAGTTTTTTAGACAGTCTGAATTTTCCGGCACCTCTATTATAGGAGTAAATGAAGTTGGTCAATTCATTTTTCAGGGAGGAAAATGGGGCAACTGGGAGGGTAGGAGAGACAGAGAGTATTGGAACACTCTTTCTAAGCCAACAAGTTTTGATGAAAATGATTCTTTTAAATATGGTTTTTTTGATGGTGGGAAGTTAGATTGTTTTCACTTTTATGGAGAGTTCCAAAATGGGGTTTTAACAACAGAGATGGTAATGCCAGAGTCAAGATTCTTGAATGGAGAATTTTTTGGAGGCACTTTTAAAGGGGACTTTGAAGGTGGGACATTTAAATCAGGAATTTTCAAAGGGAAGTGGTTTGGCGGTAAGTTTGACGCAGACCCACATCCAGAAAATAGGTTTGAAATTTCTTCTCCTGATGACAGAATTCCAAGTTTCAAAAATGCAAAAACTCCTTATGATTTTAGGTTTTTGACTGAAGCAGAGGTAAAAACAAGAATCCAGAAAGTTCTTATTGGTGGAACAGAGGATACTAATAAAGAGAATTTATGGGAAGGGCTTATCAATGTGGTCAGGCATTCTGAAAATTACACTTTTTTAAATAAAAATGCCAAATATCAAAACATAGTTTTAGAGTTTAATACTACTAAACTAAATTATGACTTCTGGTTGATGGTTTCTGGAGGTACTTGGGAAGATGGTGTTTTTGGATATGGTTCCCATACACTAAGTAGTTTGTTTGGTGAACTAAATAAAGTAGTCATTAGTGATATGGGTCTGGCTGAATATTATGCCTTACTGTCAAACTATATTTGTTGGTATGATGGAGTTTTTAAAGGAGGAACTTTCTCTAATTCTATATGGTATGGCGGAACTTGGGCAGGGGGTAAATGGGATAACTCGGCAAGAATAGAGAAAGTCAATAATAAGTGGTGTTTGGTATATCATAAAACAAATCCATTTACTAAACAAAAACAAGAACAAGAACAAACTACAACTAACTATATTAAAAAGTTACTGATATGACAGAACCCTATCTGTTAAAAATGAACCATCTGGTAACACCGGATAGTTTAAAAAAGTTAGTAGTACAAAAACATCCTTTTGTTTCGGTTGCTCAGGTGTCATCAAAGAAAATACGTTCTTTTTTAGTTTTTTCAGATGGAAACCTCATAGATTTGCCCTATGGGACTGGAGGACTATATTTAGAATTGGAAAAATATATTGCAGGGGTTCATGAAGAGTTAGTAGATGTTTTTAGCAACAGAATTAAAATGTTTCAAAACGAGTACAGTTTTAGTTCAAAAGAAATTGCTTTGGTGGCTTATTTGGGTTGTGTACTGGTTTCTGTTGTTTATGATGAGTCTGAAGTCCATATTTTTACTGGTATAAACTGGAAACAAGAAGAAATTATAGAAGGTTTAGTAGGTTTGAAAAAGAATTTAGTTTGGTTTTTGTATAGTGCTGATGGGACAAAAGATAAAAATAAAGGAGATTACCAGGACTTTTTATCTTTTTTAGTAGAACATGGGTTGTTAGATTTTAAGAAAATAAGACAAGATATGCCGGAGTAAGTAAATGAACCTGAAGAGTAACATAAAAACTATATTAGAGACCCAGGAAAGAATCATCTCTTTTGAAGAGTTCAAGAAGAAAGTAAGAATAAAAGATAATGCTGTGAGGTTAGTAGAAGTATATAATGAAATAAAAAAAGAAAGAAATCATAATGGTTTTTATCAGACTTTACTAAATCCTGATAATAAATTTGAATGTATTTTAGTATTATATGAAGAATTTAACTGGTATGATGGAATCTGGGAAGATGGGGTTTGGAAATGGGGGAGTTGGTATAATGGAACCTGGAAAGGTGGGACTTGGAAGGGCGGATATTGGTATGATGGAGTTTGGGAGAAAGGGTCTTGGGAAGATGGAGTTTGGCGTGGTGGAGAAATCTATCTTCCTGAATTAAAAAACTACTATATGTCCCCTCAAAAAATTCCTCCAACTGAGAAAAATATAAAATTTCTTACAAGTTATTATAGGATGAAAAGAGATGAGTCTTAAAATTGCATATAAAATATTTAGGTTTTTTAATGTGTTTGGTGTATAGTATAGTAAATAGGAGTGAAAAATGAAGAAAGATATAAAGAAGATATTAGAAACAAAAGCAATAAATGAGGGGTTTCCACGTCTTGGACAAATTATGCACGGGGATGTTCCAGCAGTTAAAACCTTTGGAATAGTATCCTCTTACAATCCTTTTCCATATCCTGATAGACTTCCTAAAAAAGAAAATGAACTACGAAATGAGCGGTTGGCAAAAAAACTTAGATTATATGATTTAGGATTTTCAGAGGTGGCTGGAGTTTATGCTCCTATAGGTAAAACTCCTTCGGCTGAGTATTCTTTTTTTGTTAGAAATATAACATTAGAAACTCTTATAGATTTAGCCAGAGAGTTTGAACAGTCTGCTGTTATCTATGGAGAGGTGAGTAGAGGGTCTTCAAATGTTACTTATCAGTGGTGGGAAGTAACAGATACAAGTAAGTCTACTTACTTAAAAGAAAGAGATAAAATTCTAAGTTCTTCAAATGAGGAGCCCATCAAACAGGGTTTAATTGATAATTTAAAACAAGGACTCTCCTATGAACTAACAAAAAATAGTGGGGAGAGATACTCTTTTACTACACATATAGACCCTATTAAACCTGGCCACGATGCTTATACTCAATACAAAGGCAGAAAATTCCACACCCCATTCTTTACTTCTGGGGCAGAGAAATTAAAATTCCAGGGAGGGGTTGTAAAAGAGGGGGACACAAAAGAAACTACAATAGTGGTTCCAAAAGAGGACTGGGATAAAATTAAATATGTTCAGAAATTTGCGGAAACTCATAAGTGGTCTTCTGGTAGTGTTTGGTGGTCATCTAAAATGAAATTTGACAACTACTTAAAAGAAATAAAAGAGAAGTATGATTCTCATGTTCTGGTTGACCTTTTTGAGTATGCTTCTAAGGAAATAGAAAATGAACCTGAAGAGTAATATAAAAACCATATTAGAGTCTCAGAAAAGAATCATCTCTTTTGAAGAGTTTAAGAAGAAGGTTGAGATAAAAGATGAGATGGTTTCTTTGAAAAATGCTTATGAAACTATGAAAGAAAGAACTTCTGATAATTTATATAAGGATTTATTGAATCCTGATAATAAATTTAAATGTATTTTAACATTATGTGGTGGATACTTGAGTTGGTATTATGGAGCCTGGGAAGAAGGTACTTGGGGAGGAGGTTTTTGGGGGGGAGGTGTTTGGAAGAGGGGAACCTGGAAGAGTGGTTTTTGGGAGGGTGGTTCTTGGGTAACAGGAACTTGGAAAGATGGTGTTTGGGAAGCAGGTTTGTGGAAGGGTGGTACTTGGGAAGATGGTGTTTGGGGAAGCGGTACTTGGAAAAATGGGGTTTGGGAAAAAGGAATTTGGCAAGGTGGAAAAATCTATCTCCCTGAATTGAAAGATTATTTTGATTCACCAAGAGATTTTCCTCCAACTGAAAGAAATATACAATTCCTTACAAGTTATTATAGGATGAAAAGAGATGAAGCATAAAATATTGTCTTTTCTTTTACTTATTAGTTTTAGTTTTTTAATTGGATGTGAGACACTAAACAATATACCGCCTGAGGAATATGATTTAACCCCAGGTCATCAGGGAGAAGATTATGAAGGAGTTGAATACCCTCCAACAGCAAGAGTTTTGGATTATAGATGGTAAGATTTTAAGAGATGGTTCTTTGATTTCTAAAGAATCTGTTTTTGTAGAGACTTATCTATCTAATACAGAGGATGTATTTATTACAACAGGAACAAGGTTTTTAGAGGGGTCTTTTCATGGATTTATAACAAATGCTCAGTTTTTAACTATTAAATCTTTGATAAAAAGACCTGATAGAAAACGAAAGAAAAATAAAAAGATGTGTTTATACTGCTATTTAAATAAACAATTAGCATTTTTTGTTACTACATTGCAGGACTTATTGTTTTATGTCAGAAATTAAATCCAACATAAAAACCATATTAGAGACCCAGAAAAGAATCATCTCTTTTGAAGAGTTTAAGAAAAAGGTTCAAATAAAAGATAATGCAGTGTCTTTGGAAGATGCTTATTTAAAGTTCAAAAAAACTTCAGAAGATAAGTTTTCCAAGACCATTTTACATCCCGATAATAGATTTAAATGTGTTTTGGAATGGACTGGAACAGATTTTATTTGGGAAGATGGTGTTTGGATTGGTGGTTATTGGCAGGATGGAACCTGGAAGAATGGAATCTGGGAATATGGAACCTGGGAAGGTGGAACCTGGGAAGGTGGAACCTGGAAGAATGGTTGGTGGTATGGTGGAACTTGGTACGGTGGAACCTGGGAATATGGTTATTGGCAGGATGGAACCTGGGAAGATGGATTCTGGGAAATTGGAACCTGGAAAGGTGGAACCTGGGAAGGTGGAACCTGGAAGAATGGTTGGTGGTATGGTGGAACTTGGTACGGTGGAACCTGGGAATATGGAACTTGGTATGGTGGACAAGTATATCTTCCTGAGTTAAAGGACTATTTTCCTGTTCCTGAAGACTATCCTCCAACTGAGAAAAATATAAGGCTTCTTACAAGTTATTACAAGGTGAAAAGAGATGAATCTTAAAATTGCTGTTGTAGATACTTTTAATGGTAATTGGGGCATTGATGAATTAAAAAAGATGTTTCCAAAAGTCAAGATTCAATCTTTTTCTGCCGGAGACATAGATACAAAGCCTCATCCTCATGGATACCAGGTGGCTTCAAGATTGTTGTTGCCGTTAATAGATACTGATGTTGAGTTGTTTTTTATAAGATATGTAGATGCTTGTCAATCTGATGCTGATTCCAGATTATTTAAAATAATAGAAGATATAAAACCACATATAATAAATAACTCCTGGACAAGCCCTCGAATGGGAAGGAATTTAGAACAGTTCCAGATAAGGTCTTGGGCTTCCTGGGTGGCGAAAGAAAAAGAATTAAGGGAAAAAATAGGTTATATACAGATTTTTGGTGCTGGAAATACTGATACTAATGGGCTGTCTTATCATGATATAGGCTACCCTCAAAGGTTATTACAAGATGTTATTATTGTAGGAGCCCATGACAGAAAGGGTGTTGTAATGGATTTTTCTTCTGATGGTAAGTGTTTAACCTGTTGTGCTTTAGGGCATTATGTCTATGTTTTTAATCCTTTTGAGTTAAGATGGCAACTGACTTCTGGAACAAGTTTTTCGGCTCCAGATGTGTCCGGTCTGATTTCCTGGCTAATGGTTTATAGGAACTTATCTAATTATGAGAATATTTTAGAGTGGATAAAAATCAATACCACTTATCCTGTAAATTTTGAAAATCAAAGACCTCACCCTAAGTTTGGCTGGGGTAGCGTAGCAGATGAGTTTATGTCTATTACAAAAGGATTGGACGTATATACCAGGGTTAAAATGCCTAAATCTATAAAAGGTAAATTGGAATACTTAGACTTTACAAGGTTGGAGAAGTAATGAATCTTAAATTAAATATTTTAAATGTATTATCAAAACCAATAACTGAGGCTACTAATACTGACTATCAGTTATTTTCCTATACCAGACCAGGGAATAATATGACTCAGATTAGGTTAAACAATAAATACATCTACCTTAGTTATGATACCGTAGTTGCTGTGGAGGATAAAAAAACAAAACAGGCTTATATGGCTGAAAAAAGATACTCCAACACAACTCAAAAACACAAGAAAAAGATAGAACAAGAATTATTGTCCTCTCCTCCAGAAATAGTCCCTGAAATAGATTTTGTACAAAAAAAGTCTCTTATTTTTAGAAAACTCAGAGGACGAAGTTCTGATACTTTTGCTGTTTTTAACTATTCAGACCATGTTCTTGTAGATTTTGGAACAATTTATCTTGAATTTTATCACGGGTTTTTAATATACTATAGCCTTTACTTATATTCTGATGAAGGAATGACTAAAGGCATTGCTTATAATTATTTAAACTCCATACCAAATAAAAAAGCACAAGCAGAAATTGACCGTATCAAAACAGTTTATTTAAACCAACCACACCAAGAAGTATCTTTGACAAACTTTCTCCCCCCAGAAAAATTTTATCCGATTTTGAAAAAATATTTTTAATTTTTTTAATGTGTTGTTGTATAGTATAGTAGAGAGTAAAGGAGAGAACCATGACTATAGAACAAAAAATAATAGAATTACAAAGAAAACAAATAACTTCCTGTTCATGCAATTTGGTAAAAGATACTTATAAATATAAGGTTGGACTATTTAGTATCTTTCCAGAAATAAACTCTTTTGGGTATTTTTTAAACATGGATGAGATTGTAGAGAATCATAACGTTAAAAAGATTCTTGACCACACACAAAAAGACCTGGTGAAGTCTCCCTTTTATTTTGAACCCCTATTTGATTATTGGAATTTCATCCCAAAAGGAATAGAGGGATTAAATGATGGAGAAGATTATTGCTTTGTCCAATTTTTCTTTGGAGACTGTGATGTTTGTGGAAACAATCCTCAGCCGGAAGAGGTTATATTTAAGGGATTTGTTAGTCCTCCTGAGTTACAATTAAGATGTAAAAATAACCATGTCTGGAAAGGTGTGGTTTTTGAGGATTCAAAACAATTTACATGGGAGTCTGTTGGTTCGTATAATTCTTTAGACAATTATAAACTAAAGAATTTACAAAGTGTTAAGGGTTTGGTGTCTGATAAAGAAGATTTTATTTACTATATGAGATACCCAGACAGAGGGGAGGAGGTTTGTTTTTGCCCTCTCTGCAAACCATTAGAAAAATTGGTACTAATATAAGGAGAAAACAAGATGCCCAATACTCAAGTACCCTGGTATAAAAGGCAAGAGACTATTACTGGAATTCTAAACCTTGTAGTTGCAGGTGTTTTTCAGGTAATAGCAATGGTTCAAGAGGGAGGGGCTACAGTAGATTATGTTGCTGTGGCTTTGGTTGCAACTACTACAATACAAAAAGTTTTAAAATCGGTATTAGGAACTGAAACTGTTACGAAAGAATAGGTTATCTTTTCCATAACTCCCCTTTCGTTGTTAGGTGTACCGTTAAGGGCTGGAAGGTTTCTGAGGTTGTTTCTCCTTCCAGCCCTTTTTGTAGTTAATGTATGATACACAAAAAGATTTGTGGCTCATATTTTGAGAAAAGTGATACACAAAGGAGAAAAAGAAATGAAATGGCATGAGTATTTTATGAGAATTTGTGATGTGGTGGCTACGAGGTCAACCTGCTGTAAAAGACAGGTGGGGGCTTTAATTGTAAAAGACAAGCATATTGTGGCTTCCGGTTATAATGGGACTCCTCCTGGATATAAAAACTGTAATGAAGGAGGTTGTCCCAGGTGTAATGATTCAAGTATTCCAAGCGGTGAAGGGTATGATAAGTGTTTATGTGCCC